>Ga0224558_1000762_pt1 | contig 36965 bp, 48 predicted proteins | sample 714S32024metaG_FD_180682 | JGI IMG/M metagenome (GOLD analysis project Ga0224558, IMG submission 180682) | Peat soil microbial communities from Stordalen Mire, Sweden - 717 S3 20-24 | ecosystem: Environmental > Terrestrial > Soil > Wetlands > Peat | place: Sweden: Norrbotten County, Stordalen... | reverse complement strand
TCCGGTCGCACCAGTAACTCCTGTAAGGCCAGTCGTTCCGGTCGCACCTGTCCCACCTTGTAGGCCGGTCGGTCCTATGGGTCCTGTCGCACCTGTCGCTCCCTGTAGTCCGTCTGGGCCTATGGGGCCAGTAATCCCTTGTGGACCAGTAGCGCCAGTAGCGCCCGTAGCGCCGACCGTAGTTACACCCGTTGCGCCAGTCGCTCCCGTACCCGTCGCACCAGTAGCACCAATAGATACTGGACCTGTCGCACCTGTCGGGCCTTGTGGACCAGTTGCCCCCTCACCACCTGTTGGACCAGTCGCACCAGCCACATGAGGAACTAAAAGACCATCTGTATGATTAGCTTCAAAAACAACATCTCCATTGTCATTCAACATCTGAATACCAAAGAGTGGACGTGAAGGGTCTACCCAGTGTGGCGATTCCACACCCGGATACGGGGGACCATCACTAGGCAAGTTACTAGGCAACTGCCCAACAATCATAACCGTTTTATTACCATGACCGCTGCCCCACTGGGCATAGAGTATGACGCTATCCGTAAAGGAGTAGGTAGCGCCGTCGGCGTAGGCGGTCCCCGACCCATTAGATGCTGTGTTCCAACCGGAGAAGGTATAGCCGACACAGGTAAAGGCGTTGGCCGTCAAGGCCGTCGGGCTGCTCTCAACCTGAACGGCCATCGTCCCGGTTCCGCCGTTGGCGATGAAGGTGACGTAGCTTATGGTCATGGCAATACTTTCACAACTGAGTACGTGGCTCTATTGATGATAGAGAACGTCCCATCAACACCATGCGTCACATACATATAGACGCCCCCAGGATCAGCAGCAATATCCCAATCAATCGAGTAACCACTGGTTCCAGCCGTACCAAAGGGGATCGTGTGCGTGACGGTATTAGTCCCGACATTAATCACCGAGATAGTTCCATCGTACACATTTACAACCCATACTTCTGCAAAATCTGGAGTCACAGCCATATTTAGCGGCTGGTTACCGACGGTAATGGTAGTTGTAATGGAACCATAACAAATGACCTTATTGCCATTTGGTATCGCAGTATAAATAACAGATCCTAGATCGAAGTCAAAAGCCACCACTCCTGCTGGATCGTTGTACAAGCCAAGCGGGTCACGACCTAAAGATGTAGCAGGCAAATCAAAATCGTACAAATAACCATATTCGTTGTGAAAACCAGCCGTCCAACCACCCATACCTAGAAAACCAATATCGAAAAGACCCACATTACCATCAGGGGGCGAATAGTGAGGACTAGCCATAAGGTTGGACTCTATATCCACACACCAAACGACGTTGCCCTGAACGAAACAGACGTAAGTACCACTCGAATCTATGCGAACGTGTGTGATCCCACCCACACTCCACAGGTCCAAAGCCGAACCATCCGTCGCACTCGAACAAAAAGCATAGTCACCATTATACGAAGACCAATACAACTTCGTACCGTCTGGCGACACAGCAATGTATTGAGGCATCATCCGGCACGGAGGTGTACCCACCGACGTCGCAGGGAACACATCAATGACAGCCCGTGTTGTAAGATCAATCTTCGAAATACTACCGTTTGCGCCATATGTAATGTATAGGTCAGAGTTACACACATAGGCATACTTACCGTCGGGAGAAACAGCCACACCTTCTGGATTAAAAAAGGGTATAATAGGTTTAGGATCTGGTCTAGTCCAGTCCTGATAGACCTGTGTTTGCTGCTGAGCTAGCCCAGCAGTCTGTCGGCCCGACTGAACTAAAGAATCCCACAAACGATCATTTGGATTAGGTACAACCTTAGGCATATCAGTCCTTATGGAAGGGTAGGAGTCTGACGCAACTTAGTGTCCGGATCTAGTGAATAGTCAGGTGGAGTGTCAAGAGTGTAGGTAATGAGGCAGTCGCCCTCGTCGGCAACAGTAGCCTGATAGCTAGCGATTCTCCACTTCATTCCTTCAATCATACCTGTGGGGAATCGAGGGTCAAATACATTGCCATCCTGATCGAGTGAAGGAACCACGACATTCACGTCGTCCCCGACAATGAAGGTACCAAGCCCACACTCGTCACTAAACATATCCACTGTGACTTGTGGGGCTACAGGAGGCCATGAGTATAGTACAGAGTCACTTAGTCCCATATGCTGGAGCAATACCGTGGGGTTCGGAGAGTTGAGGTTCGCAATGTTGTGGACGAGGGCCGTATTAGGATAGCCACCATAAGTACCAGTGCCTCCGGGGTAAATGTTCTCAATGACCGCAATATCCTGATTACCACCAGTCTCAAAGTTAATACTACCTTGAGCAGTCCCGTCCTCAGGGAATGTCCAGTCATGGGCACTCCCGAGATTGATAGTTAAGTTAGATCCTGTTGGAGACAATATCCTGCCACGTCGAGGGTAACTTAGGTTCATAGTAGCTTGAATGGGAGAGTACCGACTAGTCATATAGGCCCAATCAATCGCCATATCAAAACCAATCCCATACCCCAAAGAGGTTAACTGCTGAAGGATTGAAGATAGGGTCATGAGTGACGTATAAGGAAATGTGATCTGGATATAGCTAAGGAATGGAGTTCGTGTTCCAGTGGGATCAAGGTCACTTGAGGTCCACTCAGGTTTTCCAATGTACTCAATACCATTATCACCATTAACAACAACACCATTCAAAGCAATAGCTAACCCATTTGTAGGATTACCATGAACGTCTATCCCCCAAAGTCCCCCGTTAGGAACAGACAGTGCATCCAACATTACCTGAGCGCCAATCAACATAGGGTCCCAGATAAAGGGCTGATTTCCCCATGGAGGACCACAGTCAGTATATCCAATCCCTAAAGTAAGGAATGACCGATTCCACACAGGCATACCGGGAGCGCTATAAGGTCCAGTGATTCCAGAGTAGGGTGGAGAAGAATAGTCGGTCGCCTGGACAACATGCGACCACCAGCTACTACCCTCTTGAGCATCTATCTCAAGCTGAAATCCCTGGGCATTAAATGTCTCTTTGCGTCCTGAGATTGGTCCACCCCAGACTATCTCACCATTGTAATCAATGATAAGAGTCGTCTTGTTAGGTGCTGTTGCACGCACCCAATCAGTATTTTGTATGCCAGGATCCTGAAGGTCAAGATTCCCGGTGAATGATCCAGCCGAGTTAACTGGTCCACCACCAAAGGATACACCCCTAAAGGGCAGTGTCTCAATAAACAACCCAGTTAATGTGTCATAGAGAAGATATGTAACTGGAGTATCAACACTTACAACAGCCATGCCGACGCCCAATCTACTCCGATATACGCAGTTCCAGACGAACTATTGTCCTTGATTTTTGACGTGCCAGGGAACAACACAGGCCATGTACTCCCAGCAGTCAGTGCGTATGAGAGTGGTGTCTTAGTCCAGCCCGACCCAATAAGACCACCAGTACACAGATTACCTTGACTCGTCATGTAAACAACATTATCAAAGCCAAGAGTAGGTGCGCTTAAAAACCCATCATAACTAAGAGTAGCAAGACCGCCTTTACTCTGAGATACATTAAAGATCCCCGCTGTTGGGAATCCTGCTGATGCTGGGCTTTCGTTCGTCTCTAGAGTCGTATATAGCGCACCGAGAGTCCTGCTCGGATCATAGTCAGTAACGGGTCTACCGTCCATAGTTGACTTAGTAGTAACTGCGTTAGCAGCACTGTACAAAAGAGCAGTCTGGTAATAGCAGTCTACGAGAATGTACTGATAAGGCAATAGAGTAAAGGCATCAGCACCATCACCATTACCCCACCCCAAAAGGCTCACACTGCCATCAGCACCAGGACTCGGTGGAGGTACAGTCACCTGAACACCAGGATTAGTAGCAGGTCCCGTTATATAAAACACCGGACGGCAGTCAAAGTTTCCTGCATTGAGAAACTCTCCTTCATCACCAAGACCAAGACGAAGCTCTTGGGTTGGGCCGTAGAATCGAGGATCCGTGGCGTGCAACATCACTTGAAGGTCTTGCGCTAAGTTACCCAATGAGTAAGTAATGTCGATCTTCCATGACCGGTTACGAGGCCGAGCCATACAAGCTAACGTACCAGTAGTGTCGGGAGGAACAGCAGTTAGTGTTTCCCAATAGGGCAAGCTAAAGAACAATGGTGTCTCTATGTTTGCTTGAGGACCAAAGGCAGAACTGAGAGTAAGGAGGTTCTCCTGAAGGGTTGTATCACCTGTAGCTTGACAATCAAACTTCAGTGTGATGTCACGACCGGCCAAGAAGTCATACCCAATAAACTCCCCCTGATCCCTTGGTCTGCCCGAGTCACCAGTTCGGATATTCTCAATATCTAACCCGTCAATCTCTTTCCAGTTGACACCATTAGAACCAACACCAAACGTCTGTCCTTGAAAGTAAAACTGATATGGCTCTAGTGCAGGAATACCGCCATAAGAACTAATGATAGGGAATGACATTATCGTGCTACCTTCGTCCTCATATGCCACGACACAGCAGAAGCAACAGCCTGAGCATCCGTGGGGTTAATCCCGGTTATCTCAATATGTACACCTGACCCAGCAAACTCTGTATTAGCTCGGGCCTGCTCAATAGATATAAGAGCATTCGCCTTAGCTTCAGCTCTCTGAGCATTGTCCTTTATGCTAGCCAAGAGCTTTTGAGCATTAGCGTTAGCAGTATTAGCAGCATCTTGTGCAATAGTTGACGCTCGATCCGCTATAGCGAGAGCCTGTCCTTGCTGAGCCTGAGCACCTGAAAGCCCGGTAGCAGTCTGCACTTGCTGCAAAGTAGTTCCACCCTTTGCGGCCATGTCTGACAGTTTCTGCTGTATACCTATAGGCAAGTCAGTAGACTTCTGCAAAGCAGCAACCTTCAGGCCAGCCGCCGCAACCGCAGCATCCCCAAGTTTGGTAGTTTGAGCTACAACAATGGACTGCGCATCTTCTTTAGCTTGATAACTTGTGGTTATCTGGTCAAGAGCAACCTTATACCTTTGAGCAACAAGGTTCAATCCATACAAGCCACGCTCCCCGAGAATGTCAGCCTTTGTCTGTGCTTGGTTTGCAATCAGGTCAGACTGAGCCGTAGCCTTTGCAGTAGCCACAGTGACTGAATCATTGATCCCCTGGACGACCTTAGCGGCCATGTCTGAGATAATCGCAGTCTGGTCCGTGTATTGTGTAGTGGCTGCCTTAACCTCGTCATTAATACCGGTCTTCACAACATCCACTTCAAGTGCCCCATAATATGCTAACTCGGCTTTGTGTGTTGCAATGAGACTGTCAGCTAAGGACTTAAGACCATCCTTCTGAAGAGTAAGCAACTCCTGCTGGTATGCCTTTGCACCGGCACCCTGCAACTCTGGCTTCAATGATTGAATGGTTCCGGTCTGGAGTGCCTGTTGCATAGCTTGCAAGAAACTTAGTCCGGCCTTCACAATCGGATTTTCCACATAGCCAGCAGTACCAGGAGTTATAGACTCTTGGTGCTTAGCCGCAGCGGCGGCGGCAGCGGCGGCGGCTGCCGCTAACTTATCCGTATATGCAGACTCAGCAGCAGTAGGCACACCACCAGCACTGTGCATCTCAGCAGTGTGTATGTTCTGGGCACGCTCTCGGTATGGGCGCATTGCCCTTTCCTGTGCATTGATTAGCTGTTGCTGAGGAGAACCTGCTTCTGCCTTCACGAAATCAGCCCTGAGTGGTCCAGAATACTGATCTATTGTGTTCTTTATCTGAGCTTGCTCTGCTGCAACGGCTGCCTGCATACCCATATAGTTTCCAGACTTCTGTGCAGTTGAAAACTTATTAGCTTGAGTTTGTGTGTAATAACCTGCTGCAATACGAGCCTTGTCATTAGCAATCGACTCAGAACCCCACAACTTTATCAGACCACCAATAGCTATAGCAACAAGAGCAATAGGTCCAAGCATAGACATTGTAGCAGTATTAACTACCTCAGCCGTTTCAGTTGCCGTTACACCTTCTACCACCAGAGCACCATCAACCGCACTTATGGATGTAACAACACCAGCATTTGCAGCTATATTCTCTGCATCAAGAGCGGGCATACCTTCAAACTGAAGCTGAACTGTTGACACACTGAGTGACAACTGTTCATAGGCACCTGCTAGTTCTTCTGTCGAAGCAGCGTTTGTAACTGTTGCTCCATCATTAGCTGCTAATGCCTTACTCAAACCTGTAATAGCAACGGCTACAGAGTCAGTATTTGCGGCCTGTGCCCGAGCCTGCAATCCGAACCAGTTCATCCGACCACCAGCCGACAGCAACTGAGTACCAAGTCTACCAAGAGCACCAACAAGATAGTACCCAATCGCTATGACAACCGGACCTATAGTTATTGAAGCAAGGACAATCGCAGCACCCTTATACTTCTCGAACCAATCTATAACCTTAGCCAGAATAACCTCAAGATGACTAAGAGCACCAACAACATCTCGACCAACAACAATGCCAAAGTTATGCATTTCGGCCCGACCAGCGGCCACTTGTCCAGCGAATGTCTTTGAAAATGCCTCAGACGCACCCTTGGTGCGATCACGAAGAACTTCAAGAATATGGGCCACTGTACTTGTTGCAACCTGCAACTGAACCTGAGCATCCTTGAGTTGCAATGATGCTGTGGCATAGGCGGTTGTATAAGCAACTCCCTCTAACATACCAGCATTGTGCTTCTGCTGAACATTACTTAGAGCCTGCTCTGCTTTAGCAACAGCCTCATGGGAGGTCTGCAAGGAGTGCAACCGACCTGAAGCCACATTTATGTTAATACCCCATGAGAGAAGTGTCCTAGTCGATCCACCAAACACATGGTCTAGAGCGTCAGCCGCAGCACTAAGAGATACACCCTTATACCTTGCCAAGTCTTCAGCAAGTCCCATGTCATTAAAAGCTTTATGAGAGTTACCAAGAGCCATAGTAAGGTTGCCCAGAGCCTCATTAACGTCCTGAGCATTGTACCCAAAGTGAGCGGCAGAGCTTTGTGCTTTGCCTAACTCACCAGCAAACTCAGTCATGTTAGCACCGGTGTTCTTAGCCACAGTCTGCAAAGATATGAGGGACTGTTCATACTTGTCCCACATCCTTACACCCTCGACCGCCATGACAGCAGCACCGGCAATACCCGCAGTAAAGGCAATCTTACCAACAGACGCCAGCATTGCCTTAAGACCTTCAGCCTTAGTGGTGGTGGCCGAGAGTGATGCTCCCATCTTCGTAAAGACGTTAGAGAATGGAATACCCATATTTGACATCTGGGTGCCAATACCAGTAAAGATAGATCCCATCTTGTGGGACATACCAGTCATGGAAGTCTCCATGTCCTTAGCAGCCTTACGACCAGCGCTGCCCATATGATTAGACATCAAGTCACTATCAGCGACCACCTTGTCACGAGTGGCGTCGAACTGTGTAGCATCACCTAAAATATAAACGGTAATATGAGCGGCCATCTTATGCCTTATCAAACATCTCTTGCAGGGCAACGGACATTACAAGTTCTGCGTCTGCACCAACCTCTTGGGCAGCTATCTCAATGAATGGTTTAGTGTTCTTTTGGTCAACCCAGTGCCAATACTTCCTGTTTATATTTGGGTCAGGAAATACAGGGTGCCGGAACCTACCACTAAAGCCCGCCGTGATAAACCGACCTGCATCGTTATATCCAGCAGGAGCACCTAAAGCCTTAACAGCAGGAATAAGCCCAGACACAACAGGACGGATATACCCATACCCACGCATGTTGTGAGGCTCGTGGGCCATAGCAAGTAGTGCGGCATCTCGTGCTATATCCCTGAGAACTTTATTGGTGACACGACGTGTGCCAGACTTAACCACAGTCATGTAGTCCTTTAATCCCCTAGTGTCTACCCGTATAGTACTTTCAAGCATTACCTAAACGCTTTCTGAACATTAGCTCCTACCAAAGCAGGGAATATCTGATCCCAGTAAACCTCATCTATATAGATGGCCCATCCGGCGTATTCGAGGAATGGTCTACTTTCTGCTTCGTTCGGCCCGATGTGGAGGACGTAGGAGATTTGGGGCTGGTATCCGTACCAGAGGTCATCGGGATCGCCGTCAAGGAGCTTTCGCCACCTGACGGCAAAGTGGGGTCCATTGTCTTTTGTTCCCCAGTGTTTGGGTCAATAAGAGGAGGAGGCTCAGGTTCATCTGGTTCCTCAGGAATCTCCAAGTCATACGACTCAAGAACTTCACCTACAGCAAAGTCAATAGTCTGTGGAGTAGCAACGGACTTGTCATTAGGTCCACCCCACACAATCCAAGCAACACAAGCCATAGCATCAGGATCCCCCTGGAATACCGACATTGTAAAACTAACCAAGGTACCAAGGGCCGGATACCACCGCTTAATCTGACGAAGTGTCTTACAAGTCAGGTCCTTCTGAAAGTCTAGAGTGTACTCCGCACCATCAATCACAAGATGACAGGGGGGCAGTACCGCCCTATCTCTCTCGGCTTCAGACACAAAAGAGCCAACGAGTTCCCCGACTGAAAAGTCAGGAAGGCTCATAGGCTCTCGTGCATTCTTGACACCAGCCTTGTGCTGAGCAACCCAAATGACGCAAGCAAGTGCATCAGGATCGCCCATGACAGCAGCGGAAGTCAGTCCATTGTAAGTCCCCATGGGAAGACCGAACCATGCTTTGATATGGCGCAACTCGGAGATACCAAGGTCACGCTCAGGAGCAAAGCTATACTCCTTGTTCTGAAAAGTAAAAACGGACTCGGGCATGTCTAATCCTTTCGTAATCAGGAGTATAAGTCTTATACTATAAACCCCCTAAACCCTTATATTCTTACCAGCCAGTGTCGCCAGTAATCAACTGGGCAGACGGGCTAGTACCAGCATTACTGATAGCACCCTTAAGGTTAATGGTGTTATTCACAATGTCCACACCTTTGAGCGGAGCTTCACCACCACTCTGAATGAGAAGTTCTGGCAGTGTGATGCCAAACGTATCATTCAGGCCGGACGTAGAGATGGCGTTACCAACAGCTGTAATCTGAACAGCCAGAGCACTATGTGGCAAGAAGGCATCAAAGATATTACTCTTAGCTGTAGGTGTATAGTCCATTTCAAGAGCAACCGCAATCTCGATAAGACCGTTAGAGACTGGTTCCTCCTTATACTGTTGGCCGACATAGATACGGTCCACAGCCAACTTAGGAGTAAACGTCACGGTAACCTTACGACAACCATCAACAGCAACCCCACCTACCTTAAAGAGAGATGAAGCGTTAGGCATTGTAAAGGGCACAGGACCAGCAGGCTCTGTTCCAATAAATGCCGGAGTCGAGGGAAATGCTACATAGCAAAAGTCCCAGTCATAAGCAAATGTCACCATGTTGTCACGAGGGAATACCCACTCGGCCTTTGTCAGCTTACCAGCATGGTAGTCCTGATAGTGGAGAGTACCATCAGTTGATGGAACACCTAGTTCCATATCAACCCATGTACCATCCTGCACATACAGACCACCCGAGCCAGAAGCACCTGTCGCACCACCCTGCATAAGAGCATAAGCAGGAGAAGCAGCCACAGCAAGACCAGCCGCTGGGGTATTAGCCAACCCACCAAATGCCTGAGCAAGCATCAATGCCATTCCAGTGTTCATGAAATCACCAGTCATAGTGACCTGAGCATCGAGCCACGTAGTCACGTTTGCCGAGCCAATGTCAATCACACCAGAGCCAGACACGTAACGAATATATGGGCCACCCTGCACGATGTGAGGGTTCCATACACCCTCTGCCGACTTGACAGGAACACCACGAGTAGGTGCCATGAAATAACTAGAGTTGTAATACTCTGAAGGCCCGGTAGCGCCAGATGCACCAGAGCCTCCAACACCTTCGTCAGAACCTTGAGCGATTGCACAGTACCCGCCCAAACCCGAACCAATGCCAGACATAATGTCTCCTTTACTTACGCCGGAACAAGATATGCCCGGAGAGAAAATGACCAATCCAACTTGCCCTGCCAACCAGCCTGAGAACCACCAATGTTACCAGGAGTTCCCTGATAATGAGCGTAACCTAACTTAATCTCAAATGGGTGCGGATCACCAGTTATACCAAGAACAGGAATACCATTACCACCCCTATTCTCCACAACAGACTTCATCACAATGTCAGTGAAAAGACTGTACGTTTTCGACATAATGTCTGTAGGAACATTTTCACCAGCATCACCAGTGAAAACTGTACAATAGCCCTGAAGCTCATACGATTCAATCCACTGGTAACCCATAGCTTCTATATCGAACACATGGTCGAAGATACCAGTAAAGAGGATGTATGAAGCAGGTTCAAACTGCAACAGTTCGTACTGTGCTGTATAGACCGGAGGGTTTTCAGCCGCCGCAGCCGCAGAAACAAATCCCCACAGTGCTGCATAAGATGCCGGTGCTGTCGAGGTAATCGTGGTCATGTCTTTACCCGATCACTGGCAATCGGAAGCTCTCGAACACTTCAGCAATCCTGTTTGGAATGCCAGGCCATAGATCACCAGAAGCCTGTTGATTCTGCCCATACTCGGCTGCATTCCCGGTAAATGTCCTTGAGGCTTGGTAAGTATTCCTAAACCAATAAGCCACCAAGTCAATAGTAGCCACCCACACATTAGGCGGTATAGGATCATAACCAGCTATGTATGTTACCTCAATGTTCCTTGAGCCAGGAAAGAATGGTCGAGGCCATGAGTACCCTGCGAAAGTACGCATAAGCTGACCTGTCCGGTAGTTCACCTGAACACCATCAACTGGGTTCTCAGGAGTAGATTCTGGCAGTTGCACAAAACCACCCGTACTCATCCACTCTTGACACTTTACTATCTTGATGATAGGTGAGTAGTCAAGTTGAATGTACTCACCAGACCAACCACTATACCGGTTAAACATCTCAGTAGGACAGAGCGGTCTATTAGCCATGTCCTGTCCGGTCCAGCAAGCAGCATCTATAATGCGCTGCAACAGTCCAGAGATTTCCGTACCAGGTGTAGCAATACCACTCGTAAACTGCAACCAACTTAGAACCTCTGGCATGTCCAAGAATGTCGTCCATTGCACTGACCCTGCGGGGTTTCCTGTGGGGCTAAACCCCATAGGTGTGCCTGGCATAAGGGATGATATGTCAACAGTCCGGACAGGATTTCCAGACGAATCAAGAGCTGGTATCTGGATAGAATAGTCTCTTTGCTGCCCCTGCGACAAAGAACTGATTGAACCTCCCGAAGCTCCCAAAGCTCCCGAAGCACCGACAGTACCTACCGTTCCATACAGTTCTTCAGTGACCTGATAGAACGTACCCTGAGGAACGGTCGTGCCATCCGTGTTAGCAAGGAATGTCTCTGAAAATGCACCATTACTATCTAAGACAATAACCTTAGAGTTAGGGATCACAGTCAAGTCCGTATTAGACATAACTTGACTCAGGGTAATCGTAATAGTTCCTGCCATAGGATTAAGGCCGTCAGTGTACTTACCTGTCAGCACTACACTAGTAAATCCAGCCATTTAATCCTCGGGATCAGTGCTCGTTACTGCCTTCTGTTTTCCTCTATGGGCCGTAACTGCACGCTCAATAAGTCCAACATGCTTGCCTTCAGCCCTATCAATCTCGGCCTGAATCTCGTCCACCTTTTCAGGATGACGCTCTAGCTCTTTCCTCAGACCAGCAAGATATGCTTCTTGACGGTTCACTACGGTAACTCCTGTGTTCTGATTGAGAATAACCTTAGGTTTTGGGAGTAACTTCACTCGCTCAATCTCCACGTCAATCTCTGCGGCACGTTCTGGATGACGCCTTTTCTCTGTCTCCAATGCGCCAATGATGTTATCGGGATTCATTAGATGTCCTTTGTTCGGGCAATGGGTGTGGGGATATGTTGCCCGCCATATCCCCACACCTAAAGCATTTACCTAAACTAGCTGATTAGCTAGCAAAGGTTGGGGTAACCAGACCAGAACCCGTAATGACCGAGTTGGCATTCGGGTAACGTCCAGCCGTGTAGGAAATGTAACCATAGATCTGAAGCAACACAGAAAGCTGGTTACCATAGGTCTGCGGGAGTGCCCTAGTAATCACCGGGGACTCGAAGAGGTAGTTTTCGTCAAACTTACCGACGATGATTACACTCTGATTACCATTAAGAGTCTGAGGCAAGTTAGCGTCCTCAAACGTATTGAGGCCGGAAATCCGACGCCCAATAGCACCCTCAACTACTTGCTGATCCGTACCAAGAATGGCCACGTTAAACGGACCATTGTAGGACGGAACAACCAGCGGCCGACCGTTAGTGTCAAACTGCGAGGCCAACCACTCCCAGTATGTCGGGGTCATGAAGCAGTGTGTTGCAGGCAGGAACAAGGTATTAGCAATGTCTGCCTTAGCCTGTCCTAGCTGACCAAACAGCCCCGTAATCTTAGGACTAGCCTGAGTCCACGTAATAAGGTTAATGTTAGCGGTATTCAAAATACCCACAACATCTGGCCCGCCCGGACCCATGGGGGTCGGGGGCGCAATGCCATTACCATTAGCAACAGCCACATCAACGGCCTGTGCATACGCCTTGCCAAGGTCTGTAAAGACCATCTGGTCGAAAGCGATTGGGGACCGCTCAAGAAGCTGCAATGAAATCAACTGCGAACCGGCCTTAACCACTACCGGAAGACTGATGAACTCTGTCTGAAGGTCAACCTCAAGAACGTTAGTGTTCTCTCCACCGGCCTGCGGACCAACCGCAGTACCAGCAGTAACCTTAGGGATGTTGATGGTCATGGTGCCGTCAGGAAGTGGCTGGTTATTCTGACAATCAGCCAGTGCCCTTGCGGCCCTCATAAACGCAATCCAGTCAGCCGTAGCGAACAAGGGCGGGACAAACTCCCCACCTGCGCCGGACGAAATGGACAGCGCACGGTACGACCATGCGTGACCTCTATTGTCCTCACGAGTGTTCTTAGCCTCAATCATCTGGCTAAGAAAATAACTCTCTTCAGCACTACGAGTCACCTTTGAGTCAATAGCAACAGCCTCGACGTGGTTCTCTTGTGCGTGGCGCTGAAGACGATCATGAGCAGCAAAGTAGCGCCCACCAAGACCAGCACCAAAGCCCATGCAGGCAATGTCATACAAGTACGACTGCCCATTACCACGCTCATACACACGATGCTCAGACGTGACCTTTAGGCTTCCACCTACAGAGTTAAACTCATAAGGCTGTGGCCCATACCCGTAAGTCTCACGAGCTAGCTTAAGAGCCTCTTGTGCTCTCTCTTCCTTAGCAAGCGTCTTAGCCTGAGCAATACGGTCCTCAAGGCCCGTAATCTGCGTAGTCAGCTCGCCACGCTTGAAACTCTCTTCAGGCGTAAACTCACGAGCCTGCACCGGCTCAGCCGCAGTGGGATCCCCAGCCGCAGCCTTAACGATTCCTTCAAGCTCCGTAACCTTTGCATCACGCTCAGCACGAAGCCTCTTTACGTCTTTCTTAGACATAATAGCCTCCTATAGGCTTGTTAGTTAGTTGTTGTCTAACAAGTGGTTTCCTAAGGTCCGGCTCTCGGGCTAGAGTGGTGCGCTTGGTCCCGGCTTGATTCTTACTGGTCGTCCTTCTTCTTGTTATTCCACAAAAGAAGGCAGGCGCATAGACCTTTGCACGCCTTTACGTTAGCAACAGAGTTATCCAGTAACAGTTCTATATCATTCTCTGCAACCTCTTTAGCCTTATTAACGTCATGGGGTTTAGGCATCACGATTAGTGTCGTGTATGTGCCCTTACCAAAACCAAGACCAGTGAGGTATGCTGTCTTGTTGGCAATGTCAGTCTTTGTGACAGTGTCCTCTTCGACACCTGTGATGATGTATACGTGGTGCCCCGCCGCCATCAGGGCAGCACAAAGCGACTCGAATACAACAGGAAAGGCATCTAGAGTACCGTCAATGTCAAAGGCAACATTCATTGCTTAGTGCCCAACAGTGTGCCAAGCACCCAACTTATCAGTGACAAACACAGAACCTTGACCACCAGTAAGGGTAGCAAGAGTTGCGCCAGTAGCACCACTAGCACCATCGACAGTAGATCCGTCACTAGTCGAAATAGTAACAGCACCAGTAGCACCACTATTCCTGACATTAACCCAAAGATCAGGAAAAGCGGGAGCGCTCGGCAATGACGGTCCAGTAGCTGCCCCAGTGGGGGCTTGGGCCTGTGTGGCTACAACGGGTAGAGGAACAGAAGGAAGGTGAACAGCAGCCCCAGGAGCCGCAACCACAACATCGCCACTCTTAGCTACATAGACACCGGTCGCACCAACTGTCACGATATTTTCTGACTGAGGGATAGGAAACGCTGGCATATTATTGCCCTTTCTACTCTACTTGGATTTATGGGAACGGAGCTTCAATAGCTCAACTTGGCGCTGAGCTGTCAAGACCGAAAGCGGTATGCTCCTGGTTCCCGCCCCGTCATTTGGCAATACAGGGTTACCATCACTCAGTTTCCCTGTGTCCAATCCACCCTGATTAGTGGACTGGTTTCCAACCGTATCAGCAGGCTCAGTAGTTCCGAGCGTAGTTGATATGGCGGTCCTGCTTTCAGCAATGGCACTACCGACAGTCTTAGCAGCATTGTCGGCCTGAGCAAGAGATTCTAGAGCACCCTTCAGGAGGGACTCATTGGCGCTAGAGAGAGTTTTACCCGCTCTAAGCTGCTCTATACAGTCTATCACACGGAAGGTCCTTGCCCTGCTACAGTACCTATATTGCTCTTGCTCTTGCATTCGCTCATCCACAAATCGGATGGCCCTCATAGCTTGCTCTAGAACAGGTTCTGACTCTATGACAATCTCTCTAGTTTCAATATAAGCATCAACAGCTTGCCTAACTGACCAAAGTGTAGCAGCACCTTCTCTACCAAGAATATCAAGCATATCTGACCTAAGACCCACAGACGTTAGCTTGTTAGCTGGTGACTTAACTACAGACACATCAAATAGCTGTAGTTCATTCACACCACGCTCTGTATATTCCTCGTTCCAATCCTCCTTGGTAGCTCGGAATGCGAACGACTCCTTCGAATAATCACCACGCCGTATACCTGACACTAGGTTACGGCTGGATGTATTCTCGGCAATGTCAAGCCTAGCCTCATGGCGAAGGCCCTTATTGTCCTCAGCCAGATCCATAGTACGGCTGGGATCTTGGTGCCAGGACGACAACACATCCCCACGGTGGTCTACCAACAGCGGCACATAGTCAGACTCCTTCAAAGTCTTGCCAAACGCACCAGGATTGATTGTCTCTCGGTACTCTCCCATCCAGTCGGTAACGTCATAACCAGTGCCAGTAGTTGAGGGCCAGCCCACCAGTACTGCCTCAGTCAGATTATCAGCCGCTGAGCGAATAGACATTTCCCCAATGATGGGCTGCTCGACCTCACGTAAGGACCAGTACCTCTTAGGCACTGCGGGGATCTTGTCCGGCTCTGCTGACTTAGTTTCAATCGGCACATACGTAGTAACGGCCTTCACGGTACTCGCCTTTCCTAGAGTAACGGTGTTCCCATCAACCGAATAGGGGGCTTGCAACTTCTCACCATTCTGACAAAAGACCACCGAGTCGTCGTCAAAGTCCACGACATAGATCCAGTCATCCTCATCGTCCTTATCATTAAACTTCTCAGACACTGCCGTCCCAAGCATGTCCTGAAGATCACTATATGACGTGCCATCCCGAACCTGCTCGGCGTAGGTAGCCCGTAGAGCAACGCTCTGCGCCTCAGCATCTTCACGAGTCAAAACGTTACTGTCCATTGTCAATCCTCTCTAGGTAAGGCAAATGCCCCTGTGAATCATCAAATGGGATTCCAAGTTTCTTTGCTATCAGGTTCATTTCATCCCCATAGTCAAGGCGTTGAGGCTGCCCATTCTCAGCCTGAATCCTATTCATCTCAGCCAAGCCTTCAAGAGTCTCGACACTCTCTACGTCGTACGGAGTAGGATCATCCCACCCCAGCACATAGAAGTCAGCTTGCAACTGCTCGGGCTTAAGCATACGTATTCTCCTTCAGATACTTTTCAGCCTCAGCCTTTAGGCCGTCCGGCGCAGCATTCCATACGGTGAGGCTCTGCCAGTGCTGTATCCTTTGTACAGAAGGTTGCCCATAGCACAGTTGATCTAAAGTAGTGACCAGTGTGTGGTCAGGATTGCGGACATCCCAAGAGTTAAACTTAATCCAATCCTCATTGTCTATATTCATTAGTACCCCTTCAGACCTTTACCAACACCTATTGCATTAATAATATAAGCTCCTGTGCAGCGGCCGCTGCGGCGGCCTCAGCTGCTGACGTATAGTCTGGTGTCTCAACCTTAACGTCATCAACATTGCCAAGCACCACAAACTCGTGCTCATTCAAACAACCAAATCCAGTCCGGGGTGTTGATAGAATCTGAGATGCTGGAACCTGTGCTGTCATAAGCACACCACCATGAGCCTCACAGAACCTACTAGCCACGTCATAACTGGCTGACCACGAGGACATCGGACGCATCTGAGCAGTAGGAATAACTCCAGGGTTATTAAGGTCTGTCTTCTCAACATTCAGTGGTGTAGGTGCCTCAGTCTGTCCACGGAAGAGAGTAATCGACCCTACGTTCTGGTCCTTAAGCATCTGCTGAGTATCAGTGTACTGTGACCTGAGGAAGTCTTGCAATACCGGCCCATGCTCGTCAACAGTCTGCTTTGTATCAGACTGAATAACATACGAGGGGTTATCATTCCCCATAGGGTGGGGTGACCACTCCATAGTGTTCTGAAGACCAAACTCAGTCTTAGCTGATTCCTGAACAGCTAGACTATGAGCACTAGAGTCATTTGACGTACCAGCCCAATGAGATATAAGCTCAGAACAAGCCGCCTGCTTTAGCTCTGGTTCTCTATATATAGACAATGTCGGAGCCTCTAATAGTTGAGCATCAAACACATCATCAGGATATGCACCTATAGGAGTAGCTGCATTTATAAGATCCATTGCAGAAGAAGTACAATGATCTGCTAGTCTCGACGCCACATCCTGCTTACAGTCTTGGGCATCCTTATCACTGTACTGTTCCTCATACGAGTCCAGATCCTGCCCAACAGGACCCACTGCTGAGTCGCTTGGTCCTTGTGCAATGATGTCCAAAGCCTCAACCATGTCCGTTACATCCCTGGCTTGTGGTACGCCAGGAGTTGCCAGATCTGCCGAACTGGCTGGTGGGAAATCTCCGACTGTCGGGTTAATAGAATCTACACCCTGAGAACCTGTACCACTAACAGAGTGTCCTGAAGTTCTGTCTTCCTCGTGCGCCCACTGCATAGCCTGCATCTCAATGCTACTCACAGGAAACCCCACTTGGGACCCGAAGTCGGCAGCAGCCCGCTCATTAGCGTCGCACAAGAATGGGTAAGATCCACCCTTCCACTCAATCTCACCCTGCTTTATAACAGCAGGACTGTCATTTACTTTGCTAAAGGACGAGCATTGACCGCCCGATGCCGCCCGAACCATAACAGTATCCATTGTGGAGAAGGAAGTAGCATTAGGATCAATAATGTTATTAACAAAATCTGGACCCTTCATTGCGCCAGACTGAGCACCAAGAATGGAGTTAGTTACTGGGACATCTGGTTTGCCAAACTCATGCCCCATAGCAATCTGAATAGCCTTGTCCATACCACGTTGCCAGAAGCTCGGAGCAAGCTCCAGAGGAGAACCATCCTTTTTAGCACCAAAAGCAAGTGGTGCTGTTTTATCTGACTGCACCATCATCTTCATGAGTGCTTGAGAGGCTGAAGTCAGGTTTGGCTGCTTGGATAGAGCAACACCATTCTGAATGTTACAATCAGGAACACCCTTATCCCCGCCCGTCAACTCATTGGTCTGGTAGAGAATATCTAACGGCAGGTCTACAGGTGTATCATTAGCAACGGCCTGAGCAATAAAGTCCGTAGCGCCCATAGTTACTGCTATGGCTGTTCGAGGCATTGTCGCACCAATCATGCCTGCCACTTGAGTAGGGCTGATTGGATTAAGACTATTCTGAGTTGTGTCCGAAACTCTTTGAGCCTCATTATGATACATAGGATATGCCGTCAAACCAAAGGCAACCTCAGCACAAGTAAAGCCCTGTGCTGCCTGCATAAAGTTTGTATACATTGTATCTCTGACGGACTTATTCCCATCCTTCATACCAGGAAGCTTAGCAAGATTAGCCTCTATTAAGTCCTGTAGGTGTTGGGATAGGTTCAAATCAGCAGTAGTTGACCCATTAGTATTTACATAGGGACCATTAGGATCACTGTTAGTCTGGTAGGCCGGTCCCACAGGACCAAAGGCTGTACAGTTAGGAGCATAGTTAGCATTTGGCTCACCAAACTTACCGTTACCACCGCACGGTATTGAGGCTGTAGTTTGATAAGTCCCATCAGAATACTTACCGTGCTCATCAGGTAGACCTTTTACCAACTCTTCTTGCTTGTTAAAAATGCCCTGTGCGTTATTCCATATGGAGTCCTGATTACGCTGAACACCAAGCAAGGCAGCAGTGGCCGGATTCTCTACCTTCTGGGATGGCTCGACCACAAAGGCTACTGGATTACCAGCATCGTCCCTCTGTAGCCACCAGCCCACATACATATCTGACCGAGCATACAAGTCTGGATTAGCTTGCGTATGGTCATACATCTGCTGAGCCATGTCGTGCATGTTGGCCGTAAATGGCAACTGCTGTTGAACACCAGCTACATTAAACCCAGTCTGAGGTTGGGATCCGTCCGAAGGTTTAACCGAACCACCGTCCGGCTTCTGATTCAATGCCTGTTCAAAAGAATCAACAGTCATTTCCTGCCCAGAAGTCTCCCATGTATTGTCATTCAAATCGACAGGAGGTACATCATCAGTAGGTGGAGTATCCCCACTCTGCCCTGCATCAGCGCTCGGGTCAGATATACTTTCCTTTCCAGGCTCAAAGTAACCGTGCCAACCGTGCCCTTGTTCCTCCTGTTGGAAGGTTTCATCCCCAAGACGATAGTCAATGACCCATGGTGGTATAACAGGAACCTCCCGTAAGGAAGTATCAGTTATCTGCCAATGGAGCCGGATATGTCCACCACCCAGCATGACAAATCGGTCACTAGTGCTCTTGTCTAGAGGATCAAATGGAATGGACATCCATACAGGTTCCTTATGAAATGCTGTCACCTGTATCCAACGCTTAGTAAACACTACCGAGTTCTCCTTAGAGCAAAGCGTGGAGTAAGACTTCTACCGGCCGGAGCCGCAGCGGGTGGCGTACCTCCTGCCGGTGCGCCGGGCGCTGGCTCATTACCCGGAGTTCTAGGAGTGCTTGGATATGGCGTATTACTAGCCTGTCCTGTATCAACCGCAGCCGGTGAGGCGGACAATGCACCACCACCAGTAAGCATAAAGTCCGAGTGTGCCGAGTTGATTGGTCCCCACAAGGAGTCTGCTCCGGCCTCTTTTGAAGGCTTAAGCTTAAGGTACTCACGACACTCATTAGGTGTCGCAGTGGCGGACATACGCAAGGCATTGATAAATGCACCAAGCATTTCGTCATTCGTTTTAAATAGGTCTGACACGTCACGCCGTGCGTAGTACCCAGCAGGAAGAAGGGCTGTATACATCCTGTCTGACCTACGAACATAGCCCGACAGGGCAAACAGAGCAAAGCCCATAACCATTTCCTGAAGGCCCTTACCATACACTTCAGAGCCACCAGCGGATATATCACCAACAAGGTGGCCCGGAACACCATAGAAACCGCACAGTTCAGAGCGTGAGAAAGCCCTAGCTTCTAGAAGCTGGGCAGTCTGTGGGCTAACTGAAATCTGTTGCCACTTGGCCTTTGAGTCGAGAATGATTGGTGTGTGAGCCTGAGCCAGACCACCATGTTGTGTCATCAGCTCGCCAATAATACGGTCCTTGTCCTCCTGTTTCAATGGCTTGTCCAAAGAGAAAACACCTGTAGGGTGAATACCTTGTGCGAAGTACCGTGAGGCGTACTCATTCATGGCGATAGGTAACCCAAAGCCAACCGCCCCAATCTCAATGGGATTAAGGCCCATAATTCCACCGGCCAAGGACATCCAGGGAACATGGATTAAGTCCCTATTAGGGATGATAGGTCCTATATCAGACCCGACCCTATAGACCCTGACACCCTTAATCATATTACACTTCATCTGTGTTGGGTTCAAACACTCTATTAGGGTCGGCATATCCATTCGACCACGATCAATGATGTGGTAGTAAGCATTGCCAGCTAATCCCCATGAAGCTACCGTATTGAAGTCAAGTTGTTCACGATCAATGTCCGCACATGGCTTCACAAAGATATCGGGCGGGTCAACCTCAGGATCAGCAAAAGAGCGCCGGTTTCCTTGCTGTCTATGCACATGTATCGTCAACCCAGATAGAGCGTCACCTAACACACGGATACATGAAGCCACAGTCATGATCGAAAGAACGGACCTCTCATTGACAATGACACCTGCAATGGCTTGATTATATACACCAGGCGGTGGAATCGCAGCAGGATCACTCATCCAACCACCCCAGCCACCCGACGAGAGTGGAAAAGCTCTTTGCTGTATCTGACGCTGCCGCTGGCTAATAGTCATATTAAATCAAACTCTCTTCTGGAATCCATGTGGCTGCCCAGTGATGAACAGCATAAGCGTCAGGATATTTCTCAGGTCGCCAATCAAACTTGTCCGCATACGGCAACGGGTAAAACAGTGTGGAATCAAAGATGTGAACTTCCGGGTGTATTGAGAGGACTCGTGTAAAGAACCTTGGGCCAGTCATAGCCACCTGATAGAGAACATAACCGTAAGGATAGTCCTTCATTCGCTCAGCACTAGGGCCGTACCACAGCTTAACAGATTGTGGCAAACACTCGACAAGACTCTTGAAGGCTGGATGATTAGGAACAGCCCCCGTGATTGCACAAGATGCTGTCTCTACACCCGGTCCCTCATAAGCAGTAAAGGCATCACAAGGCTCAATAAGAGCACCTATAGGCTTAAGACACTCGAAGTCTGTATCTATATAAACGCCGCCCTCGTGATACAGAATCTCATACCGCAGAACATCCGAGGCAGCTACAAAGTTCTGGGCCGTGTCAAACTCTTCCTTATTAACTCCCCATTCCGGCCATGTAGTCCAGGTTTTCATCTCCCAGTCACGGTTGTAGTACAGCCAAGACCTGCCCCAATCCACAAACTGCTGAGGCATAGGTGGGGATCCCTTAAGCCAGATCCTATGAAATACCTTAGGAATGGGCACGCCGCAACCTTCTTATGGGGTGTGGTGGGCGAGGCAGTGTGACTGAAAGATTGTCTCCGAGAACTAGCTCGGAAGCCACTATGAGAATCAGTGCGCCAGCCACAAGTGCCCAACCTAGACCGGCGAGAAGATAGACCCCTGTAGTCAACATAGAGGCTCCAGCAAACTCGACATAGTTGGCCGCTGGGAACGTCAACTGTGGCCGAGCACGAAATGTCGGAAGCTTTAACCATTCCTTAAATGTGGTCATGCGGGTGACCTTTCTTTGCTAGGTTTTCCATTTGATTCGGAACTAACATATCCGCTTGTGTCAAGATCTTGGGGAACTGTGGACCTCTCGGTGGTGCCGGTGCAGGTTCAACAGGTGTGTAATCACTGCCGAAGATCACGGTTGCAAACTGAGATTCCATAGCGATTTCCTTAGCCCTCTGTGATGCCATGACCGTAGCAACTGCCATGTCCACCCAGTTCCTAGAGGACTGGTTTTCCTTTTGAATCCTTGGGTTAAGTGGGTCCTTTACCCAAGCATTTGCCATGTGTCTTGCTAGGTCTGGGCTACCATCATGGCTGAATCTTGACCTAGTAACGTCCTCATAAAGGCGCTGTGTAGCCTCTATCATGCGCTGCCCACGCTGTTGAAACTCGACTATAGGGTAACCCTCATCCATCAACTGCTCTAGGTCCGACTGCCATAGGGCCGGGTCAACCGCTACCTCGACTACATTGTAGTAAGCACAAGCAGTACGTATGTCCTGCATGATCTTTTGGCGGGGAACCCTATACTCGACTGCCCCATAGGGTCTTTCTTCCAAAGAAAGCAAGTGAACAAAGGGTATTGGCCTATCAATAGTAACAGCAACTAGCCCAGTAGCATCCCCATTATAAGAACCATCAAAGCCCAAAACGACACGATCATGCTCGGGAATATGGTACTCATAATCAGCCAGTGTAGACCACACACCTTGTGGCAACCACCTGTCAATATCCACCAGTACGACCTGATTCAGGTAGAACCTGCGGCTCTTGTACTCTGGTGTGGCCGGGTCCATGATTTCATCATACAGCCGGTCAATGTCTACCCAATAACTATCTCCCCGAGCGAATGTTAGTGCATCCTTAACTCTCACTTCGTCCGTTAAGTCAGGGCACTCAGGAGCCTCACGAGCGTCATACCAGACACCAGCAATCTCACCCTGTTTGATAGCATTGTACGTAAGCTCGGCTACCGATCCCTCACCAGGCAAATGGGCATTCGTGATTTCAATGGACCGAGCAGAACCATCCCTTGACTTACCCAGATTTCGCCGGATAACATCTGCCATTTCCAGGCCCTCGTTATTGGCGAGCCAGTGGTGTGTTTCGTTAAGGACAACCAGCGACGGACGGCCTCCTTCAAGTGATCTTGGGGACGACGTGACAGCTTCAATACGTCCGATTCCACCCCGTACATAGATAATCTCCTTGCCTAGATCCACGTCGAATGTCTTCTTGAGTTCAGGACTAGTCAAGCCAGGGAACAAGGTCATAGTGTTTTTGGTCTGGTCCTTGGATACGGCGGCTATCTGTATCCAAGGTGCAGTGTGCTGTATCCCTATAGGAAACCCGTTGGCATCCCAACCGCCGAACCGCACTGGCCCACACGCTTCAGCGTAAGACAGGGCGGCTAGAAAAGGGTCTTTTCCCCATCCTTTCATGCGTCGAATAACACCACGACGCCTGAGAAACCTACCAACCTCATCCACCTCATACCAGACCAGAACCATTTGTGCTTGCTCGGTAGTGTACTTCCACGGATTACCGGCGTCTGGCCCGTCAGGCTGAAGCAGCCATTGAGTGGACCAGTCGAGGACTCCCCAACCTAATGTTCTATTTGGAGCGGGCAACTCGATCATGGTATTCCTTATGCACCTGTCGCACCAGCACCCGTAGCGCCAATAGATCCTGTCGCACCCGTAGCGCCAATAGATCCTGTCGCACCTGTCGCACCAGCACCCGTAGCGCCATGAAGACCTATAGCACCCGTAGCGCCAGTGACTCCCTGTACACCTGTCGCACCAGTAGCACCAACAATGTTCTCCACAGAGAAAATGTCAGTCCAAGCGCCGGTTTTCCATACACAAATATGACCATCAGCAGTAATGGCAACAGCAGGTGTCTCTGGTTCTACCACCAGCTGAGCAATCGTGTCAGCCGTATACTCATTCATCTCTCGAACACCGGCCTGTGAATCAGATTGAAACCCCATGTTATGCTCCCTTTTGTATGCGTCTATAGTCAGCCATTATGGCAATCTTAGGATCACCCTCAGGCGCTTCAGATTCCAGTTCAATACGCAACCTACGCCGGTCACCCTCAGTGACACCAAGGCGTGACAATGAGGCCAGTATCCCTGTGATGGCAGCGTGGGAAATCTGGCCGGTAGTGTTGTTTGTATTCGTCAATGCATCATTCAGTACACCCAGTGTGATGTACCCAAAGGCCCAGTCGGTAGGCTCAAAAAACTGCGACATACCGGACTGAGCTAATGACTCCCACAACCTCTTAACAGAAGGCAGCCACTTGGAGTCAGCCGGGTATGGAATCTCTGTCGGCCTGCTGGAGATAACGGTCGGCTCAGACCCAGTGTTCCTCCGGCGTCTTGTGTTTGATCGTTTGGGGACGGGACCCCGAGTTGCAACGGCCATCAGGCTCTCCTATGTGGGTGGCTAGAAAAGGTAAATAGACTCAAAAGTTATTTACCCTATTTGATATCTATAGCCCTACAGAATAGCACTCTATGAAAGCAGGGCCTTTCTATAGGAAAAGTGCAGGTAGTGGCACTAGGACTGTCGCATGATATGAGTCGCTGCTAAAAACATGCCTGGTCAGGGGCTATTTAACCGTACAAGACTATAGAAGCTCTATAACACGTACAAAATGCCAGCTGAGGCGGGGGTGAGAATCGCAACAAGTCCATAGGGGTTCAGGGTACCCCCTATCTTCCTGTTTATACAAGCTAACATGCTTAGTAAGATAGAGCTTATTCAAGGGGGTATCTATAGAGATACTTGCTATAAGTAAAGCATCATCCTATATAGACAGTGCCATGCATCAACACGAGAAAGCCCTTATATTATGGGACTTGTATGAGATTGTGTCACAACACTACACACAACATGACTTGTATGACAGACAATCATCAATGAAATAAAGGTGATTGTGGTAGTGTTGTGGTAGTGATGTTGATGCGTAACCGGTCAGTTCCAGGAAGAAGGCCACCTAGACCATGACATCACAGTGCCAGTACATATGATGACATCACAATGACAACACACTACACGAGATACACCTTATGATATAAGGGTTATCTATATACTATAAACACCTTATGATATAAGGGTTATCTACACTACACTGGCCTACAAGGTTAACCTACGTACAGGCAGACTCACACAACACAACACAACACAACAACTATTGACAACACAATGACAATGACATATGCTATATATAATGGCACTTGTATGGGTCCTAGATCGCCACCGCATTGAGTACTAGTGGGAGATACACCTTATGATATAAGGGTTATCTACACTGTGCAATCTCACGCAGGTCGTCCAGCATGGCTGCCTGATTGAGGTGCTGTACAGCGTCGTGACCTTGCGTTACGTACCATTTAGGTACAAGGACGAACGCCTGTAAGCCATATACCTTCCAGAAATCCTCGGAACACTCGGTGAGACTACCCCACGATTCCAGGTCAAGAAGGTTCAGTCCTACTGACAACTTTTTAGCTAAGACAGGTTTCGTACCATTGCCGACGACACAATGACCACCGACAGGCTCGCTCGCCGGGTTCGAGACACGCCACGGCAACCCTTGCGCAAAGTCATCCTCTGCAGACTGTGGCAGTGCGAATGCCAAATAAAGCCATCCGAAGTTATAAAGCACTGTCTTTACAAGGTCAAAGTCATGTATGTCTACACTCGCAGCACCTACAACCTCAAGGCCGAGAAACCCGCCAGGTTTCGAGCCTGCTTTGATAACTTGTGTCAGCTGTAATCCGGTATCCTCACCATCTGTAAGGCTAAAGTATCCAACTTCCACCGCATTGTCTCCTGGGTATACATAGGAAACACCAGAAATCTCAGCACTTATCTCAGCACCATTGACCCAACCTGCACAAGTACAGTCACCTAATCTGTCATTACAAGCTAGGTGAATAGGAGCACCATTACCATATAAGAATGGACTTGTAGGCTTAGGAAGTCCTACCGCATCAATAAAGTAAGAATCGAGAGGCTTATAAAGGGTTTCCGTTTCAGGTAGAGCGCCTCTCTTCCCAGCGGACCTAACAACGGATCCACCGGACTGATTCGACGCACTCTTATCTATAGGAACAGACCATCCACAACGGACTAAGCTAATAGCTTCTAAGTCTGTAACTTCTATAACCTCTAAACATTGCACCGCATGACCTTTATAGAGCATTGCAGTGCCTGTAGTATTCTCAACATATGCCATATTAGCTGACACCTTTCTTGCTATTGCAGGATCTATGTGCTGCTCTTAGGTTCCATTCGTCATTAGTTCCGCCTAAAGAACGTGGCATTACATGGTCTACCGTATTAGCACCCGGTAAGTCACAAAGCCAGCATATGTACGAATCACGGATTAGAATCTTCTTACGTAGTGCGGGCCAATACCCTATAGAAGACAGGGGCGCACCTATCAATGGGCAACGCTCACCAGACCTATGTAATCGACCACACTTGCATGATCGAGGAAGTCTAGACATTAATAGGCGCTTCTACTGTCAAAGCATGCTCATAATCATCCACCGCATTACGTAATGTTAGATACTCACAGTCTAAATAGTGTTTGACCGGTAGATATAGATAGTCTTGAGTCTCGTGGTCATACTGATCCCACAAACTGCACTCACAGTACGTGCATTCGTACGGACTATAACCTCCGAAGTATGTACCTTCGTGCCAGTCAAGTACAGCCTTAGCAGCTTTATATAGATTCTCCACCGCATTACTATTTGACATGTCTATACCACATTAACCGGTAAATCATTTAGCATTGATCCGGCGATTTCTCTTGTAAGCACAAGATAGACAGTAAATAGAACCCTTAACACATCTATTTACCATACAAGCAAAGCACTTTCTCACCGCATTGCTATCGTAAGGTTCACCTATTAAATCTATGTCATGATGGACAATAAGATGTGGATCTATATCGTCATCCCACTTAGCATCTTGAGGCCGGTATGGCTTGCCATGATCCCTTATCAATGTTTCGGCAGAGTCGTCCTCATTTAGCTGCTCTATATAGTCTATCATACTAGCCTGTTTCATTCTCATTTGTCCTGCTCATTGTGCTTCTCTTGTATGTTAGGAAGTCAGCCCTAGTCTTGCCTCTATTAGTGCCACAATACTGACGGCATTCGTGTTGACATAAGCCACATAGACCACCTTTGACCTTACCAAAGGCCGGTTCGCCACAAGCTAAGCAGTCCTCCAGAGTGCTTATCCTGCCTGGCTTTGGTGCTTTCTCCAGCAAATAACCGAGAACACTCACCGCATTAGCTAATGTATGTGATACTCCTATAAGTCCAGTACCCTTAGATTTCTCACCGCATATACTCCTTACTGACCTATGGTACAGGTCCGGCTCACGAGTGTTGTTGGGCTGGTCGTCACGAGCTAGAACCTCAAGTAAATCGGCCTCTTTCAGACGACCTGCCAATCTCTTTATGTTTCTCACCGCATCAATAGTATCCTGTTCCTCGTAAGCTTTCATTTCCCATAGACCTTTGTTAGAAAGTACCACGAACACTGTAGCAGGTTTATATAAAAAAGTCCACTACCTTAAAAGCCGCCCATAGAGCAGACATAATGCCGCTCCAGTCAACGATACATCGAGACATGAACGTCCGGTCCTCCATCACTTCAGCACTTTATCACCAAAATCTACCCTTATATATAAGCGTACTCCCATATTCCAACCTATATCTATTTTTCTGCTAAAGTGCTGAAGTGATGGCGAGACGGGTGACAACAGGTACAGACAGTGGTCGTGCCATTACTCTGTGTCGCCAAATATTGCAGTCACCGAGCGAGAAGAGCGCCCGAACACCTATATGCATAGCCTCTGGCCTGCGATAACACTGTTTCATTTGCCATCAATCTGGTAGACATAGCAGAAAGTACCGGAAAACGTGACCTTTAGTATGACTATATTGCCACTTGTTCGTTAATGCCGACACTCGACTATTTGTGCAAGATGTCGAGAATACACGACAGCTGTGAACTTATGCCACCCTTAACAACGACCACCAGGCTGACCCGTAACCTACTTTGAGGTTAGGCTACTGACCTTTAGCATTCACTACCGGACATTTTCACTAAAAAATGAACGTGCCTGACAGTGAATACTCTACTGAAGTATTTATAACTGACATTAATACTGCCTTATTTGTTCGCATTGTATCGACTTGGGATATCTTATTTGTTCGCATTGTACCGACCTCCGACCTTTGTAAACCGCCATTGACCTGCCAAAACACAGGTAGTGGACAATCGTCAGCGACCCTGCTACAGTCTTATCCACAAGCTTCGCCGGTCGCCAAGATATCAGGAGGCTACGAGGCCGGTACAGTGGGAGAGGGTCCAATGCCAAGCGAGAAGCAAGATAGCAGTATAGGGCCGGGACGGTTCAACCCCGTTCTCTCGGGCAGACCCAGGCAAACTCTCCCACTGTACTATCTCTAAAGGACAGGAGATACACATGACACCTAAAGATATCGAGTGGTACGTGAGACTAACACCGGCGAAGGTACCAGAATCTAGTGCCGGGTTCATCATTCTTGTTACTGTCATTGTCCTGACTCTAGTTGTCTTGTGGTCCGGTGGCATCTTATGAGCAACATACCTCACAACCTACACCGCATATGGGTTGCTGGGTCTGGACCTATGCCTGCCGAGTACGAAGAGTACGGCAAGACATGGCGTGATCTTAACCCAGGTTGGGATTACTATGAGTGGCACTCATTCCCACACTGGGGAACCAATCCTAAACAGTTTGCGGATGCTGAAACATTCTCCGAGCAGTCTGATGTTCTGAGGTATGAAGTCATTAATCATTTCGGTGGTGTCTACATAGATACGGACTTTGAAGCATTTGTACCCATATCAGATCTTATAGACACCTCACCGCATGACTTCATAGCATGTCCTGAATACACTACTAACAACTACGTTCACTATGCTGCCGGTTTCTTTGCAGCTTCACCATTTCATCCACTACTTGAACAGATCATTCGAGATATGCCTGCATCTATAGAAGCTAACGATACACCAGCCACTAGAGCTGGACCTACTTATTTGCAGTCCATTCTCCATAAGCACGAGGGCGAGTTTGCTGTTGTACCTGCTGAACTGTTCTACCCATATCATGGTGGTGAAGTGTGGGATCACTCACAACATCCGAACGCTATAGCTGCTCACCATTGGGCCGCATCATGGCGCAAACCGAACAGGAGTTTGTATGGAACCTAACATGAAAGAACGAACAATGATTAGCACCATTGAAGATGTAAGTACTGGCACATACCGTGTCACAACAGAATCAAACTCTGTATACATCATTGATTTTGATAACAAGACAGCCACTAGGCATGGAGAAGTTCCTGCTATTAAGATGTCTACCATACCAGGTCCAGAGGATGATATACCCATGGACTTTTATAGTATATGTGGTATTACTATAGGACAGCGTATGTACCTCGAAGGCCATCATGGCTGGAGGCGTACCACCAGAGTTGTGTCTATTGAACGGGAGGAATCATGACCAAGAAAACAAAGGGCCATACCTATGATGACGCACTCCAAATCGCAGAATGGGATCGTATGGCTGCGTGGACGGCGGCTGACAATGCACTTGATGATGCTGTTGCCCCATTCTATAAGGCATATCGCAAGGCAGTAAAGCACCCACAAAAGGTGCTGGATGAAGCCACTATACCATTCTCAAAGGCTCATTCGGATGCGTATGATAAGGCTGAGAAGGCCTACGAGAAGGCCGTAAAGAAGGCCAGAAAGGAATACATGCCATGAGTACTACTAAGTTCAACAAAGGTGACCGCATTACCTACGAACTATGGGATGGTGATAAGAGACATACCGGTACCATAATGAACACCGTCATACTGTATGATGTTCAAGAGGATGGTACGAAAACTAGGCACGGTGTTGGAGAGGAACGTGCAGAACTAGCACCTGCGTCCACACTTTCTCTGCTTAAACGTGCCCTCGATGTTTTTGTCACTTTGAGCGACAGCGACACGGACTGTCCTGGATCTTACGAGGTCTATAGTGATCTGAAGGATGCCATCCGTAAAGAAGAGAATAACCCACACTGGAATGAATGGGAGGATTATGTTTGAGAAACTCCGTGATGCTGCGGAGGCAGCCTCCAGAAAGGTTCGCAATGCATCCTCAATATCATCCTCGTCTGGTACGTCTATGAAGGTTGCGGATGAGCACAACTACTCTAGAGCATGGCGTGCATACTCCAACTATCGCCGCCTACATGGCGAGCCTGGCTATATGAATGGAGAGAAATCATGAAGGACTTTCTCGAACGGTGTTTCTATGGCTCAGCCTTGTATGCCTTTGGTTGTGCTGCTGCTACTGAGTGGCCCTTATCACATGGTGCTGCTGCGGGGTGGCTAATCATAGGGATTATCTTCTTTGTAATCGCCCTTCTCATAGTCGCCTTCGTTCCTGATAAACCAAGGAGATACTGACATGAGAACTGTCTATAAGTACACAGGCTTATTTGTAAATGGCAAGTGCATCATGAAGATGCCGGACCAGGCCAAGATTGTAGATGTACATTTAAGTAGTTATGCTTCTGTTATTGCTGTATGGGCTGAAGTCTGGACTGATGAACCTCTATGTGATATAGAGTTTGTCATTATTGGTACCGGGGGCGAGCTGCCTGATGACTACAGATGGTGGCACGTCAGGACTATACAACACCCGCCATTCGTATGGCACATCTATAGGAGGAACCCATGAGTGCAGATAACTACTATATGATTCGCAAGCATCCCACAGGTGGATTCTGCGCCATAGAGTGCTGCGCCTCAGAGGACGATGAAACTGACCCAGAAGCCAGACCCGGTATGAAGTCATGGCCTACAGTAGAAGAGGCCTTTGACTATGCAGAAATGCAGTACTCAGAGTATGGCACTCGCATTCACAAAGAGTGTAAGATACAAAACCTCACACGTTTCAAGATGGGAGATAAGGTAGATACACAAGAAGGTGTTGGTACAGTTATTGAGGTCAACCAGTGGACTGAATATAGCGTTCGACTTGGTGAAAACACTAATGCCCCATGGGTTGGTTCGTTCATGGAAGAGGATCTAACGCTTCTAGGTCCTGATTCGGACACACTATTAGAGCAGGCTCGCACCGCACTGTGTAAGCTTGCTGGTGAATACACTCTAATCAGAGGACTCCCACCATCAGCATACGTGCAAGAAACCATCACCGCACTAACAATAGCCATAGGAGGGAACCATGAATAAGCTACCTGAGTGCGCCGCTGCTGTATTCAATGAGTGGCTACGCCAATGGAAGAAAGACCCCGAAGCATTTGCCAATCTAGAGGATATGAACACCAGTAATGGTCCAGACTCTTATGGTGATAGGTGTGTCACTACATACAACCGCATTGTATCCGAAGGTGTTTATGTATAAGAACCAGTGCAATAGCAAGCGTCAGTTTCCAGATCGTTGGCAGATATGTGTCTGTCATATAGCTGGAGCACATGTTACACACCGATGTTTCTCAGCAACTTGCACTCATACATGGACTGATGTTCACTTTCCTGAGCCTGCATTACCACCGCACTGGTCGGACGATTGGAGATACAGATGATATACAAGTTTAAGGACCGCAAGATGGTTTACATAGCTGGTCCATACGCACATCCGGACCCGGTCCAGAACACCAATGAAACTATAGGAACTGCCGAGTACCTGCTAGGTACTGGTCTAATCACGCCAGTCGTGCCACACCTGACTCTCTTATGGCACCTTGTATCCCCACATAAAGTGGACTTCTGGTACGACTATGATCTGGCTCTGCTTGCTAGGTGTGACGCTCTCTATAGACGGCCTGGTCTTTCTACCGGTGCTGACAATGAGGTTATCTTTGCACAAGAACATGACATCCCAGTCTTCTATGATGAGCCATCTCTACTAGATTGGGCATCAAACTCTAAAGAGTATGTAAAGCCATATAACATGGGGAACTCAAGTGACTTTCGATACGCACCTGATCCTTACGAGGAAGCCACCGCAAAGCCACTTGGAAAACCTGTAGTCCGCACGTTTGAGACTGGTGCTAATCGTGATACAGATGAGGGCAAGCTAGATTACGAGGGTTTCATAAGTCCATTCGCATGGCATAGATTTGGACAGTATATGCTCTCGTGTCAGTACTTGAAGGATGGCACACTCAGGTCCTCGGACAACTGGCAGAAAGGTATCCCAGTATCTGCCTATATGAAGTCACTACTACGCCACGTCATAGAGCTATGGACTCAGTACCGCACAGACCCCGCCTCTATCTCGGAGGAAACCCTATGTGCTACACTGTTCAATGCTCAAGGGATCCTGCACGAAACCCTCAAGGAAAGGTACGCAAATGATAAGCACTGAGTTTGATGATACAGATGACATGCATACAGACATCCTTGATCTAGAGGATCGTTTGGGGTCTGCCTATGCTGCCATCCGTAGTCTTGCCGGTAGCATGGTATGTTCGGCTATCAAGTATGAGATAGACTTGGACATTGAACAGGAGGAAGGCGAGGCTGTGTTCAAACAAGCCTTAAGTAACAACAGCTTTGATACACCTCTTGACCCAGAAACTCTTGACAGTATCTCTGCCGCATTCGGTCTATTCACACAGGAGGAAATGTAATGAGTTACCGACCCCGCCCGATACGAGGACTTGCTAACAGGCCCGCAGCACACCGAACCATAGTTGATGAAGGAAGTCTAGTAAAGGTTCTATCTATCTTGCTTATAGTCCTATTTGTCCTCAATTTCATAGCCGCATTCTATGTCCTGTCTGTTCTGTTCTGGTCATGGCTCCTGATGCTCGGAGTCTCGTGGTCTGGCGCAGAGCACTGGTCATACCTCTATACATGCACACACTGGGGAGCACTGGTACCCTTCGTCCTTGGGATCTTTAGTACCAACAAAATCTCCACCGCAATCAATGACAAGAGGCGGTAATGCTTAATAATCTAGACGTCATCGAAATAGGGAATGCGTGATGGCTACCACCCCCTTGTGTCGTGTCTGCGAGAAATGGGTGCCAGTTACCCAGCACAGATTGTTGAAGCGCCACGATTCTCTGAGCGACCCAGACTTATACTGCGAGGGTTCGCTGAAACCTATTAACTGGGCAATAGCCGTTCGAAAGTATGAACATTCACCTATACTGGAAGAGGTCTAATGGAAGTTCATCTGGTCGAGACATTCCAAGAGGCTGAGACATTTATGTCTTGGCTAGGTGAACGCCGCCCCATACTCGCAATGGACACAGAAACAGGGGGATTAGACTGGTGGAAAGATGAGTTACGATTGGTACAGTTCGGAGATTCGGAGTGTGGTTGGGCTATACCCTTCCATCTGTGGGGTGGACTCGCATTGGATGCTATACGAACATATGATGGCCCGATCACATTCCACAATGCCAAGTTTGATGTACGTTATCTCAACACCAATGGAGCCGAGCTATCTTATGGCAAGGTACATGACACGAGAGTAATGGCCGTACTACTTGAGCCTGACAAGAGGTCTGGTCTAAAGGACCTTGGCGTGCGCCTGCTCGGTGCTGACGCTGACGAGTGGGAGTCAGCCCTTAACAAGGCTAAAGCACAAGGTAAATGGAACTGGGCTACAGTCCCCACAACCTTACCGGAGTACTGGCAGTATGCCTGTATGGACACGATCCTTACCGCACGCCTGTATGAACTACTAAACCCTCGCATTACCGGCAGACTGCGAGAGGTGTATGAGCTAGAGATAGCTGTCGAGAACATCATTGATGACATGGAACGTCGAGGCATACACATAGACATCCCATACTGTAAGTACCAGTTCGAGTCCATGACTGATGCTAGTCAGGCACTGTCCGCATGGTGTGAGATAGAGTACGGCTTTGGTGTTGGGTCTAATGCTAAGGTAGCCGCACAACTACAGAAGGATGGCGTGCTTCTTACGAAGATGACGCCGGGAGGTGGCTGGTCTGTAGATGAGTCAGTACTCAAGACAATAGATCATCCACTTGCTATAGCAGTAATCAAGTCACGAAAGGCAAACAGGTATGCTAGCGCCTACTTCGGTAACTACATCACCATGTCAGATGAAGGATTCTTGCACCCTGATGTCAACATTCTTGGAGCTAGAACAGGCCGCATGTCTATTTCACGCCCAGCTTTACAGCAGATCCCTCGTGATGCCTTGCTACGTAATGCTTTTATTCCTAGAGACGGCAATGCTCTGGTGTCAGTGGATTACGACCAGATTGAGATGCGCCTGTTCACACACTTTTGCAAGGACCCTGGACTCATTGCAGCATTTCAAGAGGGGGATTTTTTCCTCAATGCAGCGTCACTCATTCACCACACACCTATAACGGACAAGAAGGATCCTCGCCGACAACTAACTAAGAACGCCTCTTACGCTAAGATATATGGCGCAGGTCCTAACAAGTTTGCTGAGACTGCTGAAGTCCCTATAGAGGATGCTACTATGTTCCTCATGGAGTATGACGCTGCATTCCCCGGTGTTCATACGTTCCAACAAGCCATCATTAACCTAGCTAAAGGCCGCATTATAGAAGAGGGTTCTGCATTTGTGAACACTCCACTAGGTCGGCGTGAGCCTGCCAATGAGGACGACCTATACAAGCTGGTCAACTACTTGGTACAGGGTACAGCGGCCGATGTATTCAAGCAGTCCCTCGTTCAACTGGACCGCATGGGCCTAACCGAGAACTTCGTCCTGCCCGTTCACGATGAGTTGGTTTTTGATGTACCATTGAGCGAGGCTGAAGAGTTTGGTCGCACAGTAAAGGCCGCAATGGAGCGTACAGATTTTACAGTACCACTAACGTGTGGCATGGACATATTGGAAAGGTGGGGTAATAAGTATGAGTACGAGTAAAGAAGGCGAACTATACTACTTAGAACGTGCAGCTTTAGACCTAGATAGTTGGGTTGCTAGTCTGGAATATGATTTAGATAGAGCTAGAGAGAAGGCAGAACTAGCCTGGGATACTTACTATGAACTAGCAGATCAGGAGGACGAAGATGCCTAAGTACTTTGTAGAGTTCACCCGTACTCTCTTCCTAGAGACAACCGTAGAAGCTGACTCTAAGGCTGAAGCTAGAGAGCACGCTCAAGAGATTATAGGAGACAGTCCTTCTGGAGATTGGGATGATTGCAATGATGACATCCAGGTCTATTCCACTACAGAATGGGACTTCGAATGATTACCATTGAGATAGTTAGGTTCTGCTCCGTAGAGTGCAAGATGCAGATGTCCGGTGAAGAGTCGGTCTACTGGATGGTGGACGGATATGAGTGGGCACAAGAGAATAGCCAGGAGCCACCTATTCCAGAACAGATTGAGTGGCTAGGCTCACTCATAGAGCCATACAAGAATGCAAGCGGGTTTAGACACGTGCCTGTTTATGTTAGTGGCAATGAGAAGCTGTACCACGCTTTGATTCCTGAGGCAATCAATAGCCTTTGCCAAGCACTAGATAACTATACCTTGGAGCCTGATGAATGGTTCCGAGAGTATGAGAATATCCACCCATTTGTGGACGGCAATGGCCGCACAGGAGCTATCTTATTCAACTGGATTTCTGGCACATTAGATAACCCGAAATGGCCACCCAACTTCTGGCACGATCCTAGAAGGAAGCCGGGTTATGGCTGTTGATTATGGTGAGATTAAGGACTTTGATAAGTGCATGACTTGTGGGCATACCGCACTCGATCACCATGCATCTTATATAGTAGGCTTTATGGACCCACACATTCAATGGTGTGAAGTCTATCCAGCTTGTGAGGTTGACTGTATGGTCTTCAAGCCATACAACAATGAGGATGAGTTCATGATGCCATACATACCCGAAGACATGGAGGACTGGAATGATTAAGGCTGACGAGCACACCATATCTCGACAGTTACTTGATGAGTGGTTTGCTACTGACCTTGACGGTAAAAAGGCATCTATTGATGACATCATATTCGAAGATCTTCGTCGGGCTAACTTCCAACCTATAGAGTTACCGGACGGTACCATGACCATCTTTATGCCAAGGTTCCGTTTCCCCGCTTACGTACCGCCCGAGCCACCGCACGTTTCGTGGCTGGTCCGCATTACCGCCCGCCCACGTCGGGCCATAGCCCGCTATGTGATACACTGGGACCGAGACTGGGATGATTGACATGCTTAGACTTAAGTACCAGGAATGGAAGTTAAGGCGTTTACCTATTCTTAATCCTACGGAATACAGTATAGATGTTAGGTTCAATGGGGCAACCTTCTCTGCTACAGGTATATGGGATGAAAACCAGAGTCCTTACGTCTTTGATCTGGTTCGAGTTCTTTATCCTACTGGATGGGTACCTATGAGAGTCCACAATATAACAGCAACTTCAAACGGTGCACTTGTTTGGAGTGCTGTGGATGACAAGTCCTACATAGAGAGGAACACATACAAGCCATGACTACCATCTGTGGGATAGAGACAGACAAAGGTGTCATACTTGGTGCCGATACTTGGATTAGTGTGATGGATGCAAGTGTTGGGTTCACGACCGAGTATGAGAAGGTCTGGAAACAGGGCGATTTTGTCCTTGGTATGTCTGGCTCGTTACGGATGCATCAGGCTGTACGATTCAACCTCTTAATCCCTGATGTCGAGAAGGACGAGGAACTATTTGAAGCTTGGTTATGTACTGATCTTGTGGACGCAGTACGTAAGGCGCTAGATCAGGGTGGCATGTCCAATGGGGATGAAGAGTGGTGTCTGTTGTTCGGCTATAAAAACAGACTTTACTGCTTAGATGGTAGTATGGCAGTCTTCCGTAGCCCGTTAGGTTTCTTTGCTATAGGGAGCGGATCCGAGTGGGCCTTAGGCAGCTTACTTACCACCGCATCTATTAACCAGTGGTCTGAGAGTGTAAGTCCCAGCACCCTTCTTACACCCGAGACACGTCTGGCCTTTGCTCTTGCTACTACTGCCAACTATGATCTTGGGACTAACGCCCCATTCATCTATGCAGACAACTTTCCATACAGACAGTTAACACTGATAGAAGGGGAAGGAAATGCCTAAACTGAGCTATAAAGAGTACATCAAGTCAGCAAACATTGCCCATAATGTTGAGGGTATTGGCTATAGTCTGTCAAAGGGCTGCACCGCTACACTTACAGGAAAGGAACTTCGCAAGATTAGTAGGGCATTTGATGCACTG
>Ga0224558_1000759_pt1 | contig 37015 bp, 34 predicted proteins | sample 714S32024metaG_FD_180682 | JGI IMG/M metagenome (GOLD analysis project Ga0224558, IMG submission 180682) | Peat soil microbial communities from Stordalen Mire, Sweden - 717 S3 20-24 | ecosystem: Environmental > Terrestrial > Soil > Wetlands > Peat | place: Sweden: Norrbotten County, Stordalen... | reverse complement strand
CGAGGAGTTCTGCACCAGGTTCGGAATCGTCCGCTCCATGGGGGCCACCGGCAGTTGCTACGACCACGCCAGTGCGGAGAGCTTCTGGTCGATCTTCAAGCACGAGTACTTCTACCGGCACGCCTTCGCCACCATGGACGAGCTGCGCGCCGGCATCGATGACTACATCAACTTCTACAACCACCAGCGTCGCTGCGGGAAGGCCGGCAATGTCAGTCCCATCCGCTACGAGTTATCGTTGGCCCGCCTCAACCAAGCTGCATAGCCCGTGTCTACTTTTTCCGGGGAACCTCACCGAGACCCTCGGCCGTCTCTTCGCACAACCTGACCATCATCGTTGCGTGGGTGTCGAGCAACTTCCTCCAGTTGGTACTGCTCCCCATCATCATCGTGGGCCAGAACATCCAGGCCAAGGCCGCCGATGCCCGGGCCGAGGCCACCTACAAGGACGCCGATGCCGTCCTCCACGAGGCCATTGAGATCCAGAAGCACCTCGAGGCCCAGGACCAGGCCATCGAGAGGATCCTCGCCAGGGTCGCCTCCGACGGGCCCACACCGCCGCCGGCCGTCACCGGCTGAGCGCGGGGCCGGGGGGGCTGGCACGTTTCGGACGGTGCTGGCAGACGCAGGATCTGCGGCGACTGCTCGGCCTCGGCGCACGGGTGTGCTTCCCGTGTTCAGGATGGCTGACGATTGTGGAGAGCGTGTGACGCCCCACAGGCGCGCACTCAGACCCGGGCCATGTTGTCGAAGCGGGTGTGGTGCCCGATGAAGGCCAGCCGCTGCACACCGGTGGGACCGTTGCGGTGCTTGGCCACGATGACCTCCGCGGTGCCCTGGCTCTCGGTCGATTCGGGGTTGTAGATCTCGTCCCGGTAGATGAACATCACCACGTCGGAGTCCTGCTCGATGGAGCCGGACTCTCTCAGGTCGGCCAGCATCGGGCGCTTGTCCTGGCGCTGCTCCAACCCGCGGGACAGCTGGGACAGTGCCACCACCGGCACCTCGAGCTCGCGGGCGAGGATCTTGAGGCCGCGGCTGATCTCGGACACCTCGACCTGGCGGTTCTCCGCGCCGTGCCGTCCGGTCATCAACTGGAGGTAGTCGACCACCACGAGACCCAGCCCCTCGCGGCTCTTGAGCCGCCGGGCGCGGGCGCGGATGTCCATGACCGTGAGATTGGGATTGTCGTCGATGAAGATGGGCGCCTCGCTCATCCGGCTGATGGCGTTGCCCACCTTGGCCCAATCGGCCTCGCGCAGATTGCCCGTGCGCATCCGGTTGGCATCGACCCGTGCCTCCGAGCCGAGGAGGCGCTGCGTGAGCTCCATGTGGCTCATCTCCAAGGAGAAGAGCAGCGTCGGGACGTGCAGCTTGATGCCGGCGTGGGCGACCAGGCCCAGCGCGAAGGCCGTCTTCCCCATCGACGGCCGGGCGCCGACCACGATCAGATTGGAGGGCTGCAGCCCCGAGAGCAGTTCGTCGAGGTCGGTGTACCCCGTGGCCAGTCCGGTGATCGAATCACCCTGGTCGTAGAGGCGCTGCAGGTGGTCGAGGCCGTCGCCGAGGAGGTCCTGCAGCGGGGTCATCGAGTCCACCACCCGACGCTGGGCCACGTCGAACACCAGGCTCTCCGCCCGGTCCAGCACATTGGACACGTCCGCCGGGACGCTGTAGCCCAGTTCGGTGATCTCGCCGGCCACCGACACCAGCCTCCGCAGCAGGGCCAACTCCTCGATGATCCGCGCGTAGTACTCGGCATTGCCGATGGACGGCGTGTTGGCCTGCAGCGAGACGAACACCGAAGGGTCACCGATGGTCTCGAGCAGCTCGCGTCGCCGGAGCTCCTCGGTCACCGTCACCCAGTCCGCCGGCTCCCCTCGGCTGAACAACGAGGTGATGGCATCGAAGATGTGGCCGTGGGACGTCTTGTAGAAGTCCTCGGGGTTGCAGACCTCCATAGCGATAGCGATGGCGTCCCGTGACAACAGCATGGCGCCGAGGAGCGACTCCTCGGCCTCGAGGTTGTGGGGGGGGACCCTGCCGGCCGGGGTGCCGTTCCCACCTCGAGGGGAGAGAAACTGCCGGGGTCGCGTGTCGTCAAAGGCTTGAACCATGATCCCTCAACCCTCGTCCATCCGGCCTGTGGAGCGTAAGCCCATCTTCCTGAGGAAATGGCCGTCCGATGCTGTGGACGGACGGTGGACAAGGCCGGCTCGGCTGCGGACAGGACGGATCACTCCGTCATCATCCCAGGGAGGTGTGACGCCCGGGTGCATGCCCCGGGCCACGCCCTCGGCGGGCGTGCCGGCGCTCAGGCGTCGGCCGCGACGTTCACGGTCAGTTCGAACACCACGCCGCCCACCAGCTCGACACGGACGTTGTGCTCGCCTACCGTCTTGATCGGTTCGTCGAGAACCAGGTCCTTCCGATCGACGACGGCCCCTGTCTGCGCCTCGACATGGCGCACGATGTCGGCCGCGGACACCGAGCCGAACAGCCGCTCGCCGGTGGCGCGCGCGCCGATGGTGATCACGTTGCCCACCAGGGTGCGCGCCACCGTCTCGGATCCCCCGCGGTCGCGGGCGTCGCGGAGGTCCCTCGACCGTCGCATGGCCGCAGCCTGGCTCTCGACGCCGGGGCTGGCCACGATGGCCTTGCCGGCCGGGAGCAGATGGTTGCGGGCAAACCCACCCGAGACATCGATGATGTCGCCGCGCTTGCCCACACCGTCGACATCGCTACGCAGCAGGACTTTCATCAGCCCTCTCCGTCCTCGGCAACCGCTCCCTCGACCACGACGATCTCCTCGCCGTCCTCGAGTTCCACGACCTCCACGTCGAACACCTCGACCTCGTCCACCGGCTCGGCGGCGACGACATCGGGCAGCTCGGAGGAGGCCGCGTCGGCCGACAGGGTGCGCTCCTCCTCCCGGCCCCTGCGGGGCCCGGAGCCGCCGGCGCCCGCATAGCCGCCCTCGCGACCGCCGCGACCGCCGCGACCGCCGGGGCGCTCGGTGGTGGTGCGCTGCGTGTACGGGAGCAGAACCAGCTCGCGCGCCGTCTTGATGGCGATGGCCACGTCACGCTGGTGCTGGGTGCAATTGCCCGACACCCGGCGGGCACGGATCTTGCCGCGGTCGCTCATGTACTTCCGGAGCATGCCGACATCCTTGTAGTCGACCCACTCCACCCGGTCCTTGCACAGGGCACAGGGCTTCTTCTTGATGCGCCGGCCGGTGTCCTTGGGGGAACGCCGGGTGGTGCCTCCACGATCGTTGTTGCGCGCCATGACTAGAAAGGCTCCTCGCTGTATCCGTATCCTTGGGATTCGGCGGCTCCGCCGGAGCCGCCGCTCGACGGCGACGCGCTACGTCCGCCGCCACCGGAGGGACCGCCGTCGCCGGGGGTACGCCGTTCATTCTTCGTCACCTGGGCGGTCGCCCAGCGGATGCTCGGGCCGATCTCATCGGCCACCACCTCCACCTTGGACCGCTTGTCGCCGTCGGGCGTCTCCCAGCTCCGCTGCTCGAGCCGACCGGTCACGATCACCCGCGAGCCGCGGGAGAGGCTCTCGGCTGCGTTCTCGGCCATCTCTCGCCAGCACACCACGTCGAAGAAGGAGGTGGCCTCCTCCCACTCCTGGGTCTGGCGGTTCTGCCAGCGGCGGTTGACGGCCAGGCCGAAACTGGCCGTGGCCTGCCCGGTGTTGGTGAACCGCAGTTCGGGGTCACGGGTGATGTTGCCGACCAGGGTGACCGAGTTGCCGTTGGCCATGCTCAGGCCTCCTTCGCGGACGCAGCAGCCACAGCCCGACGCCCGGCCACCTTGTCAGGGAGCCGGATGACCTTGTGGCGGAGCACCTCGTCGGCCAGGACGAAGACCCGCTCCATGTCGGCGACCGCCGGCGGCTCGGCCGTCAGCTCGATCACGACGTAGTAGCCCTCGCGCTTGTGCTGGACCTCGTAGGCGAAGGTGCGCCTGCCCCACCGCTCGACGCGGCCGGGGTTGCCCCCCTTGGCCCGGAGCGCCTCGAGGGCCCGGTCGAGGGCCCCGTTGACCGCTGCCTCGTCGGCACCGGTGTCGAAGATAACCATTGTCTCGTATGGCCGCATCGGCGGCTCACCTCCCTCTGGATCGGGCGACGCTGTGCCCGAGCCCCACGGCGTGGGGCAGGTCGGAACTGGATGGGCCACCAGATCGGTGGCCGGAACAACCGGAGTACCTTAGCCGGTACTCAGTGGTAGACCTCCGCGTCGGCGGGAAAGACCCCCGAGCGCACGTCGGCGGCGTAGGCGGCGACCGCCGCCGTGGCCTCTTGCCCCAGTTCGGCATAGCGGCGCACGAACCGGGGCGTGGTCGGGTTGATCCCCAGCAGATCGTGCAGGACGAGGACCTGCCCGTCGCAGGCCGGTCCGGCCCCGATGCCGATGGTGGGCACGTCGAGCGCCTCGGTGATCGCCGCCCCCACCGCCGCGGGCACCCCTTCGACGACCACGGCGAAGCAGCCGGCCGCGACCAGGGCCTTCGCGTCCACAGCTAGCGAGTGGGCCGCGGCGTCGGTCCGGCCCTGGACCTTGTAGCCACCCATGGTGTGGATGGATTGTGGCGTGAGCCCGAGGTGGCCCATCACCGGTATCTCGGCGGCGACCAGCCCCTCGATCATCGGCACCCGGTTCGCACCTCCCTCCAACTTGACCGCGCCGGCGCCGGCCCGGATGAGGGTGGCCCCGTTGCGGACCGTGTCGACCACGTCGAGGTGGTAGCTCAACCAGGGGAGGTCGCCCACGACCAGGGCCTTCGGCCTGGCCCGGGCCACAGCCGCCGTGTGGTGGGCCATGTCCTCGACGGTGACCTGCAGCGTGTCCTCGTAGCCCAGCACGTTGTTGGCCACCGAGTCGCCCACCAGGATCAGGTCGACCCCGGCCGCATCGGCGATGCGGGCACCGGGAGCGTCGTACGCGGTGACCATCACCAGGGGAAGGTGGCCGTCACGCCGCTTGGCGGCGCGTACGACAGGGACGGTCACCGGCGTGGACCGGGGCTCGGGCATGTGGATCCTCCTGATCGACCGTCCAGCGCCCGGGGGCTGCCGGCGGCATGGGGGGCGGCATGGGGGGGCCGCCACGGAGCACGACGTACTGCCGCTTCCAGCGTAGTTGGCCGCCGGGCTGTCAGTTGGTCCGGTCGCGCCGCGGCCGGCGGGCCACTGCTTCCACCCCGGCACCGGCGGGGTACATGCGGGACAGGTGGTTCCACGAGCAGTCGGTGCACACCTCGATCACGTAGCAGACCACCGGCTCCTTACGCCGCCAGTAGCGGGTGAGCTCGGCCTCGGTGGCCACGCACCGCCCGCCCGGCGGCAGGCGCGAACCGAAGACGAAGGTGACATCGACCAGGTCCGACTCTTCGCAGATGGGGCACTGTTGGCCCATGCGCCGGCCCAGGTTGCGGGCGGCCCGCAACAGCTCGGGGTGGGCATCGCAGACATCGAGCCTGGACAGGCGGCCCTTCCGGTACTCGCGGATGACCGCGTTGCGGGCGAGAAGGTACTCGACGCGTCCCCCGGTCGGGGAGGTCTGCACGCCCTCGATCCCTCCGGGTCGCAAGCTCACCTGGCCAGGGTACCGCCTGGACCGGCCGATCAAAAGGTTCGCCGTCCCGGTGCAGCGCAGCGCGGGCCGTCGGTACGCCGCCCGGGCCGGACGCCCCGGTGTCGGTACCTGACCGAGCGATGTGTTGCATTGATATATCGAACTGATATATCGTGCATGGCATGCAGATGGTGAACACCGGCCCCGTGGCGGCCGCGGGCTTCAAGTGCCCATCGACGCGCGGGCGGTCCTGAGTGCTCGACCTGGCCATCCTCGGCCTCCTGCAGGAGCAGGAGCTACACGGTTATGAGATCCGCAGGCGCCTCCGCGACGAACTGGGGCTCTTCGCCAACATCTCCTTCGGCTCGCTCTACCCGGCGCTCTCCCGCCTCGAGGCGGCCCACGCGGTGGCGGTCGCCGAGTCGGGCGGTACCGCCACGACTGCCCCGTCGATGCCCTTCACCGGATCGTTGAGCGGCGAGCGGGCCGGGCTCCGGGCCCGACGGGCTGCCGCCCCGCGGGGCACCAAGCGCTCGCGCAAGGTCTACCGGATCACCGATCAAGGCCTTCAACTGTTCGACCAGCTCCTCGACGCCGATGAGCCCGCGGGGACCGACGACGCCCGGAGCTTCGGCCTCCGCCTCGCCTTCGCCCGACACCTTGCGCCCCAGGCCCGCCTCGCCCTCCTCGAACGTCGCCGGGCACAACTGACCCGTCGGCTGGCCACCGACCAGGTGCGGGTGGCCGGCCCGACCCTCGACGTCTACGCCCGCTCGCTGGTCGAGCACGGCACCGAAGCGACCGAGCACGACATCGCCTGGCTCGACCGCCTCATCGAATCCGAGCGTCAGAAGCAGGCAGCACCCCGATCCGAGAATCACGAGCCCCACGCTGGGGACGCAGTGACAGCAATGAAGGGAATCAATCCATGAGCACCATCCGAGTGGCCATTGCCGGCGTGGGGAACTGCGCCAGCTCCCTCGTCCAGGGAGTCGACTACTACCGCCAGGCCGACCCGACCGAAACAGTGCCCGGCCTCATGCATGTGGAGCTCGGTGGCTACCACGTCGGCGATCTCGAGTTCGTCGCCGCCTTCGACGCCGACGCGGCCAAGGTCGGCCTTGACCTGGGCAAGGCCATCTTTGCCGGCCAGAACAACACGATCCGGTTCGCCGGCGTGGGCGAGTTGGGCATAACCGTGCAGCGCGGGCCGACCCTGGACGGCTTCGGCAAGTACTACCGCGAGACCGTCGAGGAGTCGCCGGCCGAACCCGTCGACGTGGTGGCCGCCCTCAAGGACGCCCGCGCCGACGTGCTGGTCAGCTACCTGCCGGTGGGGTCGGAGCAGGCGCAGCGCTTCTACGCGGACGCCTGCCTACAGGCCGGTGTCGGGTTCGTCAACGCCATCCCGGTGTTCATCGCCTCGGACCCCGAGTGGGCCCGCAAGTTCCATGCCGCCGGACTTCCCATCGTCGGGGACGACATCAAGAGCCAGGTGGGCTCCACCATCATCCACCGGATCCTGACCAGGCTCTTCGAGGACCGGGGACTGGCCCTCGACCACACGTATCAGCTGAACGTGGGCGGAAACATGGACTTCAAGAACATGCTCGAGCGGGAACGCCTCGAGTCGAAGAAGGTGTCCAAGACCCAGGCGGTGACCAGCCAGATCGAGCACGGCGCCCTGTCGGCCGACGACGTCCACATCGGCCCCTCGGACCATGTCCCGTGGCTCCACGACCGCAAGTGGGCCTACATCCGGATGGAGGGCCGCAACTTCGGCGACGTGCCGCTCAACCTCGAGCTCAAGCTCGAAGTGTGGGACTCCCCCAACTCGGCCGGCGTGATCATCGACGCGGTCCGGTGCGCCAAGCTGGCCCTCGACCGTGGCATCGGCGGCCCGCTGGTCGGGCCCTCCGCCTATTTCATGAAGTCGCCGCCGGTGCAGTACCACGACGACGTGGCCCACGACATGGTGGAGTCCTTCGCCGACGGCGACCCCGGTCCGGTCTGGCCCGACGCCTGACCGGTCAGGCCGGGTCCCTCCACCACTCGGCCAGTCGTCGCCGGGCCTCCTCCTCCCCCAGTGGCCCCTCCTCGAGCCGCAACTCGAGGAGGTAGGCCAGGGCCCGGCCGACGTCGCGCCCCGGGGTCAGGCCGAGCTCGTCCATCACCTGGGCCCCGTCGAGGTCGGGGCGGATGGCATCCAGCTCCTCCTGCTGGCGTAGCTCGGCGATACGTACCTCGAGCTCGTCCATGCGCCGGCCCAGCGCCCTCGCCTTGTTGGCGTTGCGGGTCGTGCAGTCGCAGCGGGTCAGCTCGTTGAGCCGGTCGAGGAGCGGGCCGGCGTCGCGCACGTAGCGGCGGACGGCGCGGTCGGTCCATCCCAGCCGGTAGGTGTGGAAGCGCAGATGGAGGTTGACCAGATCGGTAACCACCTCGACGTCCTCGTTGGAGTACCGCAGCGCCTGCATGCGGTTGCGGGTCATGCGGGCGCCCACCACTTCGTGGTGGTGGAAGGTCACCCCACCGTCGACGAAGGCCCGCGTCCTCGGCTTGCCGACGTCGTGGAAGAGCGCGGCCAGGCGGAGCAGGCGGTCGGGCCCGGTCTTGTCCACCACTGCCAGGGTGTGGGCCAGCACGTCCTTGTGCCGGTGGATCGGGTCCTGTTCGAGGGCCAGGCCCGGTAGCTCGGGGAGGAACTCGTCGGCCAGGCCGGTCCGCACGACGAACCACAGGGCCACCGAGGGCACCGGAACCGTCACGATCTTGTCCAGCTCATCACGTAGCCGCTCCGCCGAGACGATGGCCAGTCGCGCATGGCCGCTGCGGACGGCATCCACCAGTTCCCGTGCGGGCTCGAGTTCGAGCCTGGCGATGAACCGGGCGGCCCTGAGCATCCGCAGCGGGTCGTCGGCGAAGGAGACGTCGGGGTCGAGCGGGGTCCGCAGCCGGTGCTCGGCCAGGTCGACCAGGCCGTTGAAGGGGTCGATCAGCTCGAGCTCGGGCAGCCGGAGGGCCATGGCGTTGACGGTGAAGTCACGCCGCGAGAGGTCGTCCTCGACACTGTCGCCGAAGGCCACGTCCGGCTTGCGCGAGTCGGGCCGGTACGCCTCGGCCCGATGGGTGGTGATCTCGTAGATCCGCCCGCGACGCCGGCATCCGATGGTCCCGAACCGCTTCCCCTGGGTCCAGACGGCGTCGGCCCAGCCGGTCACCGCCGCCTCGATGTCGTCCGGCCGGGCGTCGGTCGTGAAGTCGAGGTCGCTCTCGCCCACGATGTGCGGAGTCCCGGCATCGGCGACAATGGCGTCGCGCACCGAGCCACCGACCAAGTAGAGGGTGTGACCTGCCGACCGGAAACGATCGGAGAGGTCGGCGGTGGCCTGCACCAGTGGCCGGAGTCGTTCGGGGAGCACGCCGCCGAGGGTAGTGCGACTGGCGTAGGCTGCGGTCCGGAGTGGATCGGGAACGAGGCAGCCTCTGCCCCAGCGGCAGCGACCCCCGCGGCGTCGTGCCATGCGGGGACGAGCCCGCCCCGGCCATCGGGGTGGGACTGCGCCATGCCCACTCGTGGGCGCCCGCACGCCGTGCCCGAACCCGCGGTCGCCCTGTCCGAACCCGGACGCGGTCGCTCGTCGTGCACACAGCGATCGCCCTGTGCTCGGCGATCCTGCTCGCGGCGTTCCTCACACCGCCGCGCGCGGAGGCCGGCCCGGCGACGCCGACCGCCACCGCGGCCGGACCCCACGGCGCGGCGCCGCTCGTGCTCGTCTCGCAGACCCCGTGGGTGACGCCCGGCCAGGCCTTCGATCTCAAATTGCGGCCCGGCTCCGGTGCGGTGCCCGCCGCGCAGCTCGGCGTGTCGGTGGAGGTCTACGCCTGCCTGTCCAGCGTGTCGGGGTTCGAGCAGTCGCTGTCGCCGTCGGGGCCGTCCGGTACGCCGATCTCCTCGACCCCGTCGCCCCTGGCGGTGAGCAGCCTGCCCCCGATCGGGGGTGGGGAGTTCGACCTCTCGATGCCCGTCGAGACCGGTCGGGCCGCCACCCCGGCGGCCACCGGCTTCACCATCGACCTGGCCTCGTCCGGTGGCCAGTGCCAGGCCTACCCCTCGGGCGTCTATCCGGTCCGGGTCCAGTTGTTCGATACGGCCACCAGCACGGCCGTCGGATCGATCACCACCCATCTGGTGTACACCGACGCCCCCGCCGACACGCAGCGCCTGCGGGTGGCCCTGGTGCTCCCCGTCCACGCCACCCAGCCACCGGCTCCCTCACCGTCGCCGTCCCAACTGGTGGCCAGCCCCTCCGCAGCCCTGGAGCAGCCGTCGACCGCCGCGCTGGCAGCGGTGTCCGGCCTGATCGCCTCCGTCGCCGCCTACCACACCGTTCCGCTGACCCTCGAGGCGAGCGGCCAGACCGTGGGCCTCCTCGACAGCCCGGGGCATCAGTCCACGCTCGCCCAACTGGCACAGTTGGCCACCGACCCCACCGTGCACCAGTTCGCCTCGTCGCCGTTCACCCCGGTCAACGCCGCCGGCCTGGTGGCCGCCGGACTCGGGGGCGAGCTCTCCAAGCAGGTGGCGCGTGGCACCCAGGTGCTGGCCACCGAGGTGCTCCATCCCCAGGGCTCGTCGGCGCCGGCCGGAGGCGGACTGGGTGCCTGGATCACCGGCGACGGCCTCGACGGCGGCACCCTCTCCTCGCTTGCGGCGGTCGGCTACAGCCAGGTCGTGCTGCCGTCGACCACGGTGACCGGTTCGCCGGCCGACGGTTCGGCGGCCGAGCCGTTCACGGTCGGCTCGATCCGCGCGCCGATGACGGCGCTGGCCTCCTCTGCCGACCTGGCGGCACGCTTCACCGGCGACCCGGGCGATCCGGTGCTGGCCGCCCACCAGCTGGTGGCGGAGTTGGCCCAGCTGTACTACGAGAAGCCCAACTCCGTCACCCCCCGCGGGGTGGCGGTGGTGGCACCGACCGCATGGTCGGCCGATCCGGCCTTCGTCGACGCGTTGCTCGGATCGCTGGAGAGCAACCCGATCGTCGAGCCGGTGACCATCAGCACCCTCTTCGACCTGTTCCCCACCGTGGCGAGCTGCCGTACCGGGTGCCGACTGGTGCCGCCCACCGGGGGGGCGGGGCTGCCCGCCGCCGCCATCCGCTCCCAGCGCCTCCGCGTCGACGAGTTCGCCTCGGCGGCGCCCAGCGCACGTGCGGTGAGCCTGCAGCTCGGCGACCTGGTGCTGACCGCGCAGACCGAAACCCTCCGGACCTCCCAGCAGTCCGAGGTACTGGCCAACACCGGCCGGGCGGTCGACGCCCAACTGTCGCAGCTGGCAGTGAGCGGTGACCGGAGCATCACCCTGACGTCCCAGCGGGGGACCCTGCCGGTCGCCGTCGTGTCCTCGGCTCCCTATCCGGTCACCGGCTCACTGACCCTGACCAGCGACAAGCTGCTCTTCGCCAATGGCACCACCCAGTGGTCCCAGCCGATCACCTTGCGGCCCGCCTACACGAGCATCTTCCCGGTCACCGTGCGTGCCCGGGCCTCGGGCGTCTTCAAGGTGGACATCACCCTGCGCTCCCCCGACGGTGTCCTGGTGCTGTCCACCGGGCAGGTCAGCGTGCGATCCACTGCCACCTCGGTGGTCGGCATCGTGCTGTCGGTCGGTGCGGTGGTGGTCCTGGCGGTGTGGTGGATCCGCACCTCGCTCAAGCGGCGGTCTAAGCGGCGGCAGGACGAGGAGCGCGAAGACAGGGATGACCTCCCGGTGACCCGATGACCGAGGTCGAGGTCGACGGTATCCCGACACCCGAAGGGCCCGGCAGCGGCCGCCTGGCCCGCGCCACCGTGGGCATGGCCGTCGGCACCACCATCTCGCGCGTCACCGGAGTGGGCCGGGTCGTGGCCCTCACCGCGGCGCTCGGCGGGTTCGGCTTCGCCGACGCCTACAACCTGGCCAACACCACACCCAACATCATGACGGACATCGTGATCGGCGGTGTCCTCTCGGCCACCTTCGTCCCGGTCTTCGTCGACCGCCTCACCACCCGCCGGGGCAAGGACGCCTGGGAGGCCATCTCGGCGGTGGTCACCGTCACCATCGTCGTGCTGCTTGTGGCCACGGTGGCCTTCTTCGTGCTGACTCCCAGCATCATCCACCTCTACACGGTGACCAACCACCGGGCCGACGTGGCCCAACAGCAGCAGACCGCAATCTTCCTGCTCCGCTGGTTCGTCCCCCAGTTGACCTGTTACGGCCTGATCGCACTGTTCACCGCCCTGTTGAACGCACGCGGCAAATTCGCCGCGCCGATGTTCGTCCCCATCGCCAACAACCTGGTGGTGATCACCGTCCTCCTGTGGTTCCACGTGCTGGTTCCCCACCCCAACCTCGCCTCGATCGACGCCCACCGCACGGCCCTGGTGCTGCTGGCCTTCGGGACCACCCTCGGCGTCGTGGTCCAGGCCGCCCTGCTGCTTCCCTCGTTGGCCCGGGCCGACCTGCACATCCGTTTCCTGTGGGCGCCCTTCCACGAGGCCATGCGGACCATCACCCGTCTGGCCGGGTGGACGTTCGGCCTGGTGCTGGCCAATCAGGTGGCCCTGGTGGTGATCCTGGCCCTGGCCGACGGGGCCAAGGTGCCCGGGGCGGTGTCGGCCTACACCTACGCGTACACCTTTTTCCAACTCCCCTACGGCGTCGTGGCCGTCTCGGTGATGAGCGCGGTCACCCCCTCCCTGTCGGCAGCCTGGGCGCGCCGCGACATCACCGTGTTCCGTCACCGGATGGCCTTCGGCCTGCGGGGCATGCTGGCCATCATCATCCCCTCGGCGGTCGGGATGTTGATCCTGGCCCATCCCCTGATCGACCTCGTCCTGCTCCACGGGGCGGAGTCGCCGGCCGCGGCCGACTCCACCGGGTCGGCACTGGCCATGTTCTCGCTGGGCCTACCGGGCTTCTGCACGTTTCTCTACATGGTCCGCGTCCTCCAGTCGATGCAGGACACCCGCACCGCGTTCGGGCTCTACCTGGTGGAGAACGCGGTCAACGTCGTCTTCGGTGTCCTCCTGGTCGGGCCCCTGGGCGTGCGCGGCCTGGCCCTGTCGGTGTCCATCGCCTACTCGGTTGCCGCACTGTTGGCCATGTCGGTCATCCGCAAGCGGGTGGGCGGGCTCGGCGGGCCCGAACTGACGACACCGGTCAAGCGGGTGGTGGCAGCCTCGGCGGTGATGGCGGTGGTCACCGTCCTCGCCCTCGACGCGTCGAGCGCCCCCTCCGGATTCGGCCTTCTGGGCCGAGTGGCGCTGGCCGTGGTTGCAGGAGCGGTGGCCTACGTGGCCACCGCGACCATTCTGGGCGCCCGCCAGGCGAAACGGGCAAGGGCGGCACGGTCGACTGCCGCCGAGCCCACCCGGCCACTCGAGCGGGACGGGTGGGACAGCCCCTCCCCCGAGCCGTTCCGTGGCAGAATCGACGATCGGTTCGTTGATCCGCCGGGGCGCCACCTGCGTCCGGTGCACCACGAACCGCGGGACGAAGAGGAGGACCTCCATGGCCCGGATCCGGGTGATAACCGATAGCGCGTGTGATCTTTCGGCAGATCTGGCGGCGGAACAGGGTGTGACCGTCGTTCCGCTGTCCATCCGATTCGGCGAGGAGGAGTTCGTGGACGGGTCCACCCTCTCCGCCGACGACTTCTGGGCACGCTGCGCCGCCAGCGCGGTCCTCCCCGAGACGGCCGCGCCGTCCCCGGGCGCCTTTCAGTTGGCCTTCGAGGCAGCGGCCGACGACGGCTATGACGGGGTGTTCTGTCTCAACATCTCGAGCGGGGTCTCCGCCACGTACCAGGCCGCCGTCACCGCAGCCAAGTCGGTGGCCGCCCGTATCCCGGTCCGTGTCGCGGACTCCCGGTCGATGACCATGGGGCTGGGGCTGATGGACCTCGACGTGGCCGAACTGGCCGCTGCCGGGGCCACGCTCGACGAGCTGGCGGCACGGGCCGACGCGCTCATCTCCCGCACCTTCGTGTTCGGGCTGGTGGACACCCTCGAGCACCTCGAGAAGGGAGGCCGCATCGGCGGGGCACGGGCCCTCCTCGGCTCGCTGCTCTCCATCAAACCGGTGGTCACCCTCGTCGACGGCGTGGTGGCCGAGGAGTCGAAGCAGCGCACCCGGGGCCGCTCCATGCGCTACCTGGCCGACAAAGTGCGCGACGCCCCGCCGATCAGCCGCCTGGCCGTGTGCAACGGGGCGGCAACCGACATCGACGAGTTCCTCGAGATGATCCAGAATGTTCGGACCGAGCACCCCCTGGTGCTGACCGACCTCGGACCGGTAGTGGGCACCCACACCGGCCCGGGCACCATCGGCGTCTGCATGGTCCTCGCCGGCTGAACCCGGTCCGATTCGGCCCAGCTTCCACCGCCCGGCAGCCCTGACGGTCGCTCGGACTATCCTCGCGCCATGGATCCGAAGCCCGCCCCACCCGTGCCCCAGCTACCCGGCTCCGGCCTCGTCGGCGATCTGCCGGCGCGGGGCACCGAACTGGTCGACACCCTGGTAGAACTGCTGCGGGACAAGACGGTCCGACCCCTCACCTTGGCCACCCGGGCGGTGGTCTTCGGCATCATCGTGTTCGCGGCCACCGTGGTCACCGTGACCCTGCTTTCGATCACCCTGATCCGCCTCCTCACCGTCTACGCCTTCAGCGGCCGGGTGTGGCTGTCGGACCTGGTCGTCGGGGCCCTCTTCGTCATCGTCGGCATGGTGGCATGGAGCAAGCGCACCGGCACAGACTCGGGAACGAAGGCGGCGGCGTGACCGAGTCGCGTCAAGTGGTGGTCATCGGATCCGGGCCGGCCGGCCTGACCGCGGCCATCTACGCGGCCCGTGCCCAGCTGTCTCCCCTGGTCATCGAGGGCGAGCTCTCCTCGACCAGTGACCAACCCGGGGGCCAGTTGATGTTGACCACCGAGGTGGAGAACTTCCCCGGATTCGTCAACGGCATCATGGGTCCCGAGCTGATGCAGGCCTTCCGCGGACAGGCCGCCCGTTTCGGCGCCGAGTACCTGACCGCCAAAGTCTCCCGGGTCGACCTCTCGAGCCGCCCGTTCGGCCTGTGGGTGGGCGACCCCGATGCGGCCGAACCCACCTACGCGGCGGAGGCCCTCATCGTGGCCACCGGGGCCAAGTCACTGATGCTCGACCTCCCCAACGAGGAGCGCCTGCTCGGTTACGGGGTCTCGACCTGTGCCACCTGTGACGGCTTCTTCTTCCGTGAGCGCGATATCGCCGTGGTGGGGGGCGGAGATTCCGCCCTCGAGGAAGCGCTCTTCCTCACCCGCTTCGCCGACTCGGTCACCATCGTCCACCGACGCGGCGAACTCCGCGCCTCAAAGGTGATGCAGCAGCGAGCGTTCGCGCACCCGAAGATCAATTTCCGTTGGAACACAACGGTAATCGGCGTGCTGGGCGATACCAAGGTCACCGGAGTGCGGCTGCGCGACACCGTCAGCGAGGAGGAGTCCGAGCTCGAGCTCGCCGGGCTGTTCGTGGCCATCGGGCACCAGCCCAACACCTCCTTGTTCAAGGGCCAGCTGGACATGGAGGACACTGGTTACCTGCGGACCACGGACGGGACCCGGACCAACGTGGACGGCGTGTTCGCCTGCGGCGACGTGCAGGACCACCGCTACCGGCAGGCCGTCACCGCGGCCGGTTCGGGGTGCATGGCGGCCATCGACGTCGAGCGCTGGCTCGAGGAACAGCAGGCCGAAGGCCACTGATCCGCTCGGTCCGGGAATGGGAGTGGTCATCTCGTGGTTGACCTAGCGTGTCCATCAAGAGACGCCAGGCACGGCCGGGCGACGGCCAGGAGGATCAGCCATCATGAGTGAGAAGATCACAACACTGAGCGACGCTAGTTTTGACGAACATGTCAAGGCCGCCGACGTTCCCGTGCTGGTGGACTTCTGGGCTGAATGGTGTGGCCCATGCAAGATGATCGCCCCGGTGCTCGAGGAAATCGCCACGGAGCAGGCGGGCAAGCTCGAGGTGGCCAAGCTCAACATCGACGACAACCTCGACGTCACCCGTCGATTCGACGTCATGAGCATCCCAACGCTGATCCTGTTCAAGGACGGAGAGCCGGCGGTGCGGATCGTCGGAGCCAAGGGCAAGGGCCAACTCCTCCAGGAACTGTCCGCCCACCTCTAGGGGCGCAGGCCGCACACAGCGGGGCGCCTTCCCACCGGCCAGGAGCACGTCCCCGGGCCAGGGGTCTGGAGTGACTCCTGACCAGGGAATTCGCCTTGAGGTCGGTGACCTGGGCGAGGCCGTCATCGACGTCCAGCGGCGTCTCGAACGGCTGGGGTTCTCCAAGGGCATCGATCCGGAAGGCTCGTACCGTGACGGCACCAGGGCGGCCGTCGAAGCCTTCCAGTACCGACGTGGTCTCCGGGTGGACGGCGTCTGCGGCGCCCAGACCTGGTCGGCCCTGGTCGAAGCCGGACGCCGGCTCGGTGACCGCTTCCTCTACCGTCGCTCCCCGATGCTGCGCGGCGACGACGTGGCCGAGTTGCAGCAGCGGATGAGCGCACTCGGCTTCGACACCGGCCGGGTGGACGGCATCTTCGGCGATCTGACATCGGCCGCTCTCGGTGAGTTCCAGCGCAACGTCGGGCTCCCCGTCGACGGAATCGCCGGCGCTTCCACCGTATCGGAGCTGCTCCGCTTCGGCAGCCTCCACGACGACTCTGAGCTGGTGGCCTCGGTGCGCGACCGCGAGCGCCTGCGCCAGGCGCCGCGCACCCTGGCCGGCAGGCGGGTGGCCATCGGGGAAGAGGGCGGCCTCGACGCCACCGTGGGTGCCGTTCGTCGCTTGCTGGTGAACCAAGGGGCAGTGGTCACCACCCACCACCACCCCGACGGGTCCATCCAAGCCTCGGAGGCAAACGCCGCAGGCGCCGAGGTCTACATCGGCCTCCGCCTCGCCGCAGGAGAGCCCGGGTGCTCCACCTCCTACTACGCGGGGTACCGGTACTCCTCCCCCGGCGGGCGGCGTCTCGCGGAGCTGCTGCAAGGGCAGCTCGCGAGTTCTCTCGGACTCCCGGACGGCGGAAGCCGGGGAATGTCACTGCCCCTCCTCCGGGAGACTCGGATGCCAGCCGTGATCTGCGAGATCAGCCCGGCCACCGTGGTGGTCGAGCAGGCTGCCGCCATCGCCCGGGCTGTCGTCGACTCCCTCGCCGAGTGGGCCGGCACCGTCTGGGACTGAGGGGTATGACCCTCCACCTCACCTATGGTCTCGGAGGGTAATCCACAACCTCATGCACAGGTTGTGGACGAAGCTCTACCGGGGGGTTAGGCCATAATTATCACTGAGCGTAGGTTCTGGTACCGGTACAGCGCATTATGTCAAGTTGACATCACCCTACGTGATGATCATCTCAGACGGCTGTGGATTCCGCCCGACCCATCATCAGCTTGTAGATCCGCTCGAGATCCTCGAGGGTGGCGAATTCGATCACGACCTTGCCGCGCTTGGACGTAAGCTCCACCTTGACTCGCGTGTTGAGGTGGCTCGAAAGCAGCTCTTCCAGCTCGAGTATCCCCGGTGGAGGCAGATGACGCGTGACGGCTGACACCGGCAAGGGTGTCGGAGCGGTCGGTGCCAGCTGCGCCCCGGTGACCGACCGGGCCTCCGGAGTGGGGCGATCACCTTCACCCTCACTTTCGCGCTCGGAATGCCGGCGGACCAGCTCCTCGATTGCCCGCACCGTCAGACCGTCGGCCACAATCGTCTTGGCCAGCACCTCCTGGTAGGCGCGGTCGGGAGTGCCGAGAAGAGCCCGGGCGTGGCCCGGCGTGATCTGGCCTTCGGCGAGCAGTCTCTGCACCCCGGCCGGAAGTTGGAGCAGGCGGAGGATGTTGGTGACACCCGTGCGGCTCTTTCCCACGCGGGTAGCCACCTGCTCGTGGGTGTAGCCGAACTCCTCGATCAATTGCTGATATGCCGCCGCCTCCTCCAGGACGTTCAGGTCCTGGCGGTGGAGGTTCTCCACCAGTGCCTGCTCGAGACTCTGCGTCTCACTGGACGTCTGCACGAGGACCGGGATGGTGTGGAGGCCGGCCCGCCGCGCCGCCCGCCAACGCCGCTCCCCCGCGATCAGTTCGAACTCGTCCGCCGCCGGTCCCCCCACTGGTCGCACCAGGACCGGCTGCAGGATTCCCAACTCCTTGATGGAGGCAGCCAGCGAGGACATCGTCTCCTCGTCGAAATTGACCCGGGGCTGCCGGGGGTTGGGCTTGATGCTCCCGATCGGGACCTCACGCAACGCCGATGACCGATCGCCGGTGACTTCGGTGGGGATGAGGGCACTCAGCCCCTTCCCCAGACCGCTACGACGTGCCACCGCTGACCTCCTTGGCTAGTTCTCGATAGGCGATGGCCCCGCGAGATGCGGGGTCGAACGCAGTGATGGGTTGTCCGAAGGACGGCGCCTCGGACAGTCGGACCGTCCGCGGAATGACGATCCGGCAGACCTTCGCCCCGAAATGCAGGCGGACCTCATTGGCCACCTGGTCGGACAACTTGGTCCGGGCGTCGTACATGGTGAGCACAATGGTCGAGATGTCCAGTTTGGGATTGAGGTTCGAGGCCACCAGGTGGACGTTGCGCATCAGCTGGCTCAGGCCTTCCAGTGCGTAGTACTCGCACTGGATCGGTACGAGCACCTCGCCGGCAGCGGCAAGAGCGTTGACGGTGATGAGGCCGAGGGACGGGGGACAATCGATCAGCACGTAGTCGAACTCGTCGATCACCGACTCGATGGCCCGCTTCAGCTTCAGCTCGCGGCTGAACGCGGGGACCAGTTCGATCTCCGCCCCGGCCAGCGCGATGGTCGCCGGTGCCACGAAGAGGTTCTTCATGCTGGTCGGCTCTACGCAGTCCTCGAGCGAGATATCCCTCATCAGCACGTCGTACATCGAGAGTTCGAAGGTGCGGGCGTCGATACCCAGACCCGTTGTGGCATTGCCCTGAGGGTCGAGGTCGATCACGAGGACCCGGAACCCGAGTTCGGCCAAAGCTGCTCCGAGATTGACCGACGTGGTGGTCTTTCCCACCCCGCCCTTCTGGTTGGCCACGGCAAGCACCCGGGGCAGCGAATTACCCGAGGCGGACTGAGGTGCACGGACAGCGTCCGATGCCACACTTTCCACGGTGAGCTTTGTTGCCGGCTCGGCGACACTCTCGACCACTTCTTCAACCGGCGGGGTGGGATTGCCCTGGGCCGCGGTGTCCGCGATCTCTGTGGTGGCCGCCGGAGGTGGCGCCGGGCTCACGACCTCCGGGGCCGCCGTAGTGACCGGAAGGGCATCTTCGGCCTCGACCGACTCTGCGACAGCCGGCTTGTCGGGTTCGGGCCGGTCATGGCCCTGTTCCTCATCCTGAGGTAGGACAGCAACTCCTGCCGGAGGGGTATCGTTCATGACCGATGCTTCCGGGGACAGTTGTTCGCTTGCGTCTTCTGGCGGGGGAGTTGATGTCACCAGTGTGACCGCTCCGGCGGATGTCTCTCCGGCACCCGTTGTGGTGCCGGGATCTTGTCCATCCTGAGCGGAATACCTTTTTCGACCTCGACGGCGGCCGCGCATTACCATCTCATCCAGTCAGCAGGGTTCAAGGCACTCATACTCGCCTGCGCCGACAAGCAGGTCAAGCATTTCGGCGAATTGTTTCACGTGAAACCCAAGAGAGGGTCAGCCTGGCTCTTCCGGTCACCGGCGAGGTCAGCGAGACGTAGTCCCATGCTCAACAATGGATTGATGCTTCCCCGTTGAGTGGGTAGTCGGTCGAACGTACCGCAAGAGTGCCCCTCTCCGGCCCGGAGATGTGGTCCGGTCAAGTAATCGAGCGCACGGTCCCCGTCTCTCCGGGTGACAACCACGAAACGAGGCCGCCTCCGACGGGAATCACCTGGCACCGCTCCGCGAGGACCCAACCCGCCCAAGAGGCCCCATTGGTAGGGCAATGATTGCGGGGAATGCCAATCCCGGCCCCTCGAACGGCTGCCCGGAGGGCCGAACTTGCCACCCGCTCACCCGGTACGCTCTCCTGACTGCACTCCGGGCCCCTACGAATCGATCCGACCGATTGCGCCACCGAGTCGGCGAACTCCATTTCGGTTCATCCTCGGGTGCCTGTCGGGCGCTCCCCCCACCGGTGAAGTCGGCACCCCCGGCGCCCGCCCCGAGTGGTCATCTCGACTCCCCCGCCTCCGTGCCCAAGGCCGCGCGGTCCAGTTCATCCGATGGACTCGATCCCCTCTGCCGATGCCCCGCACATGAGGCGCTGCGCCTGAGCCAAACCCTCGACCTCGTGACAGACCAGATCCAAAATGCCCGTACCGGTCCAATCTGCCCCTGGTTCAATCGGCGAGTCCCGACACGTCCCTGAAGAGAGGTGGGCTGCGGACCCGGCCGGCCCTGAGGTCAGAAGGACCGGTCCAAGTGCAGGAACGACCAGGACGTCCGCCTCAGCTGGTCCAACCGGGCCAGCCCGGACGGACACCCCGTTCAGCCGTAGTCACCGGGCCCAGCTACAGGACAGCGTTTCGAGTAGCCAGTGACAGCGGTCGAGAGTCACGGTCTCTTGCTCTTCCTGGTACCTGTCGAGTTTGGGCATCCTCAATGCGGAAGCGCTCGGTTCCGCCCCGTTCCGGCCGGGTCCGACAACTCCGCTTGCCACCAAGGCGCCGTTTCCGAAAGCGCCCGGATTCGCTGGCTGACTGGCGCGATCGGACACGCAGAAGTGGAGCGAGTAGAGAGGAATACCTCTCCCTGCCGCTCCAATTCATGCGCACAGGTAGATCCGGGGTCCTGTTTCACGTGGAACACCAGGTACGAGATCCACAGAGTCGAGCGGGCCTCCTCGGGCGCGCCTGTTTCACGTGGAACACCAGGTACGAGATCCACACAGTCGAGCGGGCCTCCTCGGGCGCGCCTGTTTCACGTGGAACACCAGGTACGAGATCCACAGAGTCGAGCGGGCCTCCTCAAACGACTGCTCCGCATCAGAAGAGTGGGCGCTTTGCCGGGACTCCCACCCGCCGAGGATACCGATCCGATGTCGGACCGACCTTGCGGAGGAGCTGGTAGCCAAACCGATCGTCGAAGCGCATACTGGACAGAGGAGAAAGGCCGAGGTGGGCCAGGCCCGCCGCTGGCCAACGTGACTCGTCGGAAGTCTGCGGGGGTTCCGAGACGACCATGAGCCCGCCCACCGAAACAAGTGGGGCACCACACTCTGCCGTCACCGCCGGCGAACCGAAGGATCGCGAGGTCAGCACTTCGAACTGCTGGCGAAAGCGGTCGTCCCGACCTATCTCCTCGGCTCGTCCACGGACCACTTCGACCTGTGCATCCGGTCGCCAACCCTCGACCTCTTCGATGAGAAACGCCGTGCGCCGTTCATTCGCATCCAGCAGGTCAATGCGCGAGACCGACCAGCACGAGAGAAGGACCAGGCCGGGAAGTCCGCCTCCCGTCCCCAGGTCGATGACCGAATGCGGTGGCCTCTTCAGTTCGGACTCGACCGCTGCGACGAATCCCAGGGCGTGGTCGATCTGTTCGCCGATGGGCATACCCCCCAAAAAGCCGAGGTCGGCCGCACGCTCAAGGGTCTGGCGGATGCGGTCGCTGACCCGTAAGCGCAACTCTGCAAGTGCGCCGGGAAAGTGGCCGATGTCACTCATCGCGCGATCGATGTGGAATTTCGGCGGCCCGCCACGAGCGGAAAAGCAGAGCTTTCGGCAGAATGAAAGCGGCACCGGGAAGATCCCGGTGCCGCCGACAAGAGGTGAACGACCTCTGGACAACCATCAACCGGCGGGCTGGATCACCACGTACCTCGATGGCTCCACTCCGTCAGAGCGGGTTTCCACACCCTCGATCTCGTTGACCGTGTCGTGGATGACCTTCCTGTCCGCAGGAGACATCGGCTCGAGAGCACGTTCGCTGCCGGAGTTCTTGACCTCATCGACGATGCCCTCGGTGAACCGACGGAGTGCAGCGGTGCGCTTCTCCCGGTAACCACCGACATCCACCAGAATCCGGTCCGTCCTGTTCTCCGACTGACGCTGTACGAAGGTCCGGGTGAGGTCCTGCACCGCGGCGAGCGTCGCTCCGCGTGGGCCGACCAGCAGTCCGAGGTCGTCACCGTCGGCTGCTACCTGCACCGTGTCCTCGTCGATTTCGGCGAAGCCGACGGTGGCATCCAGCCCGAACTCCCGGATGAGACCGGAAAGGAATTCCTGGGCAGCCTCTCCCTGCTGGTCCAGTGTCAGTGACTCTTCCATGCTCTCCTCACTCTCTCCGGACTTCCGGCCGGATCCTTGTTTCCCCTGTTGAATCGAACCGCTGCCGTTCTCTGAGCCGCTGACGTCTCCGCCACCGGATCGACGGCGTCGATTCGATCGACCCCCTGATGATGCCCCGGTAGCTTCTGACCGCTCGCCGGCACGGTTGCGGCCCTCGGCTCCGCCCGAGCTCGAGCTCGAGCTCGAGCTCGCACGAGCCTCCTCGGCATCCTCTGCTCCCCGTTCTCCTCCGCCCGAGCCGTTCTTCCGCCCGGTGCCACCCGATCGCGACCGTTCGCCGCCTTCGCGCTTCTTGTCCGGCCGCTGTCGACGCGTCCGCTTCGGCGGGGGAGCGACGGGCCGCACCCGGGCTTGCACCCGGGCCTCGCCGCGCATCCGGCCGAACAGGCCGGCTTTGGGTTCACTGAGAACGACGAACTCTGCGTCGTCCTCCGCAACCCCCAAGAGGTCCAGGACTGTCTCCTTCGCCTCTGCGAGGGACTTTCCACTTGCTTCCACCCACTCCACTTCTTAACGCGCCTTTCTCTCTCGCTTCGCCTTGGACCTCGGGTGCTCCTTCGATCCCGTGGACCCGTCCGCCTCCGCCTCCGGTGTTGCGTCCGACCCGCTGCCATTGCCCGAAGTCGGCGAGGTCTTCTTGGCAGGTCGTCCGCCGGTTCCCGAACCCGTGCCCGCCTTCCCGTTGGCACCAGACGACGTGCCGGCCGCCTTCGTATCTGCAGCCTTCGCCTCTGACGGCGGCTTGCCATCTGCAGCCGGCTGCTTACGACCGCGGCCGGCCGAGGAAGGCCCGGTGCCGTTGCCGGCCGCCGTCTTGGCCGACCCCGATGCGTTCGACGTCTTCGGCTTCGGCAGTGCCTTCTCGGTCCGATCCGCCACCGGCCCCTTCTTCGTCCCGGACGGCAGTGTGCCCGCCTTGGGGGCGCTGGGCGGTCCGGCGACCATCCCCTTGCGGAACAGAACTTCTTGCGTGGCGATGCGAATGAAGCTCGAAACGATGAAATAGACGTTCAGAATTGCCGCCACATTTAGGTAAATGAGGCCGAATATAAGCGGCATGTATTTTTGCATCATGGCCGCCTGAGGATTGGCCTGTGCCGCTTGCGGATTTCGAGCATTCAACCTGCTCATCTGCAGGTACTGCAGACCGACGGAACCGAGCACCAGAAGGAGAAAGGGGATGGCTGCCCAGAGCGAGCTGTGGTGGGACAGGAGCTTCTGCGAGAAGTCGATGCCGCCGGAGATCAACCGGCCGTGAGCAGCCACGATTGCGTGATACATCTTGGTCGACGGGCTGATGTACCGAGGGTGCGCCACCACGTGCTCGGGGATGACCACCTTGAGACCGGCGGCGGTCGTCTTGGTGATCTGGGGGTAGGTAATGGTGTTGGTCAAACCCTTAATAACGCTGTAGAGAACGAAGAACGCCGGCATCTGCAATAGCATCGGAAGACAGCCCGAGGCCGGGTTGACATTGTGCTCTTTATAGAGCTTCATCATTTCTTCGTTCATCTGGGCCCGGTTTTCGGCGCCCTTGTACTTCTGCTGCAACTTCTTCATCTCGGGCCCGAGGGCCTGCATAGCCGCCATGTTCTTCGTGCTCTTGACGGTGAGCGGGGTGAGCAGCGCCATGATCACGATGGTCAGCAGTGCCACGTCGATCGGGTAGCTGGGGATGACCGAGTAGAAGAAGGCGAGGATGCCGCCGACCAGGTCCAGCAGGGGCTGGAAGATCTTTCCGATCCCGTGGACCAGGGAACTCATGACGCCCTCCGTTCAGGAACAGGGTCGATCCCGTGTCCGCCCCACGGGTTGCAGCGCATCAACCGCTTCACCGCGAGCCCCGAACCACGGGCGACACCGTGCCGGTCGATGGCGTCGATGGCGTACTCCGAGCACGTCGGGAGGAACCGGCAGCCCGTGGGCCGGCCCGCCCGGAGGAGTTGATAGGCGTGGATCACCGAGATCAGCCGTCGGGCCACCGCCCCGCGCCGGACCTCCGGCTCCGACACGGCTCCGTTGCCGCCTGACCGCTCGGCCACGGGGCTGACATCGGTTGCCCCGGGCATCACCGATCGGCCCCGAGTCTTTCGGCGGGCGCGCCTGGCTGGCGAACCGCCCGATGCCTCGTGGCCTTCTCCAGTGCTTGGCCCATGGCCACCTTCAGTTCATCGAAATCGAACAGCGGCCCTCCGGGCCCCGTACTCACCACATAGGCCCCCGCCGGCAGCGTGGATGCCTGTTCGGACACAATGGCCCGCAACCTACGGCGCAGGCGATTCCTCGCCACCGCGTTTCCCGCGCGGCGTGTGATCGCATAGGCCACCTCCGGCCCGGTCCACTCCGGGTGGCGCACGAAGCTCACCGTGAGCGGACCGGATCGACCCCGGACCCCGGACCGCCGGAGCTCCTCGAATGTATGGCGTGAACGGATCCGCCCGGCGCCACGATCCGGGGCCCGGACGGGAAGGGGCCCGCTGCTCACACCGACAGGCGTTGGCGACCCTTCGCCCGGCGCGCCTTGATCACTGCACGTCCGGCCTTCGTCGACATGCGCTTGCGAAAGCCGTGGGTCTTTGCGCGCTTGCGCACGTTCGGTTGGTACGTCCGTTTCATACATCCACTTCCTTCCTCGCCCTGGACCGTGGACTCTGACGTCTCATTCGGCAGGGGGCCCTGTCACCGCGGACAGGGCATTCCGCCACATGCTACGCCCAATTGGGCCCCGTGCTCTAGTCGAGCCCGGGAAGACGCGCCGCGTGGGCACGGTGTACCGTTCCGAGCACCGCAAGCAATGCGCCGGTCATGACCCAGGACACGGCCTTCGCCTAGTTTGCCCGAGAAACAAGCAGCAGCAGACGCAGTAGCACCCCATCCCGGCTCGCCGGGGGTGCACGCAGCACTTGATGCTCGTCCACAGTTGTGGATATCTCTGTGGACCGAGGGCGCTGGAGAAGGGCGGAGGCCCAGTTGAACGACACCGAAGAGTTGTGGACATCGTGCTCGGAGGCCCTGCGCGAACAGGTGTCCGACGCCATCTGGCAGGCCTATCTGTCCGGAATTACACCGCTTGCCATCAAAGACGGTGAAATCGTATTAGGAGTTCCCAACACGCTGATCCGCGACCGGGTGGAGTCCCGCTTCCTCGGGCTCATCCAGGACACCGTGAACGACACCACCGGTCGCGACCTCGTCGTCCAGCTCGAGGTGGTGGCGCCGATCTACGAACCGGCCGAGCACAACCTTTCGGCGGCCGAGCCGGACCGGGGGGGGGCATCGACCGCGTCCGCCCATTCGGTGCCCACCAGCACCCACGACGACCAGTCCTTCGGATCGCCGCCGGCCGGGCGCACCGGGCGCCTCGACTCTCCGGTGCTCGATCCGCGGTATACCTTCGACACCTTCGTCATCGCCTCCTCCAACCGGTTCGCCCACGCCGCCGCGCAATCGGTGGCCGAGTCGCCGGCACGGTCCTACAACCCCCTGTTCATCTACGGGGACGCCGGCCTGGGCAAGACCCACCTGCTCCATGCAATCGGCAACTACGTCCTGGAGAACTTCAGCGGTCGCCACGTCCGGTACGTGACCACGGAGACCTATATGAACGAATTCGTCGACGCCATCAGGACCAATACCACCACCGCGTTCAAGCGCCGGTACCGCGAATGCGACGTGCTACTGATCGACGACGTGCAGTTCATGGAGCGTAAGGAGTCGCTCCAGGAGGAGTTCTTCCACACCTTCAATTCGCTGTACGGCGCCTCCAAGCAGATCGTCCTCACCTCGGACCGGCCACCCAAGTCGATCGCCACCCTCGAGGACAGGCTGCGCAGCCGGTTCCTGTCCGGCCTGATCACCGAGGTGCAACCCCCCGAGCTCGAGACTCGGCTGGCCATCCTCCAGACCAAGGCCGAGCACGAACGCGTCGCTGTGCCCGACGAAGTCCTGGAGTTCATCGCCACCCATGTCAAGGACAACATCCGTGAGCTCGAAGGAGCCCTCATCCGGGTGACCGCTTTCGCCAGTCTCAACGGCCAACCTATGAGCAGGGAGCTGGCCGAGCAGGTGCTCTCCGACATCGTGTCGGCCGATCAGCCGCGGCGCATCACACCCCAGGTCATCCTCGATGCGACCTCGGAGACCTTCGGCTTCTCGGTCGAGGAGTTGTGTGGTCCCAACCGGCGCCGTCCACTGGTCACCGCACGCCAGGTGAGTATGTACGTCTTCCGCGAGCTCACTGATTTCAGCTATCCGGCCATCGGGCGCGAGTTCGGCGGACGCGATCACTCCACGGTCATGCACGCCGTCGAGAAGATCGGCGGATTGATGAAGGAGCGGCACCAGATCTACAACCAGGTCACCGATCTCATCGTTCGAATCAAGAGCGGGTCGTGATGGCAGGACGAGTGACTAACTCCCCCGTGGTCCGGATACCTCACTACCGACCGCACCCCGCGTGTGCTCTATCCGGAGGTTGTGCACCATCTGTGGAAATCTACCCCCCAACCTGGGGTAATTCTGTGAACATAAGTGAACTTGTCCATAACAGAACACCTAACGAACACTTCGGTGGCGACACGAACGGTATTCCGGGGATGATGCGTGGAAATCCAAAGCGGGCCTGTGCTGCGACAATGTACCTTCGTCCACAATCCACAGGGCTTATTACCGTCACTAGTTAAATTAAGTATCTAAGACATAAAGCGAGAAAGGACTTCCGGGTGAAGTTTCGATGCGAGCGTGACTCGTTGGTGGAAGTATTGAGCACGGCCGGCCGCGCCGTCAGCTCGCGTACATCGGCTTCCATGGCCCTCGGTGGGGTGCGGATCGAGTCGGTGGGGAATCATCTCTCGGTGATCGGGACCGACCTCGATCTCACGGTCCACGTGGCGACCGAGGCCATCGGTATCACTGACGGGGTGTGCGTGGCCCCAGCCAAACTGTTGACGGACATCGTGCGTTCGCTCGAGCCCGGTGCCGTCACCGTCGAGGCCGAGGGAGACAAGGTGGAGATCGGTGCGGCACGTTCAAGATTCAGCCTGCGCACCTTCCCGGTCGACGACTTTCCTTCACTTCCCGATCCTCCACCCCCGGCGACCTTCCTGCCGGCGGCCGGACTGGCCAGCGCCCTGCGCCAGGTGGTGAGGGCGGCATCCAACGACGACGCCCGACCCCTGCTCACTGGCGTGCTGATCGCTCCGGAGGGGAGCGGCGTCCGCCTGGTGGCCACCGACTCGTACCGACTGGCACTGCGCGACATCGAAGGGAGTGACGCGTTCGCCGACACCTCCCAGATTCTCGTCCCGGCGCGGGCACTGGCCGAACTACAGCGGCTCTCCGCCCTCGGAAGCGGTGCCAAGGAGACAGCGTCCACGGCCGGCACCGAGGGCGGAGACGGGAGCGGCGTTGCAGAGGTCCCGACCATCGGGCTCTCGATCGGCGATCACGACGTCACCTTCACCGCCGGCGAGGTGAAGGTGAGCACGCGCCTGCTCGACGGGAGCTACCCCGACTACCGCCAGCTGATACCGACCGAATACCCCAACCGGCTCCATGTGGGAAAGGACTCGCTCCTTGACGCCCTCCGCCGGGTCAGGCTGCTGGTCCGTGACAACACGACTCCCGTGCGACTGTCCATGCGCCAGGGTGGGGTGGATCTTACCGTGGTCTCCCAGGAGGTCGGTGACGCCAGCGAGACCGTTGACGCCGATTTCGACGGAGAGGAACTGACCATCGCCTTCAACCCGACCTATCTGATCGACGGGGTGGAGGCGGTGTCGGGCGACGAGGTGCTGCTCGAGACGGTGGACGCCACCAAACCGGCCACGGTGCGCGCCGCCGAGCAGACCGACTTCCGGTACCTGTTGATGCCCGTGCGGGTCTCGTAGCGCCCCACCGCCGACCCCTGTTTCGTGCACCTCGTCTCGTTGTCCATCTCCAACTTCCGCAACATCGCTGAGACCACGATCGAACCGGATCCGCTGGGGACCACGGTGATCACCGGGCTGAACGGCGCCGGCAAGACCAGTGTGCTCGAGGCTGTCGCCTATCTCGCCACCTTGCAGTCTTTTCGTGGCTCGCCCCGTGAGGCGATGATCCGCCACGGTGCCCAGGAGTCGATCCTGCGGACGGAGACCCGCGTGGGCATCCGGCCCATGACCATCGAGGCGGAGCTTTCGGCGGCCGGACGCTCGCGGACCATGGTCAACCGGCAGGCGGTCCGGCGCCGGGGTGATCTCCACGACGCCCTGCGCACCACGGTGTTCTCTCCCGAGGACATCGGAGTGGTCCGCGCCGGCCCCGCCGAACGGCGTCGGTTCCTGGACGAGGTCCTCGCCGTTGTCGATCCCAAGGCGGCCCGCTCGGTGGAGGACGTCGAGAAGATCCTGCGGCAGCGGTCGGCGCTACTCCGTAACGTGGGCCGCAAGCTCAGTCCGGAGGTGGCGGCGACTCTCGATGTGTGGGACGCCCGGCTCGACGCCGCCGGTTCGTCGTTGGTCGCGGCCCGTGAGACCCTGGTCGCGCATCTGGCCCCGATCACCGAGGTGCACTACGCACGACTGGCCGGTGAGAGCACACCGGTCGGCCTCGCCTATCGACGGTCGTGGGTCGGCCGACTGGGGGACGCCCTGGTGGAGTCGCGTGAGCGGGACGTGGCCCGCGGGGTGTCCCTCGTGGGTCCCCACCGGGACGAATTGGACCTCTCACTGCGCGGACTCCCCGGCCGCACCCATGCCTCCCAGGGCGAGCAGCGGTCGCTCGCCCTCGCCCTCCGGCTGGCAGCCCACCAACTGGCCACCGAACGCCTGGGGTCAGCACCGGTGCTGCTCCTCGACGACGTCTTCTCCGAACTGGACCCCCTCCGGTCCCGAGCCCTCCTGGCTGGATTGCCCGCAGGCCAGACCTTGTTGACCACCGCCCTGCCGGCTCCCCCGGAGATCGCCGTGTCGAAGGTCTACGTCGTGGTGGCCGGCGCCGCGGTGGAGCCGGTCGGCGTCCGAGAAGAGCCGTGAGCAGCCGTGACTCCAGCAGAGGAGGGGATCACGGGCCGCGGCCCCTCGACGCCTCGCTCGACACGGTATCCCAGCGCCTGGGAATGCGCGACTCGCGGGGTCTCGGACGATTGTTCTCCCGGTGGGAGGAGATTGTCGGGCCGGCCATGGCCGGCCATGTGCAACCGGTGCGCCTGGACGAAGAAGCCCTGGTGGTGAGCGTCGATCACCCTGCGTGGGCCACACAGGTCCGGTATCTGGGCGACGAACTGCTTGACCGGGTGGCCGAGAAGGCCGGGGTGGAGCGACCGGGTCGTCTCGACGTCCGGGTCCGCAGATAATTCCGCCCCGCCGAGCCTGAGGATCGGCCCAGGGAGGAAGCTTGGCGGGCTACACTGGAGTATTGGAACTCGGGCCGAAGCCGTAGTCCTGAAGGCGCGCAACGCGCAACGGGAGCGGGCTCGGAGCGCTGGTTCCCGCTCAGTCAAACAATGTTGAAAGGGCGCGCCTGTGGCGCTGAAAACCGAGAACGTGCGGAACGTGGGTGAAACCACGTACGACGCCGGCGACATCACCGTTCTTGAAGGTCTGGATCCAGTCCGGAAACGGCCCGGGATGTACATCGGGTCGACCGGCCCCACCGGGCTCCACCACCTCGTCTGGGAGGTCGTCGACAACTCGGTGGATGAGGCCATGGCCGGGTTCTGCACCCGCATCAACGTCACCCTTCTGGCCGATGGCGGGGTCAAGGTCAGTGATAACGGTCGCGGCATCCCGACGGGGCCGATGCCCAAGCACAAGGGGAAGTCGGCGGCCGAGATCGTCCTGACCGTCCTCCACGCAGGGGCGAAGTTCGGCGAAGGCGGCGGGTACAAGGTATCCGGCGGCCTCCACGGAGTCGGCGTCTCGGTGGTCAACGCCCTTTCCAGCCGGCTGTTGCTGGAGATCGACCGCGACGACAAGCACCACGTCATGGAGTTCGAGAAGGGCGGCAAGCCCACCGGCAAGCTCGAGGCCACCGGGCCGGCGCCTCGCGGCCGCACGGGGACGACCATCTCCTTCTGGCCCGATGCCTCTATTTTCGAGGAGATCGAGTTCCGGGCGCAGACCGTCGTCGAGCGATTGCAGGTGATGGCGTTCCTCAACAAGGGCCTCGAGATCCACTTCGTGGACGAGCGCCCCGACGCCAAGCCGCCCCAGACCTTCAAGTACAAAGACGGCATCGTGGACTACGTCCGCCACCTCAACGCCTCCAAGGAGGCCCTCTTCCGGAAGGTCTGCTCGTTCGAGCAGAAGGAGGAGACCATGGAGGTCGAGATCGCCCTCCAGTGGAACACCGGCTTCTACGAGAGCATCCACTCTTTCGCCAACGGGATCTCGACCATCGACGGCGGGATGCACGAGGAGGGCTTCAAGAAGTCCCTCACCAACGTGGCCAACAAGTACGCCCGGGCCAAGGGCACCCTCAAGGAGAAGGACGACAACCTCCTGGGCGAGGACATCCGCGAGGGCCTGACGGCCATCATCTCGGTGCGCCTCCAGGACCCCCAGTTCGAGGGCCAGACCAAGGCGAAGCTCGGCAACGTCCCCGTGCGCTCGCTGGTCGAGCGGTCCACCAACGAGAAGCTCGCCGACTGGTTCGAAGAGAACCCCCGTGAAGCGAACCAGATCATCCAGAAAGGGCTGCTTGCCGCCAGGGCCAGGGTCGCGGCACGATCGGCCCGCGACCTGACCCGGCGCAAGTCGGCGCTCGACGGCGCCGGGCTACCCGGGAAGCTCGTCGACTGCTCGTCACGCGATCCGAGGGAGAGCGAGCTGTTCATCGTCGAGGGCAACTCGGCCGGAGGTTCGGCCAAGGACGCCCGCAACCCGCGATCCCAGGCCATCCTGCCCATCCGCGGCAAGATCCTGAACGTCGAGCGGGCGCGGATCGACAAGATGTTGAAGAACACCGAGATCCAGGCGCTCATCTCGGCCATCGGGGCCGGGTTGGCCGAAGATTTCGACGTGACCAAGATCCGCTATCACAAGGTGATCATCCTGGCCGACGCCGACGTGGACGGATCCCACATCCGCACCCTCCTCCTGACCTTCTTCTTCCGCCAGATGAAGCCCCTGGTCGAAGGCGGCTTCGTCTACGTGGCCCAGCCCCCGCTGTACTCGACGCTGGTGGGCAAGGAGAAGCTGTACCTGAAGGACGACGCGGCCAGGGCCGCCTTCCTCGCCGAGCACCCCAACCACAAGGCCGATTTCCAACGGCTGAAAGGGCTGGGGGAGATGGACTTCGGCGAGCTGAGGGACACCACCATGGACCCGGGCAAGCGGTCTCTGCTCCAGATCGCCGTCGAGCAGGCGGCCATCGCCGACGAGGTCTGCTCGGTACTGATGGGCGAAGACGTCGAACTGCGCAGGCAGTTCATCCAGACCAATGCCAAGGACGTGCGCTTCCTCGACATCTGAGGCGGCCATCCACGCTGCTCCCGGCGGGGAATGGCGGGCGTGGACACGGACAGCACAGACGCAGTGACACAGATAGGGACACGGCATGCCAGGACGTGACAACGACAGCCGGGGTGGCTCCGACACCGACGACGTTTCGGGATTCATCGAGCCCATCGAGATCCAAGAGGAGATGGAGCGCTCCTTCCTCGAGTACTCGATGTCGGTCATCGTGTCGCGCGCCCTCCCCGACGTGAGGGACGGGTTGAAGCCCGTCCACCGGCGGATCCTCTACTCGATGTACGACCAGCGGCTGCTGCCGGACCGGCCGCACACCAAGTGCGCCAAGGTGGTCGGCGACGTCATGGGCTCGTACCATCCGCACGGCGATTCGGCCATCTACGAGGCCCTGGCCCGCATGGTGCAGGACTTCTCCATGCGCCACCCGCTGATCGACGGCCACGGCAACTTTGGCGGCACAGGACCGGACGAGGGCCCGGCGGCCATGCGGTACACCGAGTGCCGGCTGGGCCCGCTGGCCCTCGAGTTGATGAACGGCATCGACCAGGAGACGGTCGACTTCACTCCCAACTACGACGCCACGTCCGAGGAGCCGACCGTCCTGCCGGCCCGGTTCCCCAACATGCTGGTGAACGGGTCGCAGGGGATCGCGGTGGGGATGGCGACCAACATCCCGCCCCACAACCTGGGCGAGGTCATCGATGCCACGACCCACATGCTCGAGCACCCGGACGCCACGCCCGATGACCTCATGGCCTTCATCAAGGGGCCGGACTTCCCCACGGGCGCGCTGATCCTCGGGCGCCAGGGCATCCAGGACGCGCTGCGGACCGGGAGGGGCTCGATCAAGCTGCGGGCCGTGGCGGAGATCGTGGAGGGCAAGGCCGGCGACACCCGCATCGTCGTCACCGAGATGCCCTATCAGACGTCGATCGCCTCGGTGTCGAAGAAGATCGAGGACCTGGTCCGTGCCGGCGACCTCGACGGTATTGCCGAAGCCCAGGACGACTCGTCGGGGGGCAAGACCCGGCTGGTGATCCGGCTGAAGCGCGACGCCAACGCCAACGTCGTCCTCAACAACCTGTTCAAGCAGACGCCGATGCAGACCTCGTTCGGTGTCAACGCGGTGGCGCTGGTCGACGGGGTGCCGCGCACCCTGAACGTGGCCCAGATGCTGACCCACTACGTGGCCCACCAGGTCGAGGTGGTCACACGGCGTTCGCAGTTCCTGCTCGACAAGGCCCGTGCCCGTGCCCACGTGGTGGAGGGCCTGCTCAAGGCCATCGACATGCTGGACGCGGTCATCGCCGCCATCCGGGCCTCCGACGACCGGCCGGCGGCGCTCGAGGCCCTGCGGACCGTGCCCTTCGAGTTCTCCGAGGAGCAGGCAAACCACATCCTCGACATGACCCTGGCCCGGCTCACTCGGCTCGGCCGGTCCAACCTCGAAGAAGAGCTGGCCAAGCTCCTGGTCGAGATCGCCGAACTGGAGTCGATCCTCAACGACCCGGCCAAGCTGCGGGGGGTCATCGCCTCCGAGCTGGGTGCGATCCGCGAGAAGTACGCCAACCAGCGCCGGACAGTCATCACCCATGACCCGGGGGACATGAACGTCGAGGACCTGGTCGAGGACGAGGAGCTCGTCGTCACCATGAGCCGCGCCGGCTACGTGAAGGCCGTGTCGGCCGACGCCTTCCGGACCCAGGGGCGCGGCGGGCGCGGCGTCCAGGGCGCCAGGCTCAAGGAGGAGGACCTGATCGACGACGTGGTGCACACCTCCGCGCACGCCCATCTCCTGTTGTTCTCCAACCGGGGACGGGTCTTCCGGTTGCGGGCGCTCGAGATCCCGATGAAGGAGCGCACCGCCCGGGGCACGGCCATCGTCAACCTGTTGCCGCTGGCACCCAAGGAGGTGATCCAGGCCATCATCGGCACCCGCGACTTCTCTGCCGACAACTACCTGGTGTTCGCCACGAAGCTGGGTCAGGTGAAGAAGACGGCGTTCAGTGAGTACGACAAATCACGCCGAGAGGGGTTCATCGCCATCAACCTCCGCGAGGGGGACGAGCTGGTCCGGGTGGTGGAGACCCATGGCGACGACGACGTGTTCCTCGTCACCCGGTCGGGGATGACAATCCGGTTCTCCGAGCAAGACGCGCGACCCATGGGGCGTGACGCGGCCGGCGTGCGGGGCGTGCGGCTCAGGGCCGGGGACGAGGTGGTGTCGTGCGACGTTGCCCGGGACGAGGCGGACATCCTCCTCATCACCGACGCCGGGTACGGCAAGCGGACCAAGGTCGAGCGCTTCAACAGCCAGGCCCGCGGTGGCCAGGGAGTGCGGGGCATCAGGCTCACCGCCAAGCGCGGGCGGGTGGTGGCGGCCTTCATGGCCGGCCTGGAGGACGAGCTCCTCCTGATCTCCAGCTCGGGGGTGGTGATCCGCACCGCGGTGCGGGAGATCGCGTCACAGGGCAGGGACGCCACCGGCGTCCGGGTGATGAACCTTGGCGAGGGAGACGCGGTGGCCGCGGTGGCACCGGTGGCCGGGGAGGTGGCCGGGGAGGGCTAACCCACCTTCCCACCGGTACCTGCAGACCGGCTGCGTGGGTACCGCCTTCTGCCGTGCCCGGGCCTTGGTGTAGCGTCGTGCACCGGTTTACGGGGCTATAGCTCAGTTGGTTAGAGCGCAGCACTGATAATGCTGAGGTCGCAAGTTCGATTCTTGCTAGCCCCACCAATAAAACCCAGCTCAGAGGCGATCTCGCCTTCAAGGTTGCTTCCCCAGTACACTTCGGGCCAACACTTGGGCCAACAATTGTTGGCCCGGATGAATCGGTCCGGAGGTTTTAGCGTGGCTGGGAGCATTCGGAAACGTCCCGACAGAGGTTCTGACACCTGGCAGCTGCGCGTCTACCTGGGACGTGACTCCAACGGTCGGATCCGACATCGGAGCCAGACGTTCCAGGGCTCGAAGCGAGCGGCGGAGAAGGAGCTGGCTCGTCTAGTCCTCGAACAGGACGCCGCTCCCCAGGTCCTCCCCGACGAGGCCAGCCGGCCTTGGGGACCGACCACCACTATCAACGAGGCAATTCGCGGATGGAAGGCCAACGGCTGGGATGATCTCAGCCCGGTCACCTCCCGTCGGTACGAGAGCATCTGGAAACTCCACATCGAGAATGCCATCGGCAAGAATCGAATCGCCTCCCTGAGTCCCTACGACGTGGAGAAATACTTCCGGAAGCTGAAGAATGATGGTGCCGGCCGCGAGACCGTCCGCTACGTCCGTTCCGTGCTCCACCGTGCCTGCCGGCTGGCCCGGAAGTGGAGTGGAAATCAACTCCACAATCCGGTCACCGACACCGAGCTTCCGTCGTGGGGACTTGACGACTTGCCAAAGCCGGTCCGGGCACCAAGCACCGAGGAAGTATTGGCGCTCATCGAGGCTGCGGCCGGGCAGGATCGCCGGTACTCGGTGGCGCTGCGGGTAGTTGCGGCGACCGGGATGCGACGCGGCGAAGCATGCGCACTCCGCTGGTCGGACATCGACTGGGACGAAGCGATCGTGACCATCGACGAGTCGGTGATTCCGGCTGATGGGGGAGCGGTAATCAAGTCGCCGAAGACCCGAGCCAGCATCCGCCAGGTGGCGGTCGACCCTGGCACCATCGACGCTCTCCGAATCTTGCAGGTCGAACAGGAAGCCCTGGCCGCACTGGCAGAGGTTGCAGTGCTTGAAGACGGCTTCGCCTTTTCGGCAGACCCAGACGGTGAGATCCCGCCGTACCCCGATACTCTCAGCCGGGCCTTCAACAAGGCACGTATCGCTGCGAAGCTCCCTTCCGACCTCCATCTGCACTCGCTGCGGCACTTCCAGGCGACATCGCTCGACTCCGTTATCCCGGAGCGTCAGAAGCAGGCCAGGCTGGGTTGGTCGACGGTCCATATGGCGCGCCACTACACCGACCCCTTGTCGGCGGAAGATCGACGGGCGGCCAGGCACATCGGGAATCTTCTGGACGGGACGACGGACGAGGAGCGGGCTCCAGGTTGACGAGGCCGGCATCCGATATGAGCGCCAATCGGACCAGATTGAGCCATCAGGCCTTTGACGGTTACGGGTTTCGGTTGGCGAGCGGGGGATCCTCGCCGGCGATGAGCCGATCGATAGCAATGCGGGGAATGGAATTCGCGCGCCAATCCGAACGACCGGCAGCGGGGAGGTGCCAGCCTTCACTGCGCGGTAGACGATTGATCGGGCCTCACCAAGCAATAGGGCCGCCTCCTCCACGCTGACGAACGGGCGTGGCGTGGTTCTCGTTGTGCGGTTGCTCATCAGCTGCTCCTCGAATCTGCCCGGAGACGACGTGCCGGGAGTTGCATGATCCGAATGGACGTCACCCCCAGGCATGAAACGCGCGGCGAAGCAGTTCGTGCCGCCGCCGGGACGACGAATACTGTGGGTGGATCCCACCCTTTCACGTCAGCTCATGACGTGACTGAGGGTCACCCACCCAACTCGTCAACACCAGGCGGATCAAAGGGGCGTTTTCGGATTGCGCTGTCCGTCCTCTCTTGTCGCAGCGGATTCTGTTGTCGCAGGTCAACAGGGGTGAGTTCGAAGATGGCCGGGACGACGCGCGACGCCCCGCGACGCAGAAGGACGGAATTGTTGGGTCAACTGGATAAGTGTCGCCCGGCTCCGTCGGTGGGGGGGTGCAGGCCCGCCTGGCGGCCCACTGGCCCTGGATTGGGCGTTCGTCCGCATCCAACCGCCGCACATGACGACGATCTAGCCTCGCCAGGCACCCACGGCACCTGGAGTTGAGGAACTGGATGGACGAAAGTCAGTGGATCGGAGTCAGATCGCCGGAGTTCCGCGCCATTTTCGAACGGATCAAGGTGGCGACCCGACTTTCCTCCAAGCTCAGCGGATACTGCATGGACGAAACGGAGTCGATCCGAGAAGTCTTCGAGGAGTTGATCGGCAAGCCCGTTGGCGACTCGTTCTCGCTCATCCCTCCCTTCTACGCGGATTACGGGCTGAACATCACCATCGGTCGGGCCGTCTTCATCGGTTACCAGTGCATGTTCACTGGTCACGGAGCCATCGACATCGCGGACGAGGTCATGATCGCGAACAAGGTCAACCTGGTCACGGCCGGTCACCCCGTCGAGCCGGACAAACGGCGGGCATACATCACCGTGGAGCCGATCACGGTTGAGACAAATGTGTGGATCGGATCTGCCGCCACGGTCTTGCCCGGTGTGACCATCGGAGCTGATTCCGTCGTCGCAGCCGGTGCAGTCGTGACGCATGATGTCCCTCCGGCGACCCTTGTGGCGGGTGTGCCAGCGACTGTCATCAGGCATCTACAGCGGCACTCGGTCGCTTAGCCCGATTCGGCGCTCGGAATGTCTATCCGCCGAACGCTCTAAGCAAAGCCACTGCCCCAGATCGCCGGTTATACAGGTGATCCACCTCCTGGGCTAGGCATCCGGGGGATCCTCCCCGGGTGCAAGCCCGACAAGGAGGTGTGCGGTGGTGTGGAGTCCGTCATTCGAGAATCACGTCCGTCCGGACGGTGAA
>Ga0224558_1000758_pt1 | contig 37024 bp, 29 predicted proteins | sample 714S32024metaG_FD_180682 | JGI IMG/M metagenome (GOLD analysis project Ga0224558, IMG submission 180682) | Peat soil microbial communities from Stordalen Mire, Sweden - 717 S3 20-24 | ecosystem: Environmental > Terrestrial > Soil > Wetlands > Peat | place: Sweden: Norrbotten County, Stordalen... | reverse complement strand
CTCGTCAAGACCACTTCCAAAGCCCTGCGCAGCATCCAGAAACAACCTGCCAGAGTTGAACGCTATTTCCACCACCCGGACGTGAGCTATGCCGCATAATCGCAATCCTTTCTGGCCGGATCAATAATCCTGAGCGCCCCTCTCTGGCTGGCTGCGGCGATAGCGATCCGCTGTTCTCTGGGATCTCCAGTGCTCTTTCGCCAGATGCGCCCCGGCCTGGGCGGCCGTCCGTTCACGCTCTTCAAGTTCCGCACCATGCGTGACACGCGGGGCCCAAACGGGGAGCTGCTCGATGACCGTCAGCGGCTTACGCCGCTGGGCAGGCTGCTGCGCGCGCTGAGTATCGATGAGCTGCCGCAACTGTGGAACGTGTTGCGCGGCGAGATGAGCCTGGTGGGACCGCGCCCGCTCCTCATGGAATATCTCGACCGCTATACGCCCGAACAGGCGCGGCGGCACGAGGTGCGGCCCGGCATCACGGGATGGGCGCAGGTGAATGGCCGTAATGCGCTGAGTTGGGAGGAGAAGTTTTCTCTGGATGTATGGTATGTGGAGAACTGGGGCTTGATGTTGGATCTCAGAATACTGGCGCGGACGCTTTGGCACGTGCTCAAGCGTGATCGCATCTCAAGCCCAGGCCACGCAACGATGCCGGAGTTTTTCCCTATCAAGGAATATGCTTATGCAAAAGAACTTGGCGATGCATATGATCTAACCATGGCGGGACACAAAAATGATTGAGAAGTCACGGTCAGAAACGGTCACGGTGTTACTGTCCTCGGTTGGGCGCCGGTCACAGTTGATTGAAATCTTTCGACAGGCTCTGAGTGAGTTAGGGGTACGAGGACGGGTCTTGGGCGTCGATGCAGCGCCGGAAACGGCGCCGGCAGCCTATCTGGTAGATAAGTGCTTTGCCGCAGGGCGTTGCTGTGATCCTGGATTTATCGATGAGGTGCTGAGGATCGCGATTGAAGATGGTGTCCACCTGATTGTACCGACGATCGACACTGAACTATCAGTGTATGCGGCTAATCGGCAACGGTTCCTAGAGCATGGCATCACGGTTGCGGTTTCTGACCCGGGAACCATCAGAATTGCATGCGACAAAATTGAGACACACCGATGGCTGGTAAAAAACGGTTTTCCAACGCCGCCTCAAGGCACCATCGATGAGGTGCTCCGGGGCTCGGAACGGTGGAACTTTCCACTTATTCTGAAGCCTAGGTTTGGTAGTGCATCAGCTGGCGTGTTCATCGCCAACTCCCTTGTTGCCCTCAGGGAGTATGCCGAGAGTAAGCAGGATTTAATCGTGCAGGAGATGGCCCTCGGCGCTGAATACACCATTAACGTATTCGTTCAAGATGGGCGATGTGTCTGCGCCGTTCCGCACAGGCGGCTTGAGACGCGTGGAGGTGAGGTCAGCAAAGGGATCACAGTCAGAGAAGAAAGGCTGATGCAACTGGCAGCCACGATTACGGAGAGACTTCCCGGAGCACGTGGCGCGCTCAACGTCCAATGCTTTGTTGATGCGGATGGCACTATCTCCATCATTGAAATCAACGCGAGGTTTGGTGGTGGCTTTCCGCTTGCCAATCGCGCCGGGGCAAAGTTTCCGTTGTGGCTTCTTGAACCGTTGCTAAAAAGGCCCAGTACAGCGACCGCTGAATGGCAAGATGGGCTTCTGATGCTTCGTTACGATGACGCTGTTTTCATTTCAGGAGCGCATCCTTCGCATGAATAAGCAGAACGTATGCGTCGTATTTGATCTGGACGACACTCTCTACTTGGAACGCGATTATGTTCGCAGCGGGTTTAGAGCAGTTGGAATATGGTGCGCCGAACGGCTGGGTTTGGAAGGAGTTCAGGAGCAGGCTCAAGCACTGTTCGACCAAGGCAGACGCGGGGACATCTTTGACGCAGCACTTGACCGGCTGGGCGTTGGGCGCGATGCGAAAACGGTTTCCACGATGGTGCAGATCTACCGTCATCATGCGCCGCATATCAACCTGTTGCCTGACGTAGTTAAATGCTTGGCGAGACTGCAAGACCGGGCTTATCTAGGACTGCTAACCGATGGTAACGCGGTATCGCAGTGGGCGAAGATTGACGCTTTAGGGTTGCGAGGCCGCTTTGACACAACGGTTATTACCGGAGAATGGGGGATTGAATTCTTCAGGCCACACGTCAGAGGGTATCGGTACTTGGAGTCCCAATTAGGGATGTGCCGCGGTAGATTTGTCTACGTGGCCGACAATCCCATAAAAGACTTTTCAGCGCCCTATACACTTGGCTGGAATGCAATCCGAGTGCGCCGTCCGGCAAGCCTGCATGAACACCTGAAATGCTCATCTGGACTGGCGTGCTCCGAGGTGTCAGATCTGGAGTCGGTTCCCGATTTAGTATTTGAAATGTACAAGACACAATTCTAAGAGTTAGGAAGTGTGATGGAGTCGAAAGCCACTGAAACATCGTCGGGTGCACCGTGGCCCTGTTTTGCAGACGATGAAATCGAAGCAGCCGTAAGAGTCTTGCGTTCCGGCAAGGTCAATTACTGGACTGGCGACGAAGGTCGGCAGTTCGAGACGGAGTTTGCCGAGTTTGCCGGGTGCAAGCATGCAGTTGCATTAGCGAACGGCAGCGTAGCCTTGGAGTGCGCCTTGAAGGCATTGGGCATCGGCCCAGGCGACGAGGTCGTTACTACCAGCCGGACGTTTATTGCCTCAGCGAGTTGCGCTGTTGCGGTTGGCGCGCGCCCAGTGTTTGCGGATGTGGATAGAGTGAGTCAGAACATTACCGCAGAGTCGATTCGCAGGGTATTGACGCCGCGTACCAAGGCGATCGTTGCGGTGCACCTGGCCGGATGGCCATGCGAAATGGACGACATCCTTGCACTGGCGCGCGAGCGCGGCATTTGGGTAGTGGAAGATTGCGCCCAGGCGCACGGCGCTACCTACCACGGCCGGCCTGTCGGCTCGCTCGGCGATGTGGCCGCGTTCTCCTTCTGCCAGGACAAGATCATGACGACCGCCGGTGAGGGGGGCATGATCACGCTGGATTCCGACGAGATGTATGAAGCGGCCTGGGCGTACAAGGACCACGGCAAAAGTTACGACGCGGTGTATCGCCGCACACATGGGCCGGGATTTCGCTGGTTGCACGAATCGTTCGGAACCAATTGGAGAATGACAGAGATTCAATCGGCCATTGGGCGGTTGCAATTGCGTAAGCTGTCTCGCTGGGTGGAAATGCGCCGGGAAAACGCTGCCATGCTTGCTAAGTGCTTTTCTAAACTGCCTGGATTGCGTGTGACGCCCCCGCCCGAACATATTGGTCACGCCTACTACAAGTACTATGTATTCGTGCGGCCTGAAGCACTTCGTGCGGGCTGGAGCCGTGATCGAATCCTCGCAGAAATCACAGCGCGAGGGGTTCCGTGCTTTTCCGGCAGTTGTAGCGAAATCTATTTGGAAAAGGCATTTCCGCCGGAGTGGCGTCCTCGAGAGCGACTTGCCGTTGCGCGTGAGCTGGGAGAGACGAGCCTTATGTTTCTTGTGCACCCGACTTTGACCGAAGAGCACATTCGCGCTACCTGTGCGGCCGTGGAAAAGGTCATGTCCACTGCGCAGAACTGATCGAATACGGCGAAATCACCGTTGGAGAAATGAATCCAGTCGGCTACGTCGCCGTGGCCAACACCGAAGACGGCTGCCAGGCCATGATTCGCCGCTACCAAGGCGAATGCCAAAGCGGCTCTCGACGGCGGCGGTAGAGTTGATTCCGGAACGGCTGCTCTAAAACGGCATGCCGCGGAAGAGGTAGACCAGCTCGATCACCAGGATGATGACCACTGTGACCTCCAGGAAGAACGCGCGGCTCTGGTTGAACTGGTCCACCATGAAGCGATAGAGTTCCTCGGCAGTGCGGACTTTGCGGGTGACCAGCTCCTTGTAGTCGGGCACGCCCACTTTCAAGGCCGCCAGTTTGTAAAGGCGGGCGGAAAACATATCGCTGAGGAATTTGATGGCGTTATCGGCGTGCTCGGTCAGCTCGGCCACATCGAGCAGCACGGTGTGCAGCCGGGTAGCCGTGCGCGCCAGTCGCCAGCGCGCAAACAGGCCCGTTCCCTCATCCAGCAGCGTGTAGACGCGTTCCAGCTCCGCGGTCAGCAGTTCGTCATAGTGGCGGAAGGTGAGCAACTGCGAGTTGGCGTACTCCAGCAACTGGATGGCGGTCTCGGCGCCCGAGGTGCTGTCATAGAGGAAAGCCGCGTTCCACCCGATGACGGACAGATCGTTCGCGTAGTAGGAGATGCGCGATTGCAGCACCTCATTGCACTCGCTCTCGGCCAGTTGACCCTGATCTCCGCGGACGACCTGGGCGATGTGCGCGCCATGCTGCTGAATCAGCTCGGCGACCGAGGGCGCGCCGGTAATCTCGCGGACGTGAAAGATCAGGTAGTCTTCGCTGAGCCAGTCCTTGTAAGGCTTGACCAGCGCGGGGGCGGCGCGCTCCAGATTGGCGCGGAGAATGGCCGTGGCCTGCGTCGCGAAGTCCACCTCCCAGACCCAGCGGCTGGCCAACTGAATCAGCTTGCTCCAGCCGTCGGCAAAGGCGAGCTCGAAGACGACGCTGACCACGCCGTAATCGTAGTACTTCATCTCGCCCTGGAGCCGCTCGCCGCTTTCCAGCACCAGCGGCTCCAGGGGCACGACGACCGGCGGACTCTGGAAGCGAATGTTTTCAGGGGCTGGATGGCGCGGCCGGGAGTGCTCAACGGCGCGGGCGCGGATCAGCTCGCGGAGCTGGTCCAGGCGAATGGCCTCGCAGATGTCGAACTGCAACAGCACCAGCACCGAACCGCGCAGGAGACTTTCAGCGGATTGAAGCTCGGGCTCCGGCATGATGGGATGATCTTACCTCGCCGGTGTGAATCCAACAAGACAGGAACGAAGGGTGAAGACTGGCAGAATGCGCGCTCTTCCGCGAGTTTGCCGGTTGCAGTTGAAGAAAAGGCCGGGGCGCACGGTTCTCGAAACTCTACGTTATAGATCCGGCCCCACTGGCATGCGACACCGGTTCCCACCCTAGCCGCAACAACAAAGACGCGGCGAGGATGGGGCACCCAGACCTTACACCATCAGTGAAAATGCTCTAAAAGCCCACCATCACCGGCTCCATTTCCAGGTGAAGGCCAAAGCGGGCCTCGACGGCGGCGATAATTTTGCCGGCGAGGGCGAGGATCTCGGCCGCGCTAGCTCCACGGCGCTCATCATGGCCGCCTGACCCGCCACAATCGCCAAGATTGACCAGCGCCAGCGTGTGGCGCGAGGAGACGGCGGCCGCGCCCAGCCGGTAGCCTTTCGTGAAGCCGGCCTTCTCGATCAGCCAGGCGGCGGGAATCTTGACCCGGTCGAGATTCTCCGGCTGCGGCCCGGCGGGAAAGCGCGGCGGGGCCTTTTGGCTGACGGCGGCGATCCGCTGGAGCTGCTCCTCGCCGACCACGGGGTTCTTGAAGAAGCTGCCCGCGCTGCGGCAGTCGGGGTCGCCCTCGACCAGCAGCATTCCCTTGGATTGGCGGAGGCCGCGCACAACCTCGGCGACCTCAGCCAGGCTCAGTTCCCTGCCCTCCGCCTGGCGGGCCGCGAGGGCGCGTTGCAGGTCGGCATAGCGAATGGTGGGCGCGCCGCCGCGGGTGAGCCGATAGTCGACGCGGGTGACGGCGTAGCACCCGCGATCGGCCGAATTGAAGCGGCTGCGGCGGTAAGAGAAGCCGCACTCGGCGGCGGAAAACTCGACGAAGGCGCGCTCGCGCAGGTCGAAGGCCCGTACCCGCTCGATGGCCGAGGCAACCTCCTGGCCGTAGGCGCCGACATTCTGCACCGGCGTTCCGCCCACCGTGCCGGGAATGCCGGCCAGGCACTCGACCCCGGCGCAGGCGTCATCCACGGCCCGCTGCACGAAGTGTTCCCAGTCCTCGCCAGCGGCGACGCGATAGATTCGCTGGCCGGGCTGGTCAGATGCGGCGGCAGCGCCTGAGCCTGTCGAAGAGGAAGGACGAACAGTCGAGGCCTCCGAAGAACCTCCCTCCGGGGCTAAAGCCCGCGTTGCTTCAGCCTGGTTTGCGTACGGGCTAAAGCCCGCACCCTTCACCTCGCCTGCAGCCTTCACCTCGCCCGCAGCCTTCAATGGTTCGAGTTGTTTTGCAGCCGGTAAGGCCGTAATGCCGCGCAAGGCCACGCGCAGGACGAGGCCGTTGAATCCGGCGTCGGAGACCAGCAGGTTACTGCCCCCGCCCAGCACAAAGAGCGGCACGCTGCGTTCAGCAGCCCAGGCCGTGGCCTCGGCAATCTCTTCTTCGCTTGTGGCCTGGGCGAACCAGCGGGCCGGACCGCCGATTTGGAAGGTGGTGAAGGGCGCCAGCGGCTTGTTTTCTTCTATGAGCATCGATTCAAGGCTATACCACGGGAGAAATTGTTGAAATGAGGGCCTGAAAGTTCCCTGCCGAAGGCAAAAACGCACCCAGGATTGTGCCTGTTTCAGTACGCTCAGTCGCTCTCGGCGTCGTCAGGCAGCGCCTGCACCTTGCTGTGCTTTATGGAGTAGAAAAAATAGACGAACAGGCCGATGATCAGCCAGACGATCAGGCGAATCCAGTTGGCCACGCCCAGCGAGTACATCAGGTAGCCGTTGGCGACGATGCCCAGCGCGGGTACCACGGGAGAAAACGGCGTGCGGAAGGGGCGCGGTTGATCGGGTTCGATGTGGCGCAGAATGATGACCGCGGCGCAGACCATGACAAAGGCCAGCAGCGTGCCGATGTTCACCATGGTGCCGATCTTGTCGATGGGCGTGATGGAACCGATGATGGCCGCCAGCAGCCCGACCAGAATCGTATTCTTCCATGGCGTGCGGAAGCGCGGATGAATGGCGGCAAAGAACTTTCTGGGCAGCAGGCCGTCGGAGGCCATCGCGTAGAGTACGCGCGTCTGGCCGATCAGCATGACCAGCATCACCGAGGTGAGGCCGGCCAGCGCGCCGCAGGTGATGATGTCCGAGGCCCAGCCGATGTTGTGATCCAGAAAGGCGCGGCTGATCGGAGCCTCGACGTTGATCAGTTGCCAAGGCACCATGCCGGTGAGCACGGCGGCCACGCCGACGTACAGCACGGTACAGATGAACAGCGAGGCGATGATGCCGATGGGCAGGTCGCGCTGCGGATTTTTGGCCTCCTGCGCGGTGGTCGAGACGGCGTCGAAGCCGATGAAGGCGAAGAAGATGTAAGCCGCGGCGGAGCTGATTCCGGCCACTCCGAAGGGGGCAAAACTGTGCCAGTCGTGGCCCCAGTTGGCGGGATGCACGTAGTGTGAGCCGAGGACCAGCACAAACAGCACCACCGCGACCTTGATGATCACGATGCCGGCGTTGAACCTGGCGCTCTCCTTGATGCCCACCACCAGAATCGCGGTGATGACCAGGGCGATCAGAAAGGCCGGCAGATTGAAGCCGATCTCGACCCCGAAGATTTGCGGTGCATTGAGCAGTTGATGCGCGCGGTCGAGCATCGACGCCGGTGGATTGGCCAGCAGATGGGCCAGAGCGGCCAGAAAGCTCTGGGAGCCGGCCACAAGCTCGGGATGCGTTCGGGAAAGAAACTCACGGGCGGCGATGTTCCTGGCCTGCTCGATTCCGGTCCAGTGGTCGTAGCTGAGCCAGAGGGGAATCCTGAGGCCGAAGACCCTCAGCAATTCCACGAAGTAATTCGACCATCCGGAGCTGACCGTGCTGGCTCCCATGGCGTACTCGAGGGTAAGATCCCAGCCGATGATCCAGGCGAAGAGTTCGCCCAGCGTGGCGTAGGCGTATGTGTAAGCCGAGCCGGCCAGGGGAATCATGGCCGCAAACTCGGCGTAACAAAGGCCCGCAAAGGTGCAGCCGATGCCGCACAGCACGAAGGAGAGCATGAGGCCGGGACCGGCCCGGTGCGCGCCCAGGCCGGCCATCACAAAAATGCCCGCCCCGATCACCGCGCCCACGCCCAGCGCGGTGAGAGAAACCGGCCCCAGGGAACGCTCCAGGTGGTGTTCTCCCACTTGCTGGGATTCGGAGACGATCAGGCTGAGCGGTTTCCTCCTGAAGAGTTTCGCCATGCGAAGGGGCTGCTCCTTTACTTGCAGGTGCTGGTACTTGCAGGTGCTGGCAGGCCGAATAGAGTTTATTTCTTCCGCGCGGACCAGAAGAGATAGACCGGGATGCCCAGCAAAACCAGCATCAGGCCTGGCCATGTGTACTGCGGCTTATATCGCAATAATACGACACATATCCAGGCCGCCAGCACGATGTAGAGCGCCGGCAGCAGCGGGTAGCCCCAGGCCTTGTAAGGCCGGGGGGCATCGGGTTTTTTGAAGCGCAAAACGAAAAGGCCCACGATGGTGAGGATGTAAAAGACCAGCACCGCGAAGATGATGTAGTCCAGCAACTGGCTGTAAGAGCCCGAGATGCACAAGAAGGCGGTCCACACGGCCTGCACCAGCAGGCCCGCGGCGGGAGTTTTGAAGCGCGGGTGCAGCTTGCCGACCGACTGGAAGAAGAGGCCGTCGCGGCTCATCGCGTAGTAGACGCGCGCCCCGGCCAGCGTCATTCCATTGGCGCAGCCGAAGGTCGAGATCAGAATGGCCGCGGCCATGAGGTACGCGCCCCCGGAGTGGAAGATCTGTTCGAGAACCGCCGTGGCCACGCGATCCTCGGTCGCATGCTGAATGCCGCGCGCCACCACCGTGGCCCCGTTCAGGTCGCCATGCATGGGCAGAACCAGCAGGTAGCCCAGCGAGACAAGGAAGTAAACCGTGAGCACAAACCCGGTGCCCAGAATGAGCGAGAGGGGAAGATTCCGCCGGGGATTCTTCACCTCGCCGGCCGTGAAGGTGATGTTGTTCCAGGCGTCGGCGGAAAACAGCGAACCCACCTGCACCACGGCCAGAATCACCAGCAGGTTGACCAGCACCATCGGCCCGCCCACGCCCACCTGCACCGGGTGCAGCGAACTCCAGCCGGCATTCTTCCAGAACTGGCTCCAGCCCGAGCCGAAGTTAGCGTTCCAGGCCGTCGCGTTGCGCCCCACCGTGAAGGCGAGCAGGATCAGGGCGGTGAGCGAGAGCGCCTTGGCGGTGGTGAAGATGTTCTGGATCAGCGCACCCAGTTTTACGCCGAAAATGTTGACCACGGCCAGCAGGAAGACGATCGCAATGCCGGTCAGGTTGGCCGTGTTGACGCCGATCTCCATGTTGCCCACGACCATCGGCCCCACCCGGAGCGCGGGGACGTGGGCGATGTGCCAGAGCCAGTGAGTGGTCGAGACGGCGGGGAAAAAGACGCCGAGAAACTTGCCGAAGGCCACCGCGACGGCGGCGATGGTGCCCGTCTGAATGACCAGAAAGAGCGTCCAGCCGTAGAGAAATCCCCACAAGGGGCCGAGCGACTCGCGCAGGTAGACGTACTGGCCGCCAGCCGTGGGCATCATCGCCGCCAGCTCGCCGTAGCTCAGCGCGCCGATCATCGTCAGCAAGGCCGCCACCACCCACGCGCCCAGAAACAGCGCTGGGGAGTTGGTGCCGCGGGCAATGTCGGCGTCGACGATGAAGATGCCGGAGCCGACCATCGAGCCGACGACCAGCGCGGTCGAGGAGAACAGGCCAAGGCTCTGGACCAGCCGGGGCTGGCCGGCTGCATTGCCGGCCAGATCGCCGGCCGGCGCGGCGGTCTCCTGGTTCGAAGTGAGATTTGGGTTCATCACTTGAAAAAGCATATACGATGGGCGGACCTACACACACAGTCGAGCCTTCGCGGCTAGGTCAAAAAGGCTCAGCAAAGAACCGCGCGGCGGATCATCATCAGGTCATGAAAAAGTATTTGCTTGGATTGATTCTCGTTTCCTGCTTCGCGGTGCCTTTTGCGGCGCAGGCGCAGGTCGTGGTGGTAGTACACCCCCATCATCACCACCATCACCATCACCACCACTATCTGCAGCAGTAACCGGTTCAGAAGAGTGATTCCGAGCGGCGAGGCGATCCCGGTCGATTCCCTGCCGGGTGGTCCGTTCATGCGCCTCTTATCTCCGCCCCGACACACAAAAATCGTGTGCCGGGGCGCCGGCACGGCGCATGAGCGGAAGACCGCGACCGCGTTTCGGCAGCCCTCACCCCAGTTCGGCCATCCAGCGGCGAAACTCGGCCGCCGGATCCGGCTGGCGGAAGATCGCCCCTGCAACGGCTACCATCCTGGCACCGGCAGCGAGCGCCTGGGCCGCCGTGGGCAGCGTGATGCCGCCGACCGCAACCAGCACAGTGTTCTCGCCGGCGATTTCGCACAGCTTACGCACCCCCTCGATGCCAATCGGCGGCGTGGAAATCTGCTTGGTGCGGGTGGGGAAAACCGGTCCAATGGAGAAATAATCAACCGGCTCTTCGAGAATTTCCGGCAAAAACGCATCGCTGCCGCCGAAGGTGCCCAGGATGTACTTTGGCCCCAGCAGCTTGCGGGCCTCGGTAGGCGACAGGTCGCCCGCGTCCACGTGCGCGCCATCAAAGCCAACTTTTTCAACCAGATCGGCGCGATCATCTAGAATCAGCTTTACCTGCCCGGCAGGCAGTTCAGCGCGCAGAATCTCCGCATCGGCCAGCAGTTCGGCCTCCGCGCCGGTTTTGTTGCGGTACTCGAGCATCGTCACACCCGCGTCGGCCAGCGAACTGCCCAACCGGAGCAGAAAATCGCCGCGGCGGGTGGGTGGAATGAACGATGCATCCAGGATGGGGTAGACCTTGGGCCACGGAATGTGGAGATAATGCATTTTCCGATCACCATCAACTTTCTTGGAAACGAAATGGAGTTGCACTGGGCGGACGAGCAAGGCTGAAGCTCCCGCCGTCGCAGTCACCAATATTGTAGCGAAATGCAGTGGAAGTTGGAGCGAGGACCGGACTGTGCCCACGCGGCTGCCTACACTCTCTGCTGTTTTAGAATCTGCCTAAAAAACCGGTTTGGTGCGAAGAGTACGGGCTTTAGCCCGTACGTCAAAAAGTCGGGAGTCGATGGGGCTTTAGCCCCTGAGGGAAGTTTCCGCGGCTATTTGCATTCCCTCAGCGGCTAAAGCCGGCGATTCAACCTTGCTCTCAACGGACGGGCTGAAGCCCATCCCCTTCAAAGCACACAGTTTTTAGACAGATTCTTAGAGAGACGAGCACGGGCAGGGTCTAGCCCTTGCTGGCCTCTACCTCGGCCAGCCAGCCACGGCGCAGTTTTTCGGCGGGAACGCTTGAAAGGTAGGGCTTGATGTCGAGAATCGGCGTGCCGTCGAGCATGTCCACGCCGCGCACCCGGACGACACCCTTCTCGCGGCCCAGCAGTTCCACAACCGTCAGGCCGATCGGATTGGGGCGGCGCGGGGAGCGTGTGCTGAAGACGCCGTGGGTGCGCGTGTCGGAGGGCGGCGAGGCAATCAGATCGAAGCCCTCGGAGCGGTCGAAGGTCCAAAGCACAAACAGATGCGAGAAGCCCTCGATGTCGGTAAGGCCAAGCTCGAATGCGGGCAGGATGCGGAGCTCGCCCTCCTCGTCGTGCCGGGCGCCCAGCCCCTTGGGAATATCCGCGGTGTTTTTGAAGGGACTGCTGACAAATCCAATCGGTTGCGGGGTAAACATTGAGGCCAGTACCTCCAGGTTCATAGTAAATGCGAGCCGGCAGAGTGGCTAGGGCCGCCGAACTGAAGCTCAATTCGTGGCCTGAATCCACGGTTGCTCTGGCCGTTTCACCCTAACGGAAGCGCGTGGAGGCAAAGGCCGAGGAAAAAGCCTCCTGCCAGCCTAGGACAGGTTTGCCGTCCGGTAAAAGCAGGGGCGGCGGCGAGCCCTGGGGCGGCACGTTGACCGGAAGCGGCAGCGAGGGCGGCTCGGGCTTGTCGATGTGGAGGTAATCTCCATGCTCGAACTTCCAGCCGTTGGGAATCTCGAAAGGCGCCATAAGGTTCACTGGCCAGGGCTTTACCGGGCCGCAGTGGCCGAGAGCGGCGCGCCACCAGGGGTGGCCGGCGTCGATGATGCCGGCAAAGAAATTGCCCAGCGGAAAGGCCATCGACAGCACCTCGTCCTTTTTCGAGGCGAGGACGGAGATGGCGCCGATTTTGGCCGCCGTGGCCTTGAACTCCGTGGTCAGGCAGTTGTCGTCGATGGCCGGGGCCATCAGCGTCAGGCGGCGCACGGGCAGGCTCAGATGGGAGATGGTCGCGAGCACCACGCGCGCTCCTAAGCTATGAGAGGCAAAGGAGATGCTCGCCGCATCCTGAAAATTAGCGTCGAGAAACGCGGCGGTCATGCGGCCGGCCTCGTCGGCGACGCGTGGCTCCTCGGGATAGTCGAGCCCGCGTGCCCAGACCGAGTCGCCCGGCCAGAGCAGGCCCACAAAGGCAGAGTGCGGCTGTGGAAGCTGGAGCAGGCTCTCCCAGTTCGACAGGTCGAGGATTCCATCGGCGCGGTTGACGTTGAAGCCGTGGGTGGCAATGAGCACATCGCGGCCGCGGATCGAGGCGAACAACTGGCTTGATGGAAGGCTCGTATAGTCCTGCAGGCAGGTGCCCTGATGGAGGGCGGCCGAAGAGGCCAGTTCCCCACCGACGGGCGCGAGGCGAAGATCGATGAATTGCGTCATGGCGGCCCTACTTCTTCACCAGTTGCATGGTGTTTACGGCCGTTGTCAGGGCGGTGGAAAGGTCCTTGGCGATGGGCGCCAGCGGAGTGGCCAGGAAGCCAACCAGCAGCGCCAGCCCCAGGTCGTTCGAGCGCAAATAGTCGCCGATAAAGCCGCCTTTCAAGCTCCATCCCCCAAAAAAGGCCAATAGCAGCGAGAAAACAAAGGCGAGAATGCGCGTTCCGTTGGTGTAAGCCTGATCGGAGTGCTGATAGGCCTCATCGAGCAAGGCGGTGAGGATGAAATCGAAGCGGGCGTAGGCGTCGCTCTCATTGGGCTGGAGCGCAGCGCCGCTGGCAATCTTCCCCGCCACGGTCTTGAGCAGGCCGGCATCGACTCCGGTGGCCGTCGAGAGAGCGGTGGCATTGCCCGCGTTCAGGCTCACCTTTATCAGCGACTTGGCAATGGCCTTCTGGCTGGCGACGTCCTTGCCGTTGTACCAGTTCGCCCGCAGAGTGTCGAGAATTTTGTCTTGCGTGAGCCCTTTGGCCGCCGCGCCGGGCGTCAGCGATTTGACCGCTGCCGCGATCCGCTTGAAGCCGATGCGGTTCACTCCACCGGCGAATGGCTTGGTGGCGTCAACCAGGCCGAAGGCCGCGGTTCCCAATCCGCCGATGGCTGCGATGATGTCCGGAAGATTCTGAAGTATGCTCATCTTCTTTTCCACCCCTCCGTTTGCGTTGTTCATCACTATAGGTGAAAAAGAGCAAATTTCAGGAAAATTTCGATTCCGGGCCAGAAAAAAGGCTGGAATCCAGTGTGGAATCCAGCCTGTGCGGGGTGAAATTCGAAGTGGAGCATGACCTATATTCCAGTTAAGGCGGCATCGTGCTATCCCACCCTAGCCGCAAAAACAAAAACGCGGCGAGGGTGGGGCAACCTGGGATTATTCAGGCTCTTTGGCCAGAAACTGCTCCATGAACTTGGTGTCGAAGTGGCCGGCGCGGAAGCCGGGATCGGCGAAGATCGCCTGATGCAGCGGGATTGAAGTCTCGATGCCGCGCACCACGAACTGGCTGAGCGCGCGCTCCATCTTGGCTATGGCCTCGGCGCGGTCACGGCCATGGACGATCAGCTTGGCAATCAGCGAATCGTAGTAGGGCGAGACCACGCCCTCGGCGTACTGCGCCGTGTCCACGCGGACACCGTTGCCGCCGGGCAGATTGAAGGCCGTAATCCTGCCCGCCGAGGGGGTGAACGTCTCCGGGTGCTCGGCGTTGATGCGGCACTCGATCGAGTGCCCGCGGATTTCGAGCTTGGCGGGCAGAATCGCGTCCAGCCGCTCCCCGGAGGCAATCAGCAACTGCGCCTTCACAATGTCCACGCCGGTGATGGCCTCGGTGATGGGGTGCTCGACCTGAATGCGGGTGTTCATTTCGATGAAGTGAAGCTGCCGGTTCTCGTCCATGAGGAACTCGACCGTACCGGCGTTCTGGTAGCCGATCTCGGTGAGGCAGCGGCAGAGGGTGCGGCCGATCTGCTCGCGCATCTTCGGCGTCACCTGCAGGCTGGGGGCCTCTTCGATCAGCTTTTGATGGCGGCGCTGAATGGAGCACTCGCGCTCGAAGAGCGTGGTCACGTTGCCGTGCTCGTCGGCCAGCACCTGGAACTCGATGTGGCGCGGCTGCTCGATGAACTTCTCCATGTAGAGCTCACCGTTGCCGAAGGCGCCGTCCGCCTCACTGCTGGCCGCCTGGAAGAGACCGGGCAGCTCCTCGGGGGTGCGCACAATTCTCATGCCGCGCCCGCCGCCGCCGGCCTTGGCCTTGAGGATGACCGGATAGCCCACCTTGGTGGCCCATACCAGCGCTTCATCGGCCGTGTCGATCAGACCATCGGAGCCGGGCAGGATGGGCACCCCGGCCTTTTTCATCGCCTGACGGGCCTTTTCCTTCTCGCCCATCAGCCGCGTCACCTCCGGCGGCGGACCGATGAACTTGATGTTCGAGGCGCGGCAGACCTCGGCAAAGTGGGCGTTCTCGCTGAGCAGGCCGTAGCCGGGATGAATCGCGTCCACATCGGCGATCTCGGCCGCCGAGATGACCGCCGGCACATTCAAATAGCTTTCGGCCAGCCGTGGCGGGCCAATGCAGATGGCCTCGTCGGCAAAACGCACGTGCAGCGCGTCGCGGTCGGCCTCGCTGTAGACGGCGACGGTGCGAATGCCGAGTTCCCGGCAGGCGCTCAGAATGCGCAACGCAATTTCACCGCGATTGGCAACCAGAACTTTACGAAGCATTCAAATCCCTTTGAGCGTTGTTAGCGGGGTTAGCGTTGTTAGCGGGGTTAGTACTGCGGCCGCGTGGATTCGTAATTTCCCAGGTCCCAAAAACGGGACCTGGGGCTCCCAAACTTTCGTGGCCGGCATTCCAAACCACACGGTCACGGTACTAGTGTTCCTAGCAGAGTTAGTGGAGTTAGCGGAGCTCGTTGGGCTTATCTTCCGACTCCGCCAACTCCACTGTCTTTTTTATCCCAGCCGGATCAAAAAGAGGGGCTGCCCGTACTCGATGGGCTGGCCGCTGGGAACAAGGCATTTGACGACCTCGCCGCTGGCGTCCGACTCGATCTCGTTCATCAGCTTCATGGCCTCGACAATGCCCACCACCTGCCCTTTGGCGACTTGATCGCCAGGAGAGACAAAGGGCGCGGCCTCTTGCGAGGGCGCAGCGTAAAAGGTGCCAACGATGGGCGATTTGATGGTGTGCAGGCAGACGTCGGTTTCCGCGGCCAATGAAACTTCTGGATTCGCGGGAGCCGCGGGCTCAGCGGGAGCTGCCGCGGGCGGCGCTCCGGCGGCCTGAGCCGCAGTCAGCAGGCACGCAAGATCGGAGGCTCCCGCCGATGAGGCCCCCGGCTGGTTGAACTTGAGCCGAATTTTCAGGTCGCCCCGGTCCAGGTCGAACTCGGCAACCTGATATTCCTTCAGGAATTCAATCAGTTGTTTCAGATCCGCGATGTCTTGAGCTTTCATTCGTTCCTTGACTCTCCGGCCAGCAGGCGGGAGGGGTTCGATCAGAGTTAAATCAGAGTTCAATCAAAGTTCAATCAAAGTTCTGTCAGAGTTTGATCAGAGTTCAATCAGGGCCTTGGGCGCCGGAGTGAGCACCTGACCTCCAGTTCGGGTTATCGCCACCATGTCCTCGATGCGAATGCCGAAGCGTCCGGGCAGGTAGACTCCCGGCTCGATGGTAATCACCATGCCGGAGAAGAGTTTGGCCGGCTGGTCAACGGCAATGCGCGGCGACTCGTGAATCTCCAGGCCGACGCCATGGCCGGTGGAGTGAGAAAAGGCCTCCGCCAATCCCGCCCTGCGCAGTACGCTCCGGGCAGCCTCATCGACCTCTCCGCAGCTTACGCCCGGAGCCACCGCGGCGACCGCCGACTCCTGAGCCTCCAGCAGCGCCTCATAAGCCGCGCGTTCGCTGGCCTTCGGCCTGCCCAAGTGGACGGTACGGGTCATGTCCGAGCAATAACCTTTGAGGATAACACCGAAATCGAGGGTCACGAAGCCGTTGCGAGGCAGCCGCGCGGCCGTGGCGAGCCCATGCGGCAGGGCTGAGCGGGGACCGGAGGCGACGATAGTCTCGAACGACATTCCCTCGGCCCCCAGAAGACGCGCCCGGTGCTCGATCTCCGCCGCGACTTCAAACTCCGCCAGGCCGGGCCGGATGAAACTCAGAATCTCATCGAAGAGCTTGCAGCCCATCAAAGCCGCCTCGATCATCAGAGTCAGTTCGTCCTCATCCTTTACCCGGCGCAGAGGCTCAACCAGCGGAGCGGCGAGCGCGGAAAGAAAGCCGCGGCGAAGGCGGGAGGGCAGAGCGGCCTTCCAGCGGGCCAGTTCGGCGACAGTGGTCCTGGAGGGGTCGAAGCCGGTCAACTCAACGCCGGGTTGCGCGGCCAGCCACTCGACGGCGGCCACGGCCGGTGAACCGGAGACAATCTGCACCTGGGCGGAGGAAACCTGCTCGGCCGCCTGCGTCGTGTAGCGGCCATCGGTAAACAGCCGGGCCATGTGGCGCGTAATCGCCAGAGCGGCGCTGGAGCCGGTAAATCCGGAGAGATAGCGGAGGTCGGGAAGATGAGTGACCAGCAGGCCGGAGAGCCCAGCTTTGGTCAGACGGCGGCGCAGTTGGCCGATGCGGCGAAAGTGGTCCACTGGTTAAGGATAAATCAAGAAAGTGCGGAGAGGACGTTTGGCGCTGCAAAGGCCAGGGCAATCGCACGAACAGCTCTACGGCACATTATTGATCCCGCCCCATTGGAATGCGAGACCGGTTCCCACCCTGAGAGGTTCTCCTATTGCTGTAGAGTGGGTTTCTTGTATCCCACCCTAGCCGCAAAAACAAGAACGCGGCGAGGATGGGGCACCCAGACTCTATACCTTTAGTAAAAATGCTCTAGAGCTCCCGGGCCCGTTCGATGGCGCGGATTATGGCTTGCGCCTTGTTGATCGACTCCTGGTGTTCGAGCTCCGGCACCGAGTCGGCCACAATGCCCGCCCCGGCCTGCACGTAGCCCTTGCCGCCGATGGCCAGCATCGACCGGATGGCGATGCAGGAGTCCAGGTTGCCGGAAAAATCGGCGTAGAGCACCGCGCCGCCATAGGTTCCGCGCCGCGTCGGTTCGAGTTCCTCGATGATCTCCATGGCCCGCACCTTGGGTGCGCCAGAGAGTGTGCCAGCGGGAAAGCAGGCCCTCAATGCATCGACGGCGGTCAGTTCCGGCCGCAGCCGGCCGGTGATCGAGCTGACAATGTGCATCACGTGCGAGTAGCGCTCGACGAACATCAGCCGCTCCACCTTGACCGAGCCGAACTGGCTCACGCGGCCCACGTCGTTGCGGCCCAGGTCCACCAGCATCACGTGCTCGGAGCGCTCCTTTTCGTCGTGGAGCATCTCCTCAGCCAGCGCCTGGTCGATCTTCTCGGTGGCGCCGCGCGGACGCGTTCCGGCGATGGGCCGGTACTCGACCTTGTCCTGATGCACGCGCACCAGCAGCTCCGGCGAGGAGCCCGCCAGCTCGATGGTCCGCGTCTTGGGCGTTTTCAGCTTCTTGAACAAGCCCTTTGGCTTGTCCGGCGCGCCACCCAGCGGACCATCTGGAGCAAAGCGCAAAAAGTACATATAAGGGCTGGGATTGACGGTGCGCAGTGCGCGGTAAATCTGGAAACTGTCGATCTCCGGCTCCACGTCGAAGCGCTGCGAGAGCACGGTCTGAAAAACGTCGCCGGCCGCGATGTACTCCTTGATGCGGTCAACGGAGGCCAGGAAATCTTTTTTGGCCGTGCGGTGGCGCACCTTGAGCTGGCTCTTGCCTTTGTATTCGGCCAGGTGGGGCAGCGGCTGGGCGAGCTGCTTTTCGAGCTTATCGAGCCGGGCGACGGCATTTTCATAGGCGCCGGCCGCCTTGCCACGCGTCAGGTCGGCCGTCACCACCAGCCAGATCTCCTTGCGCACATGGTCGAAGGCCAGCACCTCGTCAAAAAACAGCAGGCAGGCGTCAGGAACACCCAGTTCGTCTTTGGCCAGCGCGGGCAGCCGCTCGATCTGGCGCACCGCATCGTAGGAAAAAAATCCCACCGCCCCGGCGGTAAACGGCGGCAGCCCCGGCAGCCGCGCCGGTTTGTGGCCACCCAGCGCCCGCCGCAGAACGGCGAAGATGTCGTCCTCGATCTGGACGATTTTTTTGCCTTCGGTGATGGTAATCTCGCGGCCCCGCGCCACGATCCGCTTGAACGGCGCCAGACCGATGAAGGTGTAGCGGCCCACCTGCTCGCCATTCTCGACCGACTCGAGCAGAAAACACTCCCGCTCCGGCCAGGCCGCGCGCAGAAACGCCGAGACCGGCGTCTCCAGGTCGGCCGGCAGGGTGCGGCAGACGGGAACGAGCGTGTGCTCTTTGGCGAGCTCCAGAAACTCTTTACGGCTGGGCTGGACGGGATTGGAAGAGGTTTTCACAAACCCAGTGTAATTCCTGGCTGCGCATTTTCTTGAGCTTTTCGAGCAGGATGGCCTTGGCGGATGGGGCGACTTATGCGCTGAACCGGTCTGCGTGGGGCAGAAAGCGACAGCGGCCAGAGCTGTGGCGGACAGAACAGGGGAAGTGCGCGGGAAAAGAGCAAATCAGACTCGACTTCCCTGCGATTAACTCCAATTCCCTGCTACTGACTGCTGATTTACGGTTATTGCCCGGCGGCCCATTCGGTCATGGCCAGAACAAGCAGCAGAATCCGCTTCAGTCCCGCTTCCCTGCCCTTGGCCGAGTACCACTCCGCCAGGGTGTGTGCGCCCCCGCCTTCGCCGCCCGCCCCCATGGACAGAGCCTGAATCCCCAGCGAAAGCGGGATGTTCGCGTCAGTCGAGCCCAGTTGCAGGTTGGTGGGCAGGCCCAGATGACGATCCACGGCGCGCAGAGTTTCAAGCAGCGGCGCGTCGGCGGCGAGTTGCGCGGCGGGCCGGTCGCCGATCTTCTCGATTTTGAAGGCCAGCAGGCCCTGGCCACTGGCGGCAAGGGATTTCGCCCGCGCATTGCAGCGCTCCACGGCCTCTTCCACGGCGCGCTGCAGGGCGGCTTCGAGGCGCGGGAACACGTCCGCGCTGGCGGAGCGGAAATCGATCGAGGCTTGCGCGCTCTCGGGGATGGAATTCACGCTGGTGCCGCCGTGAATCGTTCCGAAATTGAGCGTAGTGCGCGGCTCTTGCGGCAGCGGGGTCTCGGCCACGGCCGTGAGCGCCGCAGCCAGCGCGGCGATGGGGTTCGGCGTTCCCGCATCGGTAAAGCTGTGCCCGCCGGGGCCGGTGATGGTGACCCGGAAGCGGCGGCTGCCCACAGCCTGAGTGATGGCCGAGTCCGCGCCCGCTCCATCCAGCACAATGTGGGCGGCAATGCGGCTGGCCAGCGCGCTCTGCCGGTAAAAGTGGCGCACGCCGCGCAGGTCGCCTTCGCCCTCTTCGCCCACATTGCCAAGGAAGAGGAGCGGCGCAGCCAATTCGATCTGAGATTGAATCAGCGCGTGGGCGATGGCCAGCATTCCCGCCAATCCCGCGCCGTTGTCGCAGGCTCCGGGAGCCTGGATGCGGTCGCCGTCGACCACTGGATGGAGCGGTGTCCCGGCCGGGAAGACCGTGTCCAGATGCGCCGAAAGCACCACCACCGGGCCGGTGCTCTCGGGCGGCAGATTGGCGGCGAGTAGCCAGCCGCAGACGTTGCCGAGAGCGTCGGTTTCCACCCGGCTGAGGCCGGCCTCGGCAAAGCGGGCCGCCATCCACTCCGAGCGCGCCTGCTCGCCAAAGGGCGGCGCGGGAATGGCCGTCACCTCCGCCTGCCAATCCATGATCGTCTTGGGATTGCCGTGCAGCCAGGCAAAGGCGGCGTGCACCGGCCGCTGGCTGGCCAGCGCCGTCACGCGCGAGAAGGCCGAGATGGTAGGGGTGAGCGACATGGAGTGGCTTCAGCGTAGCAGGCTGGCACCGATGCAGATTGCATGGAATCCCGGTGACCGGCGCAATTTGCTGACCCGGTAACTTTAGAACTCATTGCACGATCCCGGCAATCGCCTTGCCAACAGCGAAGCCGTGTCGCGCCTCCCATCGGCGATCACGGCTTCCACGCCAAACTCTGCCATGACCTCTTCGATGGAGACCGTTTGGCCTTCTCGATGGGGATCGTCTCTCCGGCCTCAATCTCCTTGCCAGCTAGCGCCAGAACCTTGAGCAGCATTTGGGTTTCGTCCATCGAAAGATTTTATTCGGCCTCTGGGTTCGACTCTTGCTCTTCGTACTCCACCGAATGCAGAAACAGCCCCCGCGCCGGTGCCGTCGGTCCGGCGACAGAACGGTTGCGGGCGGCGAGAATTGCGAGGATCTGCTCGCCATGCAGACGTCCGCGGCCCACCTCCACCATGGTTCCCACGAGGTTGCGGACCATGTGGTGCAGAAAGCCGCTGCCCCGGACGCGATAGACCAGCAAGGGGCCGGTTTCGGTGCTCCGCTCTTCCCAGGCCGAGGAAAAGATTCTGCGCACCGTGGCCGCCGCAGTGGGAGCTTCAAGCTGAAAGGACGCTCGGGGGATTGGTTTCTGGGCTGGCTCCTGAATCAGTTTCTGGATTGGCTTCGCATCCAGGCCGAGGGCGCGGCTGGCCAGATCGGGATCGGTGGCGGCGAAGCTCAGAAAATCGTGTTCACCCTCAAAGAGCTGTGCGGCGCGCCGCAATGCCGCCACGTCCATCGGCCAAGGGCAGGCGTAGACGTAGGGAGCCAGAAAAGGCGGGCAGATCGCCTCGCTGAAAACCCGATACTCGTAGGTTTTGGCCACCGCCGAGTGCCGCGCATGGAATGTGCTTCGCACGGTTCTCGCTTCCAGGATTCGAATCGCCCGGGGGAGGGTCCGGTTGAGGGCGCGTTGCAGGTTTTCTGCCGGGATGGGGGCCGCAAGCGCAAAGCTGGCCACCTGGCCGAGCGCGTGGACGCCGGCGTCGGTGCGCCCGGAGCCTTGCGGCAGCGGCGACTCGCCGGTAATCCGTCCCAGCGCGGACTGCAGCTCGCCCTGGACGGTGCGTTCGTCCGGCTGCACCTGCCAGCCACGGAAATTTGTGCCGTCGTAGGCCAGGGTCAGCTTCCAGGTCTGGAGCGGGGGCGCGGATGGGGCCGATTCGTTCACGGTGACGGGCATTGACAATAGGGTAGCCGACCGCGCTGCCGGTTGGGGCGAAGAGTGCGGGCTTTACAGGTTACTGAAAAAGAGATTCACAACCAGCAAGGATTCACACCGTACGAGTTGTTCCGCAGCCTGTAAAACCCGTACATCTCAGGGAGAAACAGGGTTGGGCATAAGCCTCCGAGGGAGGTTTTTGCTGAGATTTGCATTCCGTCAGCGGCTCAAGCCGGGAGTTCAACCAAGCGCTCAACGGCCGAGCTGAGGACCCGTCCCCTTCAATCGCATAGTTTTTGAACGTATCCTGAGACGAGTCCGGGGGACGAACCGGCAGCCGCGCGTGTATTGACCGGGAAGCGAAAGGTTGCACGCCAGCCGGCAAGCGATAATCGTGTGGAAAGAGCGGAAATTTGCGTCTGGAGAGGCTCGCCATACGTCCTGAAGAAGAACGCCCTGAAAGCTACTGTCGGCAGCCAGGCCGAATGCGGATTGACGTGGCCGGGCGCGGGTTGAAGGCTGGGAACCATACGATAAGGCCGGAAACCATACAATACAGTTGTTCGGTTGGAATGCGTTTGATGGGCAGGAGGAAACAGTGCAAGAGGCAAGCGGACAGACAGGTCGCAAAGAAGAAACAAGGCACGATAGGGCAGGTCTTGGCCGGGCAGGCAAATGGCGGTGCGCGATAGCGGCGCTCGTGCTGGCCAGTGCGGCGGCGATGATGCCCGCCGGATTTGCCCAGCAAGTGCTGGGAGCGGGAGAGAAGGCTCCCGACAAGGCGGCCTCCGAGCTGCCCACGGCTCCGGCGGTGGCGCTGACCGAGCCGCTGGATTTGCGTCCGTCGGAGCGCAATTTTTCGCATCCGTCTGGCCGTCTTTGGGGCAATCCGATCAATATGTACCGGCCAACAACCATTTCCAAGGCTAACTTTGCCAACTCCGTGCGGCTCACCGACCTGGTGAAGAACGGCAAGATTTACCTCAGCCTCTCCGACGCCCTCGCGCTGGCCATTGAGAACAACTACGACATCGCCATTGCCCGCTACGACCTGGACATTGCCGACACCGATATTCTGCGGACGCGCACCGGAGCAGCGCCGCTGGGCGCCCCCTCCGGGCTGATTACCGGCACACTGGGCGGTTCGGCCTCGATTCTGACCACCGGCGGCGGCCCGGGCGGAACGACGGTCGGCTCCGGCGGCGCCGGCTCCGGCGTCAGCGGATTGACGCTGACCACGGCAGGCGCAGGCCCTACGCCGGAGGCGCTGGAGCCTTCCTTCTCGGCGGCCATTCAGTTCGATCGCGCGCACAATCCATCGACCAGCATCTACACCGGCGGCACCAGCACCACCAACACCTACGACTTTGCCTACAACCAGGGCTTCGTCACCGGTACGGCCTTCCAGTTTGCCTTCAATAACTCCTACGCCACCACCACCAACAGCTCAACGCTCTACAGCCCGGAGTTGAGCTCGGACTTCAAGGCGACGGTGACCCAACACCTGCTGCAGGGAGCCGGCATCTGGGTCAACAAGCGCTTCATCTACCAGGCGCAAAACAACCGGCGCATTACCGACTCCTCCTTCCGCCAGCAGATTCTCTACACCGTCAACCAGGTGGAGACCATCTACTGGGGGCTGGTGCAGGCCTATGAGGACGTACAGGCCAAAGAGCGCGCCCTCGCGCAGAGCACCAAGCTGGACAGCGATGACCGCAAGCAGTTGGAGATCGGCACCGTGGCCCGGTTGCAAGTGGTGCAGGACGACTCGACCGTGGCCAGCGACAAGCAGGCCCTCATCATTGCACAGAGTTCGCTGAACTATCAGCAGCAGATCATCAAGCAGGCGATTGCCCGCAACCTGAACGATCCGGCTCTCTCGGTGGCCCCGGTGATTCCCACCGACCGCGTGAGCGTCGAGGAGGTCCCCGAGGAGAGGCAGCCCGTCGAGGAACTGGTGCAGGAGGCCTTTCAGCAGCGACCGGAGCTGGAGCAGGCTGTGCTGACGCTGCGCAACGACGAGATCACTCTGAAGGGCGCACGCAATGCGCTGCTGCCGGTATTCGACATCTTCGGCTACCTGGCCGGACAAGGCGTCGGCGGCTCACGCAACAAGATTTTGCCCTGCTCCGACTATCCCAGCAGCGTTTGCCCGGCGCCCACCGGCTATGGAACGGCGATCAACAACGCCTTCAACAACTCGGCCCCCGACAAGGGCATTGGCTTCAGCCTGACGATTCCTCTCGGCAACAAGTACGCGCAGTCGGTGCAGGCGCGGTCGCTGATGGAGTACCGCCAGGCCGAATTGCGGCTGGAGCAGCTCTACACGCAGATTCGCATGCAGGTGGTCAATGCGCAGTTCGCGCTGATTAACGACCGGGCGCAAGTGCAGGCTTCCACGGCCGCCAGAGACTTCAATCAGCAGAGCGTCGACGCCGAGATCAAGAAGCTGCATCTGGGCGCTTCAACCACGGCCAATGTCCTGCTCCAGGAACGCGGCCTGGCTACGGCCGAGGACACTCTGATTGCGGCCAACGCCGCCTACGCCAAGGACCGCGCCGGCCTCTACCAGACGCTGGCGAGCACCTTGCAGCACTACGGCATCAACCTGACTGAAGCGGCCTCGGGCGACGTGAAAACCACGCCAGTCATTTCCGGAGTCACCACCGCCAAGGAGACCGCCGAGCCCTCGACGGCTCCGGCGGCTGCGCAGTAAGGCTGCTTTCCAGCCACGCAGAAAAGACAGGGCCAGTTTCCTCAGGAAACTGGCCCTGTCTTTTCGATTAAGGCCGATCAAGGCTCGTGTTTTCCCGCTATTTCCGCTAAAAGTGCGGTAAACCGGGGGCTCGTCGGTCACCCACCCTAGCCGCAAAAACAAGAACGCGGCGAGGGTGGGGCACCCAGACGGCAATCACAGCGGGCTTCTCTACCGCTCGGCCACCAGGTCGAGCAGGTCGAAGAACTCCGGGAAACTGATGGCGGCCGATTCGGCCCCCTGAATCAGCGTCTGGCCCTCGGCCTTCAACGCGGCCACGCTGAAGGCCATGGCGATGCGATGGTCGCTGCCGGAGTCAATCGTCGCGCCGTGCAGCTTCTGCCCGCCGGGCACATCCAGGCCGTCCTCGAACTCGGTGACCTCGGCGCCCATGGCGCGCAGATTCTTCGCCACCAGAGCGATCCGGTCGGACTCCTTCACGCGCAGCTCCTTGGCGTCGCGAATGCGAATGCCGCCCGCGGTGTACGGCCCGATGGCGGCCAGCACCGGCAGCTCGTCAATCAGTTGCGCCGCCAGCGCCCCCGAAATCTCTGTCGCCCCCAACCCTTCGGCCGGCGCCGAAACCTGTACCGTGCCCACCAACTCGGCGTTCTTCTCCTCCAGGTTGAGGACGCTGATCTGCGCGCCCAGCGCCGTCAGCACGTCCAGCAGCGCGGCGCGGGTGGGGTTCAGCCCGAGGAAGTCGAGTACGAGGTTGGAGCCGGGAAACAAAGCCGCCGCACAGAGGAAGAAGGCTGCTGAAGAAATGTCGCCCGGCACGGCGGCCTCGATGGCGTGGAGTTTCTGCGAACCGGCAATCGAAACCGCATCGAGGGTGCGCGTCAGCTTCGCACCGAAGGCCTGCAAGGCCAGTTCGCTGTGGTCGCGGGTGCGGACGGCCTCGCGCACCGTGGTCGTGCCCTCGGTCTGCAATCCGGCCAGCAGAATGCAGGTCTTCACCTGGGCGCTGGGAACCGGCGTGGTGTAGTCGATAGCCTTCAGCGGGCCGCCGTCGATCATCAGCGGCGCGTGGCCCTCAGTGAGCGTCAGCCGCGCGCCCATCGCGGCCAATGGCTTCAGAATGCGCTCCATCGGCCGGCGCGAAAGCGATTCGTCGCCGACCAGCGTGAAGCGGCCCTCTTGCGGCGCCAGCAGGCCCGCGATCATGCGCATTGTCGAGCCGGAGTTGCCGCAATCCAACGGAGCCTCAGCCGGCCTCACGCGCCCGCCCACGCCCGCGATTTCCACCGAGCCGTCGTCGAGTTTGCGCACCTGCGCGCCCAAAGCCTCCATGCAGGCCAGCGTCGAGGCGCAATCGGCGCCGGTCGAAAAGTTGCGAAAGCGCGAAACGCCTTCGGCAAAGGCGGCCAACATTCCGTAGCGGTGGCTGATGGACTTATCGCCGGGCAGGCGCAGGCTGCCACGAACATTCTGCGCCGGGCGAATAATGCGTTCTTCCGTGGATGCGGGCAAGTGGGCTCCGGAGTGGTTTGTCGTTCCTATAAGTCTATCGAATGCCGTTGCGCTGGACGAGAATGCCATCCTCCACTTCGTCAATTTGCCAAAAACGCACAGTCTGAGCGGCGCGACCCAGGCTGACCGGGCGCTGAAATTCCAGAGCATTTGCGCCCAAGTGGCCTCAGGCGCTAATGTTGCCTGTTCGCCGCGCAAAAACACGCACCGACGGAGGGCAATGAAAATGCTTCTTCCCGAGACTTATCAGGCCGCGCTGTTTTTGATGATTTTGAGCATGTTGTGCTGGGGATCGTGGGCCAACACGCTCAAGCTCTGCCCCGGCTATCGCTTTCAGCTCTTTTATTGGGATTATGTGCTGGGCCTCGGAGCCGCGGCCCTTCTCCTGGGATTCACCGCGGGCAGCCTGGGCCACGCCGGACCCGCATTTTTGGCTGACGTGGCGCGCACCCGGACAGGCCCCATTCTGCTGGCGGCCGCGGGCGGCGTGGTCTTCAATGTGGCCAATCTTTTATTGGTTGCCGCCATCGACGTGGCCGGCCTGGCGGTGGCCTTCCCGGTGGGCATTGGCCTGGCGCTGATTGTGGGCGCGATCTCCAGCTACCTGGTCCGGCCAGCCGCCAATCCCCTGCTGCTTTTTGGCGGAGTCGCGCTGGTCATGGTGGCCATTGTGCTGGACGCCGCCGCCTATCGCCGGCGCGAGGGCTCGGTCAAGACCGGTGGAAGGAACGCCACCACCACGCGGGGCATTGTGCTGAGCCTGGCGGCCGGCGTGCTGATGGGCTGCTTCTATCCACTCGTCGCCCGCGCGATGAGCGGCACGGACGGCTTGCCCGGTCCCGGCCCCTACGCCACTGCGCTTTTCTTCGCGCTCGGAGTGCTCGTCTCCACGGTTCCAGTGAACCTGCTGCTGATGGCCCGTCCGCTGGACGGCAAGCCTCCCGTGGACGGCTCCGGCTACGGTCGCGCTTCGCTGGGCTGGCACCTGGCGGGCCTGCTGGGTGGAGCCGTCTGGTGCACGGGCACCATCGCCAACTTTGTCGCTTCGGGCGCTCATTTTGTCGGCCCGGCCGTCTCCTACTCGATCGGCCAGGGAGCCACCATGGTCTCGGCCTGCTGGGGCGTATTCGTCTGGCGCGAGTTTGCCGGCGCGCCCCGCGCGGCCAAGCTGTTATTGCTGCTGATGTTCGTCTTTTTTGTCCTGGGACTTGGCGCGGTGGCGCTGGCTCCCCTTTACCCAGCTTGAGGTTCTCGCCATGAACGCCATTCGCAAGCCCATCGTCGTCGTCGGCAGCATCAACATGGACCTGGTGGCCCGCACACCGCGGATTCCGCTGGCTGGACAGACGCTGATTGGAACGGACTTCGCCACCACTCCCGGCGGCAAGGGAGCCAACCAGGCCGTCGCCGCGGCCCGGCTCGGCTATCCGGTCGAAATGGTGGGCATGGTGGGCGGCGCGTCCTGCCAGGCCAATCCGTCCGGCGAGGCCAGTCCGCACAGCGAGGCCGGTCAGGACGTCTTCGGCCAGGCCCTGCTCGACAATCTCGCCGCGTCGGGCGTGGGAACGGCAGCCGTCGAGCGGGCGGCCGGTCCCTCCGGCGTGGCGCCGATTCTGGTCGCCGATAACGGCGAAAACTTGATCGTCGTCATTCCCGGCGCCAACGGCAAGGTCGATTGCGCGGCCGTTGACCGTCAGGCCGCGCTCATTCGTTCGGCCGGCATGGTGCTCTGCCAACTGGAACTGCCCTTGGAGACGGTGAGCCGCGTGCTCGCCATCTGCGCCGGGGCTGGCGTTCCGGTGATGCTCGATCCCGCCCCGGCCGCGCCGCTGCCGGACAGAATTTGGAACCAGGTGGCGTGGTTTACTCCCAACGAGACCGAGGCGGCCTTCTATCTGGGCAAGAAATCGGAACCAGAGGAGGCCGCGAAGCGCTTGCTGGAGCGTGGCTTGCTCGGTGTGGTACTGAAGCGCGGCGGCGAAGGAGCTTACGTGGCCGTCGCGGGCGGCAAAGCGGAGTGGGTGCGGCCTTTTTCCGTCAAGGGCATCGACACGGTAGGCGCGGGCGACTGCTTCAACGGCGCTTTTGCCGTGGCGCTGCTCGAAGGTCGCGACCCGTGGACGGCGGCGCGTTTTGCTTCGGCGGCGGCGGCCATTTCGGTCACCCGCCGGGGCGCGCAGGCTTCGATGCCGTCCAGGGAGGAGGTAGATGACTTTCTGGTCCAGCACAAGGTTTGATTGATCTAATTACTGCGTTCCAGGGCCGATGAGCCCATCGAAAGAAGAGGCGCGGAATGCGAAGCCCAATCCGTCTTCTCACTTTAGCGGCGGCAATGGCCTTAGCGGCGGCAATGGCCCTCCCGGCAGCGGCGCAGGACACCCAGTATCCGGCCGAAAGACAGCAGATTCCCCCTCCCGATTGCATGAACCTGCACTTTGCCTGGGAGGGTCCGCTTCAGGTTCCCTGCTCGATCAGGGAGCACCTGCACTGGCTGCGCGACCTCGAGCACTGGCGCATGGAGCGCCGTATTCGCATCGCCTACGACCCCTCACGCTATGAGCTGCCTGCCCTGCTCTGGACTCAATCCAGCTTCATGCAGCCGCAGTTGATGGTGCAGGACCGCTATTTCTACGATCCGGTGGCCGGCCGCTACACGGTGGACCGCTACCTGGACGACCTCGACAAGCGCTACGGCGGCGTAGACGCGGTGCTGGTGTGGGCCACCTACCCAAACCTGGGAATCGATGACCGCAATCAGCTCGAAATGGTTGAGTCCATGCCCGGCGGCATCGATGGAGTTCGCCAGATGGTCGCGGACTTTCACCGCCGGGGCGTGCGCGTGCTCTTTCCCATGATGATGTGGGACCAGGGCACGCACCAGCCCGGCCAGTCCTGGCCAGAGGCAGTAGCCGCGCTGATGAAGCAGATCGGCGCCGACGGCGTCAACGGCGACACCCAGGACGGCGTGCCGCTGGGCTACTCGCTGGCCGCGGAGAAGACCGGCCACCCGCTCGCCTTCGAGCCCGAGGCCAGCCCCAGCGACGAGGCGCTCAGTTGGAATGTGATGAACTGGGGGCAGTACAACTTCCTCTTCGTGCCCATGGTGGACCGCTTCAAATGGCTGGAGACGCGCCATATGGTCAACATCAGCGACCGCTGGGCTCAGGACAAAACCGATGATCTGCAGTACGCCTTCTTCAACGGCGTGGGCTGGGAGAGCTGGGAGAACGTCTGGGGCATCTGGAACGGCATCAACCCCCGCGACGCCGAGGCCACGCGCCGGGTGGCGGCCATCGAACGCGGCGTGGCGCCGTTTCTCGTCAGCCCTGGCTGGGAGCCGCTCTACCCCATGCACAACTACGGCGTCTACGCCAGCCGCTGGCCGCTGGGGGGCGAGACGGTGTGGACCATCGTCAACCGGGCGGATTATCGGACCGATGGGCCGCAGATGAATCTGCCGCTCACGCCGGGGATGCGCTACTTTGACCTCTATCACGGCGTGGAATTGAAGCCGGCGCCCAAGCCCGGAAGCGAAGGGCGGACCGCCATGCTGAGCTTCGCGATGGAGGCCGGCGGCTACGGCGCCATTCTGGCCACTCCCGGAGAGCCCCGCGAGGCCATGAAGGCCCTGATGAGCCGCATGAAGGCCATGACCGGCCAGCCGCTCAACGCCTGGCCGCATGAGCCCACAGTACTGCCGCAAACCATCGTCAAAATGACTCCCACCCTGCCCGCCTCCGAGGCTCCGGCGGAGATGGTGCGGATTCCTGGCGGAAAGTTTGACTTCAAGGTGCAGGGTACGGAGATCGAGGGCGGCGCATCCCCCGGCGTCGATGTGCAGTACCCCTGGGAAGACTCGCCGCGCCGCTTCCATGAGAAGGTCATCGAGGTTCACGCGTTTTTCATCGACCGGTTTCCGGTCACCAACGCGCAGTTCAAGCAGTTTCTCGACGCAACTCACTATGCGCCGCATGATGCGCTGAATTTTCTGCGCGACTGGAAGAACGGCAGCTTCCCGAAGGGCTGGGAGCGCCATCCGGTCACCTGGGTTTCTCTGGAAGATGCGCGGGCCTACGCCCAGTGGGCCGGCAAACGGCTGCCTCACGAGTGGGAGTGGCAGTTGGCCGCCCAGGGCACGGACGGCCGCATTTTCCCCTGGGGTGACGAGTGGGAGCCGGACAAGATTCCCCTGCCCGACTGGGGCCAGACCGCGCCCCGCTCCATGCGAGGCCCCGATCCGGTCGACGCTCACCCCGATGGCGCCAGCCCTTACGGCGTGATGGACCTGGTGGGCAACGTCTGGCAATGGACTGATGAGTTCACCGACGAGCACACCCGCGCGGCCATTGTGCGCGGCGGCGAGTACTATCAGCCGCGGGGCTCGATCTGGTACTTTCCCCCGGCCTGGCGCAACGACGAGCACGGCAAGGTGCTGCTGATGGCGCCTGGCTATGACCGCTCCGGCGGCATAGGATTCCGCTGCGTGCGCGACGGCGAATAAGCTTCCCGCGGCCTCTTCAGCCCACGCTCTCTTTGACCAGCGCCAGAATCTTTGCGTTGACCGCCTCGGGCTTCACAAAGAGGGGTGTGTCGAGGCAATGGAGGGTCAATTCCCCGGTTTCAGCCGAGTAGTTCCACTCGATCTCCACGCCGAACTTCGACGCTCTGCCGCAGTTGCCGCCGAGGTTGATGCCAGCGGCCTGCGCCCTGGCCGTCAGCTTGGCAAATTGTCCGGGCGTGATGCCGGCAAAGACGAGGGGCAGACTCTGTTCCACAGTGGTTTCCTTTGTGCTCAATCTGTGCTGAAGACCATCCCGGCGGTCAATTGGCGGCAACGGCCTTCCTCGCCCTGGTTTTTGCCGGCGTCTTGGCGGCCAGGAGCGGCTTGACGGCCAAGGGCTTGGGAATGGCGTCCAGGTCCGTCTTGCCCTCGGCCAACTGGATGAGAAACTCCTGGCTGGAGAAGGGCTGAGCCTCCCCGAGCAGCTTGCTAGCGTGCAGGTAGTTGCCGTCGGGCTGTTGCAGGCGGGTCTTGACGGTGTCGGCTAGGTAAGCGGGCAGGATTTCGTCGCGGATGCGGGCCAGGGCGGCCGGGTCGCGGACCGGGAAGACTACCTCGCAGCGTTCGAAGAGGTTGCGCGGCATCCAGTCGGCCGAACCGAGATAGATTTCGTCGTTGCCGCCGTTGGCAAAATGGAAGATGCGCGAGTGTTCGAGGAAGCGGCCGACGATGGAGCGGACGCTGATTCTCTCCGACAGGTCCTTGACGCCGGGGCGCAGGATCGAAAGGCCGCGGACAATCAGGTCGATCTCGACGCCTGCCTGCGATGCCTGGTAAAGAGCCTCGATGACCGAGGGCTCAAGCAGCGCGTTCATCTTGGCCACGATGTGGGCGGGGCGTCCGGCCTGGGCGTGCTCACTCTCGCGGCGGATCAGCCCCAGGAAGCTCTCGGCCATGGTCAGAGGCGCCACCAGCAGCGGCCGGTAATCGTCGATTTCGGCGTGGGCGGTCAGGTAGTTGAAGACCATGTGGACCCGCTCGGTAATCCGCGGATCGCTGGTCAACAGGCTCAGATCAGTGTAAAAGCGGGCGGTGACGGGGTTGTAGTTGCCGGTGCCCAGGTGGCAGTAACGGCGGGTGACGCCGTCTTCGTCGCGGCGCACCAGCATGGCCAGCTTGCAGTGCGTCTTCAGGCCGACGATGCCGTGGAAGACCTGCACGCCGGCGTCCTCCATCGAGCGTGCCCAGCGGATGTTCGAGGCCTCGTCAAAGCTGGCCATCAGCTCGACGACCAGCGTGGCCTCCTTGGTGGCCGCGGCCTCGATCAGCGCCCGGAAGACGGGCGAGTCTTGGCTGGTGCGATACAGGGTCTGCTTGATGCTGACCACCGAGGGGTCTTCGGCGCCCTGCTGAATGAAATTGACCACCGGGTCGTAGGAGTCGTAGGGGTGGTGGAGCAGAATGTCGTGCTTTTGCAGCTCACTGAAAATGTTGACGGACCTGCGGCTCAATTTCAGTGACCGGGGCGTGAAGGAGGGGAACTTCAGGTCGGGCCGCGCGACGTCGCCATAAAAAAAGATCAGGCGGGAGAGGTTTACCGGACCGTCGCAGCGGATGATCTGATCCTCGTCCAGTTCGAAGTTGACCTTGAGCCGTTCGACGATCTCCGCGTCGGCGCCGGTCTCGATCTCCAGGCGCACGGCATCGCCCTTGCGGCGGTTGTGCAGTTCGGTGCGAATGATCTCCAGCAGCGAACGGGTCTCTTCCTCCTCGAAGTAGAGGTTGGAGTTGCGGGTGACGCGAAAGGCGGTGCGGGCCAGCACCTCATAGCCGCGGTACATGCTAGTCAGGTTCTGCGCGATCAGGTCCTGCAGCAGCAGGTAATCGAAGGCTCCCTCGGCCGAGGGCAGGCGGACAAAACGCGGCAGCGCCCTGGGCACCGTGACCACTCCCAGAACTTGCGGGCCGGAGCTGCGCCGCTTGAGCCTGAGCAGCAGAGCCAGGCAGAGAGCCTTGTTCAGCACGCGCGGAAAGGGATGGGCGGGATCGATCGAAATGGGCGTCAGCAGAGGGTCAACCTCCTGCTGAAAGTAATTCTGGGCAAAGGCGCGGGCCTTTTCGTCCAGCTCCTCCCACTCCAGCAGCCGGACGCCCTGTTGACGCAGTTCGGGCAGCAGGTGCTCGTTCCAGCACTGGTACTGCGCGTCCACAAAGCTGTGGATTTCGGCATTCAGCACGGCCAGCGACTCTTCGGGGCGAAGGCCGTCGTAGCCCGGCTCACGGTAGCCGTCTTCAATGCGCTGCATCAGGCCGGCCTGGCGGATTTCGACGTACTCGTCGAGATTCGAGGCGGTAATGGCCAGAAATTTGACCCGCTCCAGCAGCGGATTGGTCGCGTCCTCAGCCTCTTCGAGCACACGCCGGTTGAACTGCATCCAGGAGTAATCCCGTCCGTTGAAGAGCTTCTGCTTCTGCGTAATTCTGGCCATCGAGTCTGCGTCTTCCGTGCGCCGTGATAGAGCGGTTCTCCCGTGAATGTGGAGTTCCGAAAACCGTGTAAGCCACTGAGCGGCAGCAGCTTCCCTCTACAGCAACTGGAGAATCGCTGTAAAAGTCTACCGCCTGCGCCGTGATGGCAGTCTACAGCCTCGATTGGCCTTTTGCCCAAAGAGCGCCAAAAATTAATCTCGAGGATTTGGCCGGTGCAGGATCGGGCGACCGGTGCAGGATCGGGCGACCTTCCTAAGGAGCCTCTGCACAAGTCGATTCGGTCATGTTTTGAAAGGGCGTGGCTTTAGCCCCTGAGGGAATGCATTTTCGATAATTTACGTTCCCTCCGTGGCTAAAGCCATCCTTTCATCGCTGGCGTCTTGCGGCACGGCTAAAGCCGTGCCCTTTCAAAACAGCCGCTTCAGCAGGGCGATTCCTAACTCTGCCCGTTTCCCATCCGCGCCACGCTGAACTGCGCCCCGGCAAAGAGGATCAGCCCCGAGATATAGGCCCAGAACAAGAGGCCCACGGAGACATAAAACGGCCCATAAAGCGCCTTCAGGTCCATGAGCGGCAGCACTTGCACAAAAATCAGTTTGGCCCCGAGCCAGATGATGCCGGTAAAAATCGAGGTGCGCAGAACATGCCGCGCCGGAATCTTGCGGTTGGGCAGCAGCCAGTAGATCGAAAAGAAGAACAGGATCGAGGCCACGCCGGTCGAGACGGCCAGCCACATCCAGCTGATGCCTTGAAAGAGGAAGTTGTCCGTGTGGTGGAAGAAGAGAAAAGTCAGCAGTCGCCGCTGCCAGGCGCTGAGCAGAATGCTGATGAGCGCCAGCGTCACCATGAGGATCGCCAGCCCGAAGGCGACCACCTGGTTGGCCAGGTAGTTGCGGCTTTTGGTCACGCCCCAGGCCTGGTTCAACGCCACCTCCAGAGGCAGAAAAATGCCCGTGCAGGCGACCAGAATCATGATCAGCGAGAAGACCTGCACTCCTTGGTGCGAGGCTGCGGCAGCCAGGCTGGCGGCCACAAACTCCTGGTTCGAGGGCAGGAAGTAGTGCACCATGTCGCTGACCACGCTGACCATCATCGCGGAGTGGAAGATGGACCAGGAGAGCGTGTAAAGTAGCACAATGAACGGGATGAACGAGAGGATCGCATTGGCCGCCACGCTGAAGGCGTAGGTGTGCACCTCGCTGTCCAGCAGGTAGCGCACCAGGGCCGTGCCGTCCTTGCGCCAGCGGTACCACTTGGACTCTGTAGCCGGTTCCACCACATCGACCGCACGGACGCCCTCGGCTGCTGCTTCGCCCTGAGTCCCTGAATTTGAAACTTCCACCACGTGTAACCCCTTTTCTTCAAGGCATTTTTCGAAGGCCGCAGAGCCGCCAAGAGTGCCACGCGGCAGTTGCGGCCTCACTTTATACTGACTCGAAAAATACTTCAGCCAAACCGCTGTCGCCAGCACTCTCACACGCGCGGCGCAACTTTCGGATGGCCTTTTTATAAAGAATAGCCTCTTGCGCGCCGCTCCGCTCCCACCCTCACCCGCGAGGTCAAGATTTAAGGAAGCCCCGCACAAGTTATTCCGGCAATGTTTTGAAAGGGCGTGGCTTTAGCCACGCCGGTGGAAGCATACGTGAATTGTCGGGCTTTAGCCCTTGAGGGAATGCAAATTCAATCACATCCATTCCCTCGGTGGCTAAAGCCACACCCGATTGGCTTGTCTTGCGGCACGGCTAAAGCCATGCCCTTTCAAAATAGCAACTTAAGCAGGGGTCCCTTAACGATTTTCAAGGCTCTGCTGCCAGCAAAGCCTCTCCTGAACACAGCCCCAGAATAGCCTCGCCAAATTTGTCTGCCTTGGCGGGCCCCATGCCATCGACTTCCAGCAATTCCCGTGTGTTTTTCGGTTGCCTCGCCGCCAGCGCCGTCAGCGTCCGGTCGTGCAGCACCACAAACGCAGGGACTCCCAGCTTTTTGGCTTCAGCCGCGCGCCACGCCTTGAGACGGGCGGCCACAGCCTCCTGCTCGGCGGTCAGAGGCGCCGGCGCGCTGGCTCCAGCAGCTCCCGCCGAACTGGTCTTTGCCGACAGCTTTCCCGAGCCATGGTTTTTAGCTGGGGCTTTTTCAGCGCGCCCGGACTTCGTTGTCCGCCCGCCAAACTCCTCGGCAATGCCGTCACCGATCAACAGATTCAGTGGCGTTCCCGCCCGCAACTCCAATCCCGCCGCCGTCAGCAGCACCTTGCGAAAACGCTTCACTTCGCCATCTTTTTCGTACTCGGCTTCCTGAATTTCGATCAATCCGGCGCGCACCATCGCATCCAGCAACCCATCGAAATCATTCCGGCTCAGGCGGCCCACCGGGTCGAGATTGCGTTGCAGCGTTCCCGCGGCCCTGTAATCGACTCCGCGCAGCTCGTCGGCAATGGCTTGCGCCAGTTCCCGTTCGACCGCCGTCGCCCGCCGGAAGAGCCTCAGCACCGCGCCCGCCGGGTCGCACACATCGCAGATTCCACAAGAGCGGCTGGCGTCCGCCACGTCGCCAAAGTGGCGCACCAGGGCCGCCATGCGGCACTCGGACGACGTGGTAAAGCGTAGCACTTTCTCAAATTGCTCGGCCCGGAACTGCGCCTGAATCGTATAGCTATTCTTCCAGCCCGTGCCTCCCAGGGTGACGTTGCCGCCAAAATCCACCCGCGCCCCGCCGTGAATCTCCAGCTTTTCGAGCGCCCGGTCGAACTCCTCCTCGCTCAACTTCGAGGCTGCCCGCAAATCCTCGACCGGCTGCGGCTCCTCGCCGAGCGCCTTGAAGACCTGCTGCAAATGGCTGACCGGCGGATAGTCGCGGTGGAGAAAAAAGTCGTGGGTCCGCTGGTCGGCGTAGCTGTGCATCAGGTAGGTCCGGCTGGGAGCGCCGTCGCGGCCCGCGCGGCCAATCTCCTGGTAGTAGCCTTCGAGGGTCGCGGGCAGCCCGGCGTGGATCACCGTGCGAATATCGGCCTTGTCGATGCCCATTCCAAAGGCGATGGTGGCCACCACGACCTCCAGTTCGCCGGCCTGAAAGGCGGTTTGCACCCGCTCCCGCGTCTCCGCCTCCAGTCCGGCGTGATAAGCCGCAGCGGGGATCCTGCGCCCCGCCGAAAGCGTCAAGGAGAGTTCCTCGGCGAGCCGCTCGGCATTTTTTCGGGAGGCGGCGTACACAATCGCCGGCCGCCGGGCGGGATCGGCCAAAAGACGCGCAATCGCGGCGGGCCGCGCCGGCATCGCCAGCTCTACTACTTCGATCGCCAGATTGTCGCGCCGGAAGCCGTGAATGAACTGCGCCGGATTCACCATCCCCAACTGGGCCACAATGTCGGCCTGCACCGAGGGGGTCGCCGTAGCCGTCAGCGCCACCACCGGCGCCGGGTCATCGCCCGCCCGCAACTCCGGCAAGTACTGGCCCAGCATTCGGTAGTCAGGGCGAAAGTCGTGCCCCCATTGCGAGATGCAGTGCGCTTCGTCAATGGCGATGAGCGCCAGCTTGCGCTTGGCCAGCATCTCCGGGAAACCCGGCACCCGCAGCCGCTCCGGCGCAATGAATAGAAATTGCAGCGTTCCTTGCAGGTAGTCCACGCAGGCTTGCCGCGCCACCGAGCGTTCCAGCCCAGAGTGAATCCGCGCCACTTTGAGTCCCAGCGACGTGAGATTGGCCGCCTGATCGTCCATCAGCGCAATCAGCGGGCTGATGACCAGCGCCGTTCCACCTCGCGCCAACGCTGGCAACTGATAGCACAATGATTTTCCGGCTCCGGTCGGCATCACCAGCAGCAGGTCGCGCCCCTCGATCGCCGCCTGGCAAACCGCCTCCTGCCCTGGCCGAAACTGTGCAAAGCCAAAGACCGACTGCAACAGCTCAACCAGCATACCGGGATTGGCCTGCGCATTCGAATTGTGAGGAGTCGTCAAAAGATGAGCGTCCGAGGCATGAAGAAGCGGCACGCAAGGTGCGGAGTGCATCTTTCAACTTTACAGGAGTGCGGCTTGAGCTTCGCAGCGGCGAAAGCGGAGTACAAGAAATTGCGGGCCAGAGAGGTTCTCCGGCCCGCTTCTTGCGGCGTATTGCCGCCGGGTTTCGCTACTTTCCCAGTTTGTCGAGGTCGAGGTTGAGCTCGAGGACGTTGACGCGGGGTTCGCCCAGCAGGCCTAATGTCCGGCCGGTAATGTGCTGCCCGATGAGTGCGCGGAGGCTTTCTTCGTTCAGATTGCGGGCCTTGGCGACGCGCGGAACCTGATAGTAAGCGGCATCGGGGGTGATGTCGGGGTCCAGGCCAGAGGCCGAGGTCGTCACCAGGTCGATGGGAACCGGCTTGCCGGGGTTATGAGCGGCCAGCTTGTCGATGTCGCCCTGAATGCGCGAGACCAGCG
>Ga0224558_1000755_pt1 | contig 37070 bp, 20 predicted proteins | sample 714S32024metaG_FD_180682 | JGI IMG/M metagenome (GOLD analysis project Ga0224558, IMG submission 180682) | Peat soil microbial communities from Stordalen Mire, Sweden - 717 S3 20-24 | ecosystem: Environmental > Terrestrial > Soil > Wetlands > Peat | place: Sweden: Norrbotten County, Stordalen... | reverse complement strand
ACCTGCGATTGGCCAGTAATCAGCCAGGACTTCTTTCCCACGCTCTTGGAGCTGGCCGGTGCCGACAGGGCTGCCTCCAGCAGCGCGGTTGACGGCGTCAGTCTCGTCCCATTGCTTCGGGGCGAGGCCACGCTGCCCCGCCGGGAGCTGTTCTGGCATTACCCGCATTACTGGAACGGCGGCAAGGTCTCCCCCTACAGCGTCGCGCGCGTGGGCGACTGGAAGTTGATCCGCTTCTACGAAACCGGACGGGAAGAGCTGTACAACCTGCATGATGACCTGGGCGAGCAGCGGGACCTCGCCGGCTCCAAAGAGGAGAAACGCCGCGAACTCGCGCTACAACTCGACCGTTGGCTCAAAGAAGTCGGCGCGCAGATGCCAGTGGCGAAGGTTGCTGGCTCGCAGGTCCAATGAAAGCAATTGCTTCCTGTTAGGTAATGAAGGAAGATCGCCCCACGACAATGAGTGCGCGGAAGAATGTAGTCCTTTACTAACCCCTCAACCCTGAGAATGAATCCGATCAATATCAGTCAAGCACCCCCAAATTCCCCCATCGCCCAATTGCGCCGGCGCTTCTGCTCCTGTCTATGGCTGGCCTTGCTACTGGGGGCGTTTTGCTGCGCGCACACAGTTGCTGCCGAAACGCAGCGTCTCGCGCGCGAACGACTGCTGGACAAAATCAAGGGTGGGTGGGCTGGCCAGATGATCGGGGTCTCTTTCGGCGCCCCTACCGAGTTTAAGGCTCAGGGAAAGATTTACGACGAGGAACTGAAATGGTCGCCCGACCGTGTTTCCAACGCCATCGAGCAGGATGACCTTTATGTCGAGATGACCTTCGCCAAGGTTATGGACGTTGCCGGCCTGGAGGCGACCTGCGAGCAGTTCGGCGAGGCGTTCAAGGGCTCGAAATATGGTCTCTGGCACGCCAATGCTGGGGCCCGCCGCGCCCTGAACCAAGGCATCAAAGCCCCGTGGTCGGGCCACCCCAAATACAATTTCCACGCCAATGACATTGATTTCCAGATCGAGAGCGACTTCATCGGCCTCATGTGCCCGGGCTTGCCGCGCGAGGTGGACAAGTACTGCGATCGGGTCGGCCGGGTGATGAACTATGGCGACGGTCTCTATGGGGGCATGTTCGTTGGAGGCATGTATGCCGCGGCGTTCTTTGAGAGCGACCCGCGGAAGGTTGTGGAAGCGGGCCTCGTCTGCATCCCCGCCAAGAGCCAGTACGGCCTGCTGATCCGGGATTTGCTGGCCTGGTCAGCACAATATCCCAACGACTGGCGAAAAGTCTGGCAGCTTCTGGAGGACAAGTGGGACAAGGACGATGCGTGCCCGGACGGCGCGCTGGCTCCATTCAACATTGACGCCAAGCTCAATGGCGCCTATCTGGCCAGCGGTCTGCTCTTCGGCGGCGGGGATTTCTACAAGACGATGGAGATCGCCACGCGGTGCGGGCAGGACTCAGACTGCAACCCGTCGAGCGCCGCCGGGGTGCTGGGTGTCATCCTCGGCTACAATCGCATTCCGGACCAGTTCAAGTCTGGTATTCCCGCGCTGGCGGACACGAAGTTCGAGTTCACTGACTACTCGTTCAATTCCATCGTGCTTTCCACCGAGAATCGGGCCCTCAAGGTCATCCAAATGGCAGGGGGCAAGGTTAGCGACGCTGAAGTGGTCATCCCGGTCCAGAAGCCAAAGGCTCCGAAGCTGGAGCAGTGGACGCCGGGCATTCCCGACCGGAAGATTGGCGCCAAGGATCCTGCATGGTCGTGGGGTGGCGATTGGAAGGAGAAGGGAGGAGCAATGTCCGCGGCCACATCGGGCAACGAAGCTACGCTCAAGTTCAGCGGCGTCGCGGTGGCGCTCATCGGCGTACTTGACCAGACCGGAGGCAAGGCGGACGTTTATCTGGACGAGAAGAAGGCCGGGGTGGCCGACGCTTACATTGTCGAGAGAACCTATGATAATGTGCTCTGGAATGTTTATGGTCTCAAGCCGGGTGCGCATACACTTCGCCTGGTGACAACTGGCGATGCGGACCCACGCTCCAAAGGCAAGAGGGTGTCCCTCAACCAGGCGGTCGTTTACCGCGCGGCTGAATAATTAACGAAAGCCGCTTCAACAACCAGCGCGCTCCGTCCAACGGCAGATTAAACAACAAAACAAGTAACCAAGCAAACAACCGAACCACATACTATGAAAACAAACAGAAACTGGTCCATGTTCCTGGCCTTTCTGGCCGGAGCATGGCTGTTCGGCAGTCAGGCGACCGCCGGAACTTTACTTGGCTACCGAGCCGCAGCCCCGGCAGCAGTCAACCTTACTGCCCAAGGCACATTAGACTGGGCCCAGTGGGGATTCACCACCAACAATCCAAGCTATTTCAATCACAAATCGGGAGGCGCAAGTCAGATCAGCGACTACACCGAAATCGGAACGGATGCTGTGTATCAATTTGGCAATGCCGTAATCGCCTTTTCCTGGAGCGATGGCACTCTCACGGCAACTGCCACCGACACAACCACCGGGATTTATGTCGGCAGCTTGGACACCGGCTTCCAATTCACCGTCCCTGCGGACACAACGACCAAACTTCTTAAGGTCTATGCGGGGTGCTGGAATGCGCAGGTCCACGTCGAAGCCACCCTCAGCGATGGCAGCGCCCCTGGCTATGTTGACGAGGGTCTTGATGACTTTGGTGTCGGCAGCGCGGCTGAATACACGATAAAGTTCGCGGCGAACTCGCCGGGGCAGGCCCTTACCATCCAGGTCTTTTCGAGTGTGCTCAACGTTTCATACGGCAACTGCACTCTCATGGCGGCTTCGCTTGGCAACGCGCCCCCCGGGCCGACGGTAATGGGAACCAGCACGCAGATTCAAAACGTTGCCGTTACCATGGGCTCTGAGGCTTCGTTCAGCTTCGCGGTTACGAACAACGCTAATCCGCCCGTAGCGTCCTTGTACCAGTGGTTTAAGAATAACCAGCTCATGACCAATGCTACCGGCTCGCAGTTCACATTCCTGGCCGGTCCGGGCGACACGAATGCGCAGGTGTGCTGCGTGGCGACTCTGCCGACGCCTTTCAACCCTAACAACCTGCCACCACTGACCAGCGCTACGGGCACGGTGACGGTGGTGCCGGGCCTCTTTTACACCAATGGCTTGAAAGTGGAGTTTTTCGCCGGGGCCACCCGCCAGGACGTGGAAGCGGGGAATGTCGGACCAGGCACCAGTCTCTCGCTGGTTTCCAGCTTCGAACTGCCCGTTAATGACGGTATTAACAATTACAGCCGCCGGGTCAGTGGCTACTTCATCCCACCCACCACTGGCAATTATACCTTCTTCCTCTGTTCCGACGATGACAGCGACCTGTTTCTGAGCACGGATGGCGATCCAGCCAGCAAGCAACTGATTGCGCAGGAGACACTATGGAGCAATTCCCGCCAGTGGGTTGATAGTGCAGGAGGTAGCAGCGTGAGCCAGAAGGTGTCGGACACGTTCTCGCCGGACGGCGGCCTGACGTTTCCCTACAGCGGCGGCATTCCGTTACAGCAAGGACACCTCTACTACCTGGAAGGCGTACAACACCAAGGCGTTGGCGGTGACAACTTCGCGGTAACCTATAAACTGTCTGGCGACCCGGATCCGCTGGACGACGATCCGCCGATGCTTCAGGCACCTAATCACAATATTGCTCTAGTGACCCGCCCGACCACCAGCCTGGTTTGGGTCACCCAACCGGTCAGCGCGACCAACATTGAATACCAGACCGTCACCTTCACCGCCAGCGCGACATCCGATAGCGAGTTCGATATGCTCTATCAATGGTACGAGACCAACAGTCCTGTCGCCGGTGCAACTGCCGGAAGTTACAGTTTCCCGGCGAATCTGGCGGACGATAATACCCAATGGTTCGTCACAGCGCGTACTGCCGAAGGCGGTTTCTCGACCAACAGCGCAGTGGTCACCCTCACCGTCAAGCGTGCGGCGTTTCCTCAGGGGCTTATAACATTTGAAGACCAGGACATAGCCGGCTTGGATACAGACTATGCGATGTCGCCCAACCCTTACACGGACCTCCAGGGATTGCCGACAGGTGTGACTGCCACGTTCACCAATTTTAACAGTTGGAACGCTGATCCGCAGCACACACTCGGCGGCGTCTGGCTGCTATACGGCTCCGCACTGGGCCCCAACTCGGCCGTCTTGTTCAATATGCCGGTCTCAGTGCCGAGCATCTGGGTGACCTCCGGCCCGTACGGCAACCATGCAGCACCTTGGGGATCGTTGACCGCCTACTTGAGCGGCGCCGCCTTGTTTAGCTATACCCTAAGTGATGTGGAAACGTTACACGAAGTCACCAACGGTGCGAACGTGTTGATCGATAGTATTATTTTCAGCAATTATGCAGGTTCGGAAATTGACGACATCACGATCGTGAAGCCCGCTAAGCTGATCACCTTTTCGGACCAGATGGTCAATGACGAGCCGGCAAATCCGAACCCATATACGAGTGCCCAGGGATTGTGGCCGGGGCTGACGGCTACGTTCCATGACTTCAACGCTTACAACGGCGATCCCGATCACACCCCGGACAACACGGACAATTATTTGCTCTATTCAACCAGCGATACCCCGTCCATCACTTTCAACGCCCCTGCGGAAGTGCCCAGCCTATGGGTCACTCAAGGCCCCTACGGCGCGACGCCTCCCTCCACGGTGGCAGGGTACTTGACCAACGTGATGAAGTGGACCTACACGTACACGGGGGGTGGCTTCGCCGAAGTCACGGCCGGCGCAGGCGTGCCAATTGACAGCATCCGCTTTGGCAATTTCAATACCTCGGAGATTGACGACGTCACCATCCAGGCGGCTGCAAATCCCCCAGTGCCGCTCGCACATCTAAGCCTGACGCGGAACGGCGCCGGCGCTCCGGTTCTGTCCTGGAACGGCCAGGGCACTCTCTACGAGAGTTCATCGCTCACCGGAGGGTGGCTCCCTTCGGCGAATCAAGCCAATCCGCAGACCCTGACCGTGGGGTCGGGTAACAAGTTCTACCGCATCATCTATCCGTGATCGCTCCTCGTCACGCGAAGGCGCTAGATGGAGATCGTCTGATGGACTGGGTATGTACGGAAAATCGGCTTGCAGCCTGGGCGCAGGCTGCAAGCCCTATGGACCGAGCCTCACTCTGCGACTTGGGGCAAGGGGTCCGCGATCGCTGTCCCTTATTATGAAAACTAAAGCAATGAAAAGACTTGTGGGTGGATTCACCTTGATCGAACTGCTGGTGGTCATCGCCATCATCGCTATTCTCGCGGCCCTGCTCCTCCCGGCCCTGGCGAGAGCGAAGGAGAAGGCCATTCGCATCAAATGCGCCAGCAATGTGAAGCAGCTCGGTCTGGCCTGCTTCATTTATGGGGGTGACAATAATGACCGACTTTTCTCTTATCCTAATACGGTGGGAGGCTATTGGGCCTGGGACATCGAGGAAGTCCCATTGATGCAGTCCATGCTCGCGAACGGCTGCGTCCGGGGCACGCTGTACTGTCCGGCCAACCCGGACCAAAACGCGGATGAACTGTGGAACTGGTACAAGGCCAACGGTTATCGCGTCACAGGATACGCATTTACGTTCCCTAATACCCCCGGGACCTTGTCCACTAACTGGAACTACAAGCTGGTTCCCGATGCGATTAAGTATGGCGCGCTTACCATGCCGCCACCCACCCCATCCGCACGGCCGGTGATAGCCGATTGCACCATCTCCCAGCCCGGCCAGAGTTCTCCTCTCCCAGCGGCTCAAACACGCTACAATTGGACGCAAATCCAAGGGGGCTGGACCAAACTGCACAAGACCTCACACCTCAATAATGGCGGCCCGATTGGCGGCAATATCGCCATGCTTGATGGGCACGTTGAATGGCGGAAATTCAGATACCCGATGCTTCCGCGCACCGACCCAGCCTCCGGAGCACCCACCTTTTGGTGGTAACCCCGTGCCGGGGGCATCTTGTGGGTCGCTGGCTCTTCCCCCAGCAATTCTCAGTATGGGAATGAGTCGGCCGGGTAGGGCGCGTCACTCCGTGCGCGCCGTTCGCTCGCAGGCGGCCTGGCACCGGCGCGCAGGGAGTGACGCGCCCTACCAACCTGACAAAATGAGAATTGCTGCTCTTCCCCCGGCTATTTTACCGGGGCGACTTTGACCAGCACCACGCCGTGGCGCGAGACCTCGGTTTGGAATTGATCGGCGAATCCGCCCAGGTCCTTCTGCCGCCACAGGTCCCGAACGCTTTGCTTCCCGGAAAGACCCAGGGCTGACCATTTCAAAGTTGCGGTCGTTTGATCTTCCCCGCGATTGAACAAGCCGACCGCCTTGGAGCCGTCCTCAAGGTCTTTGGCCCAGATTTCCAACGAGCCGTCGCTCGCAACACGACCGGCCTGACGGCCGAGGGGGTCCTGGCTCACATCAAGGACTTCATCGTTGGTGAGCAAGTTGAGCGTAAACTCGTCCAGCTTCGTCATGTCGCAGCCGATCAGCAGCGGCGAGCAGAGCAGGCACCAGAGGCTGATGTGGGTGTATTGCTCGCTGGGTGTGAGACGCGTAGGACGGACCTTGGCGCTCCAGCCGACATAGCCGACCACGAGCATGTCCGGGTCATTCCAATGCCCGGGGCCGGCGAACTTCTCGTGTCCCGCCTGTCCAAAGCCGATGCTCGCCATGCTCGACCAGGTGTCGGTGATGTCGCCGGTAGTGCGCCAGCAATTACCCCCGACCTGGGCGCCCCATTCCCACACGTTGCCCATGCCATATTGGCATAGGCTGAACACGATGTCGCGCGGGGCCTTGTCGAGCGCGGCGCGCATGATTTGGTATGGCTTCATCAGCGCGTCATGGTCCGGGTTGGGCACGATTTCGCCGTAACTGCACCAGTCGTATTTCAGGTAATCGAACCCCCACTCCCCGTAACGGCGGGCGTCCAGCTCTTCATGCTTGTAGCTGCCCTCGTGCCCGGCGCATGTCTTTGGACCGGGCGAAGAATACAGGCCGATCTTCAAGCCCTTGCTGTGGACGTAATCCGTCAGCGCCTTCATGTCAGGGAACTTCTGGTTGGAAAGCACCTTGCCGTCCGCGTCCCGCCCGGCTTCCCAGCAATCGTCAATATTGATGTAGGTCCACCCGTGATTGATCAGGCCGCTGGCCACCATGGCGTCGGCGGCGGCCCGAACATTCGCTTCGTTGACGTCGCAAGCAAAGCAATTCCAGCTATTCCAGCCCATGGGCGGGGTTAGCGCGATGGTGTCGCCGCAAATAATCTTAATCGCTCGCTCCGAGCTGCCCTGCGGGTTGCGGGCGCGGACCGTGACGACATAGGTGCCCTTTTCCTTCAACACTCCAGTGATGCAGCCGCTCTGAGCATCCATTTGCAGACCGGCAGGTAATCCCGTGGCCGACAGAGTCATAGGCCTCGCGCCCGTGGCTGGCACGGTGAAGAGGAAAGGTGCGCCAGGCCGGACCCCAACCACTCGGGCGCCATTAATGTGGGGCTTAGGCGAAGCTTTCGGCGTCAACACGACGGCCGGCTCGCGCATCGGAGCGACGGCTTCGGGCTTACCCTCCGCCATCACGATCTTGGCGTCGGCCCAGTCCGCGTGGTCGTAATTCAGGCCGTCGCCGGCATCGCCCACTGTCAAGACGAGCATTTTGACCCCGTTAAGAGCTACGGAAACGTCTTTGGCCGGGTCGCCTCCGCGAAGCACGCCGCTCTCCCACAGGGTCTTGCCATCGCCGGTGACCTTGAACACAACGCTACCCTGCTGGCCCACTTCGTCATCAACGCCGACGGTGGCGGTGAACCGCTCGCCTTTGCCGCCGAGCGCAACGCGGAAGGTGCTGTTGGCGTGGGTCCCGAGGCCATGCTCGAAGCGCTTGCCGTCGAGCATCATCGGATGGCCGTCCACCGACTGGTTGGCGTGCGCTTCGCCCCAGCCCTGTTCGATATATTGCAGATCCAAGGTCTCAAGGCCAAAGGTCTCAGCCCTGGCAGGTGTCAGCAGGAGGAATGAGAGCAAAGTTACGGAGAATAAGGTGTATTTGATTTTGCGCATATGATCTCAGACGAGGAAAGCTTTGTGCCTGCCGCGTCCGGCTATTAGAAGATTGAACAAAACGTACCGGAAAAGTCAAGCCGCCTTCGGAAGTGGCGCTGGCGAAGCGCAGTTGGTCAATACCACGATGGCGGGATCGCGCCAGACTGGAATGAACGGCGCACGCCAGTTCAAAATCTGTCCAATCGCTGTAACCTTAGCCGGCCTTCCGTGGTCTATATTGTAGAACTGGGTACTGTGGGGCGCTACGCCGCTCGCTGGCTGGAGCACGCCGGCGCTGGGTTTGGGGACCAGGCAGAAGGGAGGGGGAGGAAGCTTCAAACAAGCCTGCAACAGGCTTGCAACATGCTTACAACATTCCTGCAACTGTGGCGATACTAAGGCACTGCTACGGTGTTGCCCTGCTGCCGCTCAGGAGCTACAGCCGTGTTCCTCGAGCCGAAAGGCGGCGCTCCTGCACCGTCAAGTCTCCCCCTCGCGCGGTGTTGCCCAGAAGATATGGCCGGGCTGGTATGTGTGGCTACCAGGCCGCCGGATGGCTTCAAGGATTTAGGATGACCCGGTAGAAGCGGGTAGCGGCGGCGGGTGCGGGGTCAGTTGCGTAAGCTATTGGCCCGGTGGTCACCAGGTTCGTCACCGTGAGCCAGTTCGGGCTGTTGAGATCATCGGCCGATTGCAGCGTATAGCTCCGCCCAATGAGCGCTGTCCATGTCAGTCGGAAGCCGTTGGTGGCAGAAGCGGTATTGAAGATTCGTGGCGCAACGTCCGCGTCGGGCGTAAAGGTGACGCCGCGGAAGAGTTGGTTGGCACCGGCGGAGGCCAGCGTGGTGACTGGGGAGGCCGGGCCGGCATCCACCAGCTTGACGAGGCGGTTCGCCGTGGATTCGGCGGTGGTGGCGTAAACTGCGGCGCGCGGGCCGGAGAAGTCCACGGCCAGTCCGTGGGCGCCAGTGTTGGTGAGGCCGGTGAAGGCGTAGCTCAAAGCCCAGCTCCCGTCGGCGAAGTCCCAGCGTTGCACTCCGCCTTCGCCGGCCAGCGTGTCGTCGGCCACGTAGGCGGCCGTGAAATCGGGGTTGAAGGCAAAGGCAAAGGGACTTCCCCCGCCGCCGCGTGCAAGCACCAGTGTGGGTGGGCCATTCGAGCTGGTCGGCGTGCCGCTGATCCGCCAGATGCCGGGCGTGCCGGAGCCGGTGCTGAAATAGAGGCTGCCGCCGAGGTCCTGGATGACGCGGGTGTTGGCAACATTGGTTTGCACGGTGTCAGGTGTGGCGTCGCCGAAATAGAATGTGCCGCTGTTGGCGCCGGCACCCCAGTAATTGCCACGGCCATCGCTCGTTCCAGAGCGGATGTTATTCTTGCTGTATTGATTCGTGGTGACTCCTACGAGCGAGAAGCTGCCGGCAATGTCGAGCGCGCCCACGACGCGCGGCACATTGGTAGCGGCGGAACTGGCCAGGGAGGAGAGGCTGTTACTCAAAGCAATATTGTAGCCGGCCAGCAGGAGCAGGCGGCCGTCGGCTGAGCGGGTCAAGCCGCCTTCGGATGAGGCGCTGCCGCTGACAATCAGCGCGTTAGTGGCGTTGGCGGGAACGGGGATCGAATTGAGGAAACTGCCGTTCGTGCTGAACTGGTCAAGGAAGACGGGGTTGCCATGGCTGCTGGGGCTTTCCACGCCGTCCCCAACACGAAGCACCGCGAGGTTACCGGGCAGGAACTGCTGGGCCGAGTACGCGGCGTAGCTATTGCTGGAAACGAGCGAGCCGGAACTGTTTTGCAGGAACAGCGGCGAGTTGCCGCGCGTGCTCAGGTATCCGCCGCACGGGCCTTGCACGTAAAGATTCTGCCCGGCGCTTGGGCCGTTGGTTCTGGCCCGGAAGGCGTTCACGCTCGGCGAAAGGTAAAGCGATCCGCCGGCGGGAATGACCGTGCCGCCGCGGAATTTGTAGCTTATGGCGCCGCTGACCTGCCAGCTTGACAGGTCCACGGCGTAGGAATTGGTGTTGCGCAACTGGACATATTGCTCGTTGAGGTTGCCGCTGAGCGGGCTGTAATCCCACGAGGCGAAATAGGCCACTGCGTCAGCCGGCTGCGCTCCGGGGATGCGGTCGCCATTGAGCGTGGCGTTGGCGCTGTTGTAAAGAAAACTGCGGCGGCCAGGGAGATGCACGGAAATGGTGCGCTCGGCTTCGGTGCGCAGAATGCTCAGGTTGGTGTTCCCCCACGGCGGCCCCCACGCGGCGAAATCCAGGATTGCATCCGATGGGCTGATGTTAGTCGGCTGCATCAGGTCCTCGGCGTGGCGGATGATCGGTTCGAGAACGAGCTGGTTAGTCGGCGTGCCCGGCGGCATGAGGATGGTGTCCATCAAGGTGCGCAGCCGGCGCAGGTACATCTGGCGGAAGGCGGGTGCGCTGAAGAAGAGGTCAAAGAGCCGGTTTGAGGCTTTGCCCTGCTGGACCGAGTCGTAGAAATTCAGTACGTTCGTCTGATAGAGGATGTCGCTGAAATAGCCGATGCTGTCCACCCAGTTGCGGCCCCAGCTCAGGTCCACGTCCCACGGCAGGATGGCCCACTCTCCGGTGCCGTCGTTGTCGCGAAAGAGGTAATAATTCTTATGGCCCAAGTCCTGATTGCTGGTCAACGCCATGGTGGCAAAGTAGCCCGCCACCTGGGGCAGATCCAGATTGTCCCACGCGTAAGTGGTGCGGGTGGCCAGGGAGATGCCTTCATTCAGGTTATTGATGAACGCGGTCAGGTCGTCGGTACCCTCCCACTTGCGGGTCTTCTTTTCGTTGCCCGATGCGCTGCTCAGGCCGTTGTACATCTTGTACAGCGCGCCGTTGGGATCCAGCCCGAGCCGACTCAGGAAGTAATCGTCGCCGTCCTCGACCATGTCTTCGATGCCGAAGAACGCGCCGTTTCGCTGCACTCGCACAGGAAAGGAGAAGTGCCCATAGGCGCCGCCCATCGCAACCGCTTCGTAAGTGAGCGTGGTGTGCATCCGCATCTTGTCACCGTAATTGCTCAGGAGCCTTATGTTCTTCTCACGCGAGGTGCCGGGCTGGTAAAGCAGCTCGTGGTCCTTCGGGAGTGAGATGTTGTAACTCTTCTTCGGCCAACCAGAGGAGGACTGACCGTGCAGACTGATGGAGAGGTTGTCGTAGAGTTCGCCCAGGTAGAATATGGACCCATGGGTACCTGTCTGGGTGTCGCCCGCAACCACATCTTGCACAAACAAATGCACGACTGGCAGGAGCGACTTGATGGACGGGTTCGCTACGACCGTGCCGAGATATTGCTGTGATTCCACGGTGTCCGAGAAAATCGGCCACCGCGAAGTATTGCCCGCGGCATCCGTGGCCGTCACATAGTAGCGGAGCAGTTGGCCCGGCGCAGCGACGCCCGCAGGGATGACCCCCGTCCACACCCCGTCACCCGCCGTCGCGTCCTCGTTCGTGCCGGCGTCGTTCATGGATGTAACGGCTTCCGCGTTGAACATGACACGGTAATGTAGCGCGACGTTCGTGATCGGGCTGAAGGCTTGCGCGACCAGCGAAGTGACAATGAGTGAATTGGTGCTGAACAGAACCGTTGGCGTGTGCCCCGCATCGGAGATGATCGGCCCCCAGTCGGCGGGACCGAGGCCATTCGGCCCGCCGGGCGTCGCCAGAGTAAAATACCGCCACGTAGTCCCGGTATCGAGGATGGTCTGTGCGACCAACTGCGCCTGCAACAGGAAGTCCGTGTTCGTGGCGGCCACGTTCAAGCCCTGGATGGCCAGCACATTCTCCCCCGCCCGGAGGTAGGGCAGGGCACCGCCCACGTCGAACTCAATCCACCTTACCGCGTCGAGGTCCAAATGACGCTGTGTCGCCGCCGAATTCCACGCCAGGACTGCTGGCGCGTTGGAGCTGGCGACCAGGTGCCCATTCAAATAGGCCATAAATCCGTCGTCGAACCGTACCTGGAGTTTCAGGCCGGCGAAGCTCGATGGGTCGGTGACGTTGAACGGAATACGAACATAGGCCGTTGCGTTACTGCCGTACATCAGCGACTTCACATCCGTCGCGATGTTAGTCGTGTAAGCCACCTGCTCCGCGTTGGTGGCAACCAGCGCAGCAAGTTCGTTGGCCGCCAGCGCCCGGTACCAGACGGCCACTTCGTCGATCTGGCCGGTGAAGTAATTGCCTGATGCGTCCCAGACGCCGCCGCCGCCAATGTTGAAGTCGAATTCCGAGTTACCATAGGTGGCCGGATTGGCCGCCGAACTTGCCACGCGGCGGCCATCCACGAACAAGGCGAGGGTCCCGTTGCCACCCACTGCCGCGACGTGATGCCACTGATTTGCCGGGTAGGGCCAAGTATAACTGGTGGAGCCGTAAAACGTCCACACATTGAGCGTCGTGGCATCAATGAAGCCAAACTCAACCGTGTCGTTCTGCCCGAACAAGCCCGTGCGGCTTTGGGGCGTCGCCATCGGCTTGATCCACCCTGCGATGGTAAAGGCGGGCAGATCGTCCAGCAGTTGATAGGGCCCGTTGACGTAGGAGTCAGTGCCGTTGAAATACGGCGCGTTGTTGTTGGTTTCAAAGAAGCCGAACTGCGGCGGGCGGGGGCCGGCGTTGGTCAGATAGAACGCGCCGATGTAACCGGCCTGGTCGGCGACGCCCTCGGTGCCCGAATTCACCGCCGCGGGGCCGTTGGTTTCATTCAGACGCCAATAAGCCACGGGCTGCGTATCGAGCACCTTTAAGAAAAAGGACTCCTCCTGCGGATCGTAAGTGCCCGATTCGTAACCAATGCCGTTGGTGCCCGTGCGCCAGTTCGTCGCCGCGAATCCAGGCAGCGTCCAGCTAGCGTCGTCGGCGGAATTGGTCGGGATGCAATAGACGATCGCGGCATTGCTCGTGATGAGTGTCATGTTGTTGATCAGCATTTCAATCCCGTAGGAGACGTCCGGAAACTGCTGTGGGTATTGCGGCGAAAGTTGTGTGGCCGTCCTGCCGTCTGGGGCCGTCAGCGAAAGGAACTCGCCCTCGGAACCGAGCTTGAAGTTGGTGTGCAGCGGCGCGCCAGGGACGCGGCGATCCTTGCCCGAGGCGAACACGACCATGAAGTTGCCCGAGGCGAGGTTCGTGGCGGGGAAAAGCCACTTAGCAGGATCGCCCGCCGTATCGCTCAAGGCCCAGTTGAGCAGGCTGACGTTCGTCGCGGACGTGTTCTGAATCTCAATCCAGTCTGAGGTCTCGCCGTCCTCGTCATACAACGTCTGCGTATTGCTGGCCATGAACTCGGTAATGCGCAGTTGGGCGCTGGCGAGCGGCGCACAAAGCAGCCACGCCGCGGCCAGTCGAAACAGAGGCAAACGCATACAGTATGAGCCGATACTATCCCATGTTGCTTAGCACTGCAATCCTCGGTCCTTTTTATTTGATTGCGCTCAGCAATTCTCATTATGGGGATGGATCGTAGGGTAGGGCGCGTCACTCCGTGCGCGCCAGGCCCGGGGCTCTCGCCAGCGAACGGCGCGCACGGAGTGACGCGCCCTACCAACTTGACCAAATGAGAATTGCCGGATTGAACTGGCATTGAGATCCCAGCCTAAGAATAATCCCACCATGATGCGTTTCGCGCGCGCCATCGCACTCTACGGCGCCCTCGGCTTGTTCCTCATCGTGCTTGCCTCCCAAGGCTTGGGAGTCGAGTTTCCCGGCCCGCGGCCCGGAAAGGCGAAAGCCTCACGAGACGGCAGTTCTTTCACTCTGGAGAACTCCGTCCTCTCCGCCACCTGGGAGACGGCGGGCGGGACGCTTCGCCCCACCCGCCTGGCCAACAAGCTCATCGGCCAGCGGTTTGACCAAACCGGCGCGGAATTGTTTCGCCTCGCTTTGGAGCCAGGGCGCCCGCAGACCAACGGCCTGCGAGTCGCCGTGCGTCTGCTGGACGATAAGGTCGTAGCACTCACATCCCGAGACGGGGCGGCTTGGGCGGAATTGGCCACGTTCCCGCGCGCTGACTTTCCGGGCGAGCCCCGGCTCGTGCGCCTCGGCAAAATGAACCTGCAGGCGCAGCCGAAAGACAATCCGGGCGACCTCGGCCCCTCTGGTGAAGGGGTCATCTCGGACCTTGAGCCAGGGACGATCACAACCAACTGCTTCGCATTCAAGGCACGCGCCCATCAGGCTGCCACGACCGAGTATCCGTTTCCGCCTGGCGCAAAGCTCATCTCCTGTCGCCTTGATAAGGGCACGGATCAGGGCATGTCTTGGGGGCCGGCGCTCGCGCTGGTCTGGGAAGAGGGAAGGCGATTTCTTCTAGTTGGTGTTCGCGAGACAACCCCAGTGTTCAACATCACCACCGCGTCGGGCGAGAGGATCGAGCCTGCCAGCCTGCTGCCTTATCCGGCGCTGGGGTTGCCCGCTTCTGCTTTCCGCCTCGCCGGCCCTCCGAAACTTATCCGGGTAGCCGCTCAGCCTGGCGGGGCCCGCTTGGTAGAAAAGCTCGGCGGCATGGCGATCGAGGCCGAACTCGTCAGCGAGTCCGGCATTCGCGCGCACTGGCATGCAGAGCTGCGCGAGGATTCAAATTACATCCGCCAAACCGTCGAATTTACTGCGCCGCAGCGAGCGGTCTCGCTCTACGGAGTGGAGCTGGCGGACTTGCGCGTACCCGAGCCAAAGACAATAGGCTCAGCCCCGGGCTGCCCGGTTGCAGCCGAAGGCATGTTCTTTGGCGTCGAAATGCCTGGCGCGCAGAACGCGCTCAGCGGCTCGGGAGCCCGCATCGGGTTTGGCTGCAAACTCGAACTCTCGCCCGCGCAATCTTACAAGTTCGGTGCAGTGGTCGGAGCCGCACCCCAGGGCCAGCTCCGGCGCGCCTTCCTCTATTACGTGGAGCGCGAGCGCGCCCGACCCTCGAAGCCGTTCCTCCATTACAACTGCTGTTACGACCTTGGCTTCTCGCTGGACGAGGCCAGTCTGCTCGAAGTGGTCAGAACCTTCGACCAGGAACTCGTCAAGAAGCGCGGCGTGCCAGTGCTCTTCTACCTGGCAGATGACGGCTGGGATGATCCTGACAAAGGCCTCTGGGTGGAGAACACCAGCAAGTTCCCGGATGGCTTCAAGGGTCTGAAAGCTAAGATGGACTCCTTCGGAGCGCATCTGGGAGTCTGGATTTCTCCGCTCGGCGGTTACGGAGGCGCCGAGGACCGCACGGCCCAGGCCCGCAAAATGGGACTCATCCCCAAGACCGCCGGACTCGACCTCTCTTATCCAGCCTACAGGAAATGGTTTCAGGACCGCTGCCTGCAGCTCATGCGCGAGGGAGGCGTTAACGCCTTCAAATGGGACCGGGCCGGCGATGGCGTCAGCCCTCATTTCATGGCATTGCTTGAAGTCGCACAAACCCTGCGCCGGGAGAACCCAGACCTCTTCGTCAATGTTACCGTTGGCACCTGGCCTTCGCCGTTCTGGTTGAACCACGTGGACGCGACTTGGCGCAACGGTAGCGCCGATGTCGGCTGGGCAGGCAAAGGGGATACCCGCGAGCAATGGCTCACGTTCCGCGACGGCAATTGCCGCCGCCATTTTGTCGAAAAGTCACCGCTCTACCCGCTCAATTCCGTCATGCATCATGGCATTGTCCACGGCCGCTGTTTCCAGGGCGAGCGAGTCGGCCAGAGCGGCCCCAACTTGAAAAACGAAGCCCGCTCCTACTTCGCCACCGGCGCCATGCTCCAGGAACTCTACCTGACCCCTTCGATGATGACTTCCGACGCCTGGGACCGGCTTGCCGAAGCCGCCAAATGGGCTCATGCCAACGCCGATGTGCTGGTGGATGCGCATTGGGTTGGCGGCGACCCGCTCAAGATCGAGCCTTACGGCTATGCCGCCTGGTGCCCGCGCAAAGGCACGCTCATGCTCCGCAACCCCAGCGACCAGCCCCAAACCATCACTCTCGACGCCGCGACAGTATTCGAGCTGCCCGCCGCCGCCCCAAAACGCCTTCTGCTGCGCTCTCCTTACCCGGACCAGAGCGTCCAGAAGTTCTACCTCGAAGCCGGCCAATCCCGGAATGTCCGCCTCGAGCCTTATGATGTGCTGGTGTTCGACGCGAACCCTGAATGAGCCATGCGAAGTCCGCTGCAGGTGCCTCAAATTGTGCCGCAGCTAACCGCCCCGCCAGAGTCCACGCCCGTGATTCGCCTCTGGCAGAGCTCCATTAGGAGCGCCATGTCTATAGAACCTGCGCCCCCGAATACCACCGAAGCTTCGTCAGGAGCGGCATGTTCCGAGTGGAGTTGGGTCCTCGCCGCCAATCGCATCAAGCGCCACCCGGCATCCCAGCTCTGGCCGTTTGCGCGTTTCCCGCCTCTGGGCCACCCGTCCAAATCGACTTTGCAACCCAGACCACCGAGGCACCGGCCGCCGCTCGCTCCCACCCTGCACCGGAGCCTCCCGCGGACCTCGCCGGAGCCTCGCCGTAGTACCTCTTATCGCCGATAAGAGGTACTACGGCGAGGCTCCGGCGAGGCTCCGGCGAGGTCCGCGGGAGGGCCCGCCATTCTACTCATCCCACCGAACACAGCGCATAGCCGATGCGGTGCGCGGAACTGTCTGTGATTGCCTAGCTTGCGAAGGAACCTTCCAGGCGCACCCGCGCTGCATTCTGCTTGCCTCCCTGGGTCAACTCGGATGCAGCCCCGACGGAAGTCCCAGTGTGATCACACAAATCACTGATTGCATGGCACTTGTGGAGCACATCCGGTATTCTGCCCCGAGCCGTCCACATTCGCTCCCTTGTAACTTTGATACGGCTTTTAGAATTGGCTATAGTCTATTGCCGATTGGGGATCTCTGGATTTATGGTGGCTTTGGGGTGGCTACGTGTTTTACGTTAACACTTTCGCTGTGAGTACTTCTCCCTTGCGGACTCAGGTCTGTGTTCACCGCCTGAAACGAAAGGGACGCAAATCAGCTTCAGGCCCTTCCTCTTTGCACTACAAGAGCACAAAGCAGACAGAATCATGGCGGGACAGAATTATGCGGAAAGCAATACAGGGGCGCCAGTCCTCCATGATTCTGTCGTTTCCGGGTGCGGCTTTGCCGCGCTGTGCTCTTTGCTGTTGCCCTGTCCCTGGTTGCCCTTTTTCCTGCTGCCCCATTTCACTAAACGAGAGATTGAACTGGCGACGAACGCCGAGGCGCGGCATTCTTGGCCCGTGAAGCCCGTCTCCAGGCTGTTGTGCTGGCTGCGGCCGGCTATCCTCCTGGGGGCTGGCGCGCTGACGGTCGCGACCGCCCGCGCCGCGGATTATGCCATAGTCGTTTCGCGGGCGACCCAGGCGGACAGGAACTGGCACCGGGTAGTGGAGGTCCTGCGGGAGAAGCATCAGGGGGCGGTTATTGTGTTCGATGCTTCGGTAGAAGAGGCGCTGCCCAGATTGCGCGAGCTGTTCCCACGTTATGCCTGCTTCGTCGCGCGGCCCGGCGAGGTTTCCCGCCGGTTTGTCGCCCAGGTTCATCGCCTGACTTGCAAGCTCAATGATGATCCTTATCCCGACTGCTTCTGGGGCATTCTGACCGGCTACGATGCGGCCAATGTGCTGCGGTTGGCGGAGCATCAGGAACCGCTCACAGTGCGCAAGGTGGTTGCGGGCACCGAGATCCCCCTCGATATGTGCGAGGAAGGACAATGGTACAGCGAGCTGGACGCCGGCCACTGGACCCGGAAGGAAAAGGGGGGCGAAGCAAAGGCCCTTACGGGAACGATTGACACGACGGAGGCCCTGGTCAAGGCCCTGACCGAATACCAGGCTGACCTGTTCATCGCTTCCGGGCATGCCACGGAGCGCGATTGGCAGATTGGCTACCGCTACCGCAACGGCCAATTCCGATGTGAAAATGGCGTGCTTTACGGCTTGGACACTCAAGGCAAGAGACTCCCTATCTATTCGCCGAACCCGAAGCTCTACCTGCCAATCGGCAACTGTCTCATGGGGCATATTGACAGCACGAACGCTATGGCGCTGGCGTTCCTCAACAGCGGCGGGGTCAACCAGATGGTCGGCTATACCGTCACCACCTGGTATGGCTACGCCGGCTGGGGCTGCCTGGATTATTTTGTGGAGCAGCCGGGCCGCTACACCTTGGCCGAGGCGTTCCGTGCCAACCAGATCGCGCTCATTAACCGGCTGCAAGCGTATTTCCCCGGCCTGGCCTCGGAGGAACTCGATGACAAGGGCCAAACGCAGTCGCCCATCCACATCACCGAGGCAGCGCGCGCGGCGGGCCTGAATGCCGAAGACGCCCGCGGCCTGCTCTACGACCGGGATACTCTGGCCTTCTACGGCGACCCGGCCTGGGCCGCGCGCATGGCCGACCGCCCCAAGGCCTGGAATCAGACGCTTACTGAGACCAACGGCACTTGGACGTTCCAGATCACCCCAAACAGCGGCGAGCGCACTTTCAAGCCGGTCAACCTGAACGGGTCGCAGCGTGGTGGCCGGCCCATCATTCAGTTTCTCCCCAGCCGCCTCAAAGATGCGCGTGTGATCGAAGGCGCCGACCTCAACCCCGTGATTACCGATAGCTTTATCCTGGTGCCCATTCCGCGCGAGTGTGACCCCGCCAGGAACTACCGAATCGTGTTTCGGGCCCAGACCCGCCCATGAACCCGGCTCTTTTTGAACCTTCAACGACAGGATGTTCAAATCCAGGGGGCGGTCGCATCTGTCGGGCGCGTTGCCCAAGCATGGCGCAGGTTTCCAAACCTGCTGTATCGCCGACATCCACGTCGGCAGAGGGTGGATTTGCTCAGCATTCGCACAGCGCAGGTTTGGAAACCTGCGATACAGCAGACTTGGAAGTCTGCGCTACCCACTCGGGCAACACGCCCTCTTAACTGCTCCCAAGCGACTGTTACCGCCAACCCATCAATCCGGGAAACCCGATCATGAAGACCTTGCGATATCTCCTTCCTCTAATCCTCGTTACCTGCGCGGGGGAATCGAACGCCCAACTGCGCGTTCCCGCTTGCACGGCCTACCTTGAGCCGGGCTCTGAAGGCGCACACATCTCGACGCGCTCCGGAATCACAAGCTGGCAAGATCCGGGGCTCAAAGTGGTTTGGTTCGGCGAACTTAAGCATCCCGGTGGACTGGAGTGTTCGCTCGTGCTGCGGTTGGCTGCCGGAGCCGAGAGCCGTTTGCGTCTGACTGTGGCTGGCCAGTCTCAAGAGGCCCAGGCCAAAGGCTCCGGAACTAATCCGGTTACCATGTCGTTCAAGGCCTTCGACATAGCGACCCCTGGCTATCAACGCTTCACCCTGGAATCCCTCAATCCGTCCGGCAAACCGGCGGGGGACATCCAGGCGCTTATCCTTCATGGGCCTGCTGCCGAAGAGGCTCACTTCAATCTCAAGGCCCGGCGCAACGCCGCCTCAGTGCATCTGGTTTATCCAGTGCCTGAGGGGACCAACGTGGCGGCGTTCTATTGCGAGGTCACCGCCCTGGAAGACCCGCTCTGGTCTTACTATATGGCCTGCGGCTGGCATCGCGGCTACTTCGGGATGCAGGTCAACAGCCCCACCGAGCGCCGCATCATCTTCAGCGTCTGGGACAGCGGCGGTGAAGCGGTGGACCGGGGGAAAGTCGCTGACGAGAACCGGGTCACCCTGCTGGCCAAAGGTGCGGGGGTTGATGCGGGCGATTTCGGCAACGAAGGCACGGGCGGTCACAGCCATTTGGTCTATCCCTGGAAGACGGGTGAAAAGCAGCGGTTCCTCGTGACCGCCAAACCCGTTGATGCGACCCATACTATCTTTTCCGGCTACTATTTCCACCCGGACAAGAAGGAGTGGGTGCTCATCTCTAGTTGGAAGGCGCCGAAGGAGGGCGGCTACCTGCGCGGCCTCTACAGCTTCAGCGAAAACTTCGGAGGAGCCAATGGCCATCTGCTTCGCAAGGCACTATACGGCAACCAGTGGATTCAAACGGCGGATGGCCAATGGCTTGAGCTCACCACCGCCAGCTTTAGCCATGATCCGACCGGCAAGGCCGATCGCCTGGACCGCTTCATGGGCGTCGAGAACGAACAGTTCTTCCTGTCGCATGGAGGGTTCGTCCCAGGTTCCACCCCCTTCGGCGAGAAGTTCACTCGCCCGGCTGCCGGCAAAGCGCCCACCGATCTCAAGTTACCCGACCTCCCTGTCGCCCAATGACGAAACAGCGCGTTATTGGCAGCCCTTGCCTGTTGATAGCCATGCTCTGGCCGGTCGCATTGCCGGCTGCGCCCACGGCGCCGTCCGCCTCCGAGAAGATCTACCAGCGCTGCTATGCTGCGTGTGTGGAGGTGCTCGTGAACGGACGCCATTCCGGCAGCGGGTGGTTTGCGCGCGCGGACGGTCTGGTTGTCACCGCCGGTCACCTCTTCGATCGGCGGGATGGCGACGTCGAGGTAGTCTCCCCTGGCCTCGGTCGGCTGCCTTGTTCCCTGCAAGCCATTGATCGCGGCCACGACATCGCCCTGCTCAAGACCAAAGCGGCTGGGAAGGTCTATCCGGTGCTGGGATTCTCCACAGCCCCGTTGCGCGTTGGGGACGAGATATTCCAGTACGGCGCACCGTTATTCCGGGCCGCTGTGATGCAACCCGGTCGCGTAGCCCAGCCTGACACGTCGTTTGAGTTTTATCCCGACCGCAAAGGCTATGTGGAAGTTGTTCACGTAGCCGGAATGATGCAGGCCGGCACCTCGGGCGGCCCCTGGGTGGACCGCGCCAGCAGGGTGGTCGGGCTCCAGTCCGGCTTGATGTCCATGGAAGGAAAGCCCATAGGGATCGCCTTCCTGGTGCCTGCGGCCCCGATTCGCGCGCTATTGAAGACCCTGTGCGACGCCGCGACACCGGACGCGGGATTCTGGGTGGACCAATTGTGGGAGCGGGACGCCGACTTCTTGAAGAAGTTCCCCGCCGGGACGGAAGGATTAGCGGTCAGCGGAGTGCGCAAAGACGGGCCCGCCGCGCAGGCGGGTATTCAGCCGGGTGACGTCGTCATTTCAACCGAGGGCAAAAAGGTCGTGCGGATCAGGCAATTGCTCGAAAGCATTCGAGGCAAGCAGCCCGGAGCGCACTTCCAGCTAACGCTGTTGCGCGCTGGCGAGGAGAAACCTCTGCAGCGAACCCTTATGCTGAATCGGGCAGAAGCTGATATCGCGGAGCCTGCAAAATGAAATTGAGATGTCACTCCCTGTCCCTGGCGCAGGTGCTGCTGCTATGCGTAACTAATGGGTGTCTACCGCGCGGGTGGACGCCCCGGTGGCGCAGGTTGCAGTTGGGAAAGGGCTTGCCTCGCTGCCGGATCGCCTTTGGCGGATGCCTCCACCAGGCGCTGAAACAACTTGGAAGAAGCTTCCTCCACGGCCTTCACCTGGCTGGGCGACAATTGATCTCGTTGAAGCAGTATTCCCTTGTATCCCAGAACCGCCGGCACATAGTCGTTGGTCTTGTCGGCCGCCACGGCTGTGTCCCAGGCGGTCTTGAGTTCCGGCGCGGCGCTGTTAAAGCCGCTCGACCTGCTCCCAGAGGCGCCCTGGCCACACCCCGCCAGAATGATGCATCCGATGAGAAGCGCCCCTGCGCGCACTGCGAATGTCTTAGCCATCTTCATGTGTTCTTCATTGAGGGCGCGTCGCCGGCGGCACCCAACCCTTGTGCCAGTAAAGTGTCCAGAGATTCTGCAATTTCACCGCCTCGACGTGACCGTCGGCAAAGCCCATATTGATTCTGCCCACCAGGGGCGCGCCGGGTGCAAGATTCCGCGGTGCGCCGGTGGGGCCGTTGAGGCCGTGCCGCGCAATCGTGAAGCGCTGCATACTGTTGTTGTCGGCCCCCGTGTATAAGTTCCGGGCCGGCGTATCCGTCTGCTCCGGCCAGCCATCCACCCAGACGCAATCCGCAAAATAAGGCGTCAGGGTTGGCCGCGTGATTGCGGTGTCTTTGCCATAATACAGGCCGCTGCCCATTCCGCTATAACACCAGCCGTTGATGCCATAACTGCCGTGATAAGAGGGAGTGGCATAAATCCAGTCCCACGTATAATCCGCGACACCAAACCCGGCCAGTCCTGCGTTCGGCGGCTGCTTCCAGGATGTGCCCGGGTCGTCTCTGGTTGCCGGGCAGATGCGGGACTGGGCGATTTGACTATAGTTGGTCTGGAGCTGGCCGATCCACAAGGTCGTGTTGTCGTAGTATATCAACGTGCCACCCGAATCATTCGCATACATGGTCAGGGACAGGCTAATCTGCTTGCAACTATTCAGGCATTGGATGTCTTTGGCCTTGGCCTTGGCGCGGCCCAGCGCCGGCAGGAGCAGCGCCGCCAAAATCGCGATGATGGCAATAACCACCAGCAGTTCGATCAACGTGAAGGCGTAATCTGTTTCAGTTTTCGCTATGCGCATGCGTTGCGCCTTTCTCTGATTCCGATCCCTTGCCGGAGTTGTACGGTCCAAAGCCGAGGAAACTCAGGCCAGGGTGTTCCTATTTCAACGCTAAGGCAATGCCTCAGCGAGCCCCCAGTTCTTTCTGCAGAAACGTGTAAGCCAAGGCCCACATATAAGCCGACTGCTTGTTATTGGCTGCTCCCCCATGGCCGCCTTCGATGTTTTCGTAGTAGAGCACATCGTGCCCTTGTTCCTCCATGCGGGCGACCATCTTGCGCGCGTGGCCCGGGTGCACCCGATCATCCCGGGTGGAGGTTGTAAAGAGCACCCGCGAGTACTTCCTGTCTTTAACCATGTTCTGATAGGGCGAGTACTTGCTGATATAGGCCCAATCCCCAGGTTTATCCGGGTCTCCGTATTCGTCCATCCAGCTTGCGCCTGCCAGCAGTTTGTTGAAGCGGCGCATATCAAGCAAGGGCACCTGGCAAACGATGGCTTTGAACAGGTCAGGCCGCTCCGTCAGCATCACGCCCATGAGCAAGCCGCCGTTAGAGCCGCCCTGGATTCCCAGGTGCTGCGGCGACGTCACCTTGTGCGCGATGAGGTCTTCAGCCACGGCGATGAAATCGTCATAGGCCCGTTGCCGGTTCTGTTTGCGGGCGGCTTCATGCCATCTCGGGCCAAACTCGCCCCCGCCGCGGATGTTGGCGAGCACATATACGTAGCCGCGTTCCATCCAGGCCGAGCCGATACCCGCACTGTAGGAGGGCAGCATCGAGATCTCGAACCCGCCGTATCCGTATAGCAAGGTGGGATTCTGCCCGTTCAGGGCTAACCCCTTTTTGCTCACCTGAAAATAAGGCACCTTGATGCCGTCCTTGGATGTCGCCTCATGTTGAGAGATCTCCAGACCCTCGGCATTGAAGAATGAGGGCAGGGTCTTCAACTGCTCCCGGTCCTTGCTCCCGATCGTGCCGAAGTAGAGGCTCGAAGGCGTTAGAAAGTCTGTCACGGTCATGAAATAATCGTCCGACTCATCGGGATCCACGCCGCTGATGCCGATCGAACCGAAGGTTGGCGCCTCGAAGGGCGTCCGGTTCCACGACCCGTTTTTGTGTTCGAGCACGTAAAGCCGGTTCCGCACATTATCGAGTTCGTTCAGGAGCAAGTAGTGCTTGGTCTCGCTGCTCCCGGCCAAGCTCTTGCGCTCAGTGGGTCTAAAGAGCTCCTCCAACCGTGCCTGGCCCTTAAGATATTCCTCCAGCGGGGCGGCCAGCAGCGCGCCGGATGGGTAAGTCCTCCCGCTCACCGTCCAGTCCGAGCGCAACCGCAGCACCAACTGGTCGTCAAACGTGCCCACGGTCGCGTCCGCGGGCTTGTTGATCTTTACCCACTGATCTCCGCGACGAAGGAATGCCTCGTCGGTGAAGAAGCTGACACCACGCCGAATCAGCTCGTAAGTGTGGCCATGGTCGTGAATTACCTCGGCGTCTACGCTCACATCAGTGGTCTGTCCTTCAAACACCAATGAAGCCTGCGCAAGCGGTGTGCCCCGCTTCCACTCCTTTACGATGCGCGGGTAGCCTGAGGCAGTGAGCGAGCCTGGACCAAAATCGGTGCCCACATAGAGCATGTCTCGATTGCGCCAGGCCACATGGCTCTTGGCTTCGGGGAGATAGAACCCGTTGGTGACGAACTGCCGGGTGTTGAGGTCAAACTCCCGGATCACGCTGGCATCTGCCCCGCCGCGCGACAGCGAGACCAGGCAACGGTCGTAGGTCGGGTAGAGGATCTGATCGCCCTTCCAGACCCAGTTCTCCTTCTCCTCCGCAGCCAATTTGTCCACATCGAGCACGACCTCCCACGCGGGTTGTGGCTTCTTGAACTCGTCCAGGCTGGTGCGGCGCCATAATCCGCGCACGTTCTTCTCGTCGCGCCAGAAGTTGTAGCACCACGCCCCATGCTTGCTTACGTACGGAATGCGCTCCTTCGAATCCAGGATCGAGAGCAGCCGTTTGCGCGTAGGCTCGAAGTCCGGCGAGGCTTCGAGCTCCTTGGTGCTGATTGCATTTTGGGCGCGCGCCCAAGCGAGAGCGCGCTCGCCCGTGACGTCCTCGAGCCACAGGTAGGGATCATCAGCCTGCGAAGGCACTTCTGGCGCAGGAACAGATTGGTTCGCAACCTCCGCCGCGACGGCCATGCTCAGCGGGGCCGCCAAATACCAGATTGTCGTTGCTGCGGCGCACAAGATCATGTTCGAGGTTGCGTTATTCCAGTTCTCAATAAACGACAGCATCACAGGCGTCAGAAGATACGGAGCGCAGGCTGGGAAGAAAGGTTAAAAGGCGCGCGTGTGGACCAGGGTTCGTGTATGACCAGCCTTGGCTTGTTTCACCACCGCTTCGGGTGTTCAATGGGGAGATGAGCTTTGTCCCAGCGCTTCCGCAGAGACCGTGAGCACAGAAGCTACGAAACCATTATTGGGGTCACGAGCTTCAGCACGTCGTTACCGCTGGCTGCTGTTCGACGCCGACGGCACTCTGTTCGATTACGACCGCGCGGAACGCGTGGCGCTCGAACAGGCTCTCGGGCAGATAGGGGAGTCGTTCGAACCCAGCCACCTGGCAGCCTACCGGCGAATTTGGCCCGGTTGGGGCATCCGTCCAAACGCGAGGTGCTGATGATAGGCGACGGTTGGACCTCGGACATCCACGGTGCGGTCGAGTATGGCATAGACGCCTGTTGGTATAACCCGGGACGCAAGCCTCGACCCACCGAGTACGCAATCACTCGCGAGATTGCTTCCTTGTGCGAGTTAATAGACTGGTTGGGCTAAGCCGCTTGGTAGCGGTTAGGGATGCTGTGCCGGCGCCTGAGCGGGCTCGGCATAAAGCCCAAGCTCCGCCAGCGCGGGGCATACCGGGGCCTGGGTGATACGCAGCCGAACCTTGTCCGTGGTAACGTAATCGCCACGAACCAACCGAAGATTCCCAATACTAGTACCCTTGGCGAATTCGACCCACTGCCCATCCTTAAATTGATCAAGTGCGAACCCCTCCACGCGCTGCCCGAGCGGCAAGTACTCACGGAGACTGACCACGTTGAAGGTGATGGGCTTGCCAAAAGCCAGAACCAGTTCGGGCGTAGCGACGCTGTCGTCGGTGCACCAATAGGTATCGCGCTTGTGGTCCAGCAGGTTCACGGCTGCGAACTGCTTCGCGTCGCCGCGGGTGTTGCTTGCTGTGAGTTTTGCCCCTCGGGCCAAGTCCTTGGAGAACGTGGCATCGAGTATGCGCCGGAATTCAGTGAGCGAGCGGATATCATCCTCATGGATGCGTCCACGCCGGTCAGGAGGCAGATTGAGGTTCAGGCAGGCGCCCCGGCCCACCGACTTGTAGTAAATGTCCAACAACGCCCGCGGGGTCTTCACCTGCGCGTCCTCGCTGGCATGGTAAAACCAGCCCGGCCGGATTGACACGTCGCACTCCGCCGGCAGCCAGTGTGTGCCCGGGCGTTCCCCAGAGTTAAGGAGGGCACTGGAGCCGCCAGGATACCGGCCCGCAGCGTTCAACGTCGCCCAGCAGGGGTCCCCGGCGATGCCGCTTTCATTGCCCACCCAGCGGAAATCCGGGCCGGCATCGCTGAACATGACCGCTCCCGGCATCAGCTCGCGGACGATCTGCCAGGTGTGATCCCAATCATAATAGGTCCGGTTATCTATCTGGCGCTTCTCCCTGGCTCCGCCATAAAAGCCGTCACCGCCGTTGGCGCCGTCGAACCAGACCGTAAAGATGTCACCGTAGTTGGTCAGCAGCTCACGTAACTCGTTGCGGTAACAGGTAACATATTCGGGCCGACCGTAGTCCTTGTGGTTGCGGTCCCAAGGCGAGAGATAAACCCCGAACTTCAACCCGTGGCGTCGGCAGGCCGTAGAGATTTCCTTCACCACGTCGCCATGCCCGCCCTTCCAGGGGCTGTTCTTGACCGAATGTTCGGTGTATCGGCTGGGCCAGAGGCAGAAACCGTCGTGGTGCTTGGCCGTCAGGATGAGACCTTTCATCCCGGCTCGTTTCGCTGCCAGGACAATCTGGTCAGCATCAAAGTCGGTCGGGTTGAAGACCTTCTCGTCCTCATCGCCGTAACCCCATTCCTTGTCGGTGAACGTGTTGACAGTGAAATGGAGGAACCCATAGAACTCCATCTCATGCCAGCGAAGCTGCCGCTCGGCGGGAACCGGGCCGTAAGGCTGTGGTGGCGGAACGATATTGCTGCCAGCCGCAGCCAGCGTGGTCAGGCTAGTTAAAAGGCCGGACCACATCACGGCCTGCAGGACGACTTTCATGTGCCGCAGGTTGCACTGGTTGTTGGCAGATTGCAATGCCTTCCGGGTGCAGGCCTGGAGAAGATGGATTCAGTTACGGACAGAATATTTGATCCGAATGCCCACTTCAGAGAACAGCAGAGGAGCGTGTGGAATTTGCTGGCGAGGCTTCTGCGAGGTGAATCATACTAGCAGAAGAATCATGAGGAAACTATGATGAATAAAACGACATGGGGAAGCAGGCAAGCATCCGCCATTCTCTGCGCATTTGTTCTTGCCGTCGGTCCGCAGATCGCCTCCGCCGCTGGCCAGTCTAGCGAGGCTGCGTTTCGGCCCCCGTCAGTCCCATTGGTTGCCTGTGACCCCTATTTCAGCATTTGGTCGCCGGCGGACAAGCTGACGGACGCGGACACCGTCCACTGGACGGGCAAGCCCCATCGGCTCACCAGCCTGGTGCGGATTGACGGCAAGGCGTTTCGGCTGATGGGGAAGGAGCCGGCCGAAGTACCCGCGCTGCCGCAGACTGGGCTCGAAGTCCTGCCGACGCGAACCATCTACACATTCGAGGGCGAAGGTGCGAGGGTGACGCTCACGTTCATGACTGCTGCGCTGCCGGATGACCTGATGGTCTATTCACGGCCAGTGACTTACGTCACGTGGGAGTTGAAAGCGACGGATGGGAAAGAGCACGAGATGTTTGTGGGCTCCCGTTGCTCAGCAGAGATTACCGTCAACACTCATGCTCAGGAGGTCACGTGCTCGGACGAGAACATAGGAAGTCTCGCCGTCGTGAAGATCGGCTCCCGAGAACAAGCCATTCTCGGGAAGAAAGGCGACGACCTGCGTATTGATTGGGGTTATCTTTACGCGGCGGCGCCGACATCGGAGAACCCCACCTTCGGCTACCACCCTAGCAGCCGTGAAGAACCAAGCCACTCCAATGCCTCCGAGACATGGGGGGACTTCGGTTTTGAGCTTGGTAAGAAAGTCGGCGGCAAACCTGTCTTTCGCTGGCTCATGCTGGCCTACGACGACGAGTATTCGATCCAATATTTCAAGAAGAACCTGCGACCTTATTGGCGGCGCAATGGGGATGACGCCGCGGCTTTGCTCAGAAAGTCTGCGGCGGAATATGAATCGCTTAAGAAGCGCTGCGTGAAATTCGACGCTGAGCTTATGGCGGCACTCAGCAAGGCCGGCGGTGAGAAGTATGCGCGGATTTGCGCGCTGGCTTATCGGGAATGCTACGCAGCCAACAAGGTTGTGGCGGATGACAACGGCCAGCCGCTCATGTTCCCGAAAGAGAATTTCAGCAACGGCTGCATTGGCACGGTGGACGTGATCTACCCCATGGCGCCGCAGTTCCTGTTGTTCAGCCCGTCGCTCACCAAGGCCATGCTGGTGCCGATCCTTGACTACGCGGCCTCCCCGCGGTGGCGCTGGCCGTTTGCGCCGCATGACCTGGGCACTTACCCGCTGGCCAATGGTCAGGTCTATGGCGGGGGTGAACGCACAGAGCAAGACCAGATGCCGGTCGAGGAGACTGGCAACATGCTTGCCCTGCTGGCTGCGCTGGCTCGAGTGGAAGGTAACGCGGACTTCTGCGTGAAATACTGGCCGGTGTTGGAGAAGTGGGCCGAATATCTCAAAGCCAAGGGCTTTGACCCCGAGAACCAGCTTTGCACGGATGACTTCGCGGGTCACCTGGCACACAACGTGAACCTGTCAGCCAAGGCGATCTGCGGGCTTGGCGCCTTTGGCCAACTCTGCGAACTGCGCGGCAAGAAGCCCGAGGGCGCCGAATACAACAAGCTGGCGAAGGAATTCGCTCTGAAGTGGGTGAAGGAAGCGGATGACGGCGACCATTTCCGTCTCGCGTTCGACAAGCCTGGCACCTGGAGCCAAAAGTATAACGTGGTCTGGGACCGCATCCTTGGTTTGAATCTCTTCGCCACGGCGGCGCTGCGCAAGGAAATGGACTTCTATAAGACAAAGCAGAATGCCTTTGGGCTGCCGCTCGACAGCCGGAAGGATTACACCAAGCTGGACTGGACGCTCTGGACCGCGACGCTCACACAGGACCCGGCCGACTTTACTGCATTGGTGGACCCGGTCTATCGCTTCCTCAATGAAACGCCCAACCGCGTGCCCATGACGGATTGGTATGATACCAAGACGGCAAAGCATGTGGGCTTCCAGGCGCGGTCGGTGGTCGGCGGCGTGTTCCTGCAAATGCTCTACGACCGTGCAGGCTGGAAAAAGTGGGCGAGCCGCGACGTGACGAAGGCGGCGAACTGGGCGCCGTTGCCGAAGCCGCCTACGTCAGTCGTGGTCGTACCTACATCCGAGACGGAGCCGATCACATGGCGCTACACCACTCAGACGCCTCCTGACACCTGGTTCAAGCCCGAGTTCGACGCGTCGGCGTGGAAGGAAGGGCCGGGCGGATTTGGAACTTAGGGCACGCCCAGGGCCGTGGTGCGGACGGAGTGGAGCACGCCCGACATCTGGCTGCGGCGCGAGTTTGTGATACCCGACGGTAAGTGGAGCGACCTCCATTTCCGCATGCATCACGACGAAGACGCAGAGGTGTATGTGGATGGTGTCCTGGCCACCCAAGTCTCGGGCTATGTTGCGGAATACGAGCCTGTGAGGATCAAGACGCAGGCGCGGGAGCTTCTCAAGCCGGGGAAGCATGTCCTGGCCGTGCACTGCAAGCAGACCTCGGGCGGCCAGTACATTGATGTCGGGCTGGTGGATGTGGAGGCATCGAACTGAGGATTAACAGCGAAGACGTGAGGGCGCGAAGGCGGATTGCCCACCGCCAACTCGTGCCGAGCCCCTCGCAAGCTTGACGCGGGGCGTCGCAACATAAAGGCTGTGCCCACGATGCCCGCAGCAATCAAGACTGAGAGACCCCAAGTTCGATCCGCCCTCGTTCCGCCCCATTCCAGTCTGATTGGTAACTACCGCTGGGTAATTTGCGCACTCCTGTTCTTCGCGACGACGGTCAACTACATTGACCGGCAGATATTGTCCCTGATCAAGGAGATTCTTGACAAGGAGATTGGCTGGACCAATGAGCAGTTCGGCTGGGTCAACTCCGCTTTCCAGTTTGCCTACGGTGTCGGACTGCTGGGCTTCGGGTGGTTTGTGGACCGATTCGGCACTAAGGTGGGATACGCGGTATCCATTATTGCGTGGAGCATCTCGGCGGCGGCTCATGCACTGGTTGGCAGCTTCGCCGGATTCCTCACGGCCCGCTCCGCCCTCGGGCTGGGCGAGGCCGGCAACTTCCCATCGGCAATCAAGGCCGTGGCGCTATGGTTCCCGAAACGCGAGCGCGCGTTTGCAACCAGCATCTTCAATGCGGGCACCAATGCCGGCGCCCTCATTGCCCCCGCCTTCATTCCCTGGATGGCCTACACGCTCGGCTGGCAGTCTTGTTTTATTGCCGCCGGCATTGCCGGGTTACTGTGGCTGTTTCTGTGGGTTCCGTTCTATGACGTGCCGGACAAGTGCAAGCGCGTAGGTGCTGCCGAGTTGGCCGTGATCCGGAGCGACCACGAAGAGGAGAAGCCGCAGGAAAAGGTGCCGTGGCTCAGCCTGCTCGGTTACCGCCAGACATGGTCCTTCTTTATTGCCAAATTCCTCACCGACCCGGTCTGGTGGTTTTACCTGACGTGGCTGCCCGACTATTTCAAGAAGACTCGGGGGCTGGATATCAAGAAGAGCTGGATACACATTGTTACTATCTACGGCATCGTGACGGTGCTCAGCATCTTCGGCGGCTGGGTCACGGGGTATCTCACCAAGCGCGGCTGGACAGTGACGCGGGCACGCAAGACCGGCATGTTCATCTTTGCGCTGTGTGCTTTGCCGATCCTTGTCGTGACGCAGGTGGGGGCATGGACGGCAGTCCTGCTGATCGGCCTGGCGGGATCGGCTCACCAAGCATGGTCGGCGAATCTGTACACTACTGTGTCCGACATGTTCCCCAAGAAGGCTGTGGCCTCAGTGATCGGCATTGGCGGCATGGCAGGCTCCGTGGGCGGCATCTTGTTTCAACCATTCACGGGCCGGTTGGTTGACCATTTTCAGAAGCAACATAACGCCACCGCAGGGTATGCGATCGTGTTCAGCGTCTGTGCTTGCATGTATCTGGTGGCCTTTGCGCTGAACCATCTTTGCGCGCCGCGCTTCGAGCCGTTCCAACTCAAAGAACAGCCACGGTAAGGGGATTACTTATTCATATATAAACCGCATGGAGACTTTATGTGCTTGAGAGACTTCAAGTTCGCAATGTTAGCGGCGCTCGTTGGCGCCTCTGCGCTAGGCGCCCAGCCGCCGACACAAAACGGCTCGACGGTGGTGACATCGTCCGATCCAGTGCCGCCCTACAAAGATGGCCGACCGACGGCGAAATACAGGTTGAACGCGCTGGACCAGGGTGTGGTGTTGCATCACGGCGACGGGCCGGGCAAATGTGATTACATGGGTGCGCGCGACATCTGGGTATTCGAGAGCGGCGGCACTTACTACATGCATTACGACGCGGCGGGGCCAACGGGCTGGCTTGCGGCGCTGGCGACGAGCAAGGACTTGGTGTATTGGGACAAAAAGGGGCCGGCGCTAGAACTCGGGAAGCCCGGTGCAGACGATTCCAAGAGCGCCTCCTACGGCGTGACTTTCAAAGACGGCCAGAGCTGGCACATGTTTTACCTCGGCACGCCGAACGTCACGCCTGCGCCCGACCTCGTTCCCATGTTCCCGTATCAAACCATGAAGGCCAAGAGCCAGTCGCCCTCCGGCCCTTGGACGAAGCAACCGGAAGTCGCGCCCTTCCGCTGCCAGCCGGGGACCTATTACTCCGTGACCGCCAGCCCTGGTTACATTGTCAAGCAGGGTGGCGAATACCTGATGTTCTTTAGCGCCGCTGCGTCGCCTCCCACTAAGCGCACCATCGGCATCGCCCGCACGAAGAACCTGGATAGCGCGTGGACGCTCGACCCGCAGCCGATTGTCTCGCCGGAGGAGCAAATCGAGAACACCTCGCTCTACTACGAGCCGGCTAACAAAACGTGGTTCCTGTTCACCAACCACATCGGCGTGGACGACCGCGGTGAATACACCGATTCCGTCTGGGTGTATTGGAGCAAAGACCTGAATCGCTGGGATGCGCGCAACAAGGCGGTCGTCCTTGACCGCAAGAACTGCACGTGGTCGAAGGACTGCATCGGGTTGCCTTCGGTGGTGAAGTTCGGGAAACGGCTCGCGGTCCTCTACGATGCGCCTGGAGAAAGCAGCGTTAGCCACATGCGCCGAGATGTCGGTTTGGCCTGGTTGGATCTGCCGCTGCGCCCTCTGCCATGAATCACGTTGAGCGTTTCAGGGCGGTCATGAACTTCCAGCCAGTGGACCGGCTGCCGCGCTGGGAATGGGCCATGTGGTGGGATCAGACCATCGAGCGCTGGCATCGCGAGGGCTTGCCGGTAGAGCTGAAGTCCCACCAAGTATATGACATCGCTCAGTACTTCGGCCTCGACCCCTACCAGCAGTACTGGTTCAGCACTACCGACCCCACAATTGAGGCGACGCAGCATCATGTGGAGGGGATTGTAGCGAACATGGACGATTACCGGCGCATCCGGCCGCGGTTGTTCCCGTGCCACGATGCGGCGATTGCGGGCATGGCGGCCTGGGCGGAGCGGCAGCGGCGGGGCGAGGCGGTGGTGTGGTGCACGCTGGAAGGTTTCTTCTGGTTCCCGCGCGCGCTAATGGGTTTCGATAAGCTCATGCTGGCTTTCTACGACCAGCCGGAGTTACTGCATGAGATCAACCGTGATCTGCTCGCCTTTAACCTGAGCCTCTTGGACAAGATCTTGCGGGTATGCGTGCCGACGTTCATAACCATTGCCGAGGATATGTCCTACAACCACGGCCCGATGATCTCGAAGAGGACTTTCGACCAATTCGTGGCGCCGTATTACTGCCAGCTTGTGCCACGGTTGCTAGAGCGCGACATCATGCCGTTTGTGGACACGGATGGGGACGTGGCTCTACTCGTGCCGTGGCTGGCTGAGTTGGGCGTGGATGGCGTGCTGCCGCTGGAGCGTCAAGCGGGCGTGGACGGGATGTGCCTGCGCGAGCAATTCCCGCGTCTGCGGATGGTCGGCCATTTCGACAAGATGACCATGAACCGTGGGGAGCCAGCGATGCGCGCTGAATTCGAGCGCCTGCTGCCGCTCATGAAGCGGGGTGGGTTCATACCTAGCGTGGACCATCAGACGCCGCCGGGCGTGTCTCTGGAGGAGTATCGTGTGTATCTGCGGCTGTTGCAGGAATACATGGACGCGGGGCACCCGTGAACCGAGTCTTCATGCAGGGGAAGGGACAGGTGCTATGGAAATTGCCGGCGCCGCATGTGGCTGCGAGTGAGGAAATGACAGGGTCAGCAGGCTGAAAATCTGCGCAACAGGGATTTCGGGCGCTACCGCAGCGCTTCGTCGCTTCTTGCATGTGCCGGCAGTTCGTCGTGCTCAGTGCTGATGCGCAGGCCACGGTCGTCCGTGAGTGACAGGAACCACACCAGCGGCCGCTGCTCGGGTAAACGCGCGCTGATCGTAGCGTGGCCCACCTCTGCTGGAGCGGTTTCCCAGCGGCGCTTCTGCCATTCACCAGTGTCGGCGGTGTAGTGGAGAGCGGCCTCTTTAATGGGCACGGAGGCGATCAACTTGGCGGTCACGCGGTCGCCCTTGATCTGCATTGGCCCCAGGCAGGGCAGGGGAGTGCCACCGCGCAAGACGCTGTCCACGAATAGATCTACCTCGTCAAAGTTCCAGATATGGCCGTGAGGCAGATTGAGCACCACGCAGACATGTCGGAACTTGGCCGGCACCAGCCGATAGGAGGCGCGATACGAGTCCAGCGGATAGGCAAAATCGTTAGAGCCGTTCAGGAACAGGATGGGGCAATTGACGCCGCCGAGGTACTGGGACGGGTCGAAGTCCTGCAGCCAGAGGGCACGGGCCTCGGGGCTCATTTTCGCAAGCGAGCCTGCCTTCCAGACGCTGTTGTTCCCAAGGAAGCCGCAGCCGTAAACAGGCACGGCGACTTTCAGGCGATCGTCGAGGCCGGCAACAATGCAGGTGAGGTAGCCGCCCCAACTGATGCCGGTGATGCCGATACGGCGCGGGTCCACTTCAGGCAATGCGGCCACCAGCGACACGCCAAGAATCACAGCGCTGACCGCGTGGTAGGTCCACATGTCGCATGCATTCTGGTCAGTGAAGTCGCGGAACTTGGTGTCATCGCCTTGGCCGGGTCCGCCATCCGGGAGGGGGCCGTTGGGGCCACAGCCCGCCGTGTCCATTGCCAGGGCCACATAGCCGCGCCTGGCCCAATGCTCGGCCCAGTCGCGGAAGGCTTTGCCGCCTCCGCCATGAACAAGCACCATGGCAGGAAAGGGGCCGTTGCCTGAAGCGGGCCGGCCGAGGTAGGCGAAGATGCGCGTCGGCTTATCTCGGTAGGGCTCGCCCTGGTAATAAACCTCCTGCACCAACCCGGTTCGCGCACCCCACTGGGCCGCTGGCGCCTGTTTGAGCGCCTCCGTGTTCCATGGTCCGGTATGGCGCGAGGCGGTTTTGAGCGAACTGCACCCGGCGACCAGCAGGAGCGAAAGCGAAAGCGGTAGTAAACGGTTCATCGTAACCCCTTGCTTACCCGCCACCGGCCTTCCCTGCAAAGCAGAAAGTGGTTTTCGGTGGAATAGGGGTCCGCAGCATCCTCTGCGGCCCGCTGATACCGTAGCCATTCGCCAGTGGGGATGCCATCGCTTTGTTCTGGACTAACTCGGCGTAGATCAGCAAATACAGGGTGACTTGATCGTGCCTAATGAACCGATGGAAGCCTCATCTCAAAGTATGAACTTAGCAGCACACACAGGGACTAACAGCACCACGCGCCGCGAATTCCTCAAGACCTCAAGCAAAGCTGTCGCGGGGGCAGCTCTGACCGCAGCTATTGCCCGGCCCGGCTACACGGCTGAGGCTAACACCATCCAGGTCGTCCTGGTTGGCTCTGGGGGCCGGGGCACAGGCGCAGCGGCCAACGCCCTCGCCACCACGAGCGGCCCGATCAAACTGGTGGCCATGGCGGACGTCTTTGACGAGCGCCTCAACCGCAGTTACGAGGCCCTGGCCAGCGCCGCGACGAAGGTCGCCGGGTCGGCGGACGCCTGGGTGATGGGCTTCAAGGCTTCCCAGGTCGAGGTGCCCCCCGAGCGGAGATTCCTCGGGTTCGACGCCTACCAGAAGGCGATGGACTGCCTCAAGCCCGGCGATGTGGTGATCCTCACTACCCCCGTGACTTTCCGCTGGGTCCACTTCACCTACGCCATTGCCAAGGGCCTCAACGTGTTCATGGAAAAGCCCGTATCCGTGGACGGGCCGACCACCCGGAAGATGCTCCAGCTTGCCGAGGAAGCCGCGAAGAAGAACCTCAAAGTGGGCGTGGGGCTCATGTGCCGTCACTGCAAAGCCCGGTGGGAACTCCTGGACCGCATCAAGCAGGGCCAGATCGGGGACATCACCACATTGCGCAGCTACCGACTGGTAGGCGGGGCGGGTTTCACGGGGCCGAAGCCGGCCGAGATGAGTGAGCTACTCTACCAGATACAGCGGTACCTTGGCTTCATGTGGGCCAGCGGTGGCGTGTTCCATGATTTTGTTGCCCATAATGTTGACGAGCGTTGTTGGATGAAAGGCGCCTGGCCGGTCCGCGCCGATGGCATGGGCTCGCGCTGTTACCGCGGGGAGGCGGTGGACCAGAACTTCGACCATTACTCGGTCGAATACACGTTCCCGGATGGCACCAAGTTCTTCCTCAATTCCCGTTACATGCCGGGTTGCCGCGAGGAGTTTGCCAGCTACGCGCACGGCACCAAGGGCTCGGCGGTGATCTCGACGTTTATGCACACCCCGGCCAAGTGCCGCATCTTCAAAGGGCAGAGCTTGAGCCGCGCCGACATGACTTGGGCTTTCCCTCAACCAGAGCCAAACCCCTACCAGCTTGAATGGGACCACCTGGTGGAGGCCATCCGGCAGGACAAGCCCTACAACGAAGTCAAGCGCGGCACAGAGGCCTCCCTGGTGGTGTTGATGGGCCGCAAGGCGGTACACACCGGGCAGACTGTCACCTTCGATGAGATGCTCAACGACGCGCATGAATTCGCGCCCGGGGTGGACAAGCTGACTATGGATTCGCCAGCCCCTGTGCGGATCGCCACCGAGGGCACGTATCCAGTCCCGCAGCCCGGCCGGCTTAAGGAGCGGGAATTCTAATTCCGTTGGAGCGGCGGGCAAGCCACGGGTGCGATCAGTGGCCGGCCACTGCTTGATTCGGCTTATCTTCCGTTGCCCCGGTTACACCCCCGGCCGCCCGCTTAGCGCGAGTCGGGAAGCAGACCACGCCCGTCCTGGCTCAACAGCTTATTCTGTCTGAGCCAGGAAATAGATCGGTCGGAAGGGCAACAGGCTCTTGTCCTCCTCCTTCAGCTTGTCATAGAAATCCTGCCATAGACTGATGAACCTGTTCAGATCGATGAGTTCCACATGGACATGGGATCTTCGCGCTTCATTCCTGCCGTCAGGGGTGAACCCGCCGGTAGAGACAAAGATGCCGACATCGCCCTCCTTCTGAAGTACTCCTATGAGTTGCCGGACTTCCTGAGCCGTTGCCGATGATTCCCGGTGCTTAATCTGCGCCTGGATACGGGGAGACTCGGCGCCCAAGGAGTAGCGATACGTTGGTTTGCCCGTTGTCGATTCTTTCTTGTGGCGGGTCGAGGGCCGCCTGTTGAAATGGCAAATGCGTCAGGCTAACCGACGGCGAATAGTTCATAGTTTCATTTACTGGCTCACCGCTTCTTCCTTCGCTCCCAGCCCTGCCAGTAGAGCAGCGGCGACGGATACGTCTTGCCTTCCATTTGCAGCCGTTGCGTGATGCAGCCCGGAGGCATCCTGCTTTCCCGCCGCAGACGCAAGGCGATTCTTACGAGCCTGCCAAGGTCACAGCGCCAATTCATGATGGGGTTGGGGTTTCCAGGCATTCGGCAAGCGGCACCCCTGCCGATGCCTCAACCTGGCTCCGAGGTTTTCACCAGTTCTGCCTCTGACACCGAAAGGCTCGTCCCAGGC
>Ga0224558_1000754_pt1 | contig 37070 bp, 25 predicted proteins | sample 714S32024metaG_FD_180682 | JGI IMG/M metagenome (GOLD analysis project Ga0224558, IMG submission 180682) | Peat soil microbial communities from Stordalen Mire, Sweden - 717 S3 20-24 | ecosystem: Environmental > Terrestrial > Soil > Wetlands > Peat | place: Sweden: Norrbotten County, Stordalen... | reverse complement strand
CTTCCTGCTGATGCTGGCGGAAGGAAGTTTGCGGCTATTTGGCTTCGGCTAAACAAGACGACCTCTTCTTCCAGCAGCACCGCGTCGCTGCCGACGATCCGTGGCGGGGCGCGGTCTATAATAACTTCCAAGCCAACCTCGCCGACCTTTGCCGCTCGGGCCGCCGCTCCGGTGCTGCTGTCCTCCTGGTAACGGTCCCCGTCAACCTCAAGGACTCTCCCCCTTTCGGCTCTCTCCATCGTGCCGACCTTGCCGAAGCTGCCCTGCTCGGCGCCGGCCGCACCAACGACGCTCTCCGAATTCTCCGTGAGCTCGAGGCCCTTCAGCCCGAATCCGAAGAGATTAAAGCGGGAATCTCAGCCGTCCAGAGCCGAGGTAAGACTCAGTAGGAAGCTCTTGCTCTCGGTGAGCGGATACGATCTACTGAAAATCGCACTTATTCGCCGCATGAAGAGCGATGAAAAATGGGGTAGGGCCACCATGGACCGGGGAGACAGCCGGCATGCCTCTAGCCCCTCCTCCCATGTCGATGCGGCTGGAATTGAGATCGGGAGCGGACTCCAGCGCAGCTTGGCGGGGCGGCTTTCCTGGGTCAGTCCAGGGGTGGCCTTGCTTTTTCTTGGTTGTTTCCTGTACGTCTGGCTTCGGATTGAGCCGGCGCTTCAATTCCAGGCTCTGGGCCCGGTGTTCCTTATCAGCCAGCGTTTCTTTCAGGAGCACTGCCTTTACCCCGGAGGGCTGATCGACTATGCGGCGGCCTTCATCCTGCAGTTCTATCGCTTTTCATGGTTCGGGGCGCTCCTCACGACGGCGTTGGCCGGCGCCATCTGCTTCGCCCTCCGCCGCTTGCTGGCTCGGTCAGGCTGGCCGGGTTTGCGGATGCTGCCCTTCGCGGCGGTGGTCTTGCTGCTGGCTGCCCAATCCAACTACAGCTTTGCCTGGATGGGACCTGCGCTTAGCATGTTATTGGCTTTGGTCGCGGCCAACGCTTACCTCATCCCGCGCCAGTGGTCGTGGCGCCTCACCGTCTTTTGCCTTTGCTGCCTGCTTTTGTACTATCTGCTTGGAGGCGGTTTTCTCTTGTATGTTTTGTTGTGCGCGGTCTGCGAAGGGCTAATCCAGAACCGTCGCTGGCAGGGCTTGGCCTATCTGGTCGCTGGGGCCACGATCCCTTACGCCGCGGCGAACACGGTTTTTGTCATCACCCTTGAAGACGCCTACCTTTATTTGACGCCGTTTTCGGGTGTCCCGCGCCCTCCGTTGGCCGCCTTGGCGCTTTTTTTTCTCGGCCCATGCCTGCTGCTGACCGCCAAGGGCCGAAACGTTCTTATTAACCGGTCGAGTCAGGGCCAGGCAGGCACCGCAGCGCTGTCGAGCGGCTCCCTTTCGGCGCCGAAGCTGCAGCTTGCACCCAAACAGAGAAACAGGCTCGGCCCTAAACCGCCGGTTTCCCAGGTGAAGAAGCCCGCGCAACCCGGGTCTTCATTGGCCTCCAGGATGTGGACGTTTTTCTCGGGCCGCCTGGTCCGCCGGCTTGGCCACCCGGCCATTTGGACGGGATTGGCTGCGGCTTGGCTGGGCGTCTCCTTCGATTCGCAAGCGAAGCTGCTGATGCAGGTTGAGTATTATACCCAGCATCAGCAATGGGACCGGGCGCTCCAAGCCGGGTCCCATTTGAAGTCCGCCGTCCCCTCCGCTATTTGCGACATTGACCGGGCTTTGTCCCATACCGACCGCCTGCTCGAGGAGATGTTCCATTACCCTCAAAAACTCGGGCTCGCTTTCTGGTTTGATTTGCATCACACGATCGACAACAGGAAACTGCTCAAGGCCAGCGATCTCCTTTTTGAGCTGGGCCATATCAACCGCGCGGAGCGTTTCGCCGCCGAGTCTTTGGAGCTCAATGGTTACCAACCGGGAGCCCTGAAGCAGCTTTTCCTCGTCAGTGTCCTCAAAGGGGACGCGCGTACGGGCCTGCCTTTCTTGAACCTGCTAGGCTGCACTCTATGGGGCCGCGAGGTGGCCGCACATTATCGCCAGGAACTGGCAGCGGATCCGCAATTGAGCCACGACCCGGAATTGCAGCAGGTCCGCTCGGTGATGCTGACTCGAGACTACGTTGGCGTGATTCCGGACAACACGCTTATGCTCGCGTCGTTGCACCAGAATCCGCACAACCACATGGCCTTTGCCTATTTGATGGCTTATTATCTGCTCAACCGCCAACTCGAGAAGCTCGCCCAGAGCCTCGACCGATGGGATGCCCCCGATGGGACGCCCCTTCCTTGGCACATCCAGGAAGCCCTGGCGCTGCTGCAAGGACAAAACCCACAGGCGAACGTCAATCTGCACGGACTCACCCTCAGCCCGGTGTGCCTCGAACGCTACAAGGTCTTTCAGAACGCCGTGAGCAATTACCGCAGCCGATTGGAGGCCGGCGAAGCGGACCTCGCTCCGCAGTTCGGGGACACCTATTGGTACTACTATCTCTACGGACACAGCGGTTGCGTGGTCCCAACGATAGCGAAAGAGAAGCAATGAAGGCCTGTCTCGCAATTCTATGCGCCCAATCACGGACTGAAGAACCAAAACGCCCCGGCCCTGCTCTCCGGGTATGGCTGCTATGTCTTGGATTCCTCTTGCTCATCGCTGGCGCCCAAGGGGAATTGGTTCCGGAGGCTGGTCGCCCTCCTAACCTCACCCCCGATTACGCGGGAATCGTGATTCCCCCCAACATCGCGCCCCTGAACTTCGCGATAAATGAACCTGCCGCCCGGTTTCGCGTCGAAATCTCCTCGCGCTCAGGCCAATCCATCCAAATTGCCTCTCGTACGGGTAAGATCCTAATCCCGCAGGTGGATTGGCGTGCGCTGCTCCAAGCCAACCGCGGCCAGGCGCTCCATCTGGATGTCCGCGCGCAGAATCCCGCCGGGCAGTGGACCCAATTCCAAGTCGTCACGAACACTATTTCCGATGATGACATAGATGGATACCTGGCCTACCGGCGGCTGGGCCCGCTCTTCAACTTCTTCGGCAGCGGCACGGTTGGCATTTTCCAGCGGAATCTGCGGAATTATGACGAATCGCCAATTCTGGAGGTGAAGGATCGCACTGAGAACCGAGGTTACTGTGTGAATTGCCATACCTTTCTCAACCGCGATCCGGGGACCTTTACCCTGCACTTGCGAGGCATGGACGGCAAAGCCATGCTGCTGGCCAGAAACGGCCAGGTCGCCAAGGTCGATCTGCTGGGCGGTTACATGTGCTGGCACCCCAGCGGAAAACTCCTGGTCTTTTCTCGCAACAAACTCTCGCTCTTCTTCCACAGCGTCGGCGAAACCCGCGAGGTCTATGACGGGCATTCGGACCTGGCCATCTATCACCTGGATTCAAACACCGTCACGACGCCGCCCGTCATCGCCCAACCGGACCGGCAGGAGAATTGGCCTATGTGGTCGCAGGACGGTCAATATCTCTACTTCGTCAGTGCTCCCGCGTTGCCCTTGGACCGGTTCAAGGATGTCCGTTATGACCTGATGCGGGTGCATTATGACCTGGCGACCGATGCCTGGGGCACCCCCGAGACGCTGCTCTCGGCCCAGGAAACTGGCCGCAGCCTGGTCGAGCCGCGGCCCTCGCCGGATGGGCGTTTCCTCGTGTTTACGGCCTGCGATTACGGCCATTTCCCGATTTACCAGACCAACAGCGCGCTTTACCTGATGGACCTGGCGACCAAAGCCTATCACCGCATGGAACTCAACAGCGGCCGGGGAGACACCTGGCATTGCTGGTCCAGCAACAGCCGCTGGCTGGTCTTCACCAGTAAACGCCTCAGCCGATTACTGTCCCGGCCATTCTTTAGCCACATTGACCAAACCGGCCAGGCCAGCAAGCCCTTCGTCTTACCCCAGGAAGAGCCTCTGTTTTACGACACCTTCCTCAAGAACTACAATGTGCCGGAGTTGATTACCGGCCCCGTAACGGTGGCCGAACGCGACCTGTTCAAGGCCGTCTTCAGACCTCCCACGGTCAAGCCCTCCGCCGCCACGCCTTCCCCACAGCAGGATCAAAGCGATGAAACGGCCCCCGCGCGAAGCCGTTAGGCCTTTTGCCTGAGGCGTCACCCATCAGGGCGGCGATCAACAAAAAACACGTTGGACATTCTTCCGTCCTCCAAATTCGCAAAGCGGCAAACTTGAGCGCCACGGAACGCTCCAGGCGGGTGTCCTGCGCGAGATATACCTCTCCCATACCTCCGGCGCCGCAGCGCCGGATCACCCGATACGGCCCTATACGTTCGGGGACCACGATCTCACACTCGCCGAATTCGATGAATCTATCAAGCTCGAAGACAGCAATTCTCATTTTGTCAGTTTGGTAGGGCGCGTCACTCCGTGCGCGCCGGTCGTAGGCCGCCTGCGAGCGAACGGCGCGCACGGAGTGACGCGCCCTACCATGCGACTCATCCCCACAATGAGAATTGCTGGCTCGAAGACGACTACGAATTGAAGCTTTGACCCGGCGGAACCGATGGGCCTACACTGTGCTTATGACGAACGTCCGGGACGAAGGCCCTGCCTGGCTTGAGGATCAGAACCGGCAACGAATTCCGATCCGGGGATCCTGTTCGATCGGCCGCTCTGTCTCCAATCAGGTCGCCTTGGCGAGTGAAAAGGTTTCCCGCCGCCACGCCATGATCCAGGTCCAACGTGAAGATGAGTTCTGGCTGGTTGATTTTGGCAGTCGCAACGGCACCTATCTAAACACCCGGCGCATCACCAACCCCCAGCGCCTGCAACATGGCGATCGCGTCACCATCGGGCCCTTTGAATTTGTTTTCCAGCTCCAGCAATCCCAGCAGCGTGGTGCGGTAGAAACCGTGTTCGCCGACAGGACCGCGACTGACATCCGTGAGGCCAAGTGCTGGTTGCTGGTGGCCGATATTATTGGTTCTACCCGTCTGATCAAGGAGTTGCCGCCGGATGAAGTGCCGGTGATGACCGGCCGGTGGTTGGCTGAATGCAAGCAGACCATCGAAGAACATGGGGGGAGTATTAACCAGTTCTTTGGCGATGGCTTCTTCGCCTATTGGCGGGACCACGAGAGAGCTCAGGTTGCCGTCGCGACCACTTTGCAGGCTCTTCGCCGGCTCCAGGACCAGGCGCGCCCCGGCTTCCGCGTCGTCGCCCATTATGGTGAGGTCGTGATCGGAGGACTTTCTCTCGGCGAGGAGGAGCGGATTTCCGGAGAAGAAGTCCACTTTACCTTCCGGATGGAGAAACTGGCTGGCAGATTGGGGGAGGCACGGTTGCTGAGCAAGGCGGCTTGGGAGCGGCTGGCAGCTTTGATCGAGGCGAGGGCAGTTGGAGACCACGCGGTGCCGGGCTTTGAATCCAAGGTTCCGATGTACGCCTTCTGAAGTCGGACTTTAGTCTCAGGCTCAGCGCGCGCCGGATGTGATCAGCGGGCCGCACTGGAAGTGCGGATGAACCGGATCGTATCCTCATACCGCTTTGTGGAACGTCTAAGGCGCTCCACTAACGCGCGACTCAGCGCCAGCAAAAAGGGCAAGGCCAAAGCAGGCGACTCCCGAATCAGACGTTCAAAAGCCGCACTCGACAGCTTCAGCAACCTGGTGTCTCGATTGGCAACGACGTCCGCTGAGCGTGGTCGTTGGTCAAGCAACGAAATCTCCCCAAAACACTCGCCGGGTCCTATGGTTGCCAGAGTTGACTCCTTTCCTTCGATGATCGCCAAGGTCCGGAGTTCTCGTTCCAACACAACATACATCGCGTCCCCGTGTTGTCCCTCCTGGACCAGGTCACTATACTGCGGAACCTGCACCACCTCCACGTAGCCAAGGAACTGCTGGATTTGGTCTTCTTTCAAGCCGGCGAAAAGCTTGATGCGGCCCAGCGCTCCCGGCGCCAAACCGAGGCTGGCTGACGATGTCCCCACCTTACTCATCGCGCCATTGGGGTCTGCTCCGAATCCAGTCACCTGCGCCTCGTACCGGAAAGAGCACTGTTTCTTGACTCATTCTCATATCGCTGCGTGCCTCGCTTAGAACGATTCAATGGTACGCCCGGCAACCATTCAAGCAACACCGAAAGCAGCGCTCGCAAACTCAAAAAAGATGGTAACACCAGTGTAGCTCCAGTTAAGCGCAGGGTAGGCGCCGTGCACACAAGCAGGTTCTCGTCCCCGCTCGCCAGCGTGGCATTCTATTGCACAGACCCTGGCCGTCGAGGGAGGGTCGAATGGTCCTTGATTAGCAACCTTGCAGGCTTCTAGAAACTCAACAGCAATTGCCAGATGTACATGTTGCCAAAGGCGTCAATGTCCTCCCAGATCTTGCGGACAAGCTCGGGGCTGCCGGTGATCTCGGGCAGTTCCTTGACGCGCTCTTCCCAAGGGAAGCAGACGCCTGGCCGCACACGCGGCTGCGGACGTCCACTCATGCCGTTGACCTTCTGACGATCCGCCACCGACGCCGGCAAATCGCAGGGTGGCGTCGCAACCGGCGTCTTGTAGGTGCCTGCACCATAGACGCCGTCTTCGCGCGCCGTTTGTGTCATCACGCGGATGTTCTCAATGCTGGTGTCGTCCTGCATAATGGCCCCAGCGTCCATGATATAGCCGCCGTCGCGAGCCACCTCGTCAATGACCCGCCGGCAGAAAGCACGCACCTCGTCTGGCTTGCCGTAGCTCAGCAGCACATTGGGGATGCCGCCGCTGAGCGCGAACTTGTCATGCAGCTTGCGGTGCGCGTGGGAGATGTCGTCCTGGTCGCAGTGGAAGACGATGCTGCGGTCGGGCAATTCGCGGAAGGCATCGAAGTGGTGGTGCCATTTGCCTTCGGCGTAGAATAGCGTCTGGTGCCCGTTCTTCCAGAACTCCTCAATGATGGGCCTCAGCGTCGGCCAATTGTGGGAGGCGAACGTCTTCGGGTTGACAAACGGCACGCAGCCGCGATGCATCCAGAAGCCGATAGGGACTTGCTTACCCGCATCGGCGGTGGTCAAGCCCACGTGGCACAGATGGGGCATGAGCGCCTCGCAGGCCTGGAGGACTTTGTCCGGTTGCGTGGCCATATCCATCGTGAGGCCGACATAGCCACGCAGCTTGTCGGCTAGTATGTCAAAAGGCGCCTTGAAGATGCCCGCGATAGCCGAGGCCGTGCCGCACTCAGAGCGGAGCCGCGCGATCTGGGGGCCGAAGGCGTAGAAATAGGAGAGCATCGCCATGGCGCCCTTCACGAATGAAAGATTGTTCCGATAAGTGGAAGGCTGGCCGATCTTGCTGACCTCCGTTGAAACGCGCGGCAGCCAGACGTTGTACAGGAAGCCCGTGGGGTCGGCGATCAGCGCATCGTATTCGTCCGCGCGCATCCAGGCCTGGTCCTCCGGCGGCTCGATATAGTTAAACCCCGTCGTATGCGGGATGTTGATACCCGGTATGCCGTAATACCGCAGCCCCACGGCCTGCGCGAGTCCCGTCCAGACATAAACCATATTCGGCACGATGGCCTCCCAGCCAAAGTCCTTGGCCGTCTTGATGGCTGCCTCAAAGGCCTTGTTGTAATCGTGGGCTACCTCCTGGCAGGTATAGCCCGCGTACTTGGCAGTGAACTCAGCGACGAATGGCCGGAGCGGGATCATGTCCGGCTTCTCGTTGCGCATGGCAGTGATGTAGCGATTAAGGCGTTCCTGGTAGAGTTGTTCCGTGTTCATAAGGCTACTGAGCAGCGTAGCCGCCGGACGCTGTTGCCGACTAGCAAAATCGTGCTGGAAGCGGACGACGCAGCTACTCCGGCTTCCCAAAGAACCTCGTCCAATCCTGCGACGCGTGCAGTACCCGCAAAACGAGGACGGTATCCCGAATGGGACGGTAGAAGATAAGATAATTGCGGAATCGAGGCGCTATGAACCAGCGGACGTCGGCGTGGCGCGGACTGGCATTGAGGATGTGCCGCCCGATCTCGACGTTCCGCGCCAACAGGTCAGCCGTATCAAGAAAAGCCTGCCACACGCGTTCGGCAGCCTCGGGATTCTCAGCGGCAATATAATCCCTGATTTCCTCCAAATCCCGCTCGGCGCGCCTGCTGATCTTCGCCGGGCTCACGGCCGGCGTCGGAGCTCCACGGTAGTTCTGGCGTGCTCGAGGTCATTCATCCCCTCATCCAACGCCTTCTCCAAATCTGGAGTCATAACGACCTCGAAGCCGGGACGGTTCACTTGATGTTGCCGGAGCGCTTCCTGAATGACGTCGTTGCATCCCGCGTAGGTGCCGGTCCGCACCAAGGACTCAACATACTGTTCAAGGTCCTCTGGCAACTTAACGTTCATGCCGTCAGCTTAGCATGGTGATAACCGCTGTCAAACCAGCGTACAGAACGTGACAGGGGAACCAGCCACCCCCGCTACTGCTGCCGCCGCGGCGGCCCGAAGCGCCGGCATGTTGCCGGCTTAGACCAATCGAACCCCATAAGCCGGCAACATGCCAGCGCTCCGGCCTCCCGCGTCTGAGATATGTGGCACGTGTCGCCAAACGACGACAAGCGTCTCCCGCCGCGACTAATCGCCGTGCCAAAGTTCGCGCCAGTGGCCGACCCAGAGTGCAGGGTCACCCCAGGGCACGGTGCTTTTCACTCCGGCGCCAGCAGCGGAATGACCTGCCGCCCATGCCGACGGTAGCGGCGGAAATCCGCGTCCAGTGTGAACACCTGGCAATCGGAGTGCAGTTCGGAGAGCCGCACCAGGCACGCATCGGCCAGGGACATTGGGGTGTCCGCATAGCGGCGCATCAGGGTTTCCAAAGCCGCCGCTTCGGTCTGGAGGTCCAGCGCGACGACAATGACGCCGGCCTGAACTTTCCTGAGTACTTCCGCCGGTTGCCCGCCGTTGCGCCGGATGAGAAAGCAGGCCTCCGTCAGCACCGGCTCGCAGGTGAGCAGTGGTGGAGTCAGCGCGCCCATCTGCGCTTTGGCCCATTGGTGCCACTGGTCGTTCCGGTTTAGGAAGGCTACCAGCGGGCCTGTGTCCAATAAGGTCCGGCTCATTTGCCGAATCCGCTCAGGTGTTTCGGGTTGGTCGAAAGGTCACGCGGCCCGCGGACCGAGCCGCAGAGGTCCTCCATCAAGTGCAGGCAGGTGCCCTTTCCCGGCTGGTTCCGCTGCTGCTCCAGCGCCTGGCGGACGAGGGCTGATTTGGAGCGCCCCAGTTCCCGGGCCTCTTCGGTCAGCCAGGCGGCCAGGGGGGCCGGCAATTTCACTGAAATTGTCTTCATGGAGCGGAAGGTAATACCGAATTGACACGGCAGCAAGACCAATTGCGAGGGCTGGATAGCATGGCGGAGAAGGTGTCAATCCGCGTAACCCCGTCGTGTGCCCACGTTCAGTCTGAAGTCCTTATTGCATTGCTCCCAGGAACGCTGTACATGCGCGGCCAAGAAAAGTGAATACCAACCCAAACACGACGATGAACACACGCTTCTTCACCCTCGCACTCTTACTTGGCTTATGCTTCCGCGCAACAGCCCAACTCTCCCCCGGAAACCCTCTGACCGGCCTGGAGAAACTGAAAGACTTCGAGGCGATGCGCGCCTCCTCGTGCGCCTCGGACTGGCGCAACGGGAACGATGACTGGCGGCCGATCGAGCCCGGCGGCACGCTGGTGCTGGCGGACCTGAAAGGCCCGGGCATGATTACCCACTTCTGGAACACCATCGCCCACCAGGCGCCTTTTTACTCTCGATTAATGACGCTGCGGATTTATTGGGACGGCGAGCCGAATCCCAGCGTGGAGTGCCCGATCGGCGACTTCTTCGGCATTGGCCACGGGCTGGACAAGTCGTTCGTCTCGCTGCCCATCAAGGTGTCTTCCGATGGGCGCGGGCGGAACTGCTATTGGCCTATGCCCTTCCGCAAGTCAGCCCGGGTGACTGTGAGCAATGAAAGCGACAAGCGGTGTGATGCCTTCTACTACTATCTGGACTGGCAAAAGTACAAGTCGCTGCCTAAGGACACGGCGTATTTTCATGCCATGTATCGGCAGGAATTTCCCTGCGTGATGGGCCGCAACTACCTGATCGCCGACCTCGTGGGCCGCGGCCATTACGTTGGCACCGTTCAGAGCGTGCAGAATATGTCCTCCGGCTGGTATGGCGAAGGGGACGATTTCTTCTTCATTGACGGCGAGGCCGAACCGAGCCTGCGCGGCACGGGCACTGAGGATTACTTCTGCGACGGCTGGGGCTTCCGCCAGCAGGACGGGCCGTTCTACGGTGCGCCGCTTTGGGAAGGGTACGAGGCCGGCAATCGCGGTTCAGTTTACCGCTTCCATATCCCCGACCCGGTGCCCTTCAAGAAGTCGCTGCGCGTCGAGATCGAGCACAAAGGTTCGCAGCAATTCCCCGATGGCAAGAGCAGCGGATTCATCGAACGCGACGATTTGATGTCCACGGTCGCCTTCTGGTATCAGGTCGAGCCGCACAAGCCCTGGCCGGCGCTGCCTCCGGGGCCGGACCGGCTGGCAGAGCGGACAGTCCCTTTGCTCTTTGGCTGGAAGGAAGTGCCCACGGCCAAGCACTCAGAGCACCCTATCCAGGTGCAGGACCTGCCTAGCGTAGCGGAACAAGGCAAGCAATTGTTTTTCACTCCCCAAGATGACAAGGGATGGGTGGAGCTTACCTTCAAAGTGGATAAGGACCTTACCGCCCACCTGGTAACCAACCTCACCCGTGCCCATGATTACGGCATCTACCGCGTGACCCTGGACGGCGAGGGACTCGGGGTGGTGGATCTCTACAGCCCGGAGGTCAGACGGCAGGCTCAGAACTGGGGCGCGCACAAGCTCAGCGCCGGCGCGCACGTGCTGCGTTTCGAGTGCAGGGGCAAGACGGACAAATCCAAGGGCTACTTTCTGGGAGTGGACTCATTTGCTGCCGTGGTGCCGGTCTATGAGAGGCCGCCGGGATTTGATCTGAGGAAGATACAGAAGTAACTGGCCGCAATCGCCGCGTGCAAAGCCGGGGTCAGAAGGGAGCGACCTGCCCGTAGATGCGCTGGAACAACTGCCGACGCAACTCGATATTAGGAAGGTCCGTCGGAAGGGAAGCCAACACCATTTGGCGGGCAGCGTCGAACATCCGCACACCCATCATGAGGCGCTCCGCGCCAGGCCGCGCCAGAAGCTTCTCTCGCACCAGCGCCGCGATCTCTGGCGGTGTGTCATTCATGCGAACATTCCTGCCATAAGTTAGCCAATCCAAGCTCGTCTGTCCATCTTCCAATGTAGGCGCGATCGCAGCCGCTTGCCACCAGGTTGCGCACGTCGCGTAACTACATCTCAGAATGCGAATCCTTCGCCCACCAGAGTTTGGAAATGATCAAATCTTCCCTACTGACCACCCACGTTTGGAACCCTGCTACCGTTATCCGCTGACGCCGGTTGAATTCCATGGCGCGGTATTCAGTCTGCTTCCGGACGATGCAGTCCACCTTGATAACGCTTTCCTGGTGGATGAGGTTAAACAGAGAGTGGTGGGCGATAGACCCCCGCACCGCGTCGGCTGACACGTAGTAGTCGGGAGCGAACAGCCGCAAGATCCTCTCGGCGTCGCCTGAATGCAATGCTACGACCAGGTCAATATCCCGCGTCATGCGCGGCTGGGCGTAGTAGTTCATGGCCATCGAGCCCGTGAGCATATAGTCAATGCCCGCGCTTTCAAAGCGGGCTGATACATCTCGGAGAATATCGAGTTCGTTTAGCATGGACGCGAGGAGTGCGCCGTGGCGCATCCAGGTCCGATCATAACCCAGCCCGTCGGAAGGAGGCAATCTTCATGCAGTCAGGCCGTGGGCTCGCTTTGCTTGGTCGGTAGGAGGCCTGAGCCGATGCCGCGGTACGCGGTAAGAAAGTAAACCATCACCACTGCGACCATCGCGGACAATCCGCCCCAGAACAGCGACCATTGCGTTCCCTGCGGGTGCGTGCAAACGCTAAACCAGGCGCCGGTGCCGAGGTAGCCCACTAGATTCCCTACGCCGCTGGTCATCAAGGTGAGCAGCGCCTGCGCTCGCGCGCGCCACGTGCTGTCTATGCGCTGCTCCAGGTAAATTTGGGCCGTGATAATGACCAGCGCGTAGGAGCATCCGTGCAGCAGCACTCCGGCAAGCACCCACCAGGTGCCGTTCAGTGCGCACAAGGCGAAACGCAACAGGCCGAAGCCGAGGCCGCAGGCGAAAATCCACTTCAACCGCCACTTCAGCAGCAGGGCGCCGAGGCTGAACATGGCGATGATTTCCGTCACTTGCCCGAACGACATCCACGCGCTCGTGTGCATCAGGCCCAGCGCGCGCAAGTGCGGCGGGGCAAAGGGATAAAAGCCCGCCAGCGGAATGTTGAACAGGGCGCAGGTAATGAACACGACACGATGGTTGCGGTTCCTCAGCAGCGTCAGGGCGTCCAGGCCAAGCCGCTCATGCCAGGTAAGATGTTCCGCCGATGCAGGAGTCTCAAGTTCGGGGAGGAAGAATGTGTACATGCCAGCCAGGACCCACACCACGGCACCGGCATATCCCGCGAGAGCGGAAGTGTCCGCCCCCAGCGCGCTGATCGTCCAGCATCCGGCCATCCAGCCGAGGGTGGCCATTGCGCGGATAGGGCCAAACTCTCGTTGGGAGTCGGCCAGGCGGGCGAAGATGATCGTCGAGGCAATGCTAAACGTTGGCGACGAACAGAGCGCGTGCAGTTGAATCAGCGCGAGCACTAACCAGGGATTCCAGCCCAGGCTGATGCCAGTGCTAGCCAATGCCATGGCCGCCGCCGTCGCCAGGGACAGGCCGCGCAACACTTTCACCGGGGATGCGTGCCGGTCGGCCATGGCACCGAAGATCAGCGGCGAGACAAATGCCGCCGTCGCCGAGGCGGCAAACGCAAATGGCTTGATGGCATGCAATCCATGCGCATCGAGCACGTTGCTCAACGGCACAAACCACATGCCGAGCGCTGCTCCCTGGAGAAAGAACAGCGCTATCAACTCCGCATACTCGGCCTTGCGAATCGTCCTGAGCACCCGCACAGAACACACGGAAGGCGGTGGAATTCAAGTTCAGAAGAGGGTAGGGCTTAAGTCCGAAGGCCGAAGGCCGAAGTCCGAAGGCCGAAAAGAGTCGAGGTCTGGGAGGCGAGGCTACGCCTGGCTTGACGATCGCGACGCCGTTGCAGATCTTGCCTCGTGAAAGCGAAGCGGGACATGGGGAAGATTGTTCAGAAGGCTCGCCTGGAAAACAGCGCCGACATGGCAGCCTTATTAGCGGGCAAAATCAAACCGGGCAAAGTGCGCGGCCGACGTTGAACTGCGGGTGGATACCGACGCGGCCATCAATTATCCACGCAAACCCTACCTGGCGAGCGGTACGTCGGCTTTAATCCTGGTATTCGCACAGGCTCTCGACATACGCCGCCGAGCCGTCGCGCAGCCAGCCGTCGAGCTGGGCCTGATCCTTGAGTTGCTGTCCCCGCAGCCGGGGCACTAGAATGAAGCGAGATTCCAACTCCGGCAGTGCCGTCATGTCCACCCACAGCTTCTCGAACTGCGTAACAGGGAAGATGTCTTCCTGGCCGTGGCCCCAGCGCTTCTTCACTTCCTTGATTGTGATGTAGGTGGGTATCTTCGCTGCAAGATGACGGATGGCGGCGGTAACCTTGGCTTCGTCTTTGAGATCGGGGCGGGTGAGGGCGAAGGCGGCAAGCAGTTTGTCGAGGTCAATCCAGCAGGTGTTCGAGTTGTAGTAGCTCAGGTCGAACTCGACCTCTTCGCGAGGCATGGCAAGGCCTTCGACCAGGCGGACACGGCCGTTGACGCGTGCCAGGCCGCCCCCCCGGTCCTCCAGACGGCGGGTGATGACCTCGAAGGAGAGGCAAGCACCGCTGCTTATGTGCCAACCCAACACCGCGGGATCAACGTCCGCCCCGAGGGTGTCTATGTTGTGGAGCATGAGGTGCTTCAACTGCGGGCGCTCCGCGAGCAGCCGCGCCAGGACTCCGTTCCGGAGCAGGTTGGGCACTTCATACCAGTGGCCGACAGGGTGCAGGCATTGGAGCGGCAGGTTGTCGGTGTAGTCACTGGCTTCGCCGGCGCTGCGGGCCCAGTTGATGAGGGCGTGGCGCAGGCTGTCCCGCACCTTCTGTTGTTGCTCATCTAATATCTGCTGCGGCATCTCCTCCCAAACGAAACGCAGGTCCCGGACAGTCGGGATCATGCGCAGGCCGACCGATTTTCCGGGGGATAGGTATAGCAGCCCTTCGTAGCCGTAATGGTTTTGACGGGCGAGGAACTCCTCCGTGGGCGCGTGTGTCAGATAGCTGGTGGTGAAGATGTGCGGTATGGGAGTGCCAGCCTGTCGCGAGATACGGCGGCTCTTGGCCAGGTGCGTCTCCATGAAGGTGCGGTGGCGGCCGCCCAGCTTGCAGAACGGGTGCAGGGCCTTGACCACGCCCGCGCCTTGCGTCCAGCGGCTGCCGGCGCCGGCGGCGAGGGTAACGACAGCCAGTTCGCCCGCACGCAGTGAGGCGAGGCCGATTTCACGGAGCTTGGTGCTCGGCTTTAGTGGGGTAGGCGTCCCGCCTGTCGCAAGGGGGACTCGCCCTCGGGGATTCTCCTCAGAAGTGGTCAACGCGGGCGAGACGCCCGGGGTCACAGGCGGGACGCCTGCGCCACTACTTGGCTGCCCCATTGCCAGGCCACCTCCGAGGCGGAACTTTCCAGGCGCAAGGCGCGCCTTGCTCGGGTTTGCGGAGATGTAGAGTCCAAATCTCCCTAATTGATGCTCGTTGCGGACGATATGATCGAACGACTCATCCTGCCACAAGGATCCGGTGCGGCCAAGCGCGTTGCCGATGGCGTGAGCCGTGAATGATTTCCACGAATGTAGTATGTCCGCCAGGCTGTGCTGCATAACGGGCCGCACCAGCACATGGACATGATTCGGCATGATCACATAGCTGCCCAGCCAATAGCGTTCCCCATCGAAATGACGCAGGGCGCCCTCCACAATCTCCGCCACCTCTGGTTCATTCAGCACACAGGCGCCGTAACCCTGGTCAAGCTCTTGATCCAATTGGCTGAAGCCCAGCTCGTGCAACTCGTCTAGCTGCTCGCTCATGTGAGGTTCGGGGTGACGGCGGAGCCAATTGTCGCGCTCGGTTTGCAGTCGCTCCACCGCCGCTCGCGGCAGGGCATCCTTGAGGCGGAATGTAACGAAGTAAGTGGCTCCTTCCTGCCGCCAATGTGGCAGTCGCCGGCTGCTGATGCTGGCTGGACGGTCACGCTCAAAGGCTTTGAACGGCGGTGGTGTTAGTGGGGCAGGCGTCCCGCCTGTCGCGAGGGAGTCTCGCCCTCGGGGATTCTTTTCAGAAGTGGTTAACGCGGGCGAGACGCCCGGGGTCACAGGCGGGACGCCTGCGCCACTACTTGGCTGCGGGGCGGACGAAGGCCCCGCCAACCAACTTGTGGCGTCCACTACATCTCCTTCCTGCACGTCCTCGATGACCGCGCTGGGGGGCAGGCGGTTCTGGGCCAGGCCGATGCGACCCTCTTTGAGGTCGGTGCGGGTCTGTTCGTGCTGGAGGCGGTCGAAGCCGTGCTGTGTGAGCAATGCATCGAGGGTCTGGTCGGCACCGGATTCCGCTTTGCCGCGCGGCAACATCACGTCGAACAGAGTCTGTACTACGCCTCGCAACTCCGGCCGGGTGCGGCAGGCGGCGCCGAACTTGTCCAATTCGGCGCGCCGCAGCGGCGAGAGAGAGTAGCGGTCCTGGCGCAGCAGCGGGGGCACGGTCAGCGTGTAATAGCCCGGCGGCATGAGCGCGGCTTCGCCCTCAATCAGGTCGGCATACGTGCCGCGTTCATTGATGGCAAAATCATAAACCACTGGCTCCATAGCGAAGGGCAGGGCGGACTGGAGCTCGCGCTTGGTAGCGGACATGATCTCCTGCAAGCGCTCTTGCGCGCGCGCCTTCTGCTCGGGCGCGAAGATGAAGCCCATCCCGCCGCCGGACATGCCGCCCAGCATCCAAAAGCCCCAAAACCCTTCGCCGAATTCGTTGCGCACTCGCGCGATAAGCGTCTCGGTGAAGTAATTCGTTGCCCAGGGAATGATGGACTGGATGGGCTCGCGGAAGTTCCGGGTGGTAGCGGCGCCGATCGCAGGCACGTCTCCGCACTTCAAGGCGGTTAGGATCTCGTTGAGTATGCCCAACATACTCTGACGCGCCTTCCATTCTGCGTCACAGCGCAGCAGGTACTTCTCTGTGACCATCTCGAGGATCGGCCCGACATTCTGTGCCATACCGCCGTGGACAAGTACGAGACTCTCTTGCAGCTTGCGCCGTGTCTCGGGCGAGGCATCAGCCTGGTCGAGGATCCGGTGCTGAGGCATGAGCCGGCCACGGCTAATGCCGTATTCGGGGTCGCCTTCGCTGGCGAGCACGCCCTCAATCAGCTTCATCCCTGGCCAAACGCCGCCCGAGTCCTGCCAGCCGCCGCCGGAGCCGCCGAGCCATTCGCCGAGCAGGGCTCGCGCCAGAACCAGTCGCCGCTCGTGCTCTTGTAGTTGGCCGGTCAGCGAGGCAGCCTGGCCCGTAGCGCGCATACACACGCTGATGAGCGCGGCGAGGAGATTCGTCGAGACGGCGAGGCGGGAGCCTTTGGGAATGTTGTTTACGCTGCTGGCGATTTCCAGGCCGCGCCCCGGGCCGACAATGCGCGCCAGCAACTCAGCCAGGATCTGGCCCGAACCCTCGATGCCTGGTGGCACAATGCCCGCGGCAATGACCGCCGCTTTGAGCAGGCCGAGGTAGTCCTTCGCAAAGTCGAACACCTCAGCCAGGTTGGTGATGTCCGCCGATGCGCCGAGGTCAACGCTCACCAGCCGTAGCAGGGGTTCTTCGATCACGCGCAGATAGGCCTCCACGGGTGGGCGGGGTTCGGCATCGCGCCCGTGAACGCCCAGGTCAATGGAGACGTTGAGCACTTTAGCGCCTTCGGGAAAGTCCATCCCGAGGAAGAAGATGTCGCTCCAGCCGCAATGCGTAAGGTCCATACGGACGGGGGTGCACTCGCGCAGAATCGGGTAAGTGCCGTCGCCCGGGTGTCGGGCCAACAACTCTGGCCGGATGCGCAGCGGGTGGTCGTTTGGGTGTCCCATGCGGAACATCCATTGGTTGCCGCGCACCGAGCGCACACTGCGGCGGACCTGGTCGGCCAACGTCTGGAATCCCAGCCGGTAATAAGCTACGGCCAGGGCGCTGGAGATAGCGTCACTGGGACCTTCCGCCTGCTGCACCGCCAGGAAATGGTCAATGGCTTCTTCGAACCGGCGCTGGAGAAGATGCTCGTAGCCTTTGAAGGGGATGAGGGAGCGTGATGCGTGATGCGTGATGCGTGACGCTGCCTCAAGCTTGAGGGGCAGGTGAAAGCGGTGGATGGCGTAGAGGAAGAAGAGGGCACGGACGCGCTCATAGAGGTTCTCACTACGGCGGCGGAAGGCGTCCAGAGCGTCGCATTGCTTAAGCAATGCCTCTGGTGACAGGCTTGCGCACGCGTCTTCGAGCGATTGATTGCGAAGGTCCGGCTCCGTGGCCGTGATGATGCTTATGAGGTCCACCATAGCAGTGTTTCCTAATTCGTCATAAGCTGCTCCATCATTGGCTCGCCCGCCGGGCGAGCAAGTCCACTAGCCCGCTCAGCACTTCTTCTCGATCCTGCCCATCGAGGGCCAAGGCCAGTTGCGCAGTGAGCAGGCCGTACTTGACGCCAATGTCGTAGCGGTGCCCCTCCAGTTCGCAGGCCAGGTAACGCTCGCGTTTGGCCAGCTTTGCCAGGGCGGTGCTGAGATGCACCCTGCGACTGTCCGCGCGCCCGGCTTCGCTCGCGAGCATTTCCATGACCGCGGGGGTCAGGACGTGCATGCCAAAGAAACAAAGGTAGTGGCCGGCTCGCAGGCCTGGGACAATCAGACGCTGCTCGGCTTCGGTGGGAGTGGGTTTCTCGATTACTTCGGAGACCTCATAAAGGCCCTTGCGCCCCGCAACGAGACGACCGCCAACCGCGCCGTAATAGGGCAACTTGCTCTCGTGTGTCGCTTGCACAGCAGAGACGGCGCAATTCTCCACCCGGGCGATTTCTACCAGTTGCTGCGCGGCCCGCTTGCCGCTGCCGCTGACGTAAAGATGGTCGCCGACCAACAGGAGGAACGGTTGGGCGCCGGCAAATTCACGCGCGCAACCCACTGCGTGGCCGTAGCCGAGCGCTGCCGCCTGTTCGACGAAGCGGAGCCGGCCGCTCTGCCCGCCGGCAGCAGCGGTATAAGCCGCTTCGTCCCCGGGGCAGATGACCACACAGATTTCCTCGATGCCTGCCGCGAGGATTTCCTCGATGAGGATGCGCAGCGCGGCCTTAGGAGTGCCGTCGCGATCCACCAGGGTCTGCAAGGGGAGCGTCCGCTGGGTTTTGCTCGCGGCGGTGATGATGGCTTTCTTGATTTCCACGGCTTTAGGACTGTTGGTTGTTGTGCAAGGCGGGGCGAGCGTTGCAAAATGCCGCCATGTAGTCAACTGCACGTAGGCTATGAAATTCATACATGCATCCTGGCGGTTGGTCAGTCTCTCCATCCTCGCAATTCAAGTCAGCGGCGCGGCCTTTGCCGCTGTTTCTGCCGAAGCGCCCTTTGACTACTTCCAGAACTCGTGGAGCGTCATCGGGCTGAAGGATTACAACGACGCCACGAGGGTAACGCCTGAGAATGAGTTGCTGCTGGCGGGCGGGTCCAGGCTGCGCTTCTCATGCGGGCCGCACCTGACTCCGCTCAGCCGCAAGCAAACGAAGACTCTCCTCGAAGGCTGGATGCCGATCGTGTTGCTCGCCACCGAAGAGGGCGGCGTGCGCTACGAGTTCACGCTTTGGGCAACGCCCCTTCCGGACGTGAAGAACTGGCGCGCCGCCTTTGCCTGGCCGACCGAGGGCGAGAACTTCCTGAACTGGGTCCGGGTCAAAGCGACGAATCCAGGTCCGGCACCGACCAAAGCGAGTTTGCGCCTCGACCTGTTGATAACCAACGCTCCGCCCCCGACTGAGTGGAGCACCCTATTGGCGCCGGAGAAAAGTGCGGAGACCTGTTTCCGCATCCCCTTCAAACAAGTCGCCGACTCCGCGGCGATCGACAAGGCAGACGGGAGAGTGTGGCTCGATCGGACCGTGAGCTACTGGCGTAACCTGACGGCCAAAGCAGCCAGCATCGAAGTGCCTTGCGCGAAGGCGACAGAGGCTCTTCGCGCGGCGCACGTCTGTCAAATGCTGGTCAGTGACCACGGCGTGCTGCACGGTGGCGAGGGTTTCTATGATGAGTTCTACATCCGCGACGGTGCCTACCAAGTGCTCGAACTCGAAGAGGCTGGCCTGTTCGACGCCGCGCGCAAAACAATGGCGGCCTACCTGCGCGCTCAAAGACCAGATGGCCGATTTGAAACGCAGCCGAATCAATTCGACGCCAACGGCCAGGCGCTCTGGGTGCTGTGGCAGTTCTATAAGATCACCGGCGATCGGGCATGGCTCAAGCAGGCCTACCCGCAAATGCGGCGCGCAGCCGAATGGACGATGCGTGCACGGCGTGAAGCCCCGTCTGATTCCGCATTCGCCGGCGTTCTACCCAACGCCGTGGCCGATGGCGAGTTCCTCTGGGACGGCAAATATCACATTGTCGGCTACGATTTCTGGAACCTGCGCGGGCTGTTGTGCGTGGCCGAGGCCGCGCGCGCGTTGGGCGAGCAAACCGACGCGCTGAACTTTCAACGTGAGGCCGACGACTACCGGCACGCGATTGATGCCGCCTGGAAGAAGACCGGTCTGGCTTGGTTCCCGCCAAGCTGGGAAAAGGCCGGCACGCATTGGGGTAATACCGAGCTGCTGTGGCCGACGGAGTTGTTCGCGCCGGACGACGCGCGTGTTAGCGCGTTGCTGGCTGAGGTGCGCGAGCGGCACGGCGGCGGCTTTTGTGAGGGCACGATTCGCTGGACAGGGTTGAAGGAGCCTGTCATTCACCCCTACCTCTCCGCCTACACCACGATGTCCTCGCTGATCCGTGGCGAGCACGAGAAGTTCGTGGAGGAGTTCTATTGGTATCTGCTGCACTCAACGGCCACTCACGCCTTCCCCGAGGGCATTTTCCTCGGGCGCCGCATTGCCTGGAGCGACACAATCCCCCACGCCACGGGCGCGGCCAACTTTGCCTTCCTCCTGCGCCACGCTTTGGTGCATGAGCAGGGGGATGAACTGCACCTGCTTCTGGGGGCACCCGACTGGTGGCTGGAAAACGGTCGGGAAATCTGCATTGAGAGGGCTCCCACGCACTTTGGGAGCTTGAACCTTCTTCTGCGTGGCACCGTCACGGGAGTCGAGGTGAAGCTCGACGCGCCCAATCGCCAGCCCCCGAAACGCATTGTGCTACACCTGCCCAACTCGCGCCCGGTGGTGAAAGCCCCTAAAGCTGTGAGCGTGGTCTATCGGCCCGACGATGCCCGCCGCTGGGACTTTCCCAGCATCATTGAAGCCTATCGCAAACTCCCCGCTCCGCCGCTGATCCTTGATAAGTGATCCCAATCACGGTGCTCTGCGCTTAGGCAGCCAGTCGCAGCGGCCCGCCTGCCTGGCGGACTTCTGGTCGGGTTGCCCCGGGTGGGGCGAGGTGAGTAAAGGGTTGGAATAGGTGGAATAAGGATGGAACGTAATGGTCCCTTTAAACGCATCCGCCCAGGCCGCTTGCGCTTTCATTTCATTTCTCGCGGCTGTTCGCTCTTGTCCAGTTGTGAGCTGTGCCGTTAGAGTGGCTGAGCCATGGCCACGTCTGCATTTGCGATTTACCTCGGCGAGCTGAGCCGGAACCTGAAGCACGGCGACGCTACTGAGCACAGCCATCGCCCGGCGCTCAAAGCGCTGCTTGAGGTCATCGGCAAGGACATCGTTGCTACGAATGAGCCAACGCGCATTCTGTGCGGCGCGCCCGATTTCAATATCACCAGAGGCAACGTGCCGCTCGGTCACGTGGAGACCAAAGACATGGGCGAGAACCTCGACCTGATGGAGCGTGGCAAACCGCCCCACGGCGAGCAATTTGGCCGTTATCGCGATGGCCTGCCCAACTGGATTCTGACGGATTACCTGGAGTTCCGCTGGTATGTGAATGGCGAGCATCGGTTGACTGCGCGGCTGGCCGAGTTGGACGGCAAGGGAAAGGTCAAGGCCATCCCGGACGGCGAGGAAGCAGTTGCGGAGCTTCTCGGGGCGTTTCTCCAGCAGAAGGCCCTCACCATTGGCACGGCGAAGGACCTGGCCCGGCGCATGGCGGGCATGACCCGCATTATCCGCGACCTGATCATTAAGACCTTCGAGCATGAATTCGAGAAGGGCCTCCTCCACAACTGGCTCGCTGGGTTCCGCGAGACGCTAATCCCCGACCTGGACGAAAAGCAGTTCGCCGATATGTTCGCGCAGACGCTCGCTTATGGCCTATTCGCGGCGCGCATCCATGCCCCGCCGAAGGAAGAGTTCACGCGGAAGTCCGCCGCGTATTGCATCCCGAAGACCAATCCATTCCTCCGCAAACTCTTCTCGGAGATTGCCGGAGTTGATATGCCGGAGACCATCGCCTGGGCGGTTGACGACGTGGTCGAGCTGCTCAAGCACGCGGACATGTTTTCGGTCCTGAAAGACTTCGGAAAGGGCAAGGGAAAGGAAGACCCCGTGGTCCATTTCTACGAGACCTTTCTCGCCGCCTACGACCCGAAGATGCGGCAACTCCGCGGTGTCTTTACCACGCCCGAGCCAGCGGTCGGCTACATCGTCCGCTCGATTGACCACCTGCTGCGGACCCGGTTCAACCGCCCGAAGGGTCTGGCCGACGAAAGCACGCTCGTTCTTGACCCCGCCACGGGCACGGCCACCTTCCCATATTTTGTCATCAACCACATCTACCAGAGATTTGCCAGGCAAAAGGGAGCCTGGGACGGGTATGTGGAAAAGCACCTCCTGAATCGCATTTTCGGTTTTGAGCTGCTCATGGCGCCTTATGCCATCGCGCGCCTCAAACTCGGTCTCTTGTTGCAGGAAACTGGCTACACGTTCGGCTCTGACCAGCGGCTGGGGGTTTACCTCACCAATTCGCTCGAAGAAGCGGCCAAGAAGAGCGAGCACCTCATCGCCAACTGGATTTCCGAGGAAGCCAATGCGGCGGCCAAAATCAAACGGGATGATCCGATTGTGGTTGTGCTCGGCAATCCGCCCTATTCGAACTACGGACAAATGAACCGTGGCGAGTGGATTCTCCGATTGCTGCGCGACTACAAGAAGGATTTGCATGAGACCAAGCTGAACCTGGATGACGACTTCATTAAGTTCGTCCGCTTTGCCCAATGGCGCATTGAGCGCACGGGCGAAGGGATCATCGGGTTCATCACCAACAACACTTATCTGGACGGGCTGACCCACCGTCGGATGCGCGAATGTCTGCTGACCGCGTTCAATGAGATTTACGTGCTCAACCTCCACGGCAGTTCCAAGAAGCAGGAGGTCGCACCCGACGGCTCGAAGGATGAGAACGTGTTCGACATCACGGTGGGCGTCTCGATTGTGTTCTTCGTCAAGCTGCCCAGGGCGAAGGGCTGTCGTCTTTTCCATGCCGAACTCTGGGGCGGGCGGGAAGCCAAGTACAAAGCGCTTTCGGAAACCGACGCCTCGGCAACGCCGTGGACGGAACTCAAGCCCACCTCGCCGCACTTTTACTTCGTCCCGAGGGATTTCAAGCAAGAAGTTGAATACCATCTGGGATGGAGCTTGCGCGAAGCCTTCATCGTCTCTGGCAACGCCATTAAGACGGAATGGGACCGGGTTTCGATTCATTTCACAAAAGAGGGCATCCGAGGGGCGGTCGAAGATTTCAGACAACTCGACGAGTCCGCTCTCCGCCAGAAGTTCGACTTGGAGCAGGACAGCCGAGATTGGAAAGTGGCGACCGCAAAGGCGGACGTGCTCGCTCACCGCGCTCCAGACTGCTTCCGGCCAATTCTCTACCGGCCATTCGACATTCGCTTTACCTGGTACAGTGGCCAGTCGAAGGGCTTTGTCGGCACACCCGGCCATGCGCTTATGCGCAACATGCTGGCGGGCGAGAACCTCGGCCTCATCACGTTGCGCCAGACGCGGAGATCTGAAGCTGGCACTTTTCTGGCGGCGAGAGGATTGATTAACAAAGACGCTGTTTCCATCTTCGATATTGGAACCGTCTTCCCTCTTTACCTCTATGGCGACGGCCACCAGAAGACAAAAAGTGGTGGCGGCACGATGCTCATGGCGCTTTTTGAACCCGCTGCTGCGTACGGCGGGCGGCGCGCAAACCTTAATCCCAAGTTCATCGCCGACGTGACCCAACGGCTGGGGCTCAAATGGGTACCGCTGGATCAGGGCGACCTCAAGAAGACCCTCGGCCCGGAAGATATCTTCCACTATGCCTACGCGGTCTTTCACTCCCCGGCGTATCGGACTCGATACGTCGAGTTCCTGAAGATTGATTTCCCGCGCTTGCCGCTCACCAGCGACCTTGAATTGTTCCGTGGGCTGGCCGGGAAGGGCGCGGAATTGGTCGCACTGCACTTGATAGAGTCGCCCAGGCTCAATGAATTCATCACCGAGTTTCCCATCAAAGGCGACAATGAGGTCGAGAAGGCCCAATACACCGACAGCGATCGGAGGGTGTGGATCAACTCCACACAGTATTTCGGTGGCGTCCCGAAGGCGGTTTGGGACTTCCACGTGGGCGGCTACCAGGTCTGCGAGAAGTGGCTGAAAGACCGCAAGACTCGCAAATTGACCTACGACGACCTCCAACATTACCAGAAGATCGTCGTCGGCCTTCATGAGACCATCCGGCTGATGGCCGAGATTGATTCGGTCATCGAGAACCGCGGCGGCTGGCCAATCAAGTAGCCGAGAACACCCGCCAGCGTCCTGCAGTGGACACCCCCGCCTGTTGCTGGCCGCGAATTCAGTTCCTTTCCAAGTCGCTTGCTGCCACAATTCCTGCTGTCTCGGATGACATCTGCTCAGGACACCATGAAGATCCAGCCAATGCCCAAGGCTCTGCTGTATGTGGCTGCGCTGCTTGTCACGCCCGCAGCCTGGGGCGTGGCCCCGACTCCCGATGAACTCGCTGCGGCCAGCCAATGGGCCGCTGCCAGGTTCCAAGCCATAAAGCAGACTCCGACGCCCCCGGCTGCCCAATCGAAAGAGCTAAGCCCGCCGGGCACGTCCGGCGCGATATTCTCATTCAAGTACGATGGCCGCGCATCGGACGAGCTTCTAAAACAATGGTCATTGCAGCAAAGCTCGCGGGACCGGGACCAAAGTCAAACCGAGCGCACTTTGATCTGGAGCGACCCGGGAACCGGTCTCCAAGTCCGCTGTGTCGCCATCGAGTATCGCGACTTCCCGACCGTTGAGTGGACGCTCTATTTCAAGAACACCGGCACGAACGTCACGCCCATCATCGAGAACATCCAGGCGCTGGAACTCGATCTGAAGCGGGGGACCAACGGCGAGTTCCTGCTGCATCACAATATCGGCTCGCCCGCTGACGGCAGCGACTACGGCCCGCTGGAGACGCCGCTCGGGCCCCGCGCGACCAAGCGCATCGGCGCCGCCGGGGGCCGGCCCACTAACACTGATTGGTCCTATTTCAACCTCGAATGGCCCGGGCAGGGTGTGATTGTTGCTGTCGGCTGGCCCGGGCAGTGGGCGGCTGAGTTCGCGCGCGACGAGGGGCGCGCGTTGCACCTGCGCGCGGGGCAGGAACTGACGCACTTCAAGCTCTTGCCCGGCGAGGAGGTTCGCAGTCCGCTGATCGTCTTGCAGTTCTGGAAGGGCGATTGGATTCGCGCCCAGAACGTCTGGCGGCGTTGGATGATGGCTCATTCGATGCCTAAGCTTGGCGGCAGGCTGCCGCCACCCCAGCTCGTCGCTTCGAGTTCGCGCCAATACGACGAGATGATCAATGCGAATGAGACGAACCAAGTCATGTTCATAGACCGTTATCTCCAAGAGGGCATCAAGCTTGATTACTGGTGGATGGACGCCGGCTGGTACAATCACCACGGCGGTGGCTGGCCCCGCGTGGGGACCTGGGAAGTGGATACGAACCGCTTCCCGCATGGGCTGCGCGCGGTGTCGGATTACGCGCACAAGAAGGGCATGAGAATCCTGGTCTGGTTCGAGCCGGAGCGCGTTACGGCTGACACGTGGCTGACGCGGAACCATCCCGAGTGGGTGCTTGGAGGCGCGAAGGGCGGTTTGTTGAATCTGGGCAATGACGAGGCGCGCGGCTGGCTTACTGAGCACGTTGACCAGTTGCTAACGGAGCAAGGCATTGATCTCTATCGGCAGGATTTCAACATGGACCCGCTCAACGCCTGGCGCAGCAACGACGCGCCCGACCGACAGGGCATTACGGAGATCAAACACGTCACTGGCTATCTCGCTTATTGGGACGAACTGCGTCGGCGGCACCCGAATATGCTGATTGATTCTTGTGCTTCCGGCGGCCGCCGCAACGATCTGGAGACAATGCGCCGCGCCGTGCCGCTCTGGCGCAGTGACTATGCCTTCGAGGCCATCGGCCACCAATGCATGACTTACGGCATCTCCCTGTGGCTGCCGTTCCATGGCACGGGCACCATCGCCGCCCGCAACGCACCTTACTATGGCAGCGGGCTCACTCCGGTAGAGCCTTATGCGTTCTGGAGCAACGTGAGCCCGAGCCTCGGCTTCGGCATTGATATGCGGGTGCGGGAGATTGATTACGCCGCTCTGCGCCGGCTTATCGGCGAGTGGCGGGAAATGAACCCGAACTACTACGGCGACTTTTACCCGCTGACAACGTGGAGCCGCGACGACCAAGTCTGGATTGCCTGGCAGTTCGACCGCCCAGAACAGGGTGAAGGGGTCGTGCAAGTTTTTCGCCGGGATAAGAGTTCCTACGAGTCGGCTCGGCTTAAGCTTCGTGGACTCGATCCCGCCGCACGATATGCCGTGACGAACTTGGACACGCCGACTACGCGACAGGAATTGACCGGCACCGATCTTAGGGACACGGGGCTGCTTGTGGAGATTCACAGCCAACCCGCTGCCGCGGTCATCAGTTACCGCAAAGTCAAATGAAGCCGGCCTCCCTGAGTAAGGTGCGTTGCCCGGCCGAGCCTTCGTGCCACAAGAGCGTGCGGGCCGCGGGCGCTTTCTTTCTTCGCGTCTTGGCGTCTTCGCTGTTGCTCGGACTTCTGTTTCTGGCGGTCGCCGCGAGCGCCGAATCGCAACTGCGGTGGGCCGACTTGAAAGGCGTTGTCCTCCAAAACGGAAACAGAGAAGTGTGCTGGGGTTGGAACATGGCGGGCGATTCACTGCGGCTCGGCTTTCCCGCTGCGAATATCGTACAGACACTGCTTGAACCGAACCTGAAACTCCCCGAAGGCCAGCGGTTGCTGCTGGCCTATGATGCGCAAACGCCAGACGGGGTGCCTCTTAGAATCGAGCGGAGGCTGCAGCAGAAAGCCGATCGCGATGGCATCGTTCTGTTCGAGACGTTCAGCCTCACGCCCGCGCGTCCGCTGACCAATGACATCGAAGTCGAAATCCCTTTCGCGCTGTCAATCGAGCTCGGGCGTTCCGCCAGTTCCTCGGGCAATTGGCTCGGGCCGTCTGCGACCTGCCCGCTGAAGAATGGTTGGGCCAGATCGTTCCCGCTCTCTCCAGATGAAGCGCGCTTTGAGTATCGCTTGGGCAGCTTTATCACGGGCAAGGAGACTCCGCAACTGGCGCTGCCGCTGGTCCAGTTGCGAGGGCAGGGGGGCGCCGCGGCGATTTTTGCCGACCCGATGTTCAGCACGCTCTTTTCACTGCGCACCAGCAAGGACCAGATCGAAGGCGCACTGCGCTTCCGTTATGCCGCCAGCAGAGTGCCCGTCTCCAAGCCGGAAGCCCGGACCCTCGCCATCTGGCTGCCGAATAACAACCGCTCAGCCAAAGAACTCCCTGCCGCGGTGGACGCCTGGTTCCGGCTGATGCTGCCGGATGTGCCGCCCGGGCCCAAGTGGTTGCATGAAATTGCCATGGTGGACTATGACTTCCTCAGCGACGACGGCCAAGGCTGGGAGCGCGATTTGCGGGCGCTGGCAAGCTGGCTCAAGCCCGCGGAGCGCCGCCGCGTCGCCCTCTGCCTGCACGGCTGGTATGACGCCCTCGGTTCCTATTGCTACGATATGGAGTCGCACAGCATGAAGCAGGAGTGGATTGCGTTCGAGCGCACGCGCAAGGTGAAATTCACCCAGGCCGAACTCAAGCGACGGCTGCTCCTCGCGCGCGACCTCGGTTTCCGCGTGCTGCTCTATTTCGGTGACGGGTTGGCCGCGGACAGCGGGGTGCCGGGCTATCGGGACGATTGGGCCTACCGGGACGCCAAAGGGAACAAGGTGACCGGCTGGCAGGGCCCAGACACCTTTGGCGCCACTTACATGCGGAACGTGGCGCACCCCGAGGTGTTCGGCTGGTACACAAACTACCTGGGCGCGTTGCTAAAGACGTACGGCGCCGAAACTGACGGCTTCGTTTGGGACGAGACCTTTCATGCACCCCTGGGTCAAATTGCCGCCGCGCCCCAGCCCGCTTATTGCGACCGCGCCATGATGACCCTCGTGAAAGCTTTGACTCACCAGGTCCATGCGCTTGACCCAGAGAAAGTATTTCTAGCTTCCGATTGCATCGGCGTTCTTGGATGGACCGATGTGCCGGGCTACGCGATGATGGCAGACGGCACGTATCAGGATACCCATTGCGACCCGGTGGCCTGGTCTTACGGGCTCTTCCCGAATTGGCGCAACACCCTTTGGAGCTGCAACTGGTCGGACATCACCGGGTTCCACCTCACACGCTGGGGCGTGCAGACATTTGGCGTGCCTGTGGCCGTCTCGAACGGCTGGGGCGATGACTGTGGCCCGTCCGAATGGTCGCCCCACCAGCGCGATGCGTTCCTGGACCTCTTCCGCGAGCGCTTGAGGATGAAAGCTCCAGTGCGCTTTCTCTCGGACGATCCCGACAAGCTGGCAACCCGCGCCCCCGACCATGCGGTCCAGGGCGATACGATCCCCGAGCCTGCGCCAGGCGACGTCAATTGGGCTTTGGCCACGAGCGGAAGCCGCGCCACGGCGTCTTCGCAGGACGCGTCCGCCAACGCCGTTTGGCCCGCCTCCGGCGTGATTGATGGCCGTCGCGACGATGCCGGCTGGAGCGCCGGTCACGGCTGGGCCAGCGGGAGCGGCCAGGCGTTCCCCCAATGGCTGGAGGTGGATTTCGGCCAGGAGCGAGCCGTCCACCGCTTTGTCGTGATCACCTACCAAAAAGACAACAGCGCTGAGACCGCGGGCAGGTGGGGCGTGCAAGACTACTCCATTGAAGGCTGGGACAAACGAAAGCAGAGATGGAAGCCACTGGTTGCCGTGGCCGCCGATTACCCCGTCAAAGCGCGCGTCCACCAGTTGGCTAAGCCTGCGCACACAGACCGGTTCCGCATCGTAGTCAACAAAGTCGCCCCGCTGGACGGCCAAGCCCGGCTCTTGCAGGTGGAGGCGTGGGGACGTTGACGGGCGCGCAGCCTCCGGGCTGTAGAACCCCCGGATACGGATCACTCGCACGTCAAAAGGGCTGACGCACTGGACACCTCGCGCAAGCTCCGTTAGGAGCGACATGTTTATAGCCACGTTCCACGCAGCGAACCAAGCTCCGCTAGGAGCGGCATGTCGCCCCACCACGCCTTTGCCTGAACCGTCTATGCCGCTCCAAAAGGAGCTTGAGAACCACGGTCTGGGGTGGTCTGGCTATAAACGTGGCGCTCCTAATGGAGCTGTCCTGCCTGCTCAAAACTGTGGAATGTGCAGGCTGAGATTGGAGAAAACTCGGCAGACCTCGTCCAGCCGGACGGCTGCGTCCCTATCCAGCAGACGGACCGCGCGACGGTATCGGCTCTACGCCGATCACCTTCTCATCATTGGTGGCGATGACCTTCTGCCCCGGCTGCACGACCAGGAACGCCGATTCTGGCCATTCTCCGTCGAGCAGCTTGTGGAACATTCCCATATCGCCCTGAATCTCGTCGTAGTCCCAGCCGCGCTCCGTGCAGATTTGCTCCACCTGCTCGCGCATCTTGAGGTGCTTCACGAAGTCAAACTCGATCAATGTCCCGTGGGAGTAGGAGTCAGTCCATCGGTTCATCTCTTCCCTCAGATAGTTGGCCTGGTCTTCGCCGTATTTCTTCACCCACTCCTCATAGGCCGCCTGGAAGTTGGCGTTGGCGCCAGCGGGCAACGACGCGCCGCCCCAGATCGGCCCCTTATTCCCGCGGCGTTTGGCGCACTCCAGCCAGCCTGACGTGTAGTAATAGGTGCCGGGCTTCGCGTTGAAGCACTCCTGGTAACGCTCCTTCGATCCAAGAAAAAACGTAATGCAGTCGTGCGCGCGGGGAATGACTAACTGCGTGTGCGCCGCAGTCAGCCCCGTAAGGATAGTGCTGCAAAGCCCGTAACCCAACAGGATCGCGTCGTATCTCCCAGCCGGCACCTCATCAATGCGTTTCTGGATCTCCGCGCGGCCCTTGGCCGGGATGTCATGATAACCTTGCGTGAGAAACTCCAGGTCAATGAGGTTCCGCGACCGCGCGGCGGCGTAGCAGAGCTCACGAAAGGCGATCTCGCAGGCGATGACTTTGTAGAACATGCTTGTCAAATTAGTTAAATGAGTTACATCGGTTACATCAGTTACATCGGGAACATCGCGTGCCACTGGCGCCCATGTAACTTATGTAGCCTGCGTAACCGATTTAACTCTCCCCGCACTTCAATCCCTGCGCCCCGTCCACCGAATTGCCTGCCGGAGGATCTGCTGGTAATTCGGGTTCTCGTAAGCGAAATGGTCGTGGCCGGATTGGATATAGACCACCCGCGCGCCTTCGTAAGTCTTGGCCCAGGCGATGACTTTGTTGCTCTCCGGCTCATCCGTGGTCAAAAGCGGATGGCATTCCTCGGCCACGTCGAACCACTTGTAGGCTTCGTCGTGGGTATCGAAGTCGGTCACCCCCCGCGTCACCGGGTGATTCGGATCGGCGATGTGAATTCGGAAGTGCAAGCCTTCCTTCCAGCCTGAGCGCCGTTTTTCCACGCCGTTGATGGTGGTCTTCTCCAGGTAGTAATGCGCCCCGATGATATTCCAGTATTCCGGCCAGGCCGGGTAGGTTGCGATCGCGTGGTGCAAGACCACCAGTCCCTTTCCGTCCTTAAGCCGTGCCACAAAATCCGCCTTCGCTTCCTCAGTGATCTGCTGACCAAAGTCGTAGGTCACCATCACATCATATTGGCGCGCGGCCTCGGCCTTGAACATCGGGAAAGCGTTGGGATGTTCCACCGCCTGGTAAGTGATGTCCGGGTTGTCCTTGAACAGCTTGAAGAACGGTTCCTTCTCGAATGCATGACCGCCCGTCACCAGCAGCACGCGGATCTTGCCTTGCGACGGCTGCGCCGGCTCGGCTGCGGGCACCGCAAATGCGACCACGAAAGAGGTGAGAACGAGGGCGGCGAACAAGATACGTATATTCTGCATGGCTCGCCTTGTAGCAGGAACCGGCTGCCATTTCAAAAGCAATTTGTGCAGTCGTGGCGCTTTAGCACTGGCTGTCAGGCGCTCGCTGCATCAGTCACGCCCCGTGCGCCGGGCTGACGGGCGGTCGCGGCCTCCCACAACGCTCTCGCGCGCGACTGGCCGGCGCGAGGGCGGCTGGAGAACAACACGGACAGGACGGTTCATTACCTGCCGTCCCCAGATTCCGCTTCGCGTTCCGGGCCGGTTGTGCCATAATCTCCTCGAACAATCGAGAACATGACGAAGGTAGCTATCGTGCCGGAACCCTCTGATCAGGGCGAAATGGCATACCGGGCCATAACCAGGGGTCATCAGTCACTTGCCAAGACCGCTGGCGCGGCCTTGGATGCCCTGACCGCACAACTGCCCGCCGATGAGGCTGGAACATTGATCATCGTCCAGTCCCAGCAGCCAGATGAATTCTTTACCGCGCAGCAGCAAGAGCGCCTCCGGGGCCTGATGGCGCGATGGCGAGCGGCGCGGGAAGCGGGTTGCCCACTCGCGCCCGCCGAGTTGGCTGAACTGGAGGCATTGGTGGATGCCGAGGTTGAGGCCGCAGGCAAACGCGCCGCTGCTCTGAGTGATGTCCTGGGGCGATGAGGTTCCGCTACCGTTGCCAAGCTGCGGATGAACGGATCTACTCAGGTGGCTGCTCGGAGAGAATGGGTGCGCCTGAGATTGTTCCCGACGATATAGTGCCCGCGAGTCTGCTCTTGGTGGCTGCAGGGTCAGGGTGCCCGATTGCAGATTCTTGATCTATTGCGCCTTAGCGGTTCCCGGCTCCCGCGCCCACTTCAACCCCGGTTGTTGGCCATCGTACATGGCTTTCCAGAATTCCACCTTGGCGGCTTCGTACATGCCAAACAGCCCGCGTGCGTCATGGTCGCGGTCCACGGCGATCCAGGAGTCCGGCTCCTTCGGCTTGGGCGCCTTGAGAAAACGCGGACCCTCACTGCGGATGACTTTCGTCACTGGCCGGTCCGTGCCGTCGGGATTAATGATCCCGAAATCACTGTCCTCGCCTATCCGAAACCCACCGGGATACCACCAGAAGAACACACCGTCTGCGCCCGACTCGATCAGCATGCGGTAGAAGTCCGTGTAGTAACGGCCTTCGAAGGCAAGCTTTTCCGGGTCGGGGGCCATGCGGTTCATATCCCAAGTGTTGTAACCCATTTCGGCCCACATCATTGGCTTGCGCGCATCGCATAGGCGCGCGTATGCGGCCGTGAAATCGCCCGCCCGGACGCGGTCCCAATCGCCGATCCGGCCATAAGCTTCGGGCTCCCAAATGTCCACCGCACCGGCCAGTCCGTAGAAGTCGTAGGGCAGGGCGGCGTCCCAGTTGTAGAGCGGGTCGCCCGCGTTCGACATGCGGAAGCTGACAGCGTGATGTGGGTCAATGGACTTCACGAGTTGTCGCGCGGCGGAATACTTTTCGCGGAGCAGGTCATCGAGGAACAGGCGGTAATCGGAGACAAGCTTGCGCCAATCGCCGTCGCGCGTGAGTTGCTGCATTGATGGCACGTTGATCGCCGGCGAGTTAGTCCTTTCTCGCGGTGCCGGCATGCCCCAAACCTTCTCCGCCGCTGCCACGCTGCCATAGCGTTTGGTCACCCACTGGTTCCAGCGTGCGGCGTAAGCCCGTTCCTGTTGCCCGTAATCGCCGTGGCTTGGTTCCCAGGCCAGGTCGTAGGCGAATACCGTATCGTTCTGCGCCAGTTTGAAATACTCGATCAGTTTCTTCATCTCCCGCCAGCGGAAGTCCATCGGTGTGCCGGGCCGCAACGATTGGTTTACGTGCAGACCGAGCGCCTCGCAGCGCCGCAGCAGGTCGAGCAAGTGCTGCGCCCCAAGCGACTCATGATGAACGAACACGCTCACCGCGTTCAGATTCATCGCTTTGATGCGCCGCAAATCGCGCTCGATCACCGCGGGATCGTAAGCTCCCCGCCCCAGCCAGTATTCGAAGTATTGCCCATTCGCCAGGCCGATCCCACTTGAAGGCATATAGTTCACGCCATGCACCTTCCACGGTTTCCCCTGCAACCAGAACCCACCATCTCGCGCTTCGATGAACTGCGGCTTCGCCGGTGGCTCCCAGACGCCCAGTTCATGCCGCAGGCCGTCTATCACCGCCCCGCCGAGGCTTAGGCTCGCCGACACACCCGCCTCGCCGGCATTTCGCGAAAGGCCATCCTGCTCGACTACTTTTACGTCACCTGGCGCAAGCATGATCTCACGCTCGAGCACTGCCCGGCGCGCAACGCCTGTGGCATCCAGGAACTCCACCGATACCTGCAAGTTGCTGACCGTCTCCTTGCCAAAGTTCACCATCCTTGCCCCGGCCTTGAACTGCTGCCCCGCAAACACAGTGAAAAACTCGCTCCCGCCTTCGCTGAGGAAGACCCCTCGTTTCATGCGCGATAGCACCTGTCGCACACAATTGGTCACCACCGGTTGCCGATAAAAGCTCGCCTCTGCCGGCGTGAATACTCCCCACACGCTGCGCCGAAACGGTGCCTCGACGTTTACGATCAGCGCCCCCAGCGCGCCCCGATAATCCCGGTTTCCAGCGTCGTAAGCCCCTAGCACTGGCTCCCACCGATACACCCGTCCCTGGTCGAAGCCCACGCCCCGCGCCCGTGGGTTGAGCCCAACGACAGGTAGGGACGCCTCTCCGAGGCGTCCGCCAGCGACCCTCTCCCAATCCTCCAGCGCCACCTTCTGATAATCCGCCCCCACCACCACCGGTGTCGCAATCGGAAAACACTGGTAACTCGGCGAGACTGACTCCAGCACCAGGACTTGCGCCTCTGCCGGCGGCGCCGCATCGCCAAACGGATTCGCCGCCGTGCCCAGGTCGTCGAACCAATATTCATGCTGGTCCCCTTCGACCGCCGTGTGCGACATCGAGAGTCCGACGCAGCACTTTACCGCTCGTTCCGGCTGGAAGTGCCCACGCCTCTCGCCCGGGCTCGGTACCGGCCAAGCCTTGAACCTGTCCGGCAGCAACGTGTAGTCCTGCCACTCGGTGGTCAGATCCACTGTCGCGATCCAGCGCGAATCGTTGCCTTCCCGCCATTCCAGGGAGAGCTGGCGCGTGTGTGGGCCGCCCTTGGCGCGGAAACAGGTTAACGTCTGGTTCGCTTGAAACGGTCGGCCCAGGGCAGGGGAGGTCAGCGTCTCCCAGCCGCCCAGGTGCCCGATCTTCACGTGCAGCGCCTTGCCCCCACCCGCATCGGCCAATTCATACTCCGCCCGAGCGCCCGACTCACCCGCCGAGCGGGACCAGCGCGACAAGTCGGCATGGTCAAAGTCCTCGACGATGTGCTGCACTTTCTGGGCCGCAACCGCTCGCTCGTAACCCTCCCGCGAAATCCATTGGCCGCTGACCCGGTACAACGGTGACTGCCACGCCGGCAGCCCCAACGCCAAAAGGTCACCGCCCTCCTGCAAGAAACTCTGGACGGCCGGAGCGGCGGCCATTGGCAATGAGCGTGCCCCGGGCAACACCAACAGGTCGTAACGCTTCGCCGTCAGCAGCGCCTGATTAGTCAGGATGGTCGTGCCGATATCCTCCGTCGCATACCCGGCGCCCTGCACTTGGGCGCCAATCTCACGGGCCAGGACCTGATCAAATCCCGGCAAGCGTTCGGAAAAGACCGCCGCCCTGGGCAGCTCCCCTTCCGAACCGGCCAGGCCGCACAGGGGAGTGACAACCAGGAACAGCGCCACCAAAGACAGGCGGCCTGGGTGCAGTTGGAGCATATTCGATACGACCGTTGAAGTTGACGGCATTAGTCTCAATCCAGACGACGGCAAGGGGCCGTCCATTCAATCTGCCGCCACGCCTGGGCCTCTCCGGTCAATCGGGCGAATGAGGGTAAACCACCGCCTTGGTGAAGGTATGCTTACTGCTTCCTAATTCCAACTGGAGGTTGTCGGCTACGAGACTGCTGACGCCGGAGCCGAGATTCCCGCGCTCAATATTTAGGTCTCCGGCCCGGTACCGCTTCTCTCCAGCGTGGTACGAGATCAGGGTAACGCACCGGCTTTAGCGCCCGCCATCCCCTCCATTCCGAGCCTGTCCAGAGCCACCCTGAGTATGTGTACAAGGGGTGTACAAAGGATGCTCAGGGGATGCACACGCTTTAAGTAGGTGTGCAGCCCTGGTTCACCCGGTGTGCCTCCCTTGTACACAGTGCCAGGAGACGGAGAATAAGGCTGGATGGGGCTGGCTGAGCCTCAGGCGTTTCGCTGGGGGCCACCGCTTGGGGCGGCGTTTCCGGGGTTCGTGAGGCTCCGCTTGGCGGATCCATTTGTGGTGGTCGGGGCGCTGGGCCGCCGGCACCTGAGCCCGTTCCAGCCGCCGCTCAAAGGCTACCCAAGTTTCTCTGGCAACTTGCTGCATCGCAACATGTTTGGCTGATACAACCCACCCTGGGGCGGAGCTTGGCGAGGATAGAACGGGCATCTGGACGGCGGCAAGCTGAAAAAACCTCCGAAAATCGGGCTTTACAGCCCAGGCTGGGAGGAGTAAAAATGGCCTTGATGAAGCGAAACCCTTCATCCGAGCAGGCGGGGCGTTTGGATAACACCCCGAAATGGGATGTTATCCAGACCTGTCTAATCACTTGTTAGCGTTCGGATATCTATGAAGGTCAAAGTGCGAAAAGAGCGCACCGTAAGGATTGATTCTGAGCTTTGGAACACCTCTTGGTGCCTTCTCAAGGCGGGGCAAGAACATGAGCTTGGTTGCGCGCACCAGTTCAGAGCGAGTTTAGTATTCACGGCCTTTGCCTTGGAGGCGTACCTAAATCATATCGGAGCGCGGTTATTCAAATCGTGGGAGAAGATAGAGCGCAAGCTTACGCCGACCGAAAAGCTCAGCCTTCTCTGCGAGCAACTGCAGGTCAGTATCGACTGGTCTGCCAGACCGTGGCAGACAGTGAAAGATCTGTTTCGCTTTCGCAACACGGTCGCGCACGGGCGCGGAGAGGCTCTAGTTGAAGAGTACCTTGATTCTCATGACCGTTATCTGAAGAAGTTCTATGAAATTCCCCAAGCCGTGTGGGAGAAGTTTGCGTCGCAGGCGGCAGCGATCCGCGCCCGCGAAGATGTCGAGCGCCTCGCCGAGTCCTTGCACGCGTCCAGCGGCCGCTTACAAGACTTGCCGTTTATGCCCGGAGCACAAACCGGGAGCGCAGGGCCCGCCGAGGGCCGCTAACAGCATGGAGCCGACCGGAGCCAGCCGTTCGGGCCAGTTGCAACTGCTGCGTCAGTGGCGGCTGGCTCCGGCGGCTCATGCTTGCCGTTAGGCGAATATCACTTCCCGCGAATATTACAGCGCTATGACAACTTGGTTGAAATGCATTGGCTCGGCAAGAGACCCGATTACCGAATGGAGGAAAGAGTACGTCGGATATCGCAAGGAGAACAGACCGAGCGTTAAGGCACCGGATCAGCTCTTTCTGTATGCGCCGGGCCCCAGCAGGAACATATTTGCCTTGGCAGAAGCCGTCGGAAATCCTGAGCACGATCCCGAGTACGACCAGAACAGAGAGGGAAGTTGTCGCTGGAAGTTACCTGTTCGCTACTTGGAGAATCTTCCAGTGGCGTCTGGCATTCCCATCAGTGGCATCGCTAGCGACCGAGACCTGGCGAAGGCAATCAGGCAGAACTCTCATATTGAACTGTCTCCCGAAGAAGGGGACTCGGCGCGCCGCGCGCTGCACGAGAAGGCGAGACTTTCGCCAGCAAGAGAGTTTGAGCGGCCACCATCCGACATTGCAGCGCCGCCAGACCGAATCGAGGCTCATGTGCAGCGGATTATTCGCGACACGGTTGCAGCCAAGTCACTCAAGGCGACTTATGACTACTGCTGTCAGGTATGTGGCCTTCGCATACAGCCGGAACCTGGCAGGTACTACGCTGAGGTCCACCACGTCAGACCTTTAGGTGGTGATCATCACGGACTCGATACGCACGGGAATATGCTCGTGCTTTGTCCCAATCACCACGCAATGTTCGACTTCGGTATTCCACACTTTATCGACTCCGACCACATCATGATCCACGAGACGACTCACGCCATGACATGCAAGCACACCCTTACAGATGATGTCATTGCATATCACAATGAGCACATTCACCGACCCGTGGCCTAACAAGAATGCGAGGTAGGCAGCGCGCCCGGCTGAGCGGTTGGGGATGTTTCGAGGCTTAACCCGGGCGCGCTGCTTACCTCGCTGGTTGGACGAAGCGGCTGCGGCGGGCCGAGGACG
>Ga0224558_1000751_pt1 | contig 37193 bp, 29 predicted proteins | sample 714S32024metaG_FD_180682 | JGI IMG/M metagenome (GOLD analysis project Ga0224558, IMG submission 180682) | Peat soil microbial communities from Stordalen Mire, Sweden - 717 S3 20-24 | ecosystem: Environmental > Terrestrial > Soil > Wetlands > Peat | place: Sweden: Norrbotten County, Stordalen... | reverse complement strand
TGGGGATTGGGGAAAAAACGACGTTGAAAGTGGAGGGCCACATTGACGAGTGTGACCATCACGGGCACTTCTACCAGGGGGCCGATGACGGCCGCGAATGCAGCTCCAGAGTTGATGCCAAATACTGAAACTGCAACCGCGATCGCCAGTTCAAAATTGTTGGAGGCGGCGGTGAATGCCAAGGTGGTGGTCTTGGAATAGTCCGCGCCCAACTTCTTGCCCATATAAAAAGACACCAAAAACATCAGCACGAAGTAAATCAATAGCGGCACGGCGATGCGCAGGACGTCCAAGGGGAGGCGAACAATGTACCCACCTTTAAGGGAGAACATCACCACAATCGTGAACAGCAGGGCAATCAGCGTCAGTGGGCTTACGCGCGGGACGAAGTTCCGATTGTACCAATCGTGCCCTTTGGCACGAACCAATGCAGTACGAGTCAGAAATCCGGCCAGAAACGGGATGCCCAGATAGATAAAAACACTCTTTGCAATCTCCGCAATAGACACATTGACGACGGTACTTCGAAGGCCGAGCTTGGCGGGGAGGACCGTAATGAAGAACCAGGCGTAGAGGGAGTAGAAAAAGACCTGGAAAAGAGAATTGAAGGCCACCAAGCCAGCCGCATATTCCGTATCGCCTCGGGCGAGTTCATTCCACACGATGACCATGGCGATGCACCGAGCGAGACCGATCATGATCAGCCCAGCCATGTATTCCGGATAGCCGCGCAGAAATACGATGGCTAGAACAAACATCAGAATCGGTCCCACAACCCAGTTCTGCACGAGCGAAAGGCCGAGCACGCGCTTGTTGCGAAAGACTTCATGCAGTTCCTCATATCGCACCTTGGTGAAAGGGGGATACATCATCAAAATTAATCCGGCTGCAATCGGGATGGAAGTCGTGCCGACGTTAAAACGATTCAGAAACGGTACGACTCCGGGCACAAGCCAGCCCAATACAACACCCGCGACCATAGCCGCGAAAATCCACGCTGTTAGATAGCGGTCCAGAAAACTGAGACGACTGGTTGCCTTCATGGGTGATCCCTGGTTTGCGGCAAACCGCCCGAGGCGGCAGCCCCTTTGTCGACTACTCGCGCGGGACAGGCGTCGCCGTCTGACCGATGCTGTCGAGCTCCCTCTTGAGTGCGAGGCCGTCGAGACTCTTCAGTGGAAGGCAGAGAAACAGACTGATTCTGCGATCCAAGATAATAAACGCCTCGCGAAACGCCCGTTCCACGTCGGCCTCGCTGCCGTGAACTGCCGCTGGGTCAGGAACACCCCAATGGGCGGTGATCGGCTGTCCGGGCCAGATGGGGCAGACCTCTTTCGCTGCGTTGTCGCAGACAGTAAAGACAAAATCAAGGTGAGGTGCGTCGGGCTTTGCGAACTCCTCCCAACTCTTGCTCCTTAGACCGTCCGTTGGCAGATGAGCACTTTCCAGCTGCACGATGGCTTCCGGTCGAACTGCTCCCGAGGGATGGCTGCCGGCACTGTAGGCGGTAAAGTTCGGTCGCCCTCTGTAGTTCATGATCGCCTCGGCCATGATTGAGCGAGCCGAATTCCCCGTGCATAGGAACAAAACGCTGTAGTGCATGTTGTTTCCTCACGGGCAGCAAGTTGGCACGCAGCAAGTTGCATCTCGCCGCGGCTTCACGGCCCGGACGAAGGCGCTCATGAACTTGCCGTCCACCTGCGGCGCAATCGCATCTACGTCGATGTTTTGCCCGGAAAGGAACTCGCGAGCGTCCTCGACGCGATAAACTCTGGTCGGCTCAATCTCAATGTTCTCGAATCCGGCAGACGCCAGTTTGCTGCGATATTCGTTCTCTTCGAGGGCTCCCGCGACGCAACCAACCCAGAGGAGGACACTCTTGCGAATCTCGGCAGGCATCTCACCTCGAGTCACAACATCGGACACAGCAAGGCGTCCGCCCGGCTTCAAGACCCGGAAGGCTTCCCTAAGCACCCGGTCTTTGTCTGCTGAAAGGTTGATCACACAATTGGAAATGATGACATCTACAGACTCATCGGGTAGGGGTATGTTTTCGATTTCCCCCTTCAGGAACTCGACATTTTGGACTCCGGCTCTGCGCTTGTTCTGGTTAGCCAGCGCCAGCATCTCATCCGTCATGTCAAGACCGTAGGCTTTGCCAGTGGGGGCGACTCTCTTCGCCGAAAGCAACACGTCTATGCCTCCGCCAGAGCCGAGGTCCAAGACAACTTCACCCGGATTTAGATTTGCCAGAGCGGTTGGATTCCCGCAGCCTAACGAGGCGAGCAGAGCTTCTTCAGGAATTTGCTGTGCTTGGGATGGGTCATAAAGATTGGACGTGATCGGATCGCTACAGCCGCTGCCGGGTGTCGCCCCACAACACGAACTGCCGCCGCTCGTCACTCGCAAGGCCGCTTGGCCATATTTCTCTTTGACGACTTCCTTGATGTCCGGGCTATTCATGCGATTCCTTCTACCGACAGATTTGAACGATCTCTTCGGGTTTCACAGCTTGGTTGCGAGTGCAGCATTCGGCATATAGAAACTGAAGCAGTTCCTGAAGCGCGTCAGTGTTTGCGGTGTAGCGGAGAAAGGTACTTTCTCTTTGAACGTGGACGAGGTCTTCCGCTTTGAGCTTGTCGAGATGATGCGACAGGGTGGAATTTGGAATATCCAGCTCTTCCTGAATCTCACCGACTACGAGACCTTCAGGGTGCGCCGACAGCAACAACTGCATGATCCGTAGCCGCGGCTCTGTTCCCATGGCGGAGAACATGTCGGCGTAGTTGACCACCTGCTCGGCGGACTTCCTGGATTGGCCTGCCTTCATACTTCGATATTTGCAGAAATATGGACCAACTGTCAAGCAGCCCCTGTCGACTTATGCACAGAAGAGATTGGATTGTTGATGCAATCGGGCGATTTCACCACCTATCCGCGCCAGTCCAGCCCCGCTACCCCAACAGCTCGTCCATATCCCGGCGGCCATGCACCACACGAAGAATGAACAAATCCTTATCCTCCACAAGGTAGACGATGAGATGCTCACCGACAGGAAAACTACGCAGGCCAATGCCAAGATCGTCGTCGCGAGGACGTCCCAGGTATGGATAGCCGGCCAGCAGCAAAAACCGCTCCGTGATGGAATCAACGAACCGGTCGGCGGTCTCGACGCTTCCGCTCTCGATGGCGACGTAGTACCAGATATCATTGAGGTCGGCTGCGGCTTGCGGCGCTAAGCGGTGCGCCATCAGGGTGGTGTTGATGGATTGGCGGCCAGGCGAGCTCGACCGCGCTGTTTCACTTCCGCAGCAAGGTCGCGCATCGACTGCTGCGTGACGACGTGTCCCTCGCCGCGGGCAATGGAGGCTTTCGCATCATCGAGCGTTGCGAGGAATTCCGCCCGCTTGCGCTCACGTTCTTCCCAAAGCGACAACGCTTCCTCCACCGCATCTTCGGCACGGCCAAATCGGCCAGCCTCAATGGCGCGGCGGATAAAAGCTTCCTGATCGGGAGTTAAGTGCACTTCCATCGCTTTTCAGGGTATGAGCCAAGTAACCCGGTGTCAAGCGCTGGGATCAATAGCCTCACGTCTGCTCCTACCCCAACAACTTCCCCAACTCGCGAGGACTTTCAACCAGCACATCCGGAGGCGCCTCCTCCAGCGAATGCGGAGCGAACCCATACGTCACGCCGCAAGTCCACAAGCCGGCGTTGCGGCCCGTCAACACGTCAACCGCCGAGTCGCCAATGATCAGCGCCTCGTCCGCCGCCACGCCAGTTTCCTGCATGATGGTCCGCACCCCCAGCGGATCGGGCTTCTTGGTCGTAAAGCTGTTGCCGCCGTATACAGACACGAAGAAGTCCCCCAGTCCCAGCGCCCGCACAATGTCGCGCGAAGGAACGACCGGCTTGTTCGAGAGCACCGCCATCTGCCGCTGCACTCCATCTGGCGGCACTGCGTTTGGCTGCACTGCATCTGGCGGCACTGCATTCGACTCCACGCCATTCGAAGAATTCGCCAGGCGCGCCAGCACTTCCGGAATCCCCTCATAAACCGTGGTGTGGTCGAGTTTGTGCTGGCGGTAGTAGCCGAGAAAATACTCCATAGCCTTTCGGAGTAATACCTCGTCGCCGGTGTCGCCGAGCGCGCGGCGCACCAGCGCCGGAGCGCCATCTCCCACATAGCTGGCAATGACGTCGCCGTCCAGTTCGGGACGTTCGATATGACGCAACATTGCATTCACGGAGTGAATCAAATCCAGCCGCGAGTCAATCAGGGTGCCATCGAGGTCAAACACCAGCAAGCGAAGGCGGCGCGGATCGAACGGGCGGAGGAAGCGAATCATGAGAGTTCAGGATAACGCAGGTTTCAGCTCTCAGCTCTCTCTCAGCTCTCAGCTCTCAGCTCTCAGCTCTCAGCTCTCAGAGGCTGGGCTTCCTACGAAGGGACAGTCAATAGCGTCTCGGATGCTCGCGAAAAGCCCAGGGACTCAAGATGAGGAGGTTCTGCTGAGGACTGAGAGCTGAGAGCTGATTTACAATAATGCGGGGCTGGAACTCAGTGGGGTGAGCGGCACACGATGGCCACGACTAAAGTCGATCCCAAGCTGAACGAAAGCGACATCGCGAAAACGGCCAAGACCTATCAGGGCCTGACGAGTCAGCAACTGATTGATGCTTATCGCATCATGTTCACCTCGCGGCGCGTGGACGACCGCGAGATCCTGCTCAAGCGCCAGCAGAAGGTCTTCTTCCAGATCTCGGGCGCGGGCCACGAAGCCGTGGGCGTCGCTGCCGCCTTCGTGTTGAAGCCCGGCTACGACTGGTTCTATCCCTACTACCGCGACCGCGCGCTCTGTCTCGCCCTGGGCGCAACTCCGTACGAAATGCTGCTCGGCGCCGTGGGCGCGGCCGACGACCCCTGTTCCGGCGGCCGCCAGATGCCTTCGCACTGGGCCTACACGCGGCTCAACGTGGTCACGCAATCGTCCGCCACCGGCACCCAGATTCTGCAAGCCGTCGGCTGCGCCGAAGCCGGACGCTACTTCGCCCAGCACCCCAATGCCGCCCGCAAGGCCGAAGGCGATTACCGCCAGTTCAAGGACGTCCAGTTTCAGGGCGACGAAATCACCTACGTCTCGCTCGGCGACGGCACCACCAGCGGAGGGGAATTCTGGGAGGCGCTGAACACGGCCTCCAACCGGCGTCTGCCGGTAATTTTCTGCGTGGAAGACAACCAATACGCCATTTCCGTACCCGTCGAAGTGCAGACCTCGGGCGGCAATATTTCGCGCCTGGTCTCCGGTTTCCCCAACTTCCATTTCGAAGAGATTGACGGGACCGACCCGGTCGTCGCCTATGCGGCCTTCAGGCGTGCGGCCGATCATTGCCGCGCCGGCCATGGGCCCGCGTTTGTCCATGCCCATGTCATCCGTCCTTATTCCCACTCGCTCTCCGACGACGAGCGCCTTTACCGCCCCGACGCCGAGCGCCAGGCCGATGCCGCGCGCGACCCGGTCCACCGGTTGCAGTTGTTCCTGCTGCGGGAGGGAATTCTCGACGAAAAAGGGATCAACAAAATCGAGAAGGAAATCGATGAGCAGATGCAGGCCGATACCGACCGCGCCCTCGAAGCCGCGGTACCGCAGCCGGAAACGATCTACAACTTCGTGTACTCGCCCGATCTCGATCCCACTTCGGAGGCGTTTGAAACTCAGCCTGCACCTGCCGCCTCCGAGACGGCGGCCGATGGCAAGCGCGGCGCCGACTCGCCAAACAAGACGTCGCCAAATAAAACCATGGCGGACCTCATCAACGCCACCCTGCGCGACGAGATGAGGCGCGATGAGCGCGTCGTCATATTCGGAGAGGATGTCGCCGACGCCAGCCGCGAAGAGTATCTCAAGCAGAAGCTAATCAAAGGCAAGGGCGGAGTCTTCAAACTAACCTCTGGCCTGCAACTCCAGTTCGGCTCCGACCGCGTTTTCAATTCTCCGCTGGCCGAAGCCAACATCGTCGGGCGCGCCACCGGCATGGCCACGCGCGGATTGAAGCCGGTGGTGGAAATTCAGTTCTTCGATTACATCTGGCCGGCGATGATGCAGTTGCGCGACGAACTCCCCCTCGTCCGCTGGCGTTCGAACAACGCCTTCTCGGCGCCGGTGGTCGTCCGGGTTGCGATTGGCGGATATCTGACGGGCGGCGCGATTTATCACTCGCAGTGCGGCGAGAGCATCTTCACCCATACCCCCGGATTGCGCGTCGTCTTCCCTTCGAACGCACTCGATGCCGCGGGCCTGCTGCGCACCGCCATCCGCTGCGACGACCCGGTCTTGTTCCTCGAACACAAGCGCCTCTACCGCGAAACCTACGGACGCGCGCCCTATCCCGGCCCCGACTACATGGTCCCGTTCGGAAAAGCGAAGATCGTGCAGCCCGGAACCGACCTCACCGTCATCACCTACGGAGCAGTGGTCCCGCGCGCGCTGCAGGCCGCGCAAAAACTGGAGCGCGAACACCAGGTCAGTGTCGAGTTGATCGACCTGCGCTCGTTGAATCCGTTTGACTGGGATGCGATTGCCGCCTCGGTGAAGAAAACCAACCGCGCGCTAATCGCCTACGAAGACTCGCTGAGCTGGGGATACGGCGCCGAAATCGCCGCCCGCATTGCCGACCAACTCTTCCATGATCTCGATGCCCCGGTAAAGCGAGTCGCGGCGACCGATACGTTCGTCGCTTATCAACCGATTCTGGAGAATGCCATCTTGCCCCAGGCCGCCGACCTGTTCCGGGCGATGAAAGAGCTGGCGGAATTTTAGATCAGGCTCTTAGCTGCTGGCTCTTAGCTCTCGCGCTTGGCTCTTGTGTAGAGACGGGGCTTGCCCCGTCTCCGCGCATCAGCCCTCTTAGCCACTTTTCGTTTTCCGCGCACCGCCTGCCCTCCCGCCAAACGTCGCTGCCCACGGCCCGCCGTCAAAACAAAGTAGCGCAAACGCGATCGCAGCCAGCGCCAGCGGAAATTCAAACCCGCAATTGCCCGTCAGTCCGTTCTTAAAATGCACCTTCCAAATGGCCACGCCCATCTCGATCGCGAAGGCGAGCGAGAAGAAGCGCGTAAACAATCCCAGCACGATGGCGATGCCGCCGAAGAATTCCGTCCCCGTGGAAAAATACGCCAGCCAGCGAGGAAGGCCGAGCGAACCCACGAACTCCATGTGATGATGAAAAGGCTGACCTCGCACTAATCGGCGGTCAATAGCTCGGGAGATGCTCCCAACACAACTGGTGACTCAAGCTGAAAAGATCTTCTTGCGGCCCGACAGCTGCCACCTGAGACCTGCCCTGAGATTTTCCTGAGAGCTGAGAGCTGCTCTACCACTTCGAGTACGCGATGCCGTCGCTGCCAACCTTGTCGGAACCGCTGTGGACGCCGATGATGCCATCCGTGTCAGTTTGTTCCAGCGACAAGATCGCGTCTGCCGGCTCCGTCTGCCAGGTATCGTTTTTGCCCGTGATGTCTTCCGGAATTATGTCGAGGTACTTCGCCGCCTTCAGTTCTTCCAGCGACTGCGGCGCTTTTTTCTTGTCCTGTGTGTACTGGTAGATCACCTTATTCAGCGTTTCCAGGTTTTGGCGAAGATTTTCCTCCCGCGCCCGCGTGATGCTGTGGCTGTAGATAGGCAGAGCTGCTCCTAACAGGATCAGAATGATGCTGATCACCACCATCATCTCGATCAGCGTGAATCCGCGGTTCCGTCCTGTCGCCCTACCGTTCATCTCCGGACCTATTGCTTCCAACTCGAATAGGCATCGCCGCGAGTCGAGATCTCATCGGAACCGCTGTGCACGCTCCCGATGCCGGGCTGGTTCGGATCCCACGCATCTTGCGAGTCTTCCGGCTCCGTCTGCCAGGTATTGCCGCCGGTGATGTCCTCCGGGATGAACTTGACGTATCCGGGCACCAGTTCGTCCAGCGACTGCGGCGCTTTCTTCTTGTCGAGCGAATACTCCTCGATGGCTTTATTCAGCGTCGACAGGTTCTCATGAAGTTTGGCTTCCCGGGCGCGAGTGATGGTCTGGTCGTACCTCGGCAACGCGATCGCCAGCAGGATCAAGACCAGGCTGATCACTATCACCATCTCAATCAGCGTGAAACCGCGATCGCGAAATTTGGGACTGCGCCGGGACCTGAACTTCATCTACCAATCCTTATACTTCGTGCCGTCCAAAGCGACTTGGTCGCTCTTGCAGTAAACATCGAAAACGTTCTGCCCGCCCCAGGAATCAGAATCTTTATCATCCTGCATGGAGCGCATTCCCCATTCCTGTTTGGTGATGGGATCCACCGGAATCCGGCGGATAAATTTCAGTTTCTTGCCGGCAACATCCACGCCTTTGACCAACGTCTCGAGATCCGGAGGATAGTTTTGGCTGTCTACCTTGGTCTGGAAGGCGCCCCGATCGGCGGCGTCTTTGTAGCGATCGATCGCGTCGCGGATCGTCCACAGGTCCTCCCGCAACTCGTGCTCGCGCTGCCGAACAATGCTGTTTCTGTACACCGGAAACGCCATCCCCACCAGGATGACCAGGATGGCGGTCGCAACGATCAACTCGATCAGGGTAAACCCGTGTTGTTGGCGCATAAAGCACTTCTCGGTTCTCAGTTCCCAGTTCTCAGTCAAAAACCAAACCCGGTTCTCCACTGAGAACTGAGAACCGGGAACTGAGAACTTCTTATTGAATGGTAATGGCCGCCTGCGCTCCGCTCACCCCAATCGGCTGCATCGCCGGGTCCCGTGCTCCGCCCCGCGTGATGGTCAGCGCCGACTGGCCCGCCCCCTTGGCCATGAATGTCAGCGTCAGCACCGCACCCTGTCCCGAGACGCCCCCGGCGCCCGGAGGCCGCGTGGCTGTGACTTGCAGCGTGCCGGTCACTGGATCGTCGCGATGCACTAACGCCACCGCTTGCCCGTCCTGCGACAGGAATCCGCCGTTCGATACGTTGATCACTTGCACCAGATTCGGATCGTAGCTGAGTTGCACCGGCACGGAGTACACGTTCTGCCCGCCGGAAAGCATGACGTTCACCGTGAAGGTCGAGCCCTTGGCTTGGTTCAGTATGGGTGGATCAAACAGGAACGTTCCTGTGCCGGCGCCAGCTTGAGTTGGCGGAATCTGATTCTGCGCAGGCTGTGCTTGCCCCTGGGGAGTTGCCGCAGGCGGCGCGGCCTGGGTCCCTGGGGACGAAACCGGCGCACCCGTACTCGCCGGCGGCGCCGTCCTGGTACTGGTCCGTCGCAGCGACAGCGCATTGGCTGTGCCCACGTCGAGCATATCGGCGCCGCCATGCGAAGTGTCAAGCCCGCGGATGATGTGCGGAATCAGCACGAACACGATTTCGTTGGAAGAGTGGTCCGAGGTATCCTGCGAAAAGAAATATTTCAGGATCGGGAGCGAAGCCAGACCCGGGATCCCGGTCAGAGACTTTGTTTTCGAGTCCTCCATCATGCCGCCCAGCAGGCTGACTTCGCCATCTTTCAGGCGGATTTCGTTCTCGATTTTCCGCTGCCCGATCACCGGTTGGCTGATGCCGCCAATGCTCACGTAGGAGTCCACGTCCGAGACATCCATCGTCATCTTCAGCGAAACTTCCCGTCCCGCATGAACCCGCGGCGTGATGTCGATGTTCACCCCCACGTCGAGGTATTGAAATTGCGTGTTGACCAGCGGGTTGATACCGACTCCGCCAATTCCCGGCTGGAACGATCCCGTCGCCACCGGCACGCGGTCGCCGATCTTCAAGGTAGCCTTCTGCCCGTCCAAAGCCCGGATCTGCGGACTCTGGATGACCTTGGTATCGGAGTCGGTCATCAATGCCGTCGCCGTAGCCTGCGGAATCGTCACCTGGAAGTCGGTGGCATTCAGGTAAGCCAGGGTATTCAGGCTGAGGCCGCCCGATGATGCGGTAGTACCTGTGGTCGTGGTGCCGGGAGTGGTGGTCGGAGTAACGGTGCTGACATTGGGCTGCAGTGCAACCGAGACGCTGGTGGGAGGGTTGATGCCAAGCGTGTGCGCCTTGTCGCGGCTAACCTGCATGACCGACACTTCGATCAGCACTTCCGGCTTCGCCTTGTCGAGATCGTCCACCAGTTTCTGAGCCAGCGCCACCTGGTCCGGCGTGCCCCGCACCACAATCGCCCCCTGCGAGGGCAATTGCTGAATGCGGCTGACTTCGAGAATGGTGCGCATGGCGTTCACGACATCCTGCAATTCGGTAGGCTGAGAAAGATTGGAAAGATAAAAAGTCTTGATGACGTTTTGTTCCAGCTCTTTCCGCTTTGCGGGATTGTCTTGCGCAACAAAAATCGTGTTCGACGTCACCGGACGCCAAAAGGTTTTGGTCTCGAACGAAATGATCTCCAGGGCCTCTTCGAGCGTCACGTTGTTCAGTTCCACGTGCACCTGGCGCGGCGTGTAATCGGGGTCGAAAAGCACGTTGATCCCGGCCAGCTTGCCCACCGTCTCGTAGATCACGTTGGATTTCTCCGTCACCTTGAGCGTGATGGGCAGGTTCGAGATCGGGGCCAGTTCCACCGGGCCCAGCGCCGCTTCCAGCCGTTTGCGCAACGCGCTCGTACCCGGCGACACCGCCTGCGGTTGCGGGTTCTGGACCTCCCGGATCATCTGCTGCGTGCGCTTCACTTCCTGCTGCGCGATGAACGAAGAAGGATCGATCTCCAGCCCCTTCTGGAATTCGACCAGCGCCTCGTCGAGCTTGCCGGCGTCGCGCAAAACCTGCCCGCGATGCACGTGCGACGAAGCCGCCAGGAAGCGGGTCCGCTCGTAGGCCGTGCGATACCTCAGGTCTTTCGGTTTCAGGTTATAGGCCTGCTTGAAATAGTCGAAGGCCAGTTCGTAGTTCTGCCGCGCCTCGGCGTCGGTGCCCTTCCCGTAGAGCGCTTTGGCAGAATCACCCCGGGCAAAAACGGGAGGCCTCAAACAGAGCAGCAGCAGAACAAAAAGAGCCGAAAGGATCAGACGTCTCATCAAGCAGTCCTCACAAAATTTTCTCTGGCCCGCGAGCGCACTAGCCATCGCTCACCCGGGCTATGCCGCATCCGAGTGCCCGAAAAGCTAAGCGACCCGGGCATCCCGGCGCTGTCACCCAGCAAAAAGTACTCGGAAAATCGGATTATAACATCGCCTCAACTTGCACCCGAAGTTATTGGTACATCGGTGTTTACCCTCATGAGTACGTGAACCGTGGTGCGAGTCTAAGGTCTCAGCAGGCCGTGGTAAAAGTCTTGATTCGTATCAGGGCACGCCTTCAGGCGTGCCGCAAGTGCCATGTTATGAATGCGCCTTTAGGCGCTGGTTCTTGGCGCCAGAGTTTCACCGCAGGCCGCCAGCTCTCAGGTGTCGGAAAAGGCGCCTCACGATGCTTTCGAAAGTGGGATCCGAATAAGTTTGCTGAGACCTGACACCTGGCACCTGAGACCTTCCTTCCCTCTTCGTGGTACTTTCTTCTCAACAATGGCCAAACAGACTAGCCACCAAACCCAACCCAACCGGGAGAAGAATCCTCGCCGCCAGCCCAAGGCCTCGGGGGAAAGGGATGCCGCTGTAAACAGGAACGCTAGCCACAACTATTTCTTGCTAGAAAAATTCGAGGCTGGAGTAGTCCTCACCGGAACTGAGGTAAAGTCCGTCCGCACCGGCAAGACCAACCTCAAGGACGCCTACGGCCTGATCAAAGACGGCGAACTCTGGCTCCTGAACTGCCACATCAGCCCCTATGAGCACGGCAACTACGCCAATCATGCCGCCCGCCGCACCCGCAAACTGCTGCTTCACAAAGAAGAAATTCGCAAGCTCATAGGCAAGTCGCAGCAGAAGGGACTGACGCTGATCCCCACCCGCATGTACTTCAAGAACGGAAGAATCAAGGTGGAACTTGCTCTGGCCAAAGGCAAACAGCTCTGGGACAAGCGCGAAACCGAACGCCGCCGCACCGCCGACAAGGAAGCCCGCGAAGCCATCTCGCGGAGCAGAAAACAACGGTAGTCAGCAATGATGTGCAAATGATCGCGGTGACCCGCTTGGCACCCGGGATTTACTCCCTTTTTCGAAGTTTCTTTTTTCTTGGCAACAGCCGGCCTTCACCGCCATGGGAGGTGGGACGGTTTCCGGCGATCGCTATATGATCGAGTGGATTGCTTCTGGTTTGCCCGTGGTCAAGGCACAATCCCCAGAAATGTCGATAATCGCCTCCAGACAATGGCACTTCTTCGTGCCTTAGCTGCCTATGATGAGAGCACTCTCATCAGGCCCACAATGTCTTCCCGGCTGTTGTGAAGGTGGGCGCTAATACGGAGATTACCCTCGCGCACTGCCACGTCAAATCCAGCGATGGAAAGGCGTTCCTGCCATATTCCAGCCTCTTGGGGCTTTCGCGGGCGCATTACTATTAAAGTGGATCGCTCTGGTTCCGCACGAGGGCTGATCAGCTCGAAGCGGTCTTCATCCAGATTCTGGAGGAATTGAGTGACTAATTGCTGATCGTAACGAGCGACACTTTGAGGTTTAGCTAGCAGAAGGTATTCGATCGCTGCTGTCCAGGGCATGAAGTTGAAGAAGTTTGCGGTGCAGAATACGTCCCATGCGCGTGCGCCGAGATCAGTGCGCAGCGAGTAGTCCCGCATCTTGCTGAGAGGCTTTCCCGCTTGCATCGCGAGCCAGTAAGCGTGCTGAGGCGTTAATGACTCCCGCAGTGTTGGACTTAGCCAAGAGAAACCTGTTGCATAGGGTCCGCACAGCCACTTGAATCCGCAGCATGTGACCGCATCGACCGCCAAAGCTTGCAGGTCGAGCACGCGGGCGCCCAATCCCTGTGCGGCGTTCAAAACGAAGATGACATTATTCTTCCTGCAGATCTGGCCGATGCTGGCCGCGTCAATCGTCCAACCGCTGAAGGAGTTCACCCAGCTGGTGCAAAACAGGCGCGTTCGCGGGGAAATCTCGCTGCTGAGCTGCTGCGGGTCGACACGGCCCGCTTGCGCCTCGATAAAACGCACGACGACACCCTGGTTGCGCAGAATTAACCAAGGGAAAACATCGGCGGGAAAGTCCCCGTCGACCACCAAGACTTCATCTCCGCGCTGCCATTGCATTCCATTCGCAAGTAGGTCGAGGCCGTAGGTTGTACTGTTCGCAAGAATGATGTCATCTGGAGATGCGCCAACGAGCTTGCCAAGCGCGGCTCTCAGCCTCCCTGGCACTTCAAAGAAGTCTTCATCCCGCAGAAGGTGAGGCCGGACCTTTTGTTCAAGCGCGACTCTTCCCGCTTCCCTCGCTACTTTGGGCAGCGGACCCTGATGCGCTGTGTTGAGCCAAACTCGGCCATCGAATGGGCCGAAGTCTTCGAAATAGGCGCTATTCGGGTCCACGTATGCAATGGTCTCACGGTCCAACATCACTGTCATCCCAAGGGCTTGGGAGGGATCCGGAGGAGGACAACTGTCCATGCTTCAATCCATTTTCACAATGAACTATTTCGCACTGACACCTCCATTTTTGACGTCGCCAAACCGGAAACTGACGCACTTTCTCCCAGGGCCAGAGTTGCGCATTCCCCCTCCCACCGTGGATACTGAACATACTCATCATGAAGACAAATCTCTCCTCAACCACACCGTCTCAACTGGAAACCGATTGCCTGGTCGTAGTGGTCCTTGATAGGCGCGAGAACGATAGCAGCAAAGAAGACCACAGCGAAAAAAATAAGCCGGCGCCAACGGTCGAATGCGCCGACGCCGCCGTGCGCGAAGCCGCCAAAGACGTCATTGCAAGCGGCGAAGTCACCGGCAAGTCATTCGAGACCACACTGCTGCATCGCCCCGCCGGCTTGAAAGCCAAACGCCTGCTCCTCGTTGGCGGCGGCAAGGACAAGAATTTTTCAGCCGCGGAATTGCGCAAGCTCGCCGGCGCCGCCGTGCGCACCCTGAAAAGCAAAAGTATCCGCAGCTTTGCCTTTGCTCTCCCTGCCAACGGAATTGCCGCGGGAATCTCTCCCGATGACGGCGTGCGCACGATCGTCGAAGGCGCCTTCGTCGGCAACTTCGATCCCGGCTACTACAAGAGCGATCGCAACGATAAAGACCAGAAAATCGACGCCCTCACCATCGTGGTGCCAAACAACGTGCCAGGCGATGCAAAGGCCATGGAAAGCGCCCTGCAGGCCGGACGCATCGTCGCCGAGTCGCAGAACTTCACCCGCGACCTGGTCAACGAACCCTCCAACCGCATGACGCCGAACATTCTGGCCGAGCGCGCCAGGAAAATGGCTGCGGAAGTCGGCCTGAAATGCGAGATCTACGGCGCCGACAAGATCAAAGAACTAAAGATGGGAGCGTTCTGGGGAGTGGCCCAGGGATCCGACGAACCTCCCGCGCTCATCGTCCTGCGCTACGATCCCGCAGGCGCGGCCGACAAAGTTCATCTAGGTTTGGTAGGCAAAGGAGTCACCTTCGACACCGGAGGCATCTCCATCAAGCCCGCCGACGGCATGGAGAAAATGAAGTACGACATGGCCGGCGCCGCCACCATGATCGGCGCTATGCGAGCCATCGCCCTGCTGAAGCCCAAGGTGAAAGTCACGGCCATCGTCTGCGCCACCGAAAACATGCCCTCCGGCAAAGCGCAAAAGCCGGGAGACGTGCAGATCGCCATGTCCGGCAAGTCCATAGAAATTATCAACACCGACGCCGAAGGACGCTTGATCCTGGCCGACGGACTCTGCTACGCCCGTCAACTCGGCTGCACGCATCTGGTCGACGCCGCCACCCTGACCGGCGCGGTGGTCGTGGCCCTCGGCTACGTGAACGCCGGCATCTTCGCCAGCGACGACCAGATGTACGAGCGCTTCGCGAATGCCAACCAACAAGCGGGCGAGAAAATGTGGCGCCTTCCGCTCGACGACGAATACAAAGAGATCATCAAATCCAACATCGCCGACATCGTGAATTCCGGCGGACGCTGGGGCGGCGCCATCTCCGCCGCCATGTTCCTCAAAGAATTTGCCGAAGACACACCCTGGATCCACCTCGACATCGCCGGCACCGCCTGGATGGAAGAGAACAAACCGTGGATCGCCAAAGGCCCGTCGGGGATCGCCCTGCGCAGCCTGGTGGAATTTGTGAAGAGCTACGCGGCGTGATCGCTGAACGCGTCCTCATGATTCGTCGCCCGGTCATAATCGCGACTATTCTCTTTACTTTAGTCGTCTACTCCTATCCAGCGCTTGCGACTTGGGCAAAGACTGGCTACACAGAATCGCCTCCTATCCTGGCTTCCGATGTTGGGTTCTACACACTTATCAGCAAGCTAACAATGGTTCGCCATGGTCCGATCTTGAATCCATACTACGGTGTCGAACTGCCCCCCAATGGCGCGGCGCACCTCCAATTTCGGCTGGCATTCCAGCTCTTCGGATATGTGGGCACACTGTTTGGCGGGCATCTCTGGCTGGCACTGTTTGTTTGGAACTTGCTTTGGTGGGGACTGCTTTGCTGGATTGTGATTTGGCTCTTCCAACAATTCTTGCCGGATAACTCAATTCTAATTGTTACCTTGGGCTTTGGTTTGTTGATGTGGTCAAACTTCGGCTTACTTAAGCCATTAGTCTTGGCTTGGATTCACCTGCCGTCCTTGCAAGGTTTTGAGACCGTCGGACTGGCTTACGCCAGACCTTTCTTTTCTCAACTCCCAGTTCCCCTCCTGCTTGCGTATCTCGGTCTACAGATGAGCCTGCTCCGCGCCCAACGCTTCCAGATCTGGGTAGGGATGGGATTGCTCCAGTTGCTGGCGTTTGCGATTTTTCCTTACGCCACACTAATGATGGCCGGTATCACGATTGTCGCAACCGTCTGGCTGATTTTCGGTCGCGTCCAATCGGTGCCGTGGCGCAGTCTCGTTGCCTATGGAATATTCTGCGCGACGGTTGATCTACTCTATCTTCTGCACGGCACAGTTACCCATGAGCCCCAAACGCAGCAGTCAGTTTTTCACTTCGAGTTTGCGGTATTGCCACATTTGATCGGCGGGATGTGGATAATACTCGGATTCCTGACGCTGGCAACGGCGCTGGTCCGTGCCCTCCCAGCAGAGGCAAAGTGGCCCCTTGTCGGCTTAGGGCTGACCAATATGGGCCTTCTGCTGGCTGACGTCTTCGATAATTCATTGTCGATATCGCATCACGCGGGATACTTCGTTCACACCACAGTAGCAGTGCTCCTGACCTTTATATTGTCTGCGGTGTGTGTGCGTCTCGGAGCAACGGCGCGATATTTACGATTTGCTCTGGGAGTCGTCGTTATCCTTCTCGCCGTGAATGCGATGCTGCTTGCGGCAGCAACCTATCGCGTATTCCTGCCCCTTAACAAACAACTGGCTGAGACTGCAAGTCTGTTGAAGTCCATTCCTGTCGGGCCCGACGACCTTTTGATTGTTCCTGCCAAAATCGCTGATGATACCTGTGAATGGGTTCCCTTGGTGTCAAGTGCCAAAGTGCTCTACTGCCGGAATGCTGCTGGACTACTTACACCGAATCAAAACAACACAATTCAGCGCTTTCGCCAGGCGCTTTATCTCTACTTTACAGGGACGGATAGCCGGCAACTGGAGAGGATTGCGGAAGATCCTAAAGCAGGTGAAGAGCAAATGCGACTCGCGTTTTACGGGGGCGGTATTACACCGCTTCGAAAAGACCTGCGCGAGGGAGCTCTAAGCGCAATTCGTATGGAACTGATTCCCCTGCTCGACGGCGCTGAACGCCAGGATCCACGCATGCCCGCTTTCCTCCGCCTATATTCACGCATCCTGGTAGTGGACAATCGGCAAGATCCGGTTTTTGACCGGCAGCGGCTTGCTTCGTATCTAGTCATCCAGAAGGAAGTGCCGTGGGGAGATCTGACGGTCCTGTTTTGCAATCCGAAGTGAGACATGCCAGCCATACAGCGAATGGCTACAATGAACTGAGCCGAGCCTGCTCCGGAACGGGCCGTTAGCTCATCGAATGACCGTGGATCTCCCGCAAAAAATCCGCAGCCTGCCCACTTCCCCCGGCGTCTACCTCTACAAAAACGCCGAAGGCGAAGTCATTTACGTCGGCAAGGCCAAGAACCTGCGCTCGCGCGTCTCGTCCTACTTTCACGAAGGGCGATGGGAAGACGCGAAAACCGGCACTCTCGTCCGCGAGGCCGCCGACGTCGACTACATCGTCGTCGCCAATAACAAAGAGGCGCTGGCGCTCGAGAACCACCTCATCAAGCAAAAGAAGCCGCGCTTCAACATCCTGTTGCGCGACGACAAGACTTACCCCTACGTGAAGCTCACCCTGGCTGAGCGCTTTCCGCGCGTGTATGTGACGCGCCGCCTGCGCAAAGACGGCAGCGCCTACTACGGCCCGTACTTCCCTGCCAATCTCGCCTATCGCATTGTGGACCTGATTCATCGCCACTTCATGGTCCCATCGTGCAAAGTGGATCTAACGCGCAACCATCCGCGCCCATGCCTTCAGTTCTATATCAAACGCTGTCTCGGTCCGTGCGTGAAGGAGCTGACCACGCCGGAGATTTACAGTGAAGCCGTACGCGACGTAAAGTTCTTTCTCGAAGGCCGCCAAACCGACCTGGTCAAATCTCTGCGCCAGCGCATGTCGGAAGCTGCCGAAGCGCAGGAGTTCGAGCGCGCCGCCCGCTATCGCGACCTGATCTCGACCGTCGAGCAGTTACAGGAGAAGCAGCGCATCGCCGCCGCCGAAGGCGACGATGCCGACGTCTTCGGTTTTCACTACCAGAACCAGATGCTGGCCGTGAACCTGTTTCACATGCGGGGAGGAAAAGTCCTCGACCGCCACGAATTTTTCTGGGAAGACCTGCCTGAGTTCGTGTGGGGCCGGGTCTCTGACCCGGACGAGGCGGGGCAAAGCCCCGCCGCCACACAAGAATTCCATCCCGCCGAATTTTTCTCCGCTTTGGTCAAGCAACTCTACCTCGCGCAACCCTACGTCCCGCGCAACATCTTCGTTCCCGTCGACTTCGAAGACCGCGAAGAACTTGAGGACGCGCTCAGCGAACAGCTCGCGGGCGAGGGCGCCCGCGCCACACGAGTGCATATCACCGTTCCGCAGCGCGGCGACAAGCGCGAGCTCATCGATCTCGCCGGCACCAACGCCAAGCAGTCTTACGACCAGCGTTTCCGCGTCCTCAAGCCCAATGCGCGCGCCATTCAAGAAGCCCTGCAAGACGCGCTCGCCCTCCCCGAACTGCCCAAGCGCATTGAGTGCTTCGACATTTCGCACATTCAGGGAGCGGAAACGGTGGCATCAATGGTCGTCTGGGAAGACGGCAAGATGAAAAAATCGGACTACCGCAAGTTCATCATAAAGACCGTCGCCGGCGTGGACGATTTCGCGTCCATGCGCGAGGTGGTTGCGCGCCGTTACAAGCGCCAGCAGGAAGAAAAAAAGCCCGCGCCCAGCCTGGTGCTGATCGATGGCGGCCTCGGACAGCTCCACGCCGCCGCCCAGGCCCTCGAAGCGCTCGAAATCATCAACCAGCCACTCGCCGCCATCGCCAAGCGCGAAGAGATCATCTACGGCTACGGACAGGAAGACGACCCCGTCATTCTCGACCATCATTCTCCCGTCTTACACTTGGTGCAGATGATCCGCGACGAAGCCCATCGCTTCGCCGTAACCTTCCATCGCAAGCGCCGCCAGATCCGCGATCGCGCCACCGAGTTAAGAGAGATTCCCGGCGTCGGCGAATCCACCACCCGCCGCCTGCTGGAACATTTCGGCAGCCTGCAAGCCGTGAAGCAAGCGGATGTAGCGGCCCTGTCGGCGGTCGTGACCAAATCTCAAGCTGAAGCAATTCTCGAACATTTTCGGAAGGCAGCTGTTAGCTGCTAGCTGTCAGTTCTCAGTTCTCAGCACCAAGTACCCTTGTCATCCTGAGCGAAGCGAAGGACCTGCTTTTGGCCCTCTTGACCGCATCTCGCGTTCGCCCACCCCATCGTCTTGAAGGTTGGGATTTGCACAGGGACAAGCGGCGGCTGTCGGCGTACAATTTTCACCGTAGCTCGTGTTCGCAATCGAGCGGGAGGCCTCCATGCCCGTGTACGACTACGTCTGCAACGATTGTCACAAAACCTTCGAATTAATTCTCACCATCAAAGAACACGAAGTAGACGCGAAATGCCCCAAGTGCGGCAGCAAGAACGTGGAGCAGGAAGCAACCGCGTTCTACGCCGTGACCGGGAAGAAGAGTTAGGTCAGTCCGGAAAATAACCAAGCGGTGCCGGGTGGAAATCGGCACGCTTTGTGCGCCCCCACGGATTCTGCTGAGGGCACCTAAAATGCGGTGGTGGCCGCGGAGCCCCCACCGCTTGGATCTGCTCTCAGCGCACCGAGGCTGTCGTTAGACGCTTCGGCCCGGCTTCCAGTATGTGCTCCGGGCACTCGGCCATCATCAGCTTGAAGTTCTCGATGAAGCGAGCCGCCAGCGCATCGTACTTGTTAAAATACTGCTCGCGGCTGGGCCAGGTATTCGCCGGATCCAGCATCTGCGACGGCACTCCTTCGCATTCCACCGGCACATCGAAACCAAAGACCGGATCTTTCCTGTACGCCACCTTGAGCAGTGAGCCGCTGAGCGCGGCGTTGAGCAGCGCGCGGGTGTGACGGATGCTGATGCGCTTGCCCACCCCAAACGACCCGCCCGTCCAGCCCGTGTTCACCAGCCAGACGTTGGAGCCGTGCTTTTGGATCTTTTTCTTCAGCAGTTCCGCGTAGGCCAGCGGGTGATGCACCATGAACGGGCCGCCGAAGCACGTGCTGAAAGTCATCTCGGGCTCCGCACCCAGCCCGATCTCAGTGCCGGCAATCTTGCTGGTGTAGCCGGAAATGAAATGATAGATGGCCTGATCGGGGTTGAGCCTGGAGATGGGCGGCATCACGCCGGAGGCGTCGCAGGTAAGGAAAATGACGTTGCGCGGGTGCCCGGCGCGCTTCTCCGGCAAGTGATTCGCGATGTAGGAAAGCGGATAAGCCGCCCGCGTGTTCTCGGTCATGGTGTCGTCGTTCAAATCCAGCCGCCGCGAGACGGGATCGAAGGTGACATTTTCCAGCACGGTTCCGAACTGCCGGGTGCAGGCATAAATCTGCGGCTCGGCCTCTGGTGAAAGGCGGATCACCTTGGCATAGCAGCCGTCTTCGAAGTTGAAGACTCCGTTGTCGCTCCAGCCATGTTCGTCGTCGCCGATCAGGTGCCGCGTGGGGTCGGCGGAAAGCGTCGTCTTGCCGGTGCCCGAAAGCCCGAAGAAAATCGCGACATCGCCGTCGTTGCCGACATTGGCCGAGCAGTGCATGGAGAGCACCCCCTGCAACGGCAACAGGAAATTCAGGACCGTAAAGATCGTCTTCTTGATTTCCCCGGCGTAGTTGGTGCCGCCGATGATGGCCAGACGTTCCCGGAAGTTGATCATGATGAACGTTTCCGAGCGCGTGCCGTCCACCATGGGCGAGGCTTGAAACGAGGGCGCAGCGATCACGGTGAATTCGGGCATGTGCCGCCGGAGTGCATCTTGACCCCGAACCTTCAGGAACATGGTGCGCGCAAACAAACTGTGCCACGCTTTTTGCGTGATGATGCGGACGGGCAGGCTGTACTCCGGGTCGGCTCCCGCGAAGCAGTCCTGCACGAAAACATCGCGCCCTTGCAAGTAGCCCTGCAGGCGCGCCAGCAGCGCGCTGAAATTCTCGCTGGTGACGGGGCGATTGTACTGGCCCCACCAGATCTTCTCCTCGGTGGATTGCTCGCGTACCACGAATTTGTCGGCCGCGGCGCGCGCCGTGTGTTTGCCGGTGTCCACCACCAGTGGTCCGAGGTGCGAGAGACTGCCCTCGGAACGGAAAATGCTCTCCTCGTAAAGCGCCGGCGTCGGCAGATTCCAGTAGGCACGCCGCAGATTCACCAGCCCATGATTTGCGAGGCCGTAGGCACTGGCCAGCTTCCCTGCCTCTTTTACAGCGGGAGATTGCACGTCGAGGTAGATGTTCATTGCCAATCCCTCACAAGTTTGCGGTCGCCGAGGTAGAGTTCGTTGGCGGAATTCGGATCGAGCGCCCACTTGACGCGATCCAGGCCCTCGGTGATATCGCGGATAGTGCCGCAGTAACTCAGCCTGAGATGCCCCTCGAAGCCGAATTCCTTGCCCGGCACCGTGACCACCCGCACTTTCTCGAGCAGGAAATTGGAGAGCTTCTGCGAATCCTTCATGTATGCGCTGAAATCCGGGAAGCAGTAGAAGGTGCCTTCCGGCTTGTGAACTTTGACGCCGTCGAAAGCGTGCAAGCGGTCCATCATCACGTTCCGATTGTTCTCGAGCGTCATTCGCAGGCTGTCCACCGACGATTGCACGCCGTTGAGCGCGCCCACCGCCGCCCACTGCCCTGGGGAAGAAGGCCCGGAGGTCTGTTGCGACTGGATGGTCGCCATGGCCTCGATCAGCGGCTCATTGGCGATCGCCCAACCGATGCGGAACCCGGTCATGGCATACATCTTCGATACCCCGTTGATCACCACCACCTTCGATTGTTCGAGCGGTACCTTCATGAAGTCGTAGCCGATGGGCGCGTTCTTGCCGTCGAACACCAGCCGGTTGTAGATGTCGTCGAGGATGAGATAAATGCTCCGCTTCTCGCAAAACTCGACCATCTCCTGAACGAACTCCCGGGAGTACATGGCGCCCGAAGGGTTATTGGGGCTGTTCAGAATGATGGCTTTGGTGTAGGAACCGCACGCGTCCGCGAGTTCTTTGACGGTGGGGAAAAACGTTCCGTCCTCCGCCGTCACGGGCACGGGAACACCGCCCGCAAGCTTCACCATCTCCGGATAGCTCACCCAGTAGGGAGCCGGGAAAATCACTTCTTCCTTCGGATCGAGGATGGCGTGCAGCAGCACCATCAGCGACTGCTTGGCGCCGCCCGAAGCGATCACGTTGTCGGCCGACACAATCTTGTTATAGTGCTCTTCGGTATAGCGAATGATGGCTTTCTTCAGTGCAGGAATCCCGTCGGGCGCCGTGTACCGGATTTCTCCGGTGTTCAGCAGGGCCGCGCAGCCGATCACTGCATCAATGGGGGGCTTACTCTTTGGTTCGCCGCCTCCCAGGTGAATGATGGGCTCTCCCTTTTCGCGGAGCAGAGCCGCAGTTTCATTCAGCTTGAGAGTCGCCGACTCCCGGATGGACCGGGCAAGCTGGCTAAGACTCATGACGATTATTTCCTTCCTCGCGAATATTAGATTAAAGACTTCTCACTTTGTCGTGCTTGTCATCACATCCCTGCGTGACCCCGGTGGCATGCGCTGAACCCTCGCAGCCGGGCGCCCTGGACCTGGACCAGAAAGTATATCCGAAAAACTTCTCACGGCAGCCCGCGGTGAAGGTGCGCATTGTCGGCTTGCTTTTTTAACGATTTGAAAACGGCCGTTCAGAATGATATTCTTCCGCGTCCGCACTTGGGCCATTTCCGTCCGGTCCAAAACCAACAGGAGGCAATATGAGAAAAGTTGTATGGGCCACGCTGCTTGTCGTGACGCTATTAACCGCGCTCCCCGCCCTTGCGCAGAGTCCGAACTATGATTACGGACCGGTGTGGCGCGTCACCTACTTCGAAATCAAACCCGGTCAGGGTGAGCCGTTCTGGAAAGATTTTCGCGAGAACCTCAAGCCTGTTTATGAAATGTTGAAGAAGGAAGGCTTAATCAGCGACTACAAGGTCTGGTATAACGTGACCACCGATGGCCCGCACGACTGGGATATCGCGGTCGGCCTGATGATTCCGAACTGGGCGACCATCGATCAGCTCGACGCCAAAGCCGCAACCCTCATCGCCAAGCATTACGGATCGCGAGAGGCGATGATCGAAGCGGGAAAGAAACGCAACGATATACGCACAGTGGTAGCGAGCAAGCTGGCGCGCGAAGTCATGCCGAAGTAAGAGTTGAATCACAGGCTGCTCCAGGACGCACCGAAAGGCCCGGGGGCTTTCTCACCTTCGGGAGTGCTGCGGAGTCAGGGCAGAGCTGTGCACCGAAAAAACATTATTTATGAATTGTCATCCCGACCCTGAGCGGAGCCGAAGGGGAGGGATCTGCAGTCCGCCGCAAGATGCAGATCCCTCGCTTCGCTCGGGATGACAAAGTCTGGTTGAATTGAGAGCTGAAACGCGGTCTAGCCTCCACCGCACACTGCCTAACGCCCATCCCTTAGCTTTGTCGCCAGGAACGACTTGATCACGATCTGGTTGGGTTGCATGCCGACGGGGATGATGGTCAGCAAGGAATATTCCGAGGGCTCAAATTTCTTCTTGGGCTGGCGTTTCTGAATTACGGCGAGGTCTCCCGAACCGGAGTCGACGACCAGCAGGTAGTTCTGGTTCTGCGAAAGCGCCAGCGCGTCGGGATGCGTGCCCACGGGGAGATACGCGATTATCTTGCCTAAGTCAATGTCGTAGACCGCGATGTTATTCGATCCGAAGTCGGAGACGTACAAGCGCGAGTTATCGAGCGAAACCACGCCGCGCGTGGGCTGCGCGCCGATGAGATAGCTGCCCGAAACCTCGTTGGGCGTGGTCTCGATGATGGAGATGCTGCCGGCATCGAAGTTGAAAGCGGCCAGTTCTCCGCCGTCCGGTTTCAGCGCCAGACTAACCGGAGATTTTCCAACATCAAGAAGCGTAAGCAACTTGTCGCTCTGAGTTTCATTCTGCCGGGTTTCATTCTGCTGGGTTTCATTCTTTAGAGCGATGCTAGCCACCTGCCCCGAGCCGGAACAGGAAACGAACGCCTTGCTGGAATCAGGCAGAATGGCGATGTCCTCGGGATGAATGCAAATGTTGATGGCCGAGCGCACAGCGAGGCGCGCGGTGTCGATGATGGAGACGGAGTTATCGGCGCGATTGCTAACGACCACGGTGGATCCGTCGGGCGAAACGCGGGCCAGGCCGGGACTTCCGCCGACGCGGAGCGTGGCCGCTACAGTGCGACTGTCGAGATCGAGGACGGAAACGTTGGCGGAACCGGAATTGGCGACGTAAGCGCGGCGCCCATCGGGAGAAACATCGATGAAGAAGGGGCGTCCGTAAACGCCGACAGTAGCCACAACTTTATTCTGCTCCGCATCAATCACGCTGACGTTCGAGGAGCCGCTGTTGACAACGTAAACTTCATTCCGCTTCGGATTGGCGGCGACTCCAGTGGGCTCGGAGCCGACCTGTAGAGTGCGAACGGGGCGAAAGCTGCGCAGGTCGATGACGGTAACCGTGTTGCTCTTACCATTAGTTACATACGCGTATTCGCGGTAGAGCGGGCCGTAGGCGGGCAGCGTGCGCTCGTGGAAGTAGTACCAGCCAGCGGCGAGGACGAGCGGGACGAGGACGGCGAGTAGCAGGAATTTTCTCAAAGACGAGTTGGCCTCGCTGACGGGAAGAGATTATCAGATGCGGCTGGGTCAGCCCAGCATCAGTCCGCCGACCTTGCGACTTCGGCCGGAGCACGGTTCGCTGCGGGGACACTGCGTCCCACGACTGCCGCGATCTGCCTGACCTGCGCCATGAGCGCGTCGAATTGATCGGGGAACAGCGACTGCATGCCATCGGAGAGGGCGCGGTCGGGATCGTGGTGAACCTCTACCATCAGGCCGTCGGCTCCGACGGCGACGGCGGCGCGGGAAAGTGGAGTTACTTTGTTGCGCTTGCCGGTGCCGTGGCTCGGATCCACTATGATCGGCAGATGACTTAGGCGCTGGACGGCCGGCACGATGCTTAGATCGAGCGTGTTGCGGGTGTGATCGGCGAAGGTGCGCACTCCCCGCTCGCACAGGACTATGTTGTAGTTGCCCTCGCTCATGATGTACTCGGCGGCCATAAGAAATTCTTCGAGCGTCGCCGAGAGACCGCGCTTCAGCAGGACGGGCTTGCGGGCGCGTCCGGCGCGCTTGAGCAGAGAAAAGTTCTGCATGTTGCGGGCGCCGATCTGGATGACATCGGCGTACTGGTCGACCAGGTCGAGCGATTCGTAATCGACGGCTTCGGTCACAATGAGCAGGCCGAAGCGGGCGCGGATTTCGGCCATGATCTTCAGGCCTTCTTCGCCCAGTCCCTGGAAAGAATAAGGAGAGGTGCGGGGCTTGTAGGCGCCGCCGCGGAGGAACTGCGCGCCGGCGCGGGCGACGCGCTCGGCGATTTTGAACGCCTGGTCGCGAGTCTCGATGCCGCACGGGCCGGCGATGATGGCCAGGTCGGGGCCTCCGATGGTGGCGCGCGAATTGGGAAACTTGATGACGGTGTTGTCGGGCTTGGTGTCGCGGCTGACCAGCTTGTAGGGCTTGCTGACGCGGATGACTTCCTGCACGCCGGGCATTTCTTCGAGCGTGCCGGATTCGACCTCGCCTTTGTTGCCGGTGATGCCGATGGCAGTGCGCTGCGCGCCGGGCATGGAGTGGGCGCGGTATCCGAGCGCTTCGATCTTTTGGCAAACGGCGCGGACCTGCTCTTCGGTGGCCTGCGCTTGCATGACTACGAGCATATGGGTACTCCGGGATATTCAGTTTAGCGTCCGCTGTGGAACTGGGCAAACGGCGGGCGCGCTTCAGTCCGCTGACTTCACGTCCTCGGGCAGCGCGAGCAAAAACGAGCAATCAGCGGCAGCCTCAGTGCAAGAGAGTGTTCCGCGCCGCAAGAGCTTAATAGCTGTCTGGTCGGGAACACTTTGACCGTAGCGGGCAGTACGCAGGGCATCGGTGAAGACCTTCAGCTTTTCGTCTCCGCTGACGAACTTCACGTCATCCACCGACATGTCTGCACCGTGCTGGCTGGTCAACAACAGAATGAACTCGGCCTTCCCTTCCTGCTTGGGCGTATTGCCCAGCTTGATCGTGCGCTGAACGATCAGTTCCTCGCGACTCTTTTCGACGATCGGATCGACCTTGTCATTTCCTCCTGCCAAGGCGGCCAGGCGGCTTCGAGTTTCCGGTTCTGGTCGGCGTGCATTCATCGCAAGCGCGTAGAAATGGGTCGCCCGTTCGTTCTCGCCTTGTTTTTCGTAAATCTGTCCCAGATGGTCGGCTTCCTCGGAACGCGGGCTTAGTTGCCATGCAGCCAAGACATATTTCCTGGCTTTTTCTAGATTGCCTTCGGAAAACTCGACCCAGCCGAGCGTGTCCCAGTAGCTCGCCAGTGAGGATGTCAATCCAATATTTCGGCTGTCCACTTGATCGAGCGAGTAGTTGCGTAGTGTTGCTTCAGTGGTGGTGACGGCGGATTCCGCATAGCGCCGAGCGACATCAAGGTGCGCCTTTTTGAGGGCCAGTTGATAGGCAATGTTGTTCCAGACGGCCGGCTTGTCCGAAATCTTCACAGCCTTGCTGAATGCTGCCATGGCCTGTTCATCTTGTCCAATGTTCGAATAGGCTTCACCTAGACGCTCCTCGGACTCGGGGTTATCGGGTGTCAAAGGCACCGCTTGCTCCAACTCTGGAATAGCCTCCTGGTACTTGTGTTGCTCCAGATACGCGGCGCCCAGGTTGGCATGTGCGTACTTGTCCAGCGGGTTGATCTCAATTTGCTTCCTGAACCACTTGATGGCCTCTTCATATTTGCGCTGCCGCAGGTAAACGAGTCCCAGGTTGTTCGGGGCGTACGGATGGTGAGGGTTCATCTCGATCTGCTTTTGGAAAGAGCTGATCGCCAGGTCATCCTGCCCTGATTGCATGTACGCCAGGCCCAGCTCATTCCAAGCCCAGTTCTTGGGATCCGCTGCAACGGCGCCCTTCAAGAGCTCAATCGCCAAGCTATAGTTCCCATTCCTTAACGCCTCGTATCCACGCTTGTAGAGATCGTACCCAGCGTGGGAGGACGACGTCTGCACATATTGGTTGATATCGTTCTGCATGTTCTTGAGAAAACTTCTGTAGTCGTCGAACTCGGCGACCGGCACTTCGCGCAGCTTGCTTAGAAACCGGCGCTTCGCGATGAGCACACCGTTATCCTGGGAATAAGAGGCATGGTATTCCGCGAAGTCGTACTTCAGGTCCACGTTGGACGGCAGTTGTGGTTGATAGCCCTTGGGAACCTCCACCTTGGAATCTGACACAGTCTCCGTGGAAGGTCCAAACCAGATGGGATACTTTGCGTCATCTCTGACTGGCGGCAGGTAGAACGGCAGCCCCGGAACGGTAAAGTGACGATCGCTCTTCCAGTCGGGATAATCCTTGCGGTTGTAGGAATACGAAAAGCGAAAAGGCTCGCCGATCGCTTCGGGTGTGCTTGCACTGATGTCGCTCACTGTGCCTGAATAACCGAGTCCGTAGGAAATCTGCTGCACCAAGTCTTTCCACTGGGGTTGCGGTACTTTGCGGAAGGCCGCGCGTATCATGACCTCGGAATCTCCACGAGTCGTATCCTCGATCTTCGCTTCGAAGGTACCGTCGTCACTGAGCTTGCCCTCGATTTTGAAGGCAGTGGTGCTGGGGAAAGGCGGATCGGCGGGCGTGGTTATTAGCTGTATCGACTTGTCTCCCGACATAACCAGCGCCTGCTTGTCGCGTAGACGCGGAACTAGATAGCCAAAGGGCGCAACCTCGATCGTGGTGTCAAGCCAGACAGCGCCTTTGTCTGTATTCTTATCCTTGCCTTGCGGCAAATAGCCAATGACGTGGTCGAATTGCGCCGGAGACGGAACGTCAGCATCGAGTTTCCAACTGGAATTGACCAGTGCTGGATAGAGCGTAATGCCGGAAGCCTGGAGCAAAGAAGCCAGCAGTGTGTGCTTGTCCTTGCAGTCGCCGTAGTTGTTAGTGAGGATATCTTCGGCGGCGTGCGGCTGGTAGCGTCCGATGCCAAACGCGATTCCAATGTAACGGTAGTGCGTGCTCACGAAGCTGTAAAGAGCGTCCCGCTTGGCGCCGTCGTCGGTCATGCCCTTGGTGAGTTCTGCCGCTTTGGTGCGGATGGCGGGGGTCGGTTCGATCCGGTCTTTTTGTAGATTCCAGTACCAGCGGCCCACCTCTTCCCAGCTTTGGAAACTGCTGATTTGGACGTCGGGCGGGGGAAGAAGGCCACGCGCTGTCTCCGTTTCCTTTTTCTCGTCGCTTCCCGGTTCCTTCGCGCTTTGCAGCTTGGAGTAAGTCCAGGCATAAACGCGGGAGCCAGCGTCCGTGGTCACGGTTTGCGTGGCTTGTGGTCCCTTCACCTTGACCGCGCGCTCGCTGGGAACCTTGATTTCCAGGCGCTCGGCAAGCACGATGCCGTCGTGCAGAAAGCTATATTGGAACCAGAATTGTCCCGGGATCAGCGGCTTGGTCGTGCGCCAGTGCGCCTCGTACTCCAGCATGTCGCCTTTGCCCAGCCCCTTGACCGCAACATGTTTTTCGCGCAGGTCGCTGTAGAAGGGAGCGCTACGGGTGATTTCCGCATCCAGGTCCTGCACGTTGTCGGGCGGGGTAAGCAGGGTGCTGCCGTCGGCTTTGCGGACGCGCACGTAATCGATCTCCACAGTCTGGGTTGCGGACTGAAAAGGAAATTTCAGCAACCCCCACTGTTGCACGCCGGCGTCGGTTTGCACGCGTACGCGGCTGGTTTGCTCGCGGGTGAGATTGCCGTCGTTGTCGAAGGCAACCTTGGTCGATAGCTCTTCAATGACCGCGGCCTCCTGGGAGTAATCGTCCTTGGCAGGACCGTGAGGCGGCGAAGATTGCGCGCGACCAGGCAGTACCGCCACCAGCACAACAATAATAGGAAGTGCATACCAACAACGGATCATACTTGCCTGTATTTATCGTTGGTGCGGGAGAAAAACGCAAGCAGGAAAGATCTTTTGCTCATTAAGTACCCGGAATTACAGCTCATTACGCGCGCTATTCAGACTTGAGTGAATTAGTGACTACATAAGTGTGTTGCCCAATGGGTCAGGGGGTTGGGTGTACTACCGGAATCTTTTCCGCTAGCCGCAAAGCTTTCAAACTGGATGACATGCAACTCCCCCGGTCCATCATCCAATCTCTTTTAATCCGCACAATTCACTTTCTGACAATCGGAATGACGATCCTGCTCCTCGGAATCGTGTCCGTGGACGCCAGTGCAACTAACTCACAACTTGCGTTCACACCTTCCGCCCTTCGATTTGGGGGGATCGTTGTCGGTCAGAGCGAAACCTTGCTTGTCACCGTGGCGAATACTGGACAGACCAGTGCAACGGTCTCCGGAATCGCGGTGGGCAACTCCGAATTCACCACGTCGTCCTTGAGCCTGCCGCTGGTCTTGTCGGCAGGGCAGAGTGTCGATCTGAGTGTAACCTTTGCTCCCAAGACGATCGGATGGACGGGAAGCACGATCAAATTCTTCGGCAACGCATCGATCGCTAATCTTAATGTTGGAGGTTCAGGCGAGAACGCCGAGGCCTTGACCGCCAGCCCCTCGATTGTGTCGTTTGGCCAAGTGGCGACAGGAACCACATCCACCGTGCCTGTCGTGCTTACGAACGCTCGCTCCTGGCAGGTAACACTGTTTTCACTCCAGACATCGGGCAGCGGATTTTCGATCAGCGGGCCCGCGGTTCCGTTGACTCTAGGCGTAGGGCAAAGCGTTAGGTTGAACGTCACCTTCACCCCACGATCGGCCGGCACGGTCGGAGGTAGCCTGCTTGTTTCTGGTCCCGCGCTGGCCATACCTCTCACCGGTACGGGCACAGCTCCTGCAGCTCCTACAGCTCCGGGCCAACTCTCCGCCAATCCTGCGAGTCTGTCCTTTGGCAGCGCCCAAGTCGGCAGTAGCGTGACTTTGGCGGGCTCGCTCACGAACACGGGTGCGTCTGGCGTGACGATCTCGCAGGCCACAGCTACAGGGACGGGATTCAGCATCAGTGGGCTGAGTGTTCCGTTGGTCCTCAATCCCGGTGCGAGTGTGCCCTTCAGCGCGGTGTTTGCGCCGCAGTCGGCGGCCAGCGTAAGCGGCGGCATCACGGTGGTGTCCAACGCCTCTAACTCAACTGTGAACGTCTCGCTCTCGGGCACAGGCACGGCTCCGGGCCAACTCACCGCCAATCCTGCGAGTCTGGCGTTTGGTAGCGCCCAGACCGGCAGTAGCGTGACTTTGGCGGACTCGCTCACAAACACGGGTGCGTCTAGCGTGACGATCTCGCAAGCCACAGCTACAGGGACGGGATTTAGCATCAGTGGGCTGAGTGTTCCGTTGGTCCTCAAGCCTGGTGCGAGTGTGTCATTCAGCGCGGTGTTTGCGCCGCAGTCGGCGGCCAGTGCAAGCGGCGGCATCACGGTGGTATCCAACGCCTCTAACTCAACTGTGAACGTCTCGCTCTCGGGCACAGGCACGGCTCCGGGCCAGCTTACCGCCAATCCTGCGAGTCTGGCCTTTGGCAGCGCCCAGACCGGGAGTAGCGTGACTTTGACGGACTCGCTCACGAACACGGGTGGGTCTAGCGTGACGATCTCGCAGGCCACAGCTACCGGGACGGGATTCAGCATCAGCGGGCTGAACGCTCCGTTGGTCCTCAATCCCGGTGCAAGTGTGACCTTCAGCGCGGTGTTCGCGCCGCAGTCGGCGGCCAGTCTGAGCGGCGGCATCGCGGTGGTGTCCAACGCCTCTAACTCAACTTTGAACGTCTCGCTCTCGGGCACAGGCACGGCTCCGGGTCAGCTTACCCTTGCTCCTACGGCGTTGAGTTTTGGCAATGCGACGGTGGGGACCAGTGTTAGTCAGGCGAGCAGCCTTAGTGCTGCCGGCGCGAGCGTAACGGTTTCGTCTGCAAGCCTGAGTAGTGCAGAATTCTCTCTAACCGGGATTTCCCTCCCGGTAACGATTGCAGCCGGACAAAGCGTGCCGGTCACCATGACATTCTCACCGCAGACTTCCGGCAGCGCCAGCGGTGTCCTTTCCGTCGGCAGCAATGCGTCGAATACTGCTACCCAGAGTTTGAGTGGAGTAGGCGTCGCGCCGACACAGCACAGTGTTTCTCTTTCCTGGACAGATACTAACTCCGGGATTTCCGGTTACAACGTCTACCGTGGCAACGCCTCGGGAGGACCCTACACTGAGATCAATTCAGGTTTGGACGCGACTACTGCTTATAGCGACACCTCGGTCGTCTCCGGTCAGACCTATTACTACGTGGCCACCGCAGTGAATGAGAGCGGAGAAGAGAGTGCGTATTCCAATGAAGCGCAGGGTGTGGTCCCGAACAACTAACTTTCTACCGCGGCCAGCGAACCCTTCTTTCGCTTATTCGATTGCAGAATCTTCTTGCGCAGGCGCAGGGATTTCGGCGTGACTTCGACGAACTCATCGTCAGCGATGAATTCGATGGCCTGTTCGAGATTGAGATTGCGGTACGGGACCAGGCGGATCGCCTCGTCCGAAGTGGAAGCCCGCATGTTGGTCAGCTTCTTCTCGCGCACAATGTTGACGTCGAGATCCGTGTCTTTCGCATTCTCACCGATGATCATGCCTTCGTAAACGTCCACGCCAGGACCGGCGAACAGGATGCCGCGCTCCTGCAGATTGTAGAGAGCGTAGGACGTCGTCAGCCCGGGCCGGTCGGCGACCAGCGCGCCCGTGGGGCGATGCGGAATTTCTCCCTGCCACTCGATGTACCCGTCGAAAAGCGCGTTCATGACGATGGTGCCGCGCGTGTCGGTGAGCAACGTGCTTCGCAGGCCGATCAGGCCGCGGCTGGGAACGCGGAATTCGACGCGCACGCGGCCATAGCCGTGATTGTGCATGTTGGCGACTTCGCCTTTGCGCGAACCGACATGTTCCATGACCACGCCGACGAATTCCTCGGGGATATCGACGGTGAGATGTTCGACCGGCTCCATCAGCTTGCCGTCGATGTGCTTGGTGACAATCTCAGGCTTCCCGACCATCAGTTCGTAACCCTCGCGGCGCATCATCTCGATGAGAATAGAAAGCTGTAACTCGCCGCGGCCTAGAACCTTGAACGAATCGGTGCTGCCAGTCTCTTCCATGCGCAGCGAGACGTTGGTAAGCAACTCCTTGTCCAGTCGCTCGCGCAGGTTGCGTGAGGTGACGTAGTTGCCTTCGCGTCCGCAAAACGGAGACGTGTTGATGGTGAACAGCATCGCAATCGTCGGCTCGTCGATGACGATGGGCGGGAGCGGCGCGGGATTCTCCGCGCTGGTAATAGTCTCGCCGATCGTGATGCCTTCGACGCCGGCGACGGCAATGATGTCGCCCAGCGAAGTTTCCGTAATGTCGGTGCGCTTTAGGCCTGAGAAGCTGAAGAGCTTGATGATTTTTGTCTTGTGCAGAGAGCCGTCGCGCTTGGCAATCGCAACGTCTTCTCCAGTTTTCATGGTTCCAGAAAAAACGCGGGCAATGGCGAGGCGGCCGAGATAGTCGCTGTAATCGAGATTCGCCACCAGGATTTGCAGCGGGCCGTTCGCGTCTCCCTGGGGCGCGGGAATGGTGTCGATGATAGTGTCAAACAGCGGACGCAGATCCTCGCCCGCCGCTCCCTGATGAACGGCAGCGGTTCCTGCCTTGGCGTTCGTATAGAGGACGGGGAAGTCGAGCTGATCTTCTTTGGCGTCGAGATCGATAAAGAGGTCGTAAACCTCGTTAAGAACTTCCTGCGGACGGGCGTCGGGGCGGTCGATCTTATTAATAACGAGAATCGGCTGGAGATTCGCTTCGAGCGCCTTGCTGAGCACGTAGCGAGTCTGCGGCAGCGGGCCTTCGCTCGCGTCAACCAGAAGCATGACGCCGTCAACCATCTTGAGCGCGCGCTCCACCTCGCCGCCAAAATCGGAGTGGCCGGGCGTGTCCACGATATTGATTTTTACGCCCGCATAAAACACAGCCGTGTTCTTGGCGAGGATGGTGATGCCGCGCTCGCGTTCCAGATCGTTCGAGTCCATGACGCGCTCGGCTACGGTCTCGTTATCGCGGAAAGTGCCGCTCTGGCGGAGCATGGCGTCAACCAGCGTGGTCTTGCCGTGGTCTACGTGGGCGATGATGGCGATGTTGCGAATGCCTGGATTCAGATCGAAAACTCCTCTGGGTTGCCGTTTGGGGCTCACTACTACTTTACTATGGCGGACGATTGAAAGGCTGTTCGCTACGCCTGATAACCTGTCATCCCGATAGAATTTGTCATCCCGAACGAAGTGAGGGATATGAAGAGCTCGAGAATGCAGCCCCGGAGGGGCGAACTAACTTAGCCCAGCGCTTCAAGCGCTGGGAAACGGGGAAGAATGACCTAAGTCCCGGAGGGACGACCCAGCTCTCACGCACACGCTTCAGCGCTGAGGGAAGACTAGCCCTCTCCACAAACGGGAAGGGCGCGACTTCCGTAGTGCCATACGTCCGCGCTTTTTTCATCACCAATTTTAAGTACGCCCATCACAGACACCCGCCCGCAAGCCTGCCATGATTCATCGAGAGTGCACCATCCAGAACTCTGTCCGTCTCCAGAGACGGTTCCGCAAACTGCCGCAAATTCATTTTTCGGCACTCTTTGACAGAGTGAGAAGTCGACGGGCCGTGAACACCGCGGACCCGAGGAAAAGTGCATCAATCGGTAAATTTTCCATCTAAGTCCAGCTGTTTGAATACTTTACCTATAAGTGCTTTATCCCGAATACTTTACAGCCTCTCCCCGCCAACCAAAAGATTCTAATAGGCTTAAAGTGGGGGTGGGGGGGTAGGGGGGGTACCCCCTCAAGTAATTAATAGCTGATACCTGATTCTAGGAGCCATCATAATGTCATCATCTTCCGACAGATATTCCGACGAAGCCTGCCAACAAATAAAGCTCGACGGCGAGCCCTGCCGCTCTGCCGCCCTTCGCGGTAAGAAGTTCTGCTACTACCACCTCCACAGCGGCCCACCGCCGGAACAGGTCAGTAACCCCGGGGTCATCCCTCAGGTTCAGTTCCACCTGCCCCTCCTCGATGACGCCATCACGATCCAGTCGGCAATCACCCTGGTTTGCGAACATTTGTTGCACCGGCGCCTCGAGCCCAAAAAAGCCGGAATGCTGCTCTACGCCTTGCAGGTCGCGTCCTCGAATCTCGGCCGCCTGAATCAGGATAGAAATCAGCAGAAAAATGAACAGAGTAACGCGGCGAATCGTCTGCAGGCGTCCCCTCCCGGCCCAACATCATTAGAGACCGATCCAGCCGCCCGGGACGATTCCGCCGCCACGTCGTCAGACGACCCTGATCGCCTGCCGCCCGGAACCATCCAAGCCAGCCAGCAGCGAAGACGATCCGTCGTCTGAACCGAGTCAGGCGGAGGCTGGCCCAGCCTTGAATCGCGCGATCAAAAGCCTGAGCCACCCGCCGTTTCGACCAACTCCGCGCCGATTTCCGGAGTTACTTCTGCTCGCGTGCGCAGCCGATACCAGAACACGATCGCAATCAGCGAGAACATAAAGATGATGGTTGAGATGGCGTTGATTTCCGGGGTGATGCCTCGGCGCAGGCGTCCCCAGATTTCTAGCGGGAGGGTGTTGTCGCGGCCGATCAGGAAGAAGCTTACGGCGATTTCGTCCATGGAGAGGGTGAAGATCAGGAGCGCGGCTCCTATGATCGAGAGCTTCAGGTTGGGAACGGTGATGCGCCAGAAGGTTTGCCAGTAAGTCGCTCCTAAGTCTAGCGAGGCTTCTTCCTGGGCGCGGTTTAATTTCTGCAGTCCGGCGAAGACTTCGGTTGTAGCTACGGAGATTAGTGCGGTGCCGTGTCCTAACACTATGGTTACCAGGCTTAGTTTTACTTCGGCTACTCGGAAGAGCATTAGTAGCGAGAGGCCGGTAATTATGCCGGGGAGAATCAGCGGCAACAGGACCAGGCGACGGAATGCGGCCTTGCCGGGGAATTGGGCTCGATCCAGCGCTAGCGCGGCGGGGATTCCGAAGAGTAGTGCGATTAGCATGGCGGTCGCGGCCACTAGAAGACTGTTTAGGACGGAATCCCAGATTGCGGCGTCGCTGAATAGAATGCGGTACCAGTTTAGGGTTAGGTCGCTCGGGGGGAAACCTCCTACGCCTTGTCCGTTGAAGGAATAGAGGATGAGGATGGCGATGGGCAGGTAGAGGAAGGCGAAGACGGCTAGGGCGTGAGCGGTCAGCCAGCGCGGGCCTTGATGTAGAGCACGCTTCATATCTGTGCACCGCAGGGGCTAATGAGGGTGAGTGAGAACTGGGCCGTCCCTCCGGGACTTGTATCATTTGTCCCGCTTTCCCCAGCGCTGAGGAGCTGGGCTAAGCTGGATCGCCCCTCCGGGGCTGGAGGCTTGAGCATTTCATTCCGCCGAATTGACGCGCTCATGAGAAACTCCACTTCTTCTCCAGACGCTCGGAGAAGAAGATCAGGCCGAGCACGAGGGCTAACATGCAGAGCGAGATCGCTGCTCCCAGCGGCCAGTTGTAGGCGGCTCCGAAGAGACTTACTACTATGTTCGAGATCATGATGCCGCTGGGACCGCCTAGCAGTAGCGGCGCTAGAAAATCTCCCAGGCTTAGGACGAAGGCGAAGGTGGCGCCGGCCAGGACTCCGGGGATGGAGAGCGGGAAGATCACTCGCCAGAAAGTTTGCGCGGGGGTGGCTCCCAGGTCGTGGGAGGCTTCTACCAGGTTGTGCGGAATGTGCTCTAGCGAGGCGTAGATGGGCAGGAAGGTGAAGGGCGTATAGATGTGCGTCAATGTAAGCACTACGGCGAAGGGGCTGTAGAGCAGGAAATCCAGCGGATGACTGGTCAGGTGCACGTATTGCAGCAGCGTGTTCAGGACGCCGTCGGTGCCTAGAATCGTCTTCCAGGCGTAGGCGCGGACCAGATAACTCACCCACAGCGGAATGATGACCAGTTGATAGTAGAGGTCCTTTCTGCCTCCGGCGTGGAACGAGAGGAAGTAGGCTAGCGGGTAGCCGAGCAGCATGGAGAAGAACATCACGCGGGCGGCGATCCACATCGAGCGCAGCAGCGTCTGCCAGTAAACGGGCTTGGTTAGAAGCTCGTGGTAGTTGTCGAGGTTCCAGGAATGCGCGATTGTTCCCGACTCGGAGACTGACCAGAAGCTGTAGCAAAACATCAGCAGGTAGGGGACGAGCAGAAAGACGGCGACCCACACGAGCGGCGGAACGGTGATGGCGGTGCGGTAGGTGCGGGAGAACATCAGACGCCGCCCTCCGATTGGGAACCGGAATGGGAACTGGAACTGGAGTTGGAGTTGGAGGCGCGGACGGGGATGGCATCGGCAGCGCTGATTTCGAATTCCAGCGGAGCTTCGGAATTGGGCAGGTCGCGGCTGGCGGTGCGGATGGTAAGGATCAGTCCGCCATCGGACTCGACGCGCAGAAGTTCGGTTGCGCCGTGGAAAGCCTGGTCGCGTAGCTTGGCGCGGAAACGAACGGTGGCAGCATTGCCGGGTGAACCAGTTGCCGACGCGGCGGTTGCCGGGCGAATGCATTCTGGACGCAGCGAGAACAGGGCTGCGCCATCGGGGAGTGAGGTCGGCCATTTGAGCGCGCTGCAGGTGGCCGTTCCCTGGCGAACTTCGGCGTGCAATAAATTTGTGTGTCCTATGAATTGCGCGGTGTAGGAGGTCGCGGGGCGGTTGTAAATTTCGCGCGGGCTAGCTACCTGCTCGAGTTCGCCCGAGCGCAACAACGCTATGCGATCGGACATCACCATGGCCTCGTCCTGGTCGTGGGTGACAAAAATGAAGGTGATGCCCACTTCGCGCTGCAGCGCTTTGAGTTCGACCTGCATCTGGCGGCGCAGGTTGGCGTCGAGGGCGGAGAGCGGCTCATCGAGCAGCAGCAGACGCGGACGATTTACCAGGGCGCGGGCGAGCGCGATGCGTTGCTGCTGTCCGCCGCTGATCTTCGAGGGCTTTGATTTGGCGCAGGCGGACATCTTGACCTTGGCCAGCGCCTCGGCCACGCGCGACTGAATTTCGGCGGCTGGACGCTTCGCGATGGCTAGTCCGTAGCCTACGTTTTGTTCTACGGTCATGTGCGGGAATAGCGCGTAGTGCTGGAAGACGGTGTTCACGCGGCGGCGATAGGGAGGCTCGGTGTCCAGGCGCTCG
>Ga0224558_1000750_pt1 | contig 37195 bp, 22 predicted proteins | sample 714S32024metaG_FD_180682 | JGI IMG/M metagenome (GOLD analysis project Ga0224558, IMG submission 180682) | Peat soil microbial communities from Stordalen Mire, Sweden - 717 S3 20-24 | ecosystem: Environmental > Terrestrial > Soil > Wetlands > Peat | place: Sweden: Norrbotten County, Stordalen... | reverse complement strand
AGAACCAGATTGGTGGCGCCGCAGACGAGCACAGAGTCCTCCGTCGCAATGGCGTGGCCCACGGATGTGTTGGTTATCTCTAAGGAGCCGGGTCCAGTAAACGTCAAGTACTGCCCGCTACTGGATAACACGGCGCCACGTAAAATCCCGTCCAAGGCATCTTCCGTGCCGACCACGCTGCTCTGAAGGCAATTGCTCCCCAGGGCCACCACGGTCAATGGGCCCGTTAGGTTGTTGATAATCTCAGCGGTAGATGACAAATACAGATTCGACACGGTCAGGTTGCCGCCATAGGTTGCAATCGTTAAGCCGGAAAGGGCCATGCCCGGGCCGCCCCCGAGGAGGGTCGCGTTTCCACAGATCCCCACGGTCTTGTTTAGCGGACCTGAAAGACCGGACAAATCCAGCACATCGCCATCATTCAAACTGAAGACATTGGGCAGTTGCCCCGCATCGTCCGGGGTATAGTATCCCAAAGCGTTGGTGCTTACCCCGGCAATATGGCTATCGCAATAGATGCTTAAAAACTTCGCCCCGCCTAGCGACTTCGTCCCGTCGCTGAAGGGAAACATTATGGAATTCCCTACGTTCCACCAGGTCACCAGCGGACCATTGTTGGTGCCGCCAATTCTCAAGTATTGGTCGGGATCGCCCATCGCGCTATAATCTTGAGCATCCAGCAAATATAAGCTGACGCCATTAGTCGTGGCCGTCCTGCCCAGCAGAATGCCATCCGCCTGGGTAATATTGTTCAGGCCGCCGGCCCCTCTCAGATAGGCCAGAGGATTGTTGGCCGGATCGTCTTGCAGCAGGTCTTGGATATCGCCCACGTCATACGCCAACTGATAGCGGCCATCTTCCGTGGACGTGTAATAATAGGGCACCGAACCGGCGTACCAATTCGGAACCAGCTCGGCGGTTTGCTGGATGATCAGGTAGTTCCGGCCACCCACGTTACTAACCACTTTATATACCAGATTCGTGGCGGTGCCTTGGGAATAACCAGCGACGCTGGGGGCATAGAAGGTTTGCGTGGTCGTGATCAACCCGCCAAGATACGTCAGCCGTTGAGCGGCATTCGTGAACACCGTATTCGTCAACAGGGTGGCCATTTGGTTCAGGACGACGTTGTTGGTCACGTCATAATTTATCCAATTGGCCGCCGCATTGATGTCCGACACCACATCATTGTCTGTCATCCATTGCGAAAAGCTTATGTTGGTGTCGGGTTGTATGGTCAATTGATACGCCCAATACTCCTTCTCAAAGTAGAGCGCGGTAACGCGCAGATATGCAATGTAATTGAGCAAATCATACATGCCGGCATAAGTCTGATGCTGAAAGGGAACCTGGTCTTGCAGCAGAGTTAGGTCGGTGTCATAAACACACTCGCTTCCGCTCACCGCCGTGGATGCGTTTTGCAGGAGCGTCAGCACCGCGCCCGGTGTGGTTTTCAGCACGTCGCCGTTGGCAAAATTGGTCAGCGCATAGGTGTCCGACTCCGTGAGCTGGCTTTTGATTACCCAATTGGTGCCCACTTGGGTATAACAGTTGAAGATGACGTTGGTATATGATTGGATTAGGCCGCTGAGGTCGGTGAGGCTCTCCACCACGTTTTGCATGGCGTTGTCATAAGCGTTCTGATCCTGGCCCAGCACGACGGCCTGAAAGTCTGATTTAACGTTGCCCTCAAAGGTGTCCAGGTTTTTCTGCAGATTGCCAATCATGTCTTGAGCCGCGGTAATCTGACTGCTGATATTGTTCAACTGTGCGCCCGTCGTATTGTTGGCGCCAAGAATGCTCAGCAACGTGCCCGTCACCTCGTCGTGGGTAGTATTATTAATCGCCGTCAGACCCTCATCAATTCCCCATTCAACCACCTGGATGACCAGGTGCGAGAGCAACTCCTCACCCAATTGAGCGTGCGCGTTTTGTCCCAAAAGCAACAACCCCACACAGGCGGCCAGGGCGCACGTCCGGCGTAACAAGCGTTTCGCCCGATCGGTCTTCCCGATGAACGGTTTCTGTTTCAGCCCGGCGACCGCCGGCATTTGCACAAGTGTATTGATCATTTTGTGTATAAGTATTTGATGCATCCCAAACGTGGCCTCCGTTAGCCAACGGGCGAGTTGCTCGACGGGCACCGCTTCAGCAGGATTGGGGGTTAATGGGGGGTGGCAAGCAGCGAGCGCGGGTAAAAATGCAGTAAGCGCGCGAGGGAGGCTGTCAGATCCTCCGGTTAGCTGGTCGGTAGCCCAGCCAGACCCGGTATCCGTTGCGGCAGGGCTGTGCCTTACCTGACTGAACCTCCAACAGGACCGGGTATTGACCCATTCTGAGGCACTCGGCGCCTGTCTTGAGACTGTTGACTCGGTCTGTTCCCTCTGACAGGTCATTACGGACAAGTCCGTCAGAACAGAGTATTTATCCTTCCGTCATTCCCTCTGATCCTGTTGCGCTATCGTTAGCTTGGCTCACGGTCAGGTGCCTCTTGCGAGTCTTGGAGGCTCCATTTCGGAAGCCCACAATGCTGGCAGGTCCGCGCCAACGGGTTGCCATTGGAAAAGGGCCCATGGCAACGCGGGCACTTGAAAAACTGGAAGCGCACGGCGATGACCAAAACGCAAATCAAACAAGGCAGGCCGAGGGTCCAGAACGCTGGGATGGCGAGCGACGGCCTGTTTGCCAGCTCGGCGAGTAAGACGCCGATCACGACCGCGCCAACAGCAGCACCGAACAACCAGCGGCGGCGACGCTGGTAATCTCGCCAGGCAGCAGCGAATTGCGCCGGCGTAGCCGTTCTGCGCCGCTCCAAGAGCCTGTCCTGCACCAATTCCCAGCCCCAGGGGAATCGCTCATTCGGGTTCCACTGCTTAAACCGCGGATCGTCCGGGTCGGGGAGCGGTTCGCGCACTATGTAGTGAAACTCAGAGGCCAACCGCCGTTCCCAAACCCCAGAGGCCTGGCGTATCCAACCGGACTTGGTCTTCCCGGCAAACAGCGCCTGCAAGCCGATCGGGATCCCTACCATGACTAGTATGAATGACACGAACCAGATTTCCTCCTTCGACCCGGTCGGGAACGTGGGCAGTTTTGCAAACAGAAACTGCAGATTAAACGGAATCCACAGCCAGGACCAGGACGTGAGCCCCGTGGTCTTCCAGACGGCGTAGGCGGGCCGGCCACAGTTCAGGCTCGCCCAAAGGACATGGGAGGTCCCCCGCCACTGCCGGCTTTGGCTCAACGCCCACGACAACAGCACCGTCCAGATGGCGCCATAGACGTAAAGCGACGAGCCGGTCCAATTGCGCCCCACCAGGCCGGCCAACATCATGACGAATTCAAGAGCCAGCACGGTCCGAGTCACGAGCCGAAAGCGCCAGCGCAGGGCCTCGAACTGGCCCCCGACGATGTCACTCGGATCCAGCGGCGTGGTAAGCAAGAGTTCATAGGAGCCATCACGACGGGCTTCTGCCAGGCTGCGCGCGGCGGTGTAATGGATGATCCACCGGAGCGCCAGATTGAGCAGCGTCGCGGTGAGGAAGAAGTTCGGCACGCTGGGCCAGCGGCTCGGCCAGGCCGCCCAGCAGCCGAGCCAGGCGGCGACCATGCCGCCCACGACCAGCCAGGCCAGGATAGCAGGCTGCCGGTCCCGAGCGGCCAGCCAAACGAATGGATTTGCCTCCAGCCAAGCGGCCGCCAGTCGCCTTCGGCCGCGCGCATCGCCGTGCATCCATCGCTGCCAGCGCGCGCGCCAGCCAATGGTCCCGGCGTCCTGCTCGCGTTCCCGCCACAGCGATTTCAGTGTAGTCGCAGCCACGCTCAGACACAGGCCTGACCACCCCAGGGTCACCCCGAAGTTGTCCCAAAACTCACTGACGGTAGTTAGGCCGAAGCCATGCCACGCCAGGTAGGGACCGTAGGCTGGGCTCACCAAGAGCCACGCTGAGGATAGCTTTGCCCCCGGGGAAAACTGCGACTGCGCCAGGCAAATCAAGGGGCCCACGCCGCACAGCAGGAACAGGAGCACGGACGTCAGAATGACCGCCGTGCCGTCATCGCGCGTGAGGACTGAAGCCAGCAAGCAGACGGCAAGCACAAAGAGCAGGAAGTTGGGAAACGCGCATACAGTGGCCAGGAACTGCTCGAAGGAAACTCCGCCAATCAGGAACGGAACCGCCAGCATCGGGAACAGGACCAGCAAATCGCCGAAAGCCACCAGCGCCGCGCTTAACAGCTTGCTCGCAAAGACCTCGGTCGCGCCCAGGCCGCTGAGGAACAACAGGCCGAGCGTCTGCTCGCGCCGTTCCTCGGCGAAAATGCCCGCGGTGAGCCGGGGCGTGCGCAGCACCAGATAACCGGCCACCAGGCACAGGAGCTGGTGCAGGTTGTGGCCCGCCCCACGCTGACCCGCCACTGCGGACAATAACAGGAACAGCAGGGTGCCGCCGACCGCGAGCGCGGCCACTTGCAACCGCCTCCGCACCGGTCGCTTCTTCCGCAGGGAAACCCGCAATTCCCGTTCGATGATCGGCAGTAAGGCCATGAAGCACGGAGATCAAACCCTGATTATGGTCGAAAATCAAACCATGAACTGCAGGGAGCCCCAAAGCCGCGCAAAGCCAACACGAGCTGCCATCCCCGCATCCCCTGAACGTACTCCAGTTGCTCGCCCAGATCACGATCGAGCGCGGCTTGGGGAGGTCGCTGTCACCGTTCGTTCCCCTAGAACCGCTGTTCGTGACATTATCGTGGCCGCTGCGGGGCCTTTCCTGTTTAGTGCATGACAATGAACACAGAGAGCAGGATAAACAGGCGATACGATCTCGATTGGCTCCGGGTGATTGCGTTCGGCATTCTCATGCTGTTTCACACCGGCATGGGTTTCACCAGTTTCCAGTGGCATGTAAAGAACTACGAATCGAGCCGGCTCATTGATGAGCTGGTCAATTTCCTGCACCAGTGGCGAATGCCGCTTCTCTTCTTCATTTCCGGCGCGGCGGTCTGGTTTGCCCTGGAGAAATACGGGACCTGGCGCTACGTCGGCGAGCGCCAGAAACGGCTGCTGTTGCCGCTGGTATTTGGCATGCTCGTGGTGATCCCGCCACAAGTCTATTGCGAAAGGGTTTACCAACGAGAGGGCTACGCTTCCTTCTTCGATTTTTACCCAACCGTCTTTACTTCCGGCAATTACCCGCAAGGTAATCTGTCCTGGCACCATCTCTGGTATATTCCCTATATCTGGGCTTTTTCCATGATTACTTTGCCGTTTTTCGGGTGGCTGAAATCCCAGGGCGGCCGCTCGATTATCGCGACGTTTCAGAAGCTCCTCGCCCGGCCCGGGGCCCTTTTCCTCGTCTTCGTGCCCTCAGCCCTCGCGGAAATCGCGCTGCGCCCGTTTTATCCCGGCGACGCGTGCAACCTGTTCTCCGACTGGGCCAACTTCGCGCATAAGCTGACCTTTTTCGTGATCGGTTTTGCCCTGGCTTCCGGCACCCAACTGGCGGAGGTCATCGCCTCCCGTCGCAATCATTACCTGGCCGCCGCGGTGGCCTCCCTGGTTCTGATTGAGTGCACCTGGAACGTGCCTTTGAGAATGCCACCGGCGCTTTACCGGTGCCTTTCCAACTTCCATGCCTGGATGTGGATCCTTGCCGCCCTGGGCTTCGCACGACGATACCTGAACGTGAATCCGCCGGCCCTGCGCTACGCCACCAACGCCGTGTATCCCTTCTACATTCTGCACCAGACGGTGATCGTCATGCTGCTTCTCACGCTGGTTTACATGGACCTCGGCCTGTGGACGAAGTATTTCCTTGTTCTGCTCGGGACGGCTTTGGTCACCTGGGGCTTGTATGAAGGGGTCATTTCACGCGTCAACGTCCTCCGGGCCTGCTTCGGTCTCAAAGCTCAACGCCGGCCGCAGCCCACGGGGGTTGCTGCTGTTCCGGGTGTGGATACCCCCACCAAGCGACCTGGTCATGGCTCGCCGATTCGGGAAGGTTCTGGTCCAATCGCGGCCGGTCTGCTGGTCGCGCTGGTGACTATCGGCTTCATCCCTCATGCCGTGGCCAGCGGGAAGATCATGCCCGTGGTGATCCAGGGCACTTCGCTCAGCAGCAATCGCTTGGGGATCGCGGACAAACAGCCGGCGGCAGTGTACCTCCCGCCATCCTATTCCTACGGAACCCGACGGTATCCGGTTATCTATCTGCTACCCAACTTCAATACCCCGGTTTGGCGTTACACGGCGGGAAATTACCAGGGGTTCAGGTTGCGACCGGCAGTGGACGGGCTGATTCGCGCGGGGAAGATCCCCGAGATCATCGTCGTGATTCCGAACGCGATGCATTTCCTGGGCAGTAGCTGGTATCGAAATTCCGGACTCACGGGCAACTGGGAGGACTTCATTACGCAAGACCTGGTCGGTTACATGGATGGTCATTTCCGGACTATTGCCCGCCGGGAGGCACGGGGTCTCGCGGGACACGGAGCTGGGGGGACCAGCGCGCTGGAACTGGCCTTGAAACACTCCGATCGGTTCGGCAGTGTTTACGCCATGAGTCCGGCAATCCTGAGCGGGGAGGATCTGAAGCGTTTTACGGCCGGCGGCGATGCCCAAATCGGCTCCTGGCAGGCGCTGACCAAACAGTGGAGCATCATGGATGAGGAGTCCGCAGCGCGAGCTTTCCGTCTCTACATGCAGGCGCGCGTGAACAGTTCGTCCCGGAATGACCTCTTCGACGCCTTGCGCGTTTCCTGCGCGGCGGCTGTGGGGAGTCCGACAACGAAGTTCCCTTACATTGATTACCCTTCCTCCGAATCGCGCGACGAAGCGGCCCGCGCCCGATTTTGGGCCGAGATCCTGGGGGACTGGGAAAGCAAGGTGAAGGCGTACCTGGCGCGCCCGGACCGGCTCGCCAGCATTACTGTTGAGTATGGACGCGGGGAAGAGTATGACTTCATCGTGCATGGCGCTCAGCATGTTTCGCAGGTGATGCATTCTGGGGGCGTGCCGAGCCAACTGCATGTGAGTGAGGGCGGGCACGATTCGACCCTGGGCAGGCGGCTCGAGACCGGCATGCTTCCCACTCTCGCGAACACGCTCAGGACGGAATGATACCAATGCCCGAACCCGCGACCATGCCGTTCCCCCGTAGCCGCCAACGCGCGGAGACGCCATTGAACAAGGAACGCCGGCACTGGATTGAGCTGTCTGATCTTAACTGGGGACTGGTGTTTCTGCTCTACACCGTTCTCGGCCTGATCTCAGCCGGGTCCATCTTCACCAACGGCCTCGCGTCGGGGGGCCACCAGTCTTATTGGTATCCCCTGATATGGGAGATGACGGGCTATTACATGGCCCTCTCACTGTTGCCGCTGATGGTCCTGGGTTTCTCCCGGGTGCCGATCTCTCGCGAGAACTGGTTTTGGACCATCCCGGTTCATCTGGGTTTTTCCATGTGCATTGGAGCAGCGCACACGGGCTTAATGTATCTCAGCCGCGAACTGGTTTACCGCTTGCTCGGTTTGGGGCCTTATGATTATGGGCACTTCGGGTATCGCATGCTGATGGAGTATCATAAACAGGTTCTTCACTACGCACTCGTTTATGCTGTGCTCAAAGGCCTGGCCTTATACCGCGCTAACCGCGAGCGCGAACGAGCCGCCGCCGCCTTGGAGTTGAGGAATTCGGAACTCCAGCGCCAGCTCGGGCAGGTCCAACTGCAGGCCCTGCGCTCCCAACTTAATCCCCATTTCCTCTTCAACACGCTCAACATGATCTCTTCCGTCATGTATGAAGACTGCGACCGGGCAGACCATATGATTTCCGCGCTGAGCCGGATGTTACGGATGTCCCTCGACGACCAGGTTGGCCCGGAGGCACCGCTTCGGCACGAACTGGAGTTTTTAGATGCCGCCGCCGAGTTGTTGAAGGCACGGTTCGGCGACGGAATCAAACTGGAGGTCAACTGCGCTCCCGGCCTTGCCGACGTGCCGGCGCCCAGCCTGCTCCTGCACACCCTGGTGGAAAACGCGATTAAGCATCATCAAAACCAAAGCGACCCGGTGATCCGTGTGCACGTGCGCATCGAAGCTGAAAACGGGTCATTGCATATTCACGTCCTCGACAACGGACCCGGCATTGCGGATCCCGACATCGCGGTCGGAAAGGGCGTCGGACTTTCCAATACCCGCCAACGGCTTCAGGCTCTTTATGGCGATAAGAGCACGTTCAAACTCGAAAACCGACCAGAAGGGGGACTGCACGTCCACATCGCCGTCCCACTGCGGAGTCAGGCAGCCCTTCAACCCGCATGAGTGAAGGCATCAACGGGAGCGTGAAACGTGAAACGTGAACTTCAACCCGCATGAATGCAGGCATCAAAGCGGTTATTGCCGATGATGAACCCCCGGCGCGGAACAAGATCCGCAAGTTCCTCCAGAGCCGCCCCGATGTGACCGTGGCGGGGGAAGCGGGAGATGGGGTGAGCGCGATCCAACAGGTGCTCGAGCTCCGCCCGGACCTGCTCTTCCTGGATATCCAGATGCCCAACGGCGATGGCTTTGATGTCCTGCGCGAGGTTTACCCGGAGCACAAGCCTTTGGTGATCTTCACGACTGCCTACGACCATTACGCCATCCGGGCATTCGAGGTGGAGGCGCTCGACTACCTGTTGAAACCCTTCACGGCGGACCGCTTCCACGCGGCGCTCGACAGGGCGTTACGCGCACGCAACCAGCCCGCTTCCGAACCTCACGCGTCAGAGAGTAAAGTGTCAGAGAGTAAAGTTGCAAATCTATTGGCTCAGCTCGCAGCGAACCAGCCGCGCAATCCGCGCATCCTGGTGCGCAACGGCGACCGCCTCTTTTTCGTGAAGGCAACTGAGGTTGAGTGGGTGGAAGCGGAGGAGAAGTACGTGCTGCTTCACACCAAATCACAGAGACACATCGTGCGACACTCGATTTCCGCCCTCGAACAGCAACTCGGGCCGGCGGGCTTCGTCCGGATCCATCGCTCGCACCTGCTCAACCTCGAAGCCCTGCAAGAGCTGGTGAGCCTGGGCCGCGGCGATTGCGTTGCCGTGCTTAAGTCCGGAACGCAACTTCCCGTCGGCAGGAACTTCAAGGAACGGCTCGTTGCGGCCATGGGGCACCCGGGGATGGCTCAATGACGATGGACCAGAGAGTTGGCGCCGATCTGTGCCGACATTGCGGCATTGCGGATCATCGCACTTGGTTTCCGTTTATGGCGGTGGCGCAAAAGGACTGCCGGAGACCATGACAACGTTATTGAGCGAGCCTTTCGAATTCTACGACGCCGCGCTCATTGGGCTAACACGCGGTAAAATCGGGCGGCGTCATTCGTCGCTCCGGGATCCGAGATTTGATACACGCCGCCGGTGCTGATGAAGATCGTTTGAAGAGTCTGCCAGTAGGCGGGCGCTGTCAGGTTTGTCGCGAACTGGACGTAGTAACTGGCGCCGGCCTGCCCGGTGAATTGTAACTGAAAGGCAGTGCCCCCCATCTGGGCGGCCTGCAACTGGGGCGGGTCCAGCGACAGAATGTGCACCGACAAATTGGTGGACACACCGCCGGGGTTGTCCGTGTTGTAGGCCGTAAACGTGACCGAGGAATCGCCGGCATCCGTCCATTGGTGACCAATACTGGAGCCGGTGTTGGTAACCACGGTGCCGTCACCGAACGACCATTGAACTCGGCTGGCACGTCCGGTGATGCTGGCGCTAAAGCTCGCAAAGTGATTCACCAGCAAGTTGGTTTGAGGCGCTATGAGCGCGACCGATAAGGGTCCGACGAGATTCGCAAGCACCACCTCATCGCAGCCAATAGAAGGCGGGTTGTTCCAAGGTTCGCCGTCAAGATCGGTGCCGGTGGAATAAAGGGGGCTGCCGCTGCCGTAGCAAGGCGAGGTAGATGCGATATGGAACAGGTCCAGGAACTGCGGACTGGCGCTGATGTTACCCGCGCCGACCTTCGGCGGGCTGGCGCTGGTGCAAGAGTAATCGTATCGTGGCGGCCCGTTCTGCGCGAAATAGTCATCCTCCGGGAAAGCAGGGAAGTAGTAGTTGTAATTATACAATACGATGCTGTTTCTGGTCATTCCGTCGTAGGTGCCAGCGCCATGGTAGTGTGCAAGCGTCGTCGTATAATTAGCGATCACCGTGCAGTTGTTCACGACCGCGAAATAAGCTCCGCCGCCATAGTTCGCCAGATTGTGAACGACGACGGAATTGTTTAATGTGCCGTAGCTGATACCGCCGCCATAAATGGCGGTGTTGTTGGTTAGAACGCAATGGGAAACGACACCATTCGCGGATGAGCACCACACGCCACCGCCGCTTTCCGGAGCTGCTCCGACATAACCGCTCAATGGCCGCGTTGCGCCATTCCGCAAAGTGAAGCCGCGCAGCGTGGCACCGTTGGTCAGCCAGGCACAGCGCACGGCCAATGGGCCGTTCGTTGTCGCCGGATCCCATGCTCCTTGAATGATCGTCGCCCAGGGGCCGTTCACACTCGCGACCGTGAGCGGCGTGGTGAGCGCCACGCGGTTGGTCAAATTCCCCGCCATGGCCTTGCCGCCCGTTGCGTAAAGCCCGTTGGTCACGACTACGAATTCTCCCGCCGCGGCGGCGTCAATCGCATCCTGGATATTGGTCGCCGCGGTGTCCCAACTCGAAAAAGGCGTCGCGGGATTGCTGCCCGCCGCATCAACTGCATGAACAGTCACCTGCGCGACGGCGCTGGTTGCCATGCCGAACGAGTTGCTTACGATCAACTGATAAGCGCCCGCGCTGGCCGGGCCAAAAGCAGTCACGATCAGGCTTGGGCTGTGTGTGGAACTGAACAGCGCGCCGTCTTCAAGCAAAATGCCATCCTTGCTCCACCAATAAGAGAACGGAGTCTCCCCGGAGATGGCGAGGCCGCCAAATGTCGCCGACAGTGGAATGCCTCCGAGTTGAATTTGAGCTTGCCCGGCCACCAGCGGCGCCGGCTGCCACTCGTCGCAGCCCATGGAAGGCGGGTTTGCCCACGGCTGGCCGTCTATATCCGTGCCGATGACCACGTTTGTGCCGGCATTCCGGCAAGGCGAGCTTGTTGCAAGATGCAAACCATCCGGCAATAACTGCGGATCAAGGCCAATGTTCCCAATACCGGCGGGCAATGGATCGGAATCGCTAAAGACGAACGTGCAGTTGGCATAATTGGTCTGGGTGGAAGCAATGCCCCGGATTGAGTTCCCATAGGTAATGCAGTTGGTAAGCGCCGCACCGGCCACCGCGCCGCCATAACCGCCATAACCTCCCGAAATGTTGCCCGACGCCGTGCAGTTGACGAGTTTGCCACTAATAACACCTCCCCCCTGCATGTAAGATGAGTTCCGGGTGATGGCACAGTTCCTCAAATTGCAACTGGCCGCTCCTCCTCCGTCGCCTTGGTCGGCGAAATTGCCAGTGACGACACAGTTGTTCAAGGTGCACCCGAATGCGCCGCCGCCGGTCCCGGCTCCAGCCATACCTGCGCCGCCTTGTCCCGATCCCACGGCGCGGTTGCCAGCCAGGATGCACTGCTTCAAGGCAACCTGGTAGGCTCCGCCCCCAGCGTAGAATGCAAGGTTGGTTACTATCACGCAGTTAACGGCAAGAGCGTTGGTTGACGCCGCCCAAATCCCCCCACCGAAGGAGGCTTGACTGAAGGAATCGCCGTAGCGAGTCGCACCGCCACGTAAAGTGAATCCGCTTATTACCGCTCCGTTGGTGAGCCAGGCACAGCGCACGGCCGCTGGCCCGTTGGTGCCCCAATTCCCTTCGATGACGGTTCCGCCGGGACCGTTAAGGCTAAGCACCGTCATGGCCTTATCCAGCGCCACCCGATTGGTGATGACTCCATCCACGGACTTCCCGCCGGTGACGTAAATTCCGTTCGTGACAAGCACGACTTCGCCGGCGAGGGCTGCACTGATGGCGTCCTGGATGTTCGTCGCGGCGGCTGCCCAGGTTGAATACGGCGCTACCGGATTAGCACTGGCGGCGTCAACGCAATGGACCACCAGCCGCACCACGGAGCTCGTCACTGCGCCGAACGCATTGGTGACGACGAGTTGATAAGCCCCGGCATCCTCGAAGCTGACGCCAGTGGCAACCAGGTTAGTCGTCTGAGTTAAGCTGAAGTGGCCGTCGTCTTGCAGCGGACTGCCGTCCTTGAGCCAGAAGCAGGTGAAGGGGGGCTGGCCGGCAACGCCCGAGACGTTGACGGTAAAGCCCACCGGATCGCTCGTAAGCTGAAGCCGGGTTTGGGTGGCCATCGGGGCCGGCTGCCATTCGGCACAACCAACGGAAGGAGGATTGAGCCAAGGCTGGCCGAAGATATCCGTTCCTGTCACCAGGTTGGTGCCGGCGCCGCGGCAGGGTGAGGTGCTGGTCAAATGCCCATCTACGAACAATTGTGGCGCATTGGTAAAGTTTCCTGCGCCAGCGGTCAAAGGCGTGGTGCAGCAGTAAGAAAGCGTAGGGCCATTGTAATTGCCGCCGGCATTGTAATACACGATGCAGTTGGTCAGCGTGCTTCGATTGGACACCCCAACCGACGATACACCAAACGACGAATTGCTGACCACAGTGCAACTGTTCAACATGCTATTATGCGCGGCGCCATAGCTGGTAAAATTAAGTCGGTTGCCGCTGACAAGGCAGTTATTGAGCGTTCCTTGGTAGGCGCCGCCCCCATAATAGAAGGCGTTATTCGACACGATGAGGCAATTGGCCACCATGGCATTGGATGAAGAACACCATGCGCCTCCACCGCTGGTTAGATTGGTGTCCCCGAGGGTCCGTGTGGCTCCAGCCCGCAGGGTAAACCCAACCAGTGAAGCGCCGTTGGTCAGCCACGCGCAGCGCACGGCCGAGTTGCCGTTCGTCGCACCTGCCCCCTGGATGGTGGTGGCATACGGGCCGTTCACGCTTTGCACGGTTAGCGCCTTGTCCAGCGCGATGCGGTTGGTCAGGTCGCCGGCCATCACTCGTCCGCCCCAGGCATAGACGCCATTCGTCACCAGGATCAGGTCGGTGTCAACCGAGACATCAATAGCGTCCTGGATGTTGGTGGCTGCGGTGGTCCAGTCCAGGAACGGCGCAGTCGGGTTGGAACAGGTCAGATCCACGTAGCGCGTCGTGGCGGGAGCCGTGAAGGTAACTGTCAGGGCAGCCATTCCCATGGCCACAAGAGCATGTCGAAGAGAGTTCATATTTCTGATGGCCGTCCCTGGTTGCCCTACATTTCAGCTTCGTTCTCGGACTTTGCGGGTTTCTGGGAGCAAAGTCAACTCATTCTGACAGCCCTTCCGCCGTCGGTCCTGGCGATGTTTGAATTGGTCATCGGCAACCCTGAACCCGGACGAGGCCCGAGAGGCGAGAGCGGTGATTAACCTAGCCCAGCAACCGGCATGTGGCCTCCCGCGCGTCGAAGTAATCATCGGCTGCTTCCTAGCCTGTCCTGGCCAGGCACCAGTCGAACCGCCGCTCCGCGCGTCGGGTTCTCAGCGGGCTTCCTTAGCGCAGCCAGCCGCCGACTGCCTGGAGCGGCTCCATGCGTCCGGGACGCGTGACCCAAACGGCGAGCGCCAGGCGCCCGGTCTGGCCCTTGCCGGTCTTGTTCAAGACGACTTGCCCCCAAGCGGCGTCCTGGTAGGTCTTCAACGGAGTCTTCGTCAGAGCGGTCACCACGAAGTCGTGGGTCAGGTGACGCCCTTGGTTCTCGCCGGCTTTCACGTCAGAAGCCAGGCCGCTGGCCAGCAAGGCGGCGTGGGCTTCATAATTCTCCCTGCCGGGGGCAAGCGGCGTGAACCATACCTGCCAACGGGCCGGGTCGGCCGAACTGACTTTGAGCATACCGGCTGGTGTGCCGGGGGACTTGAGGACATCGGTGAGCTCCGACCAGTCAGGGTATTCCTTGCCGTTCAGAACAAAGCCAGGGGTGTAAACGGAGTTGTTGCTCCACGATGCGGCATAAGCGCGCTGGCGGTCGGAGAATGCCTTAGTTGACCAGGGGTCGCGCCAGCCCAGGTGGTCCCAGTAGTCCACATGGAAGGCCACCGGCACGAACTCCTTCCAAAGCCCGGGCGATGACGTCAGGTTGGTCAGCCAGGTTTCGGCGGGGGGGCAACTGCTGCAACCCTCGGAGGTGAAAAGCTCCAGCAGCGCCGTTCGCGTCGCGGGGCTCTGGAACACGAGAGGCTGGTTCTGGGCATTCGCACTTATGGTCAAGAGGGCGATTAGACTCAAGGTCTTCATGGTGATATTTCGCACACGCGACGTGGTGGTTCCAGGGGGAATGAAGAATGCAGAGTGCAGAATGCAGACCGGCAGCATGTAGGCGAATCTTATCGAGCATCCGCCCGAACGTTGAGCTGAGCCGCAGCGGCCGGATGCGGAACACCGACAAGGCGAGAGAGTGGCGAATCTCCCACGCTCACCGAAAACAGAAGGGCCGGCGGCTGTCGGCTCGGGCGCCTCGTTGGGCGCACGTTCCACATCAACAGATGACATTCTCATTGACACCTTTTTGAACGATATGAACCAGGCAGCAGCGAGGGGCGGACCCTATTGCCGGCTGGTAGAGTGTGCCACCAGCCAGGCCATGTCCCGGTCGTTCGGGGAAGTCGGTTTGGAACCGGCAGGCAGGCGCTGACCGGGAATCAGGGGCGGCCGCGTGGTGGGCTCCATCCATTTGTGCATTTCAACGTGGCCATCGGCGAACGATAGCGTGCCGACGCCGTTATGGTAGCTGGCGGGGTAGTCATTGATGGCGTAATGAGCGGCGACATCCACAACAAAGAAGCCGTCGTTGATTGAGTCTTCGCGCTCATCGATGAACACCCAAGCCTGGCTGGGCGATGGGTCGGTTATCTGGGAGAGGTTGGCGAATTCGCGGAACTGCGTCCCGGCGATGTTGATGTCAGGACCCCCACCCATGAATCCGTTCATGGAGACGCTACGCACGCGGCGCAGTTGCTGGCCTTCAATGGTCACTGTGCTTTTGTCCCCCGGGCAGTGGTACACCGCCGGGTTCTTGACGTAGCCGCCGATCGAGCCGAAAGGCGCATACGCCGCTCCCACCAGCATCGCCGTGTTAGTGCAATCGGTCAGGTCATCCACTTCGCCGTCCAGCCACATTTGGCCGGCGACCCAGCACGGAACCTCGGCCGACTTGCCGGCTGTGTCTCCGCCGTGGTTGAGCGGGAGGTGGTCCTGGAATTCGCTGGCGTACATCGTCCAGCCGAGCTGGAGTTGCCTGAGGTTGTTGAGGCAGAAGGTAGCCTCGGTCAGCAGCGGAGCCGGGCTGTAAGGCTCAGCGCGCCGCTTCCACCGAACCTCCCCCAGGCGGCCAACCCAACTCTTGCAAAAGCCGCGCAGTTCACCGCCGCTGGGGTCAAGTCGGCCTTCGAAACTGGTGATGCTGAGCCGGTCGAACTGCAGCCGGATGGTGCCGTCCTTGTCGGTCACGACCTTCACCGGTTGGCCCCGAATTCCCAGTTCAATGACTCCTGCCGTCGCATGGCAAACGCCGTTTGTCATCGCCACCTCCAGCGTCACATGCGACGACACCACCGCCCCAAATGGTGCTACCTGTTGCAGGTCGGGCGTTTCCCAGATGCCTGCAAGGGCCGCCGGAACCGGCGCGTGCGCCGAACTGACCGCTCTGACCGCCACCGACGTCGTCCCGGTTGCCAGCGCCAGCGCCGCTGCGGTGATAAGCACCGCTTTGGCCTTATACCACGCCATGAGCTTCAGGCCGCCCTTGACCAGCAGCGGAATCGAACTGCCGGCCGCACCGCCCCCGGCCGCCGTGGCCACCGCGACCGCCAGGTGCGCCGGCGCTGCCTGAACCGAGCTGGAGGACAGCAGGGCCGCCAGGGTGACCGCCGAAGCCGCGACCCCGCGCCGGGCGAAAACACTCCGGAGCTTCTCCACGCTGCGGGCCACCCGTTTCTGAGCGGCGCTTTCCTCCACGCCGAGGGCGACGCCCACCTCCTTAAAGGTCTTGTTTTCGAAAAAATGCAGCAGCACCGCATCACGGTCCTTCTGGCGCAGTTGCGACATGGCCTCGTCGAGCAGTGGCGACAATTGCTCCCATAACGACTCGGACTGGGTTGAAACCGTAGCAGCTTCCATCTGTGCCTCCTGTTCGCGGCGCTGGCGGCGGGACTCAGCGCGAAGCCCGTCCGCCGAAACGAATCGCGCCGTTCGATACAGCCATCCGGATAGAATGGTGTTGGGATTTAACGCGCCCGCCTTGCGCGCCAGGATGACGAATACCGCCTGCGTAATATCCTCCGCCAGCTCCGGGTGACGCACCTGCCGCAGCGCCGCCGAATAGACCAGATTGACGTAGCGCGCGACGAGCGTCTCGAAAGCTCTTTCAGATCGGTTGGCGGCGTAATCCCGCACCAATTCCATGTCATGGCCCATCATCTATCAAATACATGGGCGCTCGAAAGGAAAGGCGACAATTATTTTCTGCAACTCCTCAGAGCGGGAAAGAGAAAGATAAAGATAACATGGGGCGGTCAAGCTGGGGAAGATCCGGCAACGCGACCACCCATGCTTAAACAAACTAACGATCAGCATCAGCGGTGGGAGCCAGCCGCCCCTGATGCTGGAATAGTAACACGACTGAATGGCTGGCTCCCATCCGCTGAATGCTGTGGTTGGGCATTAGTCCAATCCTCCAGCCTCATGCACGATCCAGGGCGCATGACTCCCCAGAACACCGATAAAGAACGACGTGGCATTGCCGAGCAGCGACGCCACCAAAGCCCGCCGCCAACTCACCCCGAGAAAGCCAGCGCCCTGAAGAAAAGGCGCGGACAGCAATAGCTTGATAGCGACGGCATCGGCAAGGACGACCCCCGGCTCCAAAATCCAAAGCGATACATGGCTGGCGAGCGGCATGAACGCGAACAGGAAGACTACGACGTTGGCAACAATCAGCGTCATGAACGATGGCACTATCAGAATCCCAGAGGAGCACAGGGCGAGGGTCGCAATACCGGACTCGATCACCAGCGCCCAAAACGCAACGATGCCAAATGCAATCAGCGACTGCCCGTCCACCATCACCGGATTTGCACGGGCGGCAAGCGGCATCAGCAACAACATCGCAATGAAAAGAGGTCGTCTCATATCACGCCCAATGACAGAGTTCAGCGGTCGCTGCTTGTGAGCAAGGTCGTTCTGTCGAGATTATTGGCTGACCGACGTTCCTCATACTGAGACTTACTTCAGATCCGCTGCAACGACTTGTTCTCCGGGCACGAGCCGCTGACGCCCGATAACGTGACTCACGATAACTTCCCGGCCCGGGCTGCTCGCTCCTTCCTGCCAGCGCCGCAGGCGCAAGAGAAAGCCGCTGCTCCAATCCACATATTGTGCAGCGGCTTTCTCTTGCGCCTGCGGCGCTGGCCTGATTCGCTCCCCTACACCCAGCAATGTAAAGCATAAAATCAAACTCTCCCAGAAGCCTCCCTCGTGCCCGGGGAACAGTATTGGTTCACCCTAACCGGCCGACCATACACCAACTCAACTTCCTCATTCATCGCACTCATTTTACCGCCGATAGCCGAAGTGGGGAAAGCACTAATTGCGGTGTTGTTCGGCTTGCCTTCCGCAGCGAGAAAGACTGACTGGGTTCAGCTTTGCGGGTATGCTCGCGGGAGACTATGTATGTGCATGAACCAACCGAAGTTCGCCAGGGAAGTGCGGGAACAATCGGCGGCAATGTTCGTGAGCGTTCCACGTGGCGACACTTGATTCTGCTGGCGTCGCTGGCCCCGGTTAGCCTATGGTCGCCACATCCGCCCGATTGCGGATGGGGGAACCAGCACCTCGGAAGGCGGGTGCCTGAAACAACATGAAACTCAAGCGCCCGATACGGCGTGCCGCCTGTCGGCACGGTCATCTTCATCCGCACTTGCCGACGCATTGACGGTTCGACCGACGTGCCTAAAGTGACTAGCGCCCGCGTCCCCGCCCACACCGCATAGCGACGCAAGCCGCTACCTCCCGCTGATACCTCCGTGGTACCTCCGTAGTACCTCCGTAGTACCTCAGTTCTACGTCCGTTGTTCAATCGGAGGTACTACGGAGGTACTACGGAGGTACTACGGAGGTACCACGGAGGTATCAGCGCACAGTAATGGGGCGGCACCGGCGAGCCAGGTCCGTGCGCGAGGAATGCTGGCGGAACGGCAGAAGGAAGGACGCAGAATACAGCGGGACAAGGAGGTGCGGTACTTGCAGGGGCGGGTGGATAGGCTATGATTGTGATCGTTTTGCGCCCTGGCCGGGCCGGGCAAGCTGAATATGGGCGAAGGCCAGAGGCGCAAGCCGCTCAACCGGCGGCGTTTCTCAAGCAGTCGCAACCAGCAGCGTGAGCACAGTCTCCGAACAGGGTTTGACGGGCGCACCCGAGCACGGCCTGAAAGGGCTGGGGCTCGAGGCGCCGGTTCGACCTCTGACCGGGACCAGCCGCGCGAGCCGGTCCTCCCACCCTGAGCCGGCGGCGTGTTTCCATTGCGGAGAGCCTTGTTATGACCCGAGCCTGACGAAAGAGGACAAGGCGTTCTGCTGCCGGGGCTGCCTGTTCGTGCACGATTTGCTGGCCGAGAGCGGGCTGGGGCAGTTTTACGACCTGAACCGCCACCCGGGCGTGCGAATCCGGCAAGCGGCCCGACGCGATCAGTGGGCTTACCTGAATGATCCCGGGCTGCAACAGCAATTGCTCGATTTCACCGACGGGAAGATGAGCCGCGTGACGTTTCAAATCCCGGCGATTCATTGCGTGGCGTGCGTGTGGCTGCTGGAGAACCTGTTCCGGCTGCACCCGGGCATCGGGCGGTCGCAGGTGAACTTCCCGAGGCGCGAGGCGGCGATCACGTTCTCGCCCGAGAAGATCGCGCTGAGCGAGCTGGTCGGGCTGCTGGCGTCCATCGGCTATGAGCCGGTGCTGACGCTGGGCGAACTGGAGAAGCGCAAGGGCGACCCGGGGCGCAAACGGCAGTGGCTGCAGGTAGGCATCGCCGGGTTTGCGTTTGGGAACATCATGCTGCTGAGCCTGCCGGGCTATCTGGGTCTGGACAGCTTGAGCGGGCCGCTGTTCCGGGTCATCTTCGGTTACTTGAGCCTGGCGCTGGCGGCGCCGGTGGTGTGCTACAGTGCCGCGGATTATTGGCGGTCGGCAGGGCTTTCGCTGCGGCAACGGATGCTGACGCTGGATGTGCCGATCGTGGTGGGGCTGGCGGCGCTGTACGCGCAAAGCGCTTACGAGATAGTGCTGGGGCGGGGCCCCGGCTACCTGGACTCGCTGGCGGGCCTGGTGTTCTTCCTGCTCTGCGGGCGGGTGTTCCAGCAGAAGACGCATGACCGGATGGCGTTTGACCGCGACTTCAAGTGCTTCTTTCCGCTGTCGGTCACGCGCAAGACGGCGGCAGGGGAGGAGAGCATTCCCATTTCGAATCTGCGGGTTGGGGATCGGCTGCTGCTGCGTAACGGGGAGCTGGTTCCCGCTGATGCACGGCTGGTGAACGGGCCCGCGTGCATTGATTATAGCTTCGTGACGGGCGAGGCCGAGCCAGTGGAGAAGGCGCCGGGCGATTACCTTTACGCGGGCGGACGGCAAATGGGCGGCGTGATTGAGGTCGAGACGGTCAAGGCGGTGTCGCAGAGCCACTTGACCTCGCTGTGGAACCACGAAGCGTTTCAGAAGGACCGCGACAGCAACCTGAATACGCTGACGAACCGATTCGGGCGGTGGTTCACGTTGACCGTAATCGCGGTCGCCGTCGGCGCGGGGCTGTTCTGGTTGGTTTTCGGGGATACGGGGCGGGCGGTGAAGGCGTTCATCTCGGTGCTGATCGTGGCGTGCCCGTGCGCGTTGGCGCTGGCGGCGCCTTTCGCACTGGGCACGGCGCAACGGGTGCTGGCCCGGATACAGGTGTTTCTCAAGAACGGGCTGGTGCTGGAGCGGATGGCGAAAGTGGAGGCGATTGTGTTCGATAAGACGGGCACGCTGACTTCAGGGAATGCAGAATGCAGAATGCAGAATGCAGAAGTGGGGCCGAGCAGTCTGGCTGGTCAGAGCCTTACGTCGGCGGCTGCGGCGATGGGATTGAACTCGACAGAGAAAGGGTGGGTTTGGTCGCTGGCGCGGCATTCGACACATCCGCAGGCGGCTCGGATTGGGCAGGCGCTGGCAGGGGTGGCGTCGATGTGGCTAGTAGAGAAGTTTGTAGAGACGCCTGGGTGCGGGATTGCAGGCCGCATTGCGGGGCACGAGGTGCGGTTGGGCTCAAGCGCCTGGCTGGAGAGATGCGGCGTCCAAATGGGTGAGGCCGGCGCCGCCACCGGTCAGGGGGACGCGCCGGCACAGGGGAGCGTGGTGTGCCTGGCCATTGACGGGAAATTGCGGGGCGCGTTTGTGCTGGCGAACGCGGTGCGGCCTGAGACCGATGAACTGCTCCGCGACCTTGCCGGGCGCTACGACCTCGCGCTCCTGAGCGGCGACAACGAGAAGGAGCGGGAACGGTTCCGCAGCCTGTTCGGCAACGACGCCGCGCTGCACTTCAACCAAAGCCCGCTGGACAAGCTGGGCTTTATCCGCCGGCTCCAGGAGTCCGGCAAGACGGTGATGATGGTCGGGGACGGGCTGAATGACGCGGGCGCGCTGAAGCAGAGCGACGTCGGCGTGGCGGTGGTGGAAGCGGTAGGCGCCTTCTCGCCGGCCAGCGATGTGATCCTGGCGGCGAGCCAGGTGCCCCGGCTGCCTCGGATCCTCGCCCTGGCCCGCCGGGTAACGCAAATAGTGCGCTTGAGCTTTGGGATCTCGTTCTTGTACAATGCCGCCGGCATCAGCATTGCGGCGGCGGGCATATTGTCGCCGGTGATTTCGGCGATTCTGATGCCGTTGAGTTCGATATCGGTCGTGCTGTTCGCGTGCGGCGCGACCCGCCTGGCCGCGAAGCGTGCCGGGCTGACGAAATAACGATAGCCAATATCCGACGTCACAACTTAGATAAAGCATGTCTGTTATCCTCATACTGATTCTGGCCAGCCTGGCAGTCGCGCTCGCGTTTCTGGGAGGCTTTATCTGGGCCGTGAAGTCGGGGCAGTTCGAGGACACCTGCACGCCGGCGATGCGCATCCTGAGCGAGGATGAGCCCGAAAAGCAGAATGTCTCCGGTTCCGGGAATAAGGAGGGCGTTAAGGCGTTGAAGCGTCAAAAAGGTCAAGTAACTGTTCAGGCCCCATTAGAAAGCCCGTCGCAACGGAGCGCGGACATTCCTGTCCGCTTGGACTGCGACAGCGCCGAGGCGGACAGGAATGTCCGCGCTCCGTTGCAACCTGAACAGTTACACGGTTAAAAGGGTTGAATTAGTTGCTTATGAGTGAAGCCTTAGTGCCAGAAATCTCAAACAGCCGGAAAAAGACCGGGGGCGGCTACGGCGGCCAGGTGGAGACATTCAAATACGACAACTGCATCGTCCGCGCGTTTGCGATTGCAACGGTGGTGTGGGGCATTGTCGGCATGGCGGCGGGCCTGCTGATCGCCACGCAAATGTTCTGGCCGGCGGCGAACCTGAACCTTCAGTTCATCACTTTCGGGCGGTTGCGCCCGCTGCATACCAACGCGGTGATTTTCGCGTTCGTCGGCAATGGGATGTTCATGGGGATCTACTATTCCCTCCAACGGCTCTGCAAGGCGCGGATGTTCAGCGATGCATTGAGCTGGATGAACTTCTGGGGCTGGCAGGCCATCATCGTCAGCGCCGCCATCACGCTGCCGCTGGGTTTCACCTCGAGCAAGGAATACGCCGAGCTGGAGTGGCCGATTGACATCGCCATCGCCGTGGTGTGGGTGATTTTCTGCGTTAACCTGTTCGGCACCATCCTGAAGCGGCGGGAGCGGCACATGTATGTGGCGATCTGGTTTTACATCGCCACGGCGCTCACAGTGGCCGTGCTGCACATCGTCAACTCCATGGAGGTGCCGGTCACGATGTGGAAGAGCTACTCGATGTACGCCGGCGTGCAGGACGCGCTGGTGCAATGGTGGTACGGGCACAACGCGGTGGCCTTCTTCCTCACAACGCCCTACCTGGGAATGATGTACTACTTCCTGCCCAAGGCGGCCAACCGGCCGGTGTTTTCTTACCGGCTTTCGATCATTCACTTCTGGGCGCTGATCTTCATTTACATTTGGGCGGGGCCGCATCACCTCCTTTACACGGCCCTGCCGGATTGGGCGCAATCGCTCGGGATGGTGTTCTCGGTGATGCTGGTGGCGCCGTCGTGGGGCGGCATGCTGAACGGGCTGCTGACGCTACGCGGTGCGTGGGACAAAGTGCGGCAGGACCCGATGCTCAAATTCATGGTGGTGGCGGTGACAGCTTACGGCATGGCCACGCTCGAAGGCCCGACACTCGCGATTAAGAGCGTCAATGCCCTTTCGCATTACACCAGTTGGACCATCGCGCACGTGCACACCGGCGCGCTGGGCTGGAACGGGTTCCTCACTTTCAGCGTGCTCTACTGGCTGTTCCCGCGGCTCTACAACACGAAGCTGTGGTCCATTAAGCTGGCCAATTACCATTTCTGGATAGCGCTGCTGGGCATGGTGTTTTACGTGGTGCCGATTTACGTGGCTGGCGTGACCGAGGGCCTGATGTGGAAGCAGTTCAACAAGGACGGCTTCCTGCAGTATCCCAATTTCCTCGAAGTGGTGCAGAGTATCCTGCCGATGTATATGCTGCGCGCGCTCGGCGGCACGCTCTATATCACCGGCGCGGTGCTGATGGCGTTCAATCTCTACAAGACGGCCAAGAGCGGGCAGTTCGTGCCGGAACAGGAAGCCCAGGCGGCGCCGCTGACGCGCGAAGGGGCTGCTGAAGATCGTCCGTGGGGGCATCGCTGGCTGGAAGCCAAGCCGCTGACCTTCACCGTGTTGACTGTGGTCGCCGTGTTGATCGGCGGGCTGGTCGAGATCATCCCCATGTGGCTGGTGAAGCAGAACGTGCCTACCATCGCATCGGTGAAGCCCTACGCTCCGCTCGAATTGCTGGGGCGGGACATTTACATCCGCGAAGGCTGCTTGGGGTGCCATTCGCAGATGATCCGGCCGTTCCGGTCGGAGACCGAGCGCTACGGCGAATACTCCAAAGCGGGTGAGTTTGTCTATGACCACCCGTTTACCTGGGGCTCCAAGCGCACTGGGCCGGACCTCCACCGCATCGGCGGCAAGTACCCCGACGCGTGGCATTACAACCACATGGACGATCCTCGCTCGACCTCGCCCGGGTCGGTCATGCCGCGTTACTCTTGGCTGCTGAAGCAGCAGCTCGACACTACCTCCCTGCCGGCGCGCATCAAGGCGTTGCGCAGCGTGGGCGTCCCCTACCCGGCTGGATTCGAGAACGGCCCGGCCCAGAAGGATCTGGACGCCCAGGCAGTGAAGGTCGTCCAAAACCTCAAGATCGGCAGCGTAACCGCTCAGACGAATCGCGAGATCATTGCTGTTATTGCGTATCTGCAAAGGCTCGGGACGGATATTAAATCCACGGCACCCGCGCCGATCACAGCCGCGGCGAACTGAGCAGTTGAATGAGTTGCATAGGTTACATGAATAGGATTCGCCAATGGCTTAGTCCTTAGTCTGGAAATGTCATTATGGAAAATGTCCTGCATTCAATGGGCGGAGTGGGCGTGTATGGTATCATCTCCATCTGCCTGTTCTTCGCCGTTTTTACCGGTGTGCTGGTTTGGACCATCTGCTTGAAGAAGCCCTATCTGAAGGCGATGCGGGAACTCCCGCTGGAGAGTTCTTCCACTGCGGACGCCGACCTGACCCCCAACCCTAAAGATAAACATGACTGAGTTTAAGGACCCCTTGCTGCTGGATCACGAAGCCGACGGCATTCGTGAATTGGACAACAAGCTGCCGCGCTGGTGGGTGTGGCTTTTCTACTGCACCATTCTCTTCGCCGTGCTGTACCTTTCGTATTACCACGTCTTCGCAAAGGGAAACCTCGCGACGAAAGGCCAGATGAGAACCGAGTACGATGCCGAGATGGAGATGGGCGACGCCATCAAGGCTGCCACCATGACCAGGTTCGAATCCGACTTCGCCACTCTGAAGCCTTCGAACGACATAGACGTCCTGGCGCGTGGCAAAAAGACGTTTCTCACGCTGTGCGCGCCGTGCCACCGCCCGGACGCCGGCGGGTTGGTCGGGCCGAACTTGACGGATGATTACTGGATCCACGGCAGCAATTTCGTGGACAACGTGAAGACCATTTGGAATGGCGTGCCGGAGAAGGGCATGATCACCTGGAAGAAAATGCTCAAGCCCAACGAAGTCTATGAGGTAGCCAGCTACATTTACACGTTGCGCGGCACACACCCGCCCAATCCCAAGCCGCCGGAGAACCTGGCCCCGGCCAAGACAGGCCCGAGTGCATTTGAATAGCCGGCTCGTAGCGCAGATTTGTAATCTGCCGTATCGCCGATTTGTAATCGGCATGGCGCCTGGTATTTGTCATCTCGTCCAGCCCGTCCATGCGCCGCAGAATTCAATTCTGCGATACGGCAGCTTGCAAGTCTGCGCTACGCGGTTAGTGAGCCCCACCTCAACAACCTGACCGCCGATGACACGCTCCTCCCCACCCCCTGAACCCGCTCGCCCGGGCCCTGTCAAGGAGATTGACTGGAAGGATTTCCGGGACCACCTGTCAACGGCCGACCAGGAGGGCCGGCGCCAGTGGCTTTACCCGCGGAAGGTGCATGGGCGGTTCTTTAAGGCCCGCACCTGGCTAAGCTGGCTGCTGTTGGCGGTCATGTTCTCCGGGCCTTTCATCCGCATCAAAGGCAATCCGCTGCTCCTGGTCAATGTCGTCGAGCGTAAGTTCGTCCTTCTGGGCCAAATCTTCTGGCCGCAGGACATGATCATGTTCGCGGTGGCGTTGCTGGTCTTCGTAACCAGCATCCTCGTGTTCACAGCGGCCTACGGGCGGCTCTGGTGTGGCTGGACCTGCCCGCAGACGGTGCTGATGGAAATGGTGTTCCGGAAGATCGAGTATCTCATCGAAGGCGATTCGCACCGGCAACGCGCCCTGGATAAAGCCCCGTGGACCGCCGGCAAGGTTGTCAGGAAAGTCGGCAAGCACGCGATCTTCTTCGGTCTTTCCTTCATTATTGGCAATACGCTGCTGGCTTACATCATCGGCACGGAGCAGTTGTTTCAAATCGTCACCGACAGCCCGGCGAAGCATGTGGAAGGGCTGACGGCCATGATCCTGTTCACGCTGGTGTTCTACGCCATCTTTGCCCGCTTCCGCGAGCAGGCCTGCAACTTTATCTGCCCTTACGGGCGCCTCCAATCCACGCTGCTGGACGAGAACACGATCGTCGTGGCTTACGACTACAAGCGGGGCGAGAAGCGCGGCCCGTTGCATCGCGGCCAGTCCTTCGAGCAGCGCCAGGCCGCCGGCAGCGGCGACTGCATCTCCTGCCAGCAATGCGTCGTGGTCTGCCCGACCGGCATTGATATCCGCAACGGCACGCAGATGGAGTGTGTGCATTGCACCGCGTGCATTGATGCCTGCGACACTGTCATGGAGAGAATTGGGCGCCCCCGGGGCCTCATCCGCTATGCTTCGCTCAACGGGATCGAGCGTGGCGAGCGGCTCAAGGTGACGCCGCGCCTGATCGGTTACACGGTCGTGCTGCTGGCGCTGGGAGTCGTGCTCGCATTCCTCCTCTTCACGCGTTCAGACGTGCAGACCATGATCCTGCGGGCGCAGGGGGCGCTTTTCCAGAAGATGCCGAACGGTCGTTACAGCAATCTCTACACCGTCCGCGTAGTGAACAAGACCTCGCGGGAGATCCCGATCGAGCTGAAGCTGGAGCACACCGCAGGCAGCCTCCAGGTCATGGGCCAGGCCATCGTAGTGCCGCCGCAGAAATCGGCTGAGACCTCGGTGCTGATTGAGCTGGAACCCGCCGCCATGAAGCCCGGCACCACGCCAATTGCGGTAGGCGTTTATTCGCAGGGCCGCCGCCTGGAAACGCTCAAGACCGCGTTCATCGGCCCGCGCGATGACACCGCGCAGTGACTAACGATATGGCAACCACCCGAAATCTCTGGCCGCTGGGCATCATCCTCACCCTGGCGGTCTTTATCACTGGCACCGTCGGCCTGGTCGTAATGGCCTGCTCGCAGCGCGTGGACTTGGTCAGCCCAGATTACTACGAGCGGGAATTGAAGTATCAAGGCCAGATTGACCGGGTCGAACGCACTCATCGCGCGGCCAACCAGGGCTCGGTCGCCTACGATGCGGCCGGAAAACGTATCACCGTCTCCCTGCCAGCGGATCAAGTGAGCCTCGCAGTCTGGGGTTCCATCGAGCTTTACCGTCCCTCAGCCGCGGTCATGGATCACGCCGTTAGTCTCAAGCCCGACGCCAAAGGCATCCAACGCCTCGACGCCAGCGGCCTCGCCCCCGGCCTTTGGCGGGTGCGCGTCTCGTGGACTTCAGAAAAGCAGAACTACTACCTCGAACAAGCGGTGGTCGTAGGCTCCAAACCGTCCTAGCTCGAAGATCGCATGCACGCGTCTTGCCACCGGCCGTCTGCCCTCGGCCATTTGCCATTTGCCATTTGCCATTTCCGTTTCGAGCGCCGCCGCGTCGGGAGAAATCCTGGTATTGGTTATTGTCCATTGGCTATTGGCTATCCTTCGCCGCGCCCCCAAGCCGGGAAGCATCCGGACCAACCCGTTTCATGAATTCTTCCCTAGACTGCTGGACCGCTTTCCTGCTGGGCCTCCTAGGCAGCCTCCACTGCGCTGGCATGTGCGGGCCCCTGGCGCTCGCCTTGCCCGCAGCGGGGAACAACACTCCGGCTTATGTTCTGAGCCGCGTTGCCTATAATGCAGGCCGAATCATCACCTATTGCCTGCTGGGAATTGTGTTTGGTCTGGTAGGCTACACCTTCCTGATGGCCGGGCTTCAGCGGTGGATCTCCATTGCATTGGGGATGGCCCTGCTGCTGGGCCTATTCGCCTCGCGCCGTCTGGCCCTGGCGCGACCCGTAACGGCCGCAGTGAATCGGCTCAAATCCAGCATGTCGGTGCTGTTGCGGCGCCGCTCCCTCGCGGGCCTCGCCGCGCTGGGCCTGCTGAACGGGCTGCTCCCCTGCGGCCTGGTCTATGTGGCGTGTGCGGGCGCTGCTGCCACAGGGACCATGCTAGCGGGCGCATTGTACATGACGGCGTTCGGCGTCGGCACGGTGCCGATGATGCTGGCGGTCAGTTTGTCGGGAAAGCTGGTCCCGACCTCGCTGCGCCTCAAGCTGGTCAAGACCGTACCGGTCTTCGTCTTCCTGTTGGGAACGCTGTTGATCCTGCGCGGCATGTCGCTGGGCGTACCTTACCTCAGCCCCGACATGTCCGGCAGCGGCGCCGCCTGTTGCTCCAAGTAGTCCGATGCAGAATACCGCGACTTCTTTTGAATAACGGCAAGACCGGCGTGGTCGAACTAACGCTGCGCTGCACTGGCCAGGGAGTGCCGCGGCGGAAGGTGCCGAGCAAGCACCGGGGAAACCATAGCGAAACCATAGCGAAACCATAGCGAAACTCAAGCGAACAGTGCCGTGCGCTGTCCGTGTCCCTACCGGAGCAGCACGCTGTCCCATCGCTTGACCCGCGCTAACACAACCTGTGCCCCTGGCTCCTACGGCAGGGTGTCCGCTTCCACATGGGGAAGCCGCCACGGCGTTTGGTGTATGACAGGTGTGGCAACAGGCGGCTTTCCTTTGTAACCGAGGCGATTGGCGACTTGGATTGCGCGGTATTGCAGCCGGTTACCCAGGCTCCGGGGATCTCCCAACACCAGACCCCAAGTCCAAACTTCGCCGTCGCTCGTGAGCGCCACGCCGATGGGAGCTTTGACGCTCCGCACGGCGGCACCAGCGTCACCAGCGGCATACGCGACAACATCCTTCTGTAGTTCAACCCGACTGAATTGCACTACTTCGTAAGGGCTGCTGGGCCCGTAGCGTTGGGAAGCAGAGGGATTCACGAACCAGAGTGAACCATCCTTCTTAGTCAGACCCAGGCACCACCAGCCACCGCAGGCAGGAATGGTCTGCCAATCACTGTTCGTTCCCACGCGGCTGGGCGTGGCATCCAAGGATTCATCCTGCGCGCCGGTATAGACATGCGCATACCGGCCCCAAGCCCAAAGTGTCCCATCCGATTTGATGGCAAAGACCGTCCACAGTCCGAAGCCCACGTCCACCCAGTTGGTATCCGGGGAAACGCGCGTGGGAATAAGAATCGCGCCGGTGCCTTGCGGAAAGGCCGGATCGGGGTTCTCTCCCCAATACCAAAGACTGCCATCGGATTGCATCGCGACGTTATCGAGGGACTCGGTCCAGACCTTAATCCAGTTCGTGGCGGAGCCAACTTGCACGGGGACCAGGCTGCTATTGGTCGAACCCGTTCCCAACGACCCAGCCCGGTTGTAGCCCCACGCCCACAAAGTGCCGTCGTTCTTCAATGCGACCGAGTGCATCCCACCCGCGGCGGCTTGTTTCCAATCGTTTCCCGGAGCGGCGTGGACAGGGGTGTTGGCCATCGCGTTCTGTCTTCCCACTGTCCCCACTCCGAACTGACCATGACTGTTGTCTCCCCAGGCCCAAAGCGTACCGTCCGATCTGATGGCCAAATTGTGCGCTGCCGCGGCGGCGATACTGACCCAGTTGGTGTCATCGCCGATCCGGCGCAACCGGGTCTGCGCGGTGACGTTGCCCAGACCAAGCACGGGCCGGCCCAGCCAGTCTGAGCCCCACGACCAAAGGCTCCCGTCGGATGCCAGGATGAGTCCATGTCTCTCGCCAAGGCTGATGGCGGGAGTGCCGTTGCCCACTGGCAACCTAAGCCTGCCTTTATTGGACAGGCTGGCGGGCGATGTCGTGACGAGAATGGCGATGCTAGTAACCAACAAAATGGCCGCACCGGCGACAGCCGCGGTCTTGAGTCTTGGCCAAGCCATGACGACTAGATTTGCTTGGTTGTCCGCTTGTGTCGAGGCTGGTCTGTTAAATCTGAAACCCGAAGCCCGAAACCCAAAACAAACCTAAAAGGCGGACAAGGGAAGAAATCCAAGACGGCCTTGCGTGGTGCTGTTTTGGGCCTTGTGCCTTAGGATTTTGGATTTGTTTCGGATTTCGGATTTCGGAATTCGGGTTTCCGACTCCAACTCCACACAGATTGGTGCTACCGCCAAGCTTCGCCCCAGGTCCGCAAGTCAACCCAGTTTTCCATTCCCATCCTCCTCCTCTCCCGCTATAACTCCCCCCATGTCTCAACCCCGTATCGGCATCATCGGCGGCAGCGGCCTGTATCATATCGAAGGCTTTACCCAACAGAAGTGGGTCAAGGTCAAGACCCCCTTTGGCTCGCCCTCGGATGATTTTCTCACCGGCAAGCTGGCGGGGCGCGAGGTGGTGTTCCTGCCCCGCCACGGGCGCGGTCACCGCATTCTTCCCAGTGAGCTGAATCATCGGGCCAACATCTGGGGCATGAAGAAGCTCGGCGTCGCCTGGGTGATCAGCGTCAGTGCCGTCGGCTCGCTCCAGGCCAAATACAGGCCCTGTGACATCGTCTTGCCCGATCAATTTGTGGACCGCACCAAGCAAGCCGCCCCCCACACGTTCTTCGGCCGCGGCATCGTCGGGCACATCTCGTTCGCCCATCCGGTTTGCGAGGAACTGCGGCGGCTCGTGCTGAAAACCGCCCGGGCGCTCAAAGCGCGCGTCCACGACGGAGGGACCTACGTCAACATGGAAGGCCCGGCCTTCAGCACTCGCGCCGAGTCGTTCACCAACCGCGAGTTCGGCTACGACGTCATCGGCATGACCAACCTTGGGGAAGCGAAACTTTGCCGGGAAGCGGAGATTGCCTACGCCACGATGGCGATGATCACCGACTACGACTGCTGGAAAGACGATGAGGCGCATGTCACGGTGGAAATGGTGATCGCAAACCTGATGAAGAACGCCGCGATGGCCAAAGCGATCGTCGCCAAGTTGCTGCCGCAAATTCCCGCTGAACCGAACTGGCCGTGCCATAATGCCCTCAAGAACGCGATCATGACCGACCGGAAGTACTGGCCGGCCAAGACCATCAGAGAGTTGGAGCCGATCCTGCGCAAGTATTTATAACTCACCATGCCTAAGAAGATCATAATCAAGCCCGCCAAATCCGCCCCCGCAGTCGGACCTTACAACCACGCCGTGCGCGTAGGGAACCTGCTTTTCTGCTCGGGCCAAATTCCCCTCGATCCGGCCTCCGGGACTCTCGTGTTCGGCGGCATCAAAGCGCAGGCCGAACGAGCCCTCGAAAACGTCAAGGCCATCTTAGACGACCAGAAGCTGACCTTCGCCAATGTGGTCAAGAGCACGGTGTTCCTGACCAACCTGGCCGACTTCGCCGCGATGAATGAGGTCTATGCCAAATACTTCACCGCGGACTTTCCGGCGCGGTCCACCGTGCAGGTCGCCGCGCTGCCGAAAGGGGCCAGCATTGAAATCGAGGTCATCGCACACTACTGAGTTGGCGATTTGCTATCTGCCATTGGCCATTGGCAATCGGCGATTGATTAATCGCCCCCACCGGTAATCACCAATAGACGATCAGCACAAATCCCATGTCTCCCGCAGTTTACTTGCTGATTGGCCTGATTGCCGGGGGCGCGCTGGGCTTTCTGGTCGGCTGGCTATATCGCCGGGGCCAGGCCGTCGCGCCGGATGACCGGCTGGCCAATGAGCTGCGCCAGCAGTTGGCTCAGCGCGAGTCGGAGCTTGCCAAACTCCGTGAGCAGGTGACCACAGCCACCAGCGGCCACGCCGCCGCGGAAGCAAGCCGGGCAGCCGCCGAGAAACTCGTCGCTGACCAGTGCGACCTGTACGACAAGGCCCTGCGCGAGGCCAGGGAGATGCAGGAAAAAGCGTTGGCCGACTTGCGTGCCGCGTTCAAGGCGCTGAGCCTGGATACGCTCCGTGAGTTGCAGCCGCAGTTTATCGAGCGCGTGACCGAAACAATCGCCAAACTCCAGGAGACCGGGAAAGGCGATTTGGCCCGCCGCGAGGAAGCCATCAAAACGCTCGTCAAACCGCTGGAGGAGCAATTGAAGACCTACCAGCAGCGGCTCCAGCAGTCCGAGAGCGCTCAATCCACCACGCTGGGCGAGGTGAAGAAGCACCTTGAGACGCTGGCGCAGCAAAGCCAGTCGCTCTCGAACGAAACGCTGCAATTACGCCGCGTGCTCAGCTCGAATCAGGCGCGCGGTCGCTGGGGCGAAGAAACCTTGCGCCGGGTCGTCGAGGCGGCGGGAATGAGCGCACACTGCGACTTCAGCGAGCAGGCTCAGGCGGGCGACAGCAAACCCGACCTTATCGTTCACTTGCCCGGGGACCGGATGATCATCGTGGACGCCAAGGTGCCGGACCTCGATTTCCTCAACGCGCTGGATGCCGCCGATGCCACGAAACGGGCGGAAGCTCTCGCCGCGCATGCGGGCAAATTGAAAGCGACCATCAAAGCGCTAGCCGACCGTGATTATCCCCGCCAGTTCCCAAACGCGCTCGATTACGTGGTAATGTTCCTGCCCGCGGAATCACTCTTCAGCGCCGCCCTCGAAGGCGATCACGAGCTAATCGTCTGGGCGGCCGGCAAGCACATCATGCTGGCAACGCCCGCCTCCCTCATCGCCCTGCTCCGCTCCGTAAGTGTCAGTTGGCAACAGCACGCGCAGACAGTGAACGCGCAGGAGATCGCCGAGGCCGCGCAGGAGCTTTACGCGCGCGTCTGCAAGTTCACCGAGCACTTCGAGAAGATTCGAGTTGGGTTGGAAAAGGCGACTGGGGCCTTCAATGACGCCGCCGGCAGCTACGAGCGTATGGTGCGGCCCAGCGGTGAGCGGCTGCTTAAACTGCGCGGCGACGCCCAGGGAAAAGAACTCACCGACCTCCAGCCCCTGAGCACCACCCTGCGGCTGCCGCCAGAGTAGCCGCTCCCCCGCGCCTCGGATTTCTGAGACGGGCGTTTCTCGGCACTCCCACCATATCGGCGCGCGGACATTCCTGTCCGCAGCAACATCCGATGGTTAAGATGGCTTGAGAACTAGCCGGAGCTTGCTATGGACAGGAATATCCGCGCGCCGGTGGCAGTGCCGAGAAACGCCCTTCAGAGTCCGTCCACGTACTTCACCATCGCCTTCTCCTGCCCTTCGATGGATTCCACCAGCTTGAACTGCGTCCTACAGCGATCAAGATTGTGGTCAGGCCGGTGGATGCGGAAGTAGGTGTCCCCGCTGAGGTAATCCGTCAGGAAACGAATGCCAATTTCAAAGCTGATGAGCTTGCCCGAAAAGGCGATGAGGGACTTCTCCGCCCGCGTCAAAAAGCCTCCCGCCGTAGCCAGATACCCCTCGGCCAGCTTCTTGAACATCGGCATTTGCATCCTCACTTTCGAGAGGTCGCGTTCGTCCTCCAGCGTCGGGCTCGTCGTTGAGCGCACCATGTCGCCGAAATCATAGAGCGCGCACCCTGGCATCACCGTGTCAAGGTCCACCACGCACTTGGCGTCACCGGTGACCGTGTCGAGCATCACGTTGTTGAACTTCGTATCATTGTGAGTGATGCGCTCGGGGATCTTCTTCTTCGCCATGGCGTCGAGGATCACGTCCACTAGCGACTCGTGTTTGAGAGCGAACTCAATCTCCGGCCTGGCTCCCTGAGCGCGGTTAACGTGGTCGCGCTGAATTGCCTGTTGCAGCGCGGCAAAGCGCTGCCGTGTGTTGTGGAATCCCGGGATGGTCTCATTGAGCCGCCCGTCGGGCAGGTCCACCAGCAGGCTTTGGAATTCGCCAAAGGCCCGGCCCGCTTGCAAAGCCTGTTCGGGCGATTGCACGGCTTCAAACGTCTGCACTCCCTCGATAAATACAAACGTCCGCCAATACTCCCCGTCGGGGCTGCGATAGTGCGATTGGCCGTTGCGCGTCGGAATGACCACCAGCGAGCGGCGCGTAATGTCCCGCGCGTTCTGAGCCTCGAGCCGTCGGCGAATATGCGTCGTGACCCGCATGACGTTCTTCATCACCGCCGGTGGGTTCTTGAAGACGTTCTTATTGATCTTCTGGTGGATGTACCGGACCCGCATGCCGCCTTGGTCGTAAGTGGCGGAATAGGTTTCGTTGATGTGCCCGATCTTGAACGTCTCGGCGTGAAGGATTTCCCCGTATATCTGGAACTGCTTGGAAATATCCTGAAGCTGCTTTTCCTTATAGGCCATAAGTATTTTGAACTGCCCCAATCATTGCTGTTCGGGCAGCGGCTGACAATCCGTATTTCCACAGAAGCAGGCTACGGGCAATTACGCCGCCACGATGCAGGCGCGGGGCCGTCAGCGATTCCCATTATGGCGACGGGTCGCATGGTAGGGCGCGTCACTCCGTACGCGCCGGTCCGAGGGCGCCCGCGAGCGACCGGCGCGCACGGAGTGGCGCGCCCTACCAACCTGACAAAACTGCTGCGGGGCCGTTTGCCGGTATCGACACGCCAACCCGTCCGGGCTAACGTGAAACCGTGACTCCGGATGCATTTACGGCGGAAGATCCCGCGCGCAGTACTGGGGACTCCCCGGCAAGCGCGGCTGGCCTAGTCACGAATCAGTCACCATCCGCTGCCAAAATCAACCTCTTCCGCTGTTTATTCCGCGGGCGAGAGGATGTTTACCCGCGTCGATTCGAGAGCCGAAAGACCGGCCGGGGCGGCTACCAACCGGCTTGCGCCAACGAATGGGTTCGCGGGTTGTGCGAAAAGCCACGCATAAAATGCCTTGAGTGTCCAAATCGGCGCTTCCTGCCGGTCACCGACGACGTGGTCCGCCAACACCTGTCTGGCCGGGATGACCTGGGGCGGGAGTTCGTCATGGGGCTGTATCCCCTACTCACGGACGAAACCTGTTATTTGCTGGCTATCGATCTTGATGGCGATGCCTGGCAAGCAGATATCGGTGCATTGCGCGAAACTTGTAGGCGGTTGGCACTGCCTGTTGCAGTGGAACGCTCTCGCTCAGGCAAGGGCGGCCACCTCTGGCTGTTCTTTACTGAAGCCGTTCCCGCCAGCATGGCGCGGAACATGGGCTCATACCTTCTCACCGAGACCATGGAAGGCCGCCCGGAGATCGGCCTCTCTTCATACGACCGGCTGTTTCCCAACCAGGACACCTTGCCCAAAGGCGGCTTTGGCAATCTGATAGCGCTGCCGCTGCAGAAGAAACCACGCGCGGTGGGCAACAGCGTGTTCCTGGACGAGCATTTCGAGCCATACCAAGACCAATGGGCGTTTCTGTCCTCCGTGCGGAAGATTATGTGCGCTCAAGCCGAGTCCCTGGCCCGTGAAGCCGACCGCCGAGGGCGCATCCTCGGCGTGCGCACCGCGTTCGAGGACGAGGATGACGATCTCCCGTGGACCGCTCCGCCCTCACGCCGGCGGAAGGAACCACCCATCGTGGGGCCTTTACCCAAGACACTCGAATTGGTGCTTGGCGATCAGATCTATATCGCCAAGGAGCATCTCCCTCCGGGGCTGCGCAATCGCCTGGTGCGATTAGCCGCCTTCCAGAATCCTGAATTCTACCGGGCGCAGGCTATGCGGCTGTCCACCTTCGGCAAGCCGCGCGTCATCCATTGTGCTGAGGACGGACCGAAATACCTGGCCCTGCCCAGGGGCTGTCTGAGAGAGACGCAAGACCTGCTTTCCTCTCTTGGGATCGACGCACCTCTCCGCGACGAGCGCTTTGCTGGCACCCCGCTCGATGTGCGCTTCCACGGTGAATTGCGGCCGGAACAGCAATTAGCGGCGGATGCAATGGCGGCTCACGAGATTGGCGTGCTGGCCGCCACCACGGCCTTTGGTAAAACCGTTCTTGCGGCGTGGCTTATCGCGAATCGCGGCGTAAACAGCCTGATACTCGTGCATCGCCAGCAATTGCTGGAACAATGGGTGGAACGCCTGTCCGTGTTTCTCGATGTGCCGGCCAAGTCCATCGGCCGGCTTGGAGGCGGCCGGAAACATCTCACCGGCCTGATTGACGTGGCCCTCATTCAAAGTCTCGTCCGGAAAGGTGTCGTTCATGACTGCGTTGGATCTTACGGCCACCTGGTGGTAGATGAGTGCCACCATCTCCCGGCCAGCAGCTTTGAACTGGTCGCCCGCCGCGCCAAGGCGCACTACGTTACCGGCCTCTCCGCCTCGACCACGCGTAAAGACGGCCATCAACCGATCATTTTCATGCAATGCGGCCCCGTGCGCTACCGTGACAACGCCCGTCAGCAGGCAGCCGCACGGCCTTTCACTCACCACGTCCTGGTTCGCCCCACAGGCTTCCGCCCGCCGGACCTCCCAGCGGCAGATTCGAGAGCCGAGTTCCAGCGGCTCTACGAAGCTCTGGCCCAGAATCCCGCGCGCAATCATTTGATCTGCCAGGATGTCGTCGCGGCAGCCCAAGCCGGCCGTTTTCCACTGGTGCTGACGGAGCGCACGGAGCATCTGCAACTTCTGGCGACCCAGTTGTCTGCGGCAATCCCAAATGTGATTACCCTCCAGGGCGGCATGGGCAGGAAGCAGATTCAGGCTGCGATGGCCTCGTTGGCGCAACTACCGCATGGCCAGGGACGCGCGCTGCTGGCCACGGGCCGGTACATCGGCGAAGGCTTCGACGAGCCCCGCCTGGACACTCTCTTCCTCACGCTGCCGATATCGTGGCGAGGGACCATTGCCCAATACGTCGGCCGGTTGCATCGGTTGCATGCCGACAAGCGTGAAGTGCAGGTCTATGACTACGCGGACCTGGATGTGCCGATGCTGGCGCGAATGTTTGACCGACGCTGCGCGGGATACGAGGCAGTGGGCTACACGCTCCTGCTCCCCGCCAGCGCAGTTCCTGGTTGGCCCGTCGAGGTCCCGTTGCCCCTCGATCCGGAGTGGAAGAGTGATTACTCCGCCAGCATCCGCCGCCTTGTCCGCGACGGAGTGGACGCCCCGCTCGCAGATCTCTTCGTGCATGTCGCCCGTCCCATCGCGTCCGACGCTGAAGGCGTGGCGCGGGCGCGAAGCGCCAGCGAAGCGTTTCTTTACCACCGCCTGCAAACTCTGCCTGCTACTGCCGGACGCTTCCACCTGAATGCGCAGCTTCCAATCCCCTTTGACGCACAAGGCCGGATGGAGGTGGACCTCCTCTGCGAGAAAGCCCGTCTGGTCATCGAACTGGATGGCGGCCAGCACTTGGCCGACGCCGAAGCTTATCGTCGCGACCGGCGCAAAGACGCCGCACTCCAGGAACAAGGTTATTTCGTGCTCCGCTTCCTCGCCGAAGATCTCGGGAAGCGCCTCGATGGTCCTGGACGCCATCCAACGCGCCCTGTCCCATCAGGAGCATGCGGTTCTGAGGTAACGTCCCACCCACCACCGTACAAAAAAAAGGCCGAAACATATGCCATATATTTCGGCCTCTAAGGGAAAAACTGGCGGCGACCTACTCTCGCGGAGTCTATAAAACCACTACCATCGGCAAGACTGTGTTTGACGGCCGTGTTCGGAATGGGAACGGGTCGGACCACAGCTTCATGGCCACCAAGAAATCGTCGGTGATGAATGACATCTCGCCGATGCGCCACGGCGCAACAGCTTCTGTTAATTGATCACACAATACTCAAAGAGCATGTTCTCTGAAATCTGCACACAGGAGAAATCTAGGAATTAAGTTCGCGAGTTAAAATCGCTCTTTCTCCTTCCGAGAAGAAAAAAGAAAGCGATCAAGCCGCACGACCGATTAGTATTAGTCCGCTAAACGGATTACTCCGCTTGCACGCCTAACCTATCAACCCGGTAGTCTTCCGGGGGTCTTTAGGGACCTTGCGGTCCGGGAAACAATATCTTGGGAGGAGCTTGGCACTTAGATGCTTTCAGCGCTTATCTCTTCCGCACGTGGCTACGCAACGATGCCCCTGACGGAACAATTGCCACACCAGAAGTGCGTCAAACCCGGTCCTCTCGTACTA
>Ga0224558_1000749_pt1 | contig 37204 bp, 34 predicted proteins | sample 714S32024metaG_FD_180682 | JGI IMG/M metagenome (GOLD analysis project Ga0224558, IMG submission 180682) | Peat soil microbial communities from Stordalen Mire, Sweden - 717 S3 20-24 | ecosystem: Environmental > Terrestrial > Soil > Wetlands > Peat | place: Sweden: Norrbotten County, Stordalen... | reverse complement strand
CGAACCGGGGAAATGTCATGCTGATGCCACGCTGTTGCGCTTGCGGCTCCATCATGGTCCGGCATTCGGATATGACCTCGGACAACGACACCGATTCCGGCGACAGGGACACCTTGCCGGACTCGATCACCGCGAGATCCAGGATTTCGTTGATCAGTTTGAGCAGATGCCATCCCGCCTGGAGAATCTGGGCAATGCTTTCCGACTGGGAAGCCGTCGGCAATGGAGAAGCTGACTCCATCAGTTGGGCGAATCCAAGGATCGCATTGAGCGGGCTGCGCAGTTCATGACTCATGCTGGAAAGGAAATCCGATTTGGCGAGGCTGGCTTTCTCCGCCGCGGATTTGGCGCTCTCCAGCTCGACGTTCGATTCCTGGAGCGCCTGCTCGAAGCGTTGGCGCTCAGTGACGTCGCGCGCGGCGGCGAAAACGCCTTGCAGCCTCCGGTCCCGGTCGTAGAAGGTGGTGGCGTTGTAGGACACGACGGTTTTCCGGCCGTCCCGGGCGCACGCGGTCAGCTCGTAGTTGGTGACCTTCTTCTCGCTCAACACCAACGTGATGGCCGCTTCGGCCCGCTCGGGGTCGGTGAAGTAGTTCTTGAACGGCGCGCCGATCAACTCGTCGCGCGTGCAGCCGGTCAGCGCCTCCATCTGCTGGTTGACATCGGTGATGATGCCGAGCGGATCGGCCATCATCAGCGCGTCAATATTGGATTCGATGAGCGAGCGGGTGTAGAACTGCTGGTCGCGCAAGCGCTGATCGAGTTTCTTCTGCTCTGCTTCGACCTGTTTGCGCGTGGTGATATCACGTAAAATGCCGGTGAAGTAACGCCGGCTGCCCAGCCACATCTCGCTGACCGTCATCTCCACCGGGAAAATGCTGCCATCCTTGCGCCGACCCACGACCTCGCGTCCGAGGCCGATGGCGCGCGCCTCATCGCTCGCATTGTAATAATCGAGGGAACCATTGCGCTGGTCTCGATCAAGCTCGGGTATCAGCAGGCTGAACTTTTGTCTGATGAGTTCTGCCGCGGGATAGCCAAACATTCGTTCAGCGGCCGGGTTAACTGTCTCGACGATGCCGTCGCTGGCCTGGAGGGTGATGATGCCGTCCGCCACGGTGTTGAGAATCGTCTGGATCAGCGCGGCATTGTCGAGCAAGGTCTGGCGGGCTGCGTATTCTTTGGTGACATCGTGGAACACCAGCACGACACCGACCACCTGGCCGTCGCGATCTCGAATCGGTGCGCAACTGTCGGCAATGGCGCACTCGCTGCCACCGAGTGCAATCAATACGGTGTGGTTGGCCAGACCGTGGATCGTGCCACGCGCCAAGGTTTCCTTTACTGGGATAATGGCGGGTTGACGGGTTTCCTGGTTGATAATGTGAAAAATCTCGTCCACCGGGCGACCGGTGGCTTGCGCCTGCGTCCAACCGGTGAGCTGTTCGGCCAAGGGATTCAGGCGCGTCACACGCCCTTCGGCATCGGTGGCGATCACGGCATCGCCGATGGAGTTGAGCGTCACGGCAAGTTTTTCCTCGCTCGCCTGCAAGGTGACGTTGGCCTGCTGTAGTTGTTGATTCGTCGTCGCCTGAATCTCGAGCAAATGCTGGGTTTCCAGATGAACTTGATTCTGGAGTCGATGCTGTGTTTCCCGGTAGATCAAATAGGCGAACGAAAGCGCCAACAGCAGCAGCAACAGGCTGGCGGCAGCGATGAGGGTCAACAGACGGCGCATGTCCGATTGGAACTCGGCATCGTGCTGCGCCCGCGCGTCTTCCTCTATCTGGATGAAGGCCCCCATCTCGACCCGGATCGAATCCATCAACCGCTTCCCCCGACCACCGCTTACAATCGCGACAGCGGCAGCCATGTCCTGGTTGCGGCGCAACTCAATGATACGCGACAATTCCACCATTTTGGCATCCACCAACGGAGCCAGTGCGTCCAGGTGTTGATGGGCGGCACTGCTCAAGGCAAGTTGACGCAATTCTTCCAGATGGCCACGGACACTGTCGCGCACCGCCACATACGGTTCCAGAAAGGCCTCGTCACCGGTCAACAAATAGCCCCGCTGACCGGTCTCGGCATCTTTCAAGGCGGACAGCAAATCACCCGCGCTCTTTATGACAACACTGGTATGCGCTCGCTCCTCGGCTGCCTGCCTGATCTGTCTGAAAGACCAGAACGATAAGGCCACTCCCAGCGCCACCAGCAGGGCCGCTCCAGCAAGCGAAGCAGCAATCTTATGAGCAGCTTTCAATGGAAATAGGCCCTCCGGCTAAAAGCAACGTCCCTTGGTATCGGATATCCGCGGCACCATCGTTCCACGCCGACATTGAAAATTTGCAGCACGCCCCTCTCGTCAGCGGCGATCCTTGAGAAGTTGGCGCTGTTGAAAATTGCATTCTGCAAGGTTCCCGCTTTCAGCAAAACCTCTTCACGCCGGACTCCGGTGACGATCTCCACCGCCGCGGGATCGCCGTCGAGAATAGCTGTTGGCTCCATATTTGTTCCGTTCTTAAACTGCGATTAGCGTTGCCTCGTATTCAGCTTGGCCGCGATCGGCGCGAGGGAACGCCGCTCCCCCCTCACTCCAGCCCCGCCTGGTTTGCTCTGCGGCGCGTCATCCGCCAAATGATGCTTGAGACAGGCGACCACTTCCGTCAGGACGAACGGCTTGGCCAGAAAAGAGTACCCCCAGAACCGACCGCCACTCGCCTCAACTTCTTCTTTCGTGATGGCCGCCGTCAGAAACACAATCGGCACGGCTTTCAATTGGGGATTGGCCTGAAAACAACCGGCCAAATCCCAGCCGTCCAGACCCGGCATCTTCACATCCAGCAGAATTAAGTGAGGCTGAAATTCCTCCGCCGCGGCAAGCGCGGCCTTGGGGTCATTTTCCTCCCGGACCACGTAATCGTTGGTCCGTTCCAGATAAAGTTTCACCAGCCGGGTATTACTGGCTTGGTCGTCCACAGCCAGAATGCGTTTCTTCTCAGTCTTCCTGTTCAAATTCATGTTAAGGTGCAGGAAAAAATACGCGACCGCTATGGGGTGTTCACCTCATGGACGAACTGAGGCAACTGACGCACCTTGACGACATGAGCACCAATGTTTAAGGCACAACAATATCCATGAAACCAATCACGGTCCTGCTGGCGGACGATAATCAGGTGGTGCGCGAAGAATTTAGAAAGCTTTTAGAACTGGAAGATGATCTTGAAGTCGTGGGCGAGGCGATAAACGGCCTTCAGGCACTCGACCTGGCCCAGAATCTTCGCCCCGCATTGGTTCTGATGGACGTGACCATGCCAGGGATCCTCAATGGTTTGCAAGCCACTCGCCAGATTCTCAAAGTCGCCCCGGCCACCAAAGTGCTCATGCTTTCGGCATACAACGATGAGGTGTATGTCGAAGAGGCGATCAACTCCGGCGCAATGGGTTATCTGGTCAAACAAACCTCCGCTGACAATGTCTGCCTCGCGATTCGGGAAATCCACGAGGGGAACACATTTTTCAGCCCTTCGATTCCCAGGCATCTTCGGAAAAGAAATGGTAAAAAGAAAATGGCTTGAGCCGGATTGCCGAAGCCGCGCATGGCCTTCTTGAAACGCCTTTAATTATGCCGAGTTTAATCGGCGTGATGACACCCGTTGCCGCCGATGGAACGCCAGAAAGGTCGCCGAGTGGCTATTGATCGAATGGCCGGCAGACGCCTCCGAACCGACGGACCATTGGCTCCGCTAATGGGGACTAAGCCAGGGCGGCCTTATTCGCCTTCAGATATTTCTCAACGGTTTTTATGAGATTGATGGAATTGGGGACGCGGACGACGTTGGGCTTGCCCAATTTGTAATGCACCAGCAATTTGCCAACCATTCCCACTCGAAGATCCGCTCCCGCCATGCGCCAGAGTTGACCGGCAGCCAAAGATGGTTGAACAATGCGGCGAGGAGCCATGATTTTCTTCATGGCCGATCCTGCGCCTCAACTTTCGATTAAACCAGTTAAATCACCCTGTGGTTTAAGGGGGCGCGTAGTGGAGGCTCGCAAAATCGCATATTTGTTGGGCAGTGCGCATCCGCTTCGCACCCACTGCGCGCCCGCCGGGGAAAGCCAGAAGGATGCAAGAGCAAATGGAGGCAAAACCATCCAGCAAAGGCGGGGATCGGGTTGGAAAGGTAGTTGCCGATAGTGATTGCGATCACGCCGGAACCAGTCATGCTTCATTTGTCCGCAAGATGGCTTGTCTCTTTCAAGGCATGGTGAATCTTCAAGTGAACCTCGTTCAGTGATGATTTTAGACCCGGCGTTCGGGAACAGGCTGCAGAAAGCAACGGTTAGTCGGACAATAAAAGATCAAATGAACAATAAATTGTTTGTCGGAAGCCTTTCCTTGGAAACCACTGAAAATGAGGTGCGAGACGCATTCGCCGCGCATGGCACGGTCACGGAAGCCAACCTGATAATGGATCGCATGACCAATCGTTCGCGCGGCTTTGCTTTTGTGACCATGAGCACGGACGAGGAAGCGCAGAAGGCCATTCAAGCCCTTAACGGCAAGGATATGGGAGGACGCGCGCTCGCCCGCGGCGGTGGTCGCCGCGATTACGGCGGTGGCGGTGGCGGTGGCCGTCGCTATTAATCGGATTGGAATTTCAAGCCGGGGTTCGGTGGGAACTGGACATCGCCTTTTTATTTTCGGTTTGTCCCAATTGCCGGTGTGCCAGTCATGAATGAACAACACATAGAAGTCGAAGGCAGGGTCACGGTGGTGCTGCCCGGCACGATGTTTCGCGTCGAACTGGACAACAAACATGTCGTGCTCGCCACCATTTGCGGCAAGATGCGCAAACGCTGGGTGCGCCTGACCGTCGGCGACCGGGTGAAAATGGAGATTTCGCCCTACGACCTCGACAAGGCGCGCATCATCTGGCGGCTGAAATAATCCTTCCGCGGGCCAATCGTCCACACCGCGGGTGCTACCGCGACAACGCGTTGAACAAGCCGAGCATCGCCGGAGTCAAACACCTTGGCTTGCCGTTTCGTGGCAAAAGTGATGGCGGACATGTGCCACAATCTGCAGCTCGGTCATTTTGTCGGTCGTTTCCATCGTGACGGTCTGCGCGCCGGTTTTATCCTTCTCGAATCGCTTTTTCAGTTCGCCCTTGGCCTCGCCGGGACCAAAGATCAAGACCGCTCCGGCATCACGAAGACAGGAAATGATCTCGTCGTAGTAGCGCGCAAGATGCCCGGTGTACTCTCTCTGCCGCGAATCGTCGGCAGGCACTGTCTGGTATTCAAATCGCCCAGTGGAAGGCTCCCCGGAACGTCGGAGTTGCGTTTCCGCGTTTGATTGGATCCGCTTTGTTTCTTCCCCGGTTTTCGACAGGACGACAATGACGGCCTCGCGGTGGTCAATCCAAAGACCTGCTTCGGCTTTCAAACTTCCGCCGTTGTTTATTGCTTTTGTGCTGTTCATTATGGCCATGGTAGTTGCCGGACCATCCTCTTTACATGGGGTAAAACCCTACTCACCAATGGTAACATTTTTGGGCTGGCTTCAAGAGCCCGGGGGCGAAATTGACCTGGCCCTGGGAACCGGAATGTTGAGGCTTGGTTTTGACTCGGTTGCCTGCATACACTGGTCTCCATGAAACGGCCCGCACGCCCATTCTGCCCCCCGCTGCCACCAGAGTGTAATCTGGTGTTGGACGCGGGTAGGCTTGAAGATTGCCGTCACCAAAGCGGAGAAGCGAGCTGTGGCTCGAAAGGCCGTCGCCGCCGCTCGCCAGCCCATGAGAATAGACGGCGCGATTTCGTCATTTCCCCATAGAAATCAGAGGGTTTTGGGTTGAATCCATGAAAATCACCAATAAGAAACGCCCTGGAAATCCCGGGAGGAGGCAGAACCAATTTTCCATCCGCTATCCAAACAGAAGAAGACGCCCCAACCCATACCAGCCGTTTGAACGGCATCGCACGCGGCTCCTGAGGTACCTCTGGATTAAATGCAAGAGGGCCATCAGCGCAAACGATTCCGGCTGGGCTGAACCGGTGACGCCAATCAAGTATTTGGTGTCGCTGGCCAGCGCGGCAGCTTCTGGCACCAAAGAGCTTGAAGCAGTTCTCGGCGTAAACAACGCAGTATTGGAAGAAGTTTTCCAAGCCATCGCCGCTGGAAAAAGAATTATTGTGCAACAAAAGGCCGTCGTTTAATCCTCCAGCATCGCGCTGACGACCTTGCCAGCGTCGGCCAGGACCACGGAGTACGCCTCTGGAGAATTGGCGGCCTGCAAAACTTTGCCCGCGTCATGAAGGATGCCGGCGGTGAAGGCCTCCTCCTTGATGGCGGCGCTGATCCGCCGCTCCCGGGCCAATTACTGGGTCGCTTCCGCCACCGCCAAGGCGTGCTTCCATTCCAGGGCAGGACTGAAGCCACGGCAGATTTTGTCGTTGGTGAAAAAAGGCCCAAGCGGACATGACCAAAGCTTGAACGCGACCGCTGGGATTGGGCGGGTAATTCGCCATGCCTTCAAGCGGATTTCACATTTGCCCTTTCTCTCCCCAAAGGCATCCTTAAGCATATTTATATGGAGCAACCAATCCAATCAGAAACATCGTTTTTGGGGCGCCTGCGCACGGCGCTGTCGTGCTTCAACCGTGCCCTCGCCAATCCTGACTTTTGCCGCCAGGCCACCGAGCTGCTGCGCCCGTCACAACCTCAGGCCGGACCAAAGCCCGTCGAGTTGCCGCCGGAACGCGTTCATGCCTCGGGCCTGGCCGTCCTTTCCATGCTCCAGCGCGAGGGCCGGTTGATTGATTTTCTCAAGGAGGACATGGCGGCATTTTCGGACGCCGAGATCGGCGCGGCCGCGCGGGTCGTCCATGCGGGCTGCCGCAAAGTGTTCTCCGAATACTTCGCCATCGAACCGGCGCTCACAGAGGCCGAGGGCGCGACGATCCAGGTGCCCGCGGGCTTCGACGCGCAACGCATCCGGCTGACCGGCAATATCGCCGGCCAACCGCCGTTTCGCGGGACGCTCAAACACCACGGCTGGGTGGCCACGGCGGTGCGAATGCCGGCCGTTTCGGAGACGCTGGACCCGCGCGTGCTCGCGGCGGCCGAAGTCGAACTGTAATCCGCATCACGCCTTTCATTTTACCACCAACGATTTAACAATTGTCTCATGTCCACTTACTCCATCGGCATTGACCTCGGCACCACCAACAGCGCGGTCTCTTATTTCAAACTCGCGGAAGCCCAAGCCCGCGGCCGCGCGCAGACCATGCTCGCCATCCCGCAGATTACGTCCGTCGGCACCGTCGAAGAAAAGCAGTTGCTGCCTTCGTTCCTTTACCTGCCCAGCGATCAGGAATTTCCCGCCGGCAGTCTCGCCTTGCCCTGGGACAAGAAGCGCAAAGACGCGGTCGTCGGTGAATTCGCACGGTCGCACGGCAGCAAAGTCCCGATGCGGCTGGTCGCCTCCGCGAAAAGCTGGCTCTGTCATCCCGGCGTGGATCGCTTGAGCGCGATCCTTCCGTGGCAGGCGCCCGAAGACGTCCAGCGCGTCTCGCCACTGGATGCGGCGGCGCGTTACCTGGCCCACTTGCGCGAAGCCTGGGATCACCAGTTCCAAGATGATGTCCTGGCCAAACAGGATGTTGTTCTGACCGTGCCAGCGTCGTTCGATGCCGCCGCGCGCGACCTCACGCTGAAAGCCGCGCAACAGGCCGGCTTGCCAAACATCACGCTGATTGAAGAGCCGCAGGCGGCGTTCTACGCGTGGCTTGAGCAGATGGGCGAAGGCTTCCGCAAACAAGTCAAGCCCGGCGACGTGGTGCTGGTCGTGGACGTCGGCGGCGGCACCACCGACTTTTCGCTCATTGCGGTGACCTCCAAAGACGGCGACGTGGCGCTCACCCGTGTGGCCGTCGGCGACCACATCCTGCTGGGTGGCGACAACATGGATCTCGCGCTCGCTCACACCGTCAATCAACGGCTCGCCAGCGAAGGCAAGAAACTCGACGCCTGGCAATTCAACGCCCTCACCTTCGCCTGCCGCCAGGCCAAGGAGAACATGTTTGCGGATGGGAAACTCAAGAAATCTCCGCTCGTCGTCCCAGGCAGAGGTTCGTCGCTGGTGGGCGGCACGATCAAGGCCGAGTTGAGCCGCGATGAACTGACCCGCGTGCTGACCGATGGATTTTTTCCGAAGTCAGCCATCACCGACCTGCCGCAGATGGCACGTCGCACCGGCCTTGCGCAAATGGCCCTGCCCTACGCCCAAGACGCCGGCGTCACGCGCCACCTCGCCGCGTTCCTGACGCGCCAGGCCCGCGCGATGGCGACCGCTCACGACGCGCCGGTGAAGGTGGAAGGCAAGGCGTTCGTGCATCCGACCGCCCTGCTGTTCAATGGCGGCGCGTTCAAGGCCGCCGCGTTCAAAGATCGCGTGATCGAAGTCCTCAACGGCTGGCTCGCGGCGGACGGCGGTCAACCCGCCAAGGAACTGGAAGGCGCCGAACTCGACCTTGCCGTCGCGCGCGGCGCAGCCTACTACGGCTGGGTGCGCCATGGCCACGGTCTGCGGATTCGTGGCGGCACCGCCCGCGCCTACTATGTCGGCGTCGAGACGGCGATGCCCGCCGTGCCCGGCATGGAACCGCCGGTCAAAGCCCTTTGCGTCGCGCCGTTCGGCATGGAGGAAGGCACGCACGCCGACGTGCCACCGCAGGAGTTTGGTCTGGTCGTCGGCGAACCCACCCGCTTCCGTTTCTTTGCCAGTTCCCTTCGCCGCGACGACCGCGTCGGCACGATGATCGAGGACGTTGCCGGCAACGACGAACTCGAAGAAGTCGCCCCCATCGAAACCACGCTGCCGGCCAAAGAAGGCAACGAAGGCAAACTGGTGCCGGTCAACCTGCAAGCCGTCGTCACGGAAATCGGAACACTCGAACTGCGCTGTCTCCAGAAAGGCGGCCCGGGCAAGTGGAAACTCGAATTGAATGTGCGGATGAAGGAGTAGCGCGAACCCAAGTAATGGAGGAGCGCCGGCTCCATGGGCCGCCCAGCACTCCATCACTCGATAGTCCCAATGCCTTCACCTTCCTACATCATCGGCATTGACCTTGGCACGACGAATTGCGCCGTCGCTTTCGTGGACCCGGCGCAAGGCGCGGACTCGCCGGTCATTGACTTCCCCATACCGCAGTTGCAACGGCCAGGCGAGGTTGCGGCGATGCCGCTGCTGCCATCGTGTCTCTACATTCCTGGCGACCACGAATTGCCGCCCGGCTCAACCCAGTTGCCTTGGGGCCAGTCGCCCAAGCTGATCGTGGGGGCGTTCGCGCGCTGGCAGGGAGCGCGCGTGCCCGGGCGATTGGTGGCCTCGGCGAAAAGCTGGCTCTGTCACGCGGGCGTGGACCGCTCCGCGCCGATTCTGCCGTGGGGCGCGCCAACCGGGGTCGTCAAAGTTTCGCCGGTGGAAGCTTCGGCGCTGTTGCTCTCACACATGGCCGCGGCGTGGAATGCCGCGCATCTTGACGCGCAGATGGCTCAGCAGGAAGTGGTGATCACCGTGCCCGCCTCGTTCGACGAAGTCGCGCGCGCGTTGACGGTAAATGCCGCGCGCCAGGCCGGCCTCGAAAAGTTTACGCTCGTCGAAGAGCCGCAGGCCGCCTTCTATGACTTCACCGCGCATCATCGCCACGATCTGGCCGACGTGCTGAAGGACGTGAGGCTGGTGCTGGTGGTGGACGTGGGCGGCGGCACGACGGATTTCACGCTCATTCAGACGGGGGTTGCGTCCGACGGCCCGGCGTTGCGGCGCATCGCGGTCGGGGATCATCTGATGCTCGGCGGCGACAACATGGACGCCGCGCTGGCGCGGCACGTCGAAGAACGGCTGTTGGCCGGCGCCCGCAAACTAAGCGCCGCGCAATGGACACAACTGGTGCAGGCCGCGTGCGCGGCGAAGGAATCGCTGCTCGGCGACAATGCTCCGGAACGGCACGGCATTGCCGTGGTGGCCGAAGGCAGCCGGCTGTTGCGCGGCACGCTCTCGACTGAAATACAGCGCGGCGAAGCCGGGCGATTGATTCTCGAAGGCTTCTTCCCCGTCTGCGCACCCGCCGAAGCCCCGCGCCGCGCCGCACGGACGGCGTTGCAGGAATTGGGACTGCCTTACGCGCAAGACCCCGCCATCACGCGCCATCTCGCCGCGTTTCTGCGCCAGCACGCCGCCGCTGGTTTCACCGCGCTCCAGGAGGAACCGGGCGGGAACGCGTTGGCGCGACCGGATGCGATTCTGTTCAACGGCGGGGTCTTCAACTCGCCAAAGATTTCCCAGCGACTGATTGAAGTGATTTCGTCCTGGTGGCCGGATGCGCCCCGCATTCGCTTGTTGCCGCACAAGTCACTTGAATTTGCCGTCGCTCGCGGCGCGGCCTGCTATGGTCTGGCCCGGCGCGGCTTGGGACGGCGCATTGGCGGCGGATCGGCGCACGCACTGTATGCCGGGCTGGCCGCTGAACAGGAAACTGCCACGCCCCGCGCCATCTGCCTGATTCCCCGCGGACACGAAGAAGGTCAGCCGGTGGATCTCAAGAGCCGTTCGTTCGAGTTAATGCTCGGCCGGCCCGTGCAATTTCCCTTGTTCTCGACCACCTCGGATCGGATTGACCGGCCGGGTGATATCCTGGAAATCGGCGATGATTTTCGCGCTCTCCCACCCATTCACACGCTGTTCAAAGGTGCGAGATCCAAGAACACGACAGTGCCAGTCCACCTGCGCGCCACGCTGACCGAACTGGGCACACTGGAGTTGTGGTGCGTGTCCAACGACGGCGAGGAGCGCTGGCGGCTGGAGTTCGAGCTGCGCGGCGCCAAGGCGCACACCGCAGCCACGGTGACCGAATCCATGCCGGCCCGGTTTGACGAAGTGCGGGCGGTCGTCGAACGCGTGTTCGGCAACCAGCCGCTGCCGGCCGGTTCCAAGGAAGTGAAGCAGCTCAGTCGCACTTTGGAAAAAACCATCGGCCCGCGCGATGGGTGGCGGCTGCCGTTGCTGCGCGAATTGTGGAGCAACCTTTACGCGGGTGCGAACCGCCGCCGCCGGTCCGCCGATCACGAGCGGGTGTTTTTCCAGCTCGCCGGCTACAGCTTGCGTCCGGGATTCGGTTATCCGCTGGACGAGTGGCGCTGCGAGCAGATGTTTCTCCTGTTTAAGGACAGCGTAAAATTCCACGCCGAGCAACCGATCTGGAGCGAGTTCTGGGTGATGTGGCGCCGCCTCGCCGGCGGGCTGGCCGAGGTTCAACAACAAGAGTTGTGGAACTATCTCAAGCCGCATCTGGTTCGCCGCATTCCCCCCGAACCACCGAAGGACAGCGCAAAGCCAAAAGGCATCCAGCCGGAAGGCCTTGACGAAATGGTGCGCGTCGCGGCGTCGCTGGAACATCTTAATCCGGCAGACAAAGTCGTTCTCGGCAACTGGATCACGCAACGGCTGAAAAACCCTGAGACTGCGGCCGGTCCGTGGGCCTGGGCGTTGGGCCGGCTTGGCTTGCGCGTTCCACTCTACGGAAGCAGTCACAAGACCGTGGACGCGGACCAAGCGGCCAGGTGGCTGTCACTGCTGCTGGACGCGGGGCTGCGGCGCATTGACGGCACGGCGTTCGCCGCCGCGCAGTTGGCGCGCCTGACCGGCGACCGAACCCGCGATCTGGACGACGAGATTCGCGCGCGAGCGGTGGCTGCGCTCAAGTCCGCTGGCGCACCGGAAGCTTGGTGGCGGATGATCAGTGAAGTGGCTGCCCTCGAAACCGCCGATGAGGCGCGAGCGTTGGGCGACACCTTGCCAATCGGGTTGCGGCTGCATTAACCCTGACTGGCCCATAAGGACGAAACCATGGGAAACCGGGGTGCCAGCCAACCGTGATCGCATGCCTCCAGGCCAGGGTGCGCATCCGACAGAAAATCCGGGTACAGCAAAAACGAAACCTTCAGTTCATCCGTCCTGAGCTTGCTCTCGTTAAACTCGGGCGGAATTTCACATCGCTCCACCAACATTTCCAAGAGCGAATCCAGCGGCTCGAGCAGGCGCGTGTTCGCATCCCGGCACACATAAAGTGCCGCCGGCAACCTTTTTCCAAAACCCGCTTGCTCCAAGCATTTCTTGCATTTTGGAAAGTCCATACTTCACTCCCCGATTCATCCCACATTTTCGCTCCAGCTCAAAGCCCTGTCTAAACTGGTCCGCAACCCCGATCCCTCCATTGAATTTGCGTGCAATTGCTCTCCGACCGCCGCATGATCACCAGACTCGTTATGGCTCGTGCGCAATTGTTAAAATCTGTTTGGGCAGCCGGGGCCACCGCTGACGCCCCTCCTGGCCTGGATACCCCCCCAATACCGCCCGCACCTGGAGATGGCCTAATGACGGATATTTGGATCAAGTCGTCAAGGGCCGCGATGCCAGCAAGGTCCGCCTCGTGATGGAGCAACGCCTTTGCGAACGGACAAAGCCAGCCAATGAAATTCCTCCACACCTCTGATTGGCAGATTGGGATGAAAGCCGAATCGGTCGGCCGCATGGCCGAGCGGGTCCGGGAGGAACGGTTGGAGGCGGCGAAACGGGTGGTCCAAGCCGCCCGGGACAATGGAGCCGAAATGATCGTGCTGACGGGCGACGTGTTCGAGGACAACGCCGTGGACCGCCTCCTCGTTCGCAAAATCGGCGAAATCCTTCGCTCCTTCCCTGGTCCAGTTTACATCATTCCCGGCAATCACGACCCGCTTATCCCTGGCTCTGTTTGGGAACACAGCGTCTGGAAGGATGCCGCTAACATCAACGTTTTCAGCAAATCCGAGCCCGTCGAACTGGATGGCTGCGTTCTTTTTCCATGCCCGCTGCATGAGAAATATTCGACGAAAAATCCGACCTCATGGATCAACGCCAAGGATGTCACCAAGCTGGCGATTGGACTGGCTCACGGGAACGTCGAGGGGATTCCGAATGGTGAACCTGATTATCCGATCCCTCGTGACGCCGCCAGCCGACTGGGCCTGGACTACCTGGCGCTCGGGCACTGGCATTCGTTTGCCCGGTATGATGCGGACGACGGGGTCTGCCGCATGGCCTACGCAGGCACTCACGAGACGACCAAGTTTGGCGAACGCGACAGCGGCAACGCGGTCATTGTGGAAATTGCCCAGCGTGGTTCACCGCCAAAACTGACCCGGATCAAAACGGGCCGGCTTGATTGGCGCACGGTCGAACGCACGATCGATCAACCTCAAACGGTCGAGACGCTGGTTGAAGAGATCGGCAAGCTCGACCCGCCCGACGTGACTCTGGTGCGTGTTTTCCTCGCCGGAGTTCTGTTTCCGGAAGACCGTCATCCCCTGGTCCGCATCGAAGAACTGCTCGCCAGCCGGTTTCTTTTCGGCTCGCTCGACACAAGCTCCCTCATCCCGGCCCCGGATGGCGAAGGTTGGATTGAGTCGCTGGCGTCCGGCTCTTTTCGCGAGGCCGCCGTCAAACTGCGTTCCCAGGCGGCGCAATCAGCCAACCCTGAACAGCGCGCCGTGGCCACTCAGGCTCTTCTCCAGCTTTTTGAACTCCACGAAAGGAGCCGCGCATGATTCTTCACAGCCTGGCCGTGGCCAACTGGCGGAGCTTGCTCACTTCCGTGGAATTGGGACCTCTCAGCGACCGGCTCAATGTCATCCATGCGCCCAACGGCACCGGCAAGTCCTCCCTGTTTGAGGCGATGCGCCGGTGCCTTTTTGATGCGCACCAAGTTTCTGGCGAGGAGATTGAAGCAGTGCGCCCATGGGGACGGTCCTTGGCGCCGCAAGTTCAAGTGGAATTCACCCAGTCGGGCGTCCGTTACCGGGCCGAGAAAACCTTTCTCGACGGAGCGTCCGCACACTTGTTCCGCTTCGAGAACGGAAAATTCCAGCCTTTGGCTGACAGCCGCAATGCCGACACCAAATTGCGGGAGATCATCGTAGCGTCAGATGCTCCGGGTCGCGGGCTATCCAAACACGAGCACTGGGGGCTGGCTGAAGTCTTGTGGGCGCCGCAAGGTGCGCTCCACCTGGATTCTCTTTCTTCCAGCGCCACCGAGAATCTCCGCGCCGCACTCGGTGTGCAGTTGACCGGCGAGAGCGGCACCCTCTTGGAAGAGTTGCTCGAAGAACGTTATCAGACCTATTTCACCAAAGGCGGCAAGGCGCGCACCGGCAAGCAGGCGGCGCCGATCCTCGCATTGGAATCGGAACACGAAACCGCCGCCGCCGAGCGGCAGCAGCGGCTCGAACATCAGCAGCGATTCGAGGAAACGAGCCGGGCGGTCGAGGACGCCCGGCAGAAACGAGGTCAGGCCAGATTTGAAGCTGACGCCCTCCGCGAATCTGTTGCTCAAACCAGTCAACAGACCGAAACCTACCTCCGTCTTCAAAGCGAGCTGGAGCAGAAAAGGCTGACGGAGCAGGCCGCCAAGGAACGCTTTGATGCCATCGGCAACTCCTTGGAACTGATCGGCAGCGCCCGCGCTGAAATTGGCCAGCTTCAAGGCGCAATTCAAAATGGCGAAACGTTGGTGGGTGACCTTGCAGTTGAATTGCAAAAAGCGACTGACGCAGTTGACGCGGCTCGTGGCAAACGAGACGAGGCTCGCCGTCAACGTTCATCCTTGGACGAGCGCACGGCCGAGGTCGAGGATGCCCGCGCTTTCGTGGAAGACAGCAAAGCTCATCAGTCACTTGCGGCCAGAGTCGAGAAACTGAGGCAGTTTGAAGCCGACCTGAAAAAGCGCAGAGAGGAACGAGCCGCGCTGGTTGCGCCGGATGACAAGACCATTCATGCGGTGCGGAAATGTTTGGCGGCAACTGAAGTGGCCAAAGCTGCCCTGCGGGCATCCCTCATCCATCTCACGGTTCAACCGAAGAAAAAGACCACCATCCATCGGAAGTCGCCCGACGAATCCCAGACCGTCATGTCCGGAGAAAAAGCCACGTTTTCGGGTTCTCCTGATGTCAGGATCGAGATCAAAGGATTCGGAACAATTCACGCATCCGGGCCCGAAGGCGACGCCGAGACTCATCAAGAGGCGTTGCAGGAGGCTGAAAAAAAGCTCGCAAAACTCACCCAACCCTATGGCGCGCAAGACCCGGATCGTCTCCAGGTTGTGCGCGACCAGGCCAACGAGTTTGACCTGAAGATCGAACAGTTGGAGACCAAGATTGCCGAACTCCTCGATGACGAGAGTGCGGACGATCTGAACCCGCAACTGGCCGAGCTTAATGCCCGCATCCAGGAGCGGCTAGGACGGTTCCCAGCTTGGAAAAACCAACCTCCAATTATTAGTGACCTGCGTTCCGCCCTGGAGAAGCAGCGCAAAGCCATCGAATCTGCGATTGAAACGACCGAGGATGCTTTCGACAAGGCGCAGTCCTTTGCCCAAGCCGAGCAGAAACGTCAGGGCCAAGCCGACTCCGAGCTAAAGAACGCCCGGATAAACCTTGATGCTGCGAAAGTTCGGCTTGGCGACCTAACCAAAGATGGCCGGTCCGATGAAACGCGGGCACACGACCGTCAGGAGGCCGTCATGGCGTGGGAAGCCGCCAAGGTGAAAGCCAAAGACTGCGAAACCAAGCTCAACGAGATTCCCGGCGACCCGCAAAAGACTTTGCAAAAACTCGGACGCCAGCTCGCCGCGCTGGAGGAAACAGAAGCCAAGGCTCGCGACGAGGAAAACCAAGCCGAAGGCCGATTGCAAAACCTGGCTGGCGAAGGGGCCTACTCAAAATTGGCCGCTTGCGAGGAGAACCTGGCGGACCTGAACATACGCATCCGTCGGGAGAAACTCCGCATGGATGCGACCAGGCTGCTTTACGATACCGTCGCCGCCTGCAAGGCGGCTGTTGTCGCCGCAGTGGCGGCGCCAGTCGAGCGCACGGCCACGTCCATGCTTGGTCGTATCGCCGGTCCCCGTTTGGGGGCCGTTTGCCTGACTGAGAATTTTGTTCCTGCGGGTGTCCGGCCGGAAATCGCCGCAGGCCCGGTGGAATTGACCAACCTTTCCGGGGGAGAACAGGAACAACTCTTCCTCATTATTCGCCTCGCGCTCGGCCAGGTGCTGGCTAAAGAGGAACGCCAGCTTGTCGTGCTCGACGATGTGCTCAATGCCACTGACACGGGCCGTCTCGCCCGCGTGCTCACCCTCCTGGAGGAATGCGCTGACCGCCTTCAAATCGTGATTCTGACGTGTCACCCTGAGCGTTATCGGGGGCTGGAAGAAGCAAAGTTTTTCGACCTGCAACCGCTTTGCCACTGATTCGCTTCATATCCGTGGCCGACCCTGGAGTCCGGCCTCTGTCGGAGGCAGTTCGGCGAGATTAATAATTACTTTGCGGCATCCCGTCCTCACCGGCCTGGGGTTTTCATGGCAGGAATCGCAATCGTTCACGCCGGGTATGAGGCTCGCGTTGCAACGCTTCGCCAATTCAATGATGTATGCCGCCTTGGGGCGGGACAGTCCCGCCGTTCTCAAGCGGTCAACCGAAGCCTTTGCAACCTGGCCGGGAGTGGGGAAATCGTCGTCCGGGAACAGTCCCTTGAATCGCTCAAGAATTGTCCCGGCAGCGTTGCTGTTCAATTGCTGGTGAATGATGGCGTGCGCGAGCGACTGAAACGGCGGGAGGCGGCGCGGGCGCAAGTGGATGATCCCAATCTTTTCGATCAATGCCGACATCACCGGGTCGGAACTCAAATGGGCGATGGCGTGTTTGCTCATAGGCGGTCATTCTGAACGGGCTTCCTCACCCGGCATTGAACTTGTCCTGAAATTCCCGGACCTTCTGAATGATGGCGTCGAAATCAGGCGCGGGGCGAAAGAGCATTTGCTGTGTTTTGGTGTAATCGGCTTTCCATTCCTCGAATCGCCCGGGTCTGGGAACCATTTGGAGCGATCCCCGTTTGAAGTCCCCATATTTCACCCAAGTGTAATTGAAGAAAATGGCGCGATGATCCACTACGCTTTCAAAAAGCCCCTTGCTTGACGCGGCGCTGTCCGCAACGCCGGCCTCGATCAACTTGAAAAGGTCAAAGTAATGACGCGACAATCTTGGTTTTAACTGTTTGCCGTGCGGACGAAAATTCTCCTCATGCAAGAGCGCCGCCTTCTCCCAGAATGTCCGCTCCGCTGCGAGGACCTGCACCTGGCATTCTGGATTTGAGAATGCCGTCGGAAACTGTTCCGCCACATAAGGCATCACGGCTCCCTGTTGATTCGGCCAGGTATCGGAACGCGCCCCCAGTTCAATCTTTACCTCGGATTCCACATAACCGCCGGTGTTAGTCTGCCAGCACCCCGGGTACGCGAACAGCAGGGTTTGATGGTCCGGGTCTTTGTCGTCCATCCTCAATCGGAAGGGAACATCCGCCAACAGGTGTGCGGCGATTTCCCGCTCCAGCGCATCCTTAAACTTCGTTTCGATGTAGTGCCGGCAATTCTGTTTTAATGCTTCGAGCCGTTCCTTGCGTTTCGACTTGCTGGGGGCTTTCGCGGGGTCGTTTTCTCCGCCAAAGCCAAGGAAATCCCGTGAGATGGTAATATCAATATCTTCCGAAAAACGGTCAATGAGATGATAAACCTTGGACAAAGAAGTGCCGCCCTTGAAAGTCAGATGTGGGCCAACTTCGGGAAGATTGAAAAGTCTTTGCAATGTCCAGCAAACCCAAAAGTCCTTTTCGATCAGTTCCGGGGGCAGCTTCATTGGGGCGGCAGCCTCCACAAAATAAGGCTGCCGTTCGGAAGGGGGCAACTTGGCAAACGAGTTCACTTGGATGCCCCTCCCGCGATTGGGCGCAAATACTTGTGCATCCATTCGGGGGCGAAGTGGATGTCCTTGAGCAGTTGCCGCTTTTCATTCGCGCCAAGCCGCTCCCTGAGTTTGCCGATCATGTTTTCGTCAATATTGGTCTTGCCCAATTCCCGCAGGGCTTCGATGACCAATCCGCTCGATTTGCCGGCGGTGGCCATATTTTTGGGCGTTGTGTGTTTCAACCGGATTTCCTGTTTTCCAACGCGCACGGTCTTGGAGGCCCCGTCCGTCAGGAATACGATTCTTGCCGGGACCTGCTCCGTAAGTCCCAGGATATTCGCCGCGTAAGCGCCAAACGGCTTGATGCGAACAGCCGCTTCCCCTTTGAGCGCCTTGGCGACAGCCTCCGGGTTTGGGCTTAAAATCCCGAGGACGGGGTGGCTTTTCGGATAATCATACAAACCACGGTTCAGCCGCCGAATGGTGCCTTCCGCAGTCAGGCGGGATAAAGCCTTGTCGATGGCGGCCCGGCTTCCAAGCGCAACAAAATCATTGGGGGTGAATACCCACCCCCTACCCATGCCATAAATCTTGCTAACTACCCTGTTTGCAGTATCTTGCATAGAAATCAGATGTTTGTGATGTCAGAAAAACTATATACTTTTTCTGACACAAAATCAGAAACATGGCAACCCCTTTCTTGAAAAAACTTTAACGGGAAAGCCCTTTGCGGGGTTTCGATTGATTTAGGGCGAAAAGATGAAGCCATGTTTGAACTATTCGCCCTAAATCAATCCGAAGGCAAGCCGATTCCGGGACAGCCGATTCCGAGCGGGAGCGCCACCACGAATTTGGCGTGTCGCAAATACCGGCCAGGTCCTGTGACACGTCGAGCCCTCAAGAATCAGAATTCCCGACAACCGACAAGGGCATCGAGCCTGAAATTTCAAGACGACTTTGGTGGCGATCTCACAGACGGTGTCTGGGATATTTTGAAATCGGCAGTTCACATTTGCGCCGTGAGTTGCCTTTCCCGGTCCTCGCCCAGCAACTTCTGCTGGCGCTCGTAATCGCCCAGGGAAGGCAATTGGACCGCATGGTTTTGATCGGGGAGGCAAGCCTCCACCGGGCGACCTCGCAGTTCGTTTTGCATGATCACAGGGAACGAAACCATCAGGGGTTGGGGAACAAGATCATCCGACCGGAATTCACGCCATTCCCGACCGAGGGTCCCATCAAATTCCGAAAACGGCTGGGTGGACTGCTTCGCTACTACCATCGAGAAGCCGCGTGCGAATCCCGTGCGCGCGAATTCCGGACAGCACGGGCGAAAGCTGCGGTCGTTTGTTTAAGCGATTGGACGGATGCAAGGCGAGCCATAGATTCTTGGACATCGCTCCCGTTGCCCAGCTACACTCGCCCTACGAGCATGGACCTACAATCAGGTGAGAGCGAGAGGCGCGAACGCGGGGCGCTGGACGCGTTGCTGGAACGCGCCCTGCTGCTCGATCTCGAAGTTTCCCATCAAGGCAAAATCCTCAAACTCGGCGCAGTCCTCGGCGGTTTGACTCTGGCGCGTTCAGGCAGCGGATCATTCGAGGGGGCCTCGAGTGAGCTTAACAACCTGGCCCAAGGGGCTAACTGCCTTCTTGGCCATAACCTGGTCCGCCATGACCTTCCTATTTTGCGGGAACGGGCACCGGAACTGCCGATTCTCCAGCTGCCCATCATTGACACCCTGGTGCTCTCGCCCATCTGCTTCCCGGAGAATCCGTATCATCGGCTTATTAAGGATTACAAACTGGTGCGTGAGAGCGTGAACGACCCGGTTGCCGACGCACGCCAGGCCGCGATCCTGTTTGCTGACGAGTTCCGCTCCCTGGACGGACTCCGGCGGACGGAACCGCGGCTTTTTGAGCTGCTCTATTTTCTTCTGGCGACCCCGGACAGTCAATGTGACCAGCTCGCATCGGGAATGGAATTGGTGTTTCAAGCCCTTGGTGGAGGAAAGCCGGCAAAACAACGGGCGCTGGAGATTTGCGCAGAGATGTTCGGGCGCTGGGGCTGTGCGAGCGTGCCGGCGGACGAACCCCTTTTGCAGTCAAGTGCGCAGCGGCAGGCGCTGGCTTATGGGATCACCTGGTTGCGGGTCGCGGGGTCGAACTCGGTGGTTCCGCCGTGGGTGCGCCACGAGTACCCGGCGGCTGGAGATTTAATTCGGCGGCTGCGCGAGGTTCCGTGCAGATCTGAAAGCTGTGCCTATTGTCGCAAGGCCCATAATGCGCGAGAGCAATTGCGCTCTTTCTTTGGATGGGAGGATTTCCGTGCGGTGCCGGCCAACAAAGCCGGAGGCAGCCTGCAACGTGACATAGTTGAAGCAGGGCTTCGGAATGAATCCCTGCTCGCCATCTTACCGACCGGGGGTGGAAAATCGCTGTGTTTTCAATTGCCTGCGCTGGTCCGCAACTACCGCCGTGGCGTGCTGACGATTGTGATCTCCCCGCTTCAGGCCTTGATGAAGGATCAAGTGGACGGATTGGTTCGGCGCACCGGCACTCCGTTTGCCGCAGCTCTCTACGGACTGCTGACCCCGCTGGAGCGTGGCGATGTGCTGCGGCGCGTGTGCTTGGGAGACGTGGCGGTGTTGTATGTTTCACCGGAGCAACTGCGCAATCGTTCCTTTCACGGCGCCATCGCCCAACGGGAAGTTGGCTGTTGGGTTTTCGACGAGGCCCATTGTCTGTCGAAATGGGGACATGATTTTCGGCCTGATTACCTGTATGCGGGGCGGTTCATCCGGGAGTTTTCGAAGGAACAAAGCGTCGATATACCGGCCATTGCCTGCTTCACCGCCACGGCCAAGCGCGACGTGAAAGAAGAGATTCTGGCTTATTTCAAGGCTCAAACCGGCCGGGAGTTGGCACTGTACGAGGGTGGCGTTGAGCGCCAAAACCTGCGGTTCGAAGTGCAGACCATCACCGGCTACAGCAAGTTGGAGCGGGTTCACGATTTGCTCTCCGAGAGGTTGGTGGAGGGCAGCGCCATCGTTTTCCGCTCCACGCGTTCAGACACAGTGTTGACGGCTGAATACCTGCGGGAAAAGGGTTGGCGGGTGGAGCACTTTCATGCTGGTTTGACGCCGCCTGAAAAGAAGAGGGTTCAAGACGAGTTCTTGTCCGACGGAGTTCAGGTGATTTGTGCCACAAATGCGTTCGGCATGGGCATCGACAAGGAAGACGTGCGGTTGGTCATCCATGCCGACACGCCGGGATCGCTGGAAAACTACTTACAGGAGGCCGGACGGGCGGGGAGAGACGGGCGAATGGCCGGCTGCGTGCTTCTTTTTGATGAGGCCGATTGCGAGCGCCAATTTCGCCTGGGCGCTTTCTCCCAACTGACGCGCCGCGACATTGGCCAAATCCTGCGGGGCCTCCGCAAAGCTGCCAAGGGCGAGCGCCAGGAGGTGGTCATTACCACCGGTGAAATCCTTCGTGATGAGGATGTTGAGACGAGCATCGAAGTGGAAGATCGGGATGCCGACACCAAGGTGCGCACGGCGATCTCCTGGTTGGAGCGAGCCGATTTCATACAGCGCGATGAAAATGTTACGCAGGTATTCCAGGCCCGGCCATTGGTGAGGGATCTGGGCGAAGCCGCCGTGAAAATGAAGCCGCTGAACCTGTCCCATCTGGAACAGTGCCTGTGGATGGCCATCCTGCGCGAGGTCATGAACTCCAGTCCATCCGACGGTCTGACCGTGGATCGCCTGGCGCTCCTGCCCGAGTTCACCGAATATGCCAAAGGCAACGCCGGCGCCAATCCCGAATATGTGAGCGCGAAGGTACTCAAGATCCTGGGCAGCATGGCCCAGGCAGGGTTGATGAAACGCGACATGCTCCTCAATGCCTTCGTGCGTTACAAAGTGGCCGATCATTCCCGCCTCCGGTTGGACAGAGTGCTTCAACTCGACCGAGGGCTGGTGGATCTGCTGGCCAAGGAGGAACCCGATCCGGAGGGTTGGATGCCTTTGTCTCTCCGGCTCGTGAACCAGCGTTTGTGTGACGAGCAGCTGGAGTCCTCAACCGAGATCCTGCGCGCGTTGCTCAAGAGCCTTGGCCAGGACGGCCGCGGCTTCGCCGGTACCCACGGCAGCATTGAACTGAGGCATATCGCGCAGGATTCGTGCCGGGTTCGTGTGAAGCGAAGTTGGACCGCCATTAGCGAACTGGCTGAAAAGCGGCGGCGTGTGGCCTCCCTGGTCCTGGATGTGCTCCTGGCAAAAGTGCCCGCAGATACCCCGGCCCGCGCCGACTTGCTGGTCGAGTTCTCCTTCCAGGAGTTGCAGGATGCCATCGAACGGGATTCCATTCTTCGCTCGGAATTGAAGGATCCCGGCGCGGCTTTGGAGAGGGCGCTGATGTATTTGCACGAACAGCGAGTCATCATTTTGCAGCAGGGGCTGGCCATTTTTCGCGCCGCCATGACCATCCGCCTGCAGCCCCAGGCCAAGGGCGAAAAATACAAGGCCAGCGACTACCAACCTCTGGAGGATCACTACCGCGAGCGCGTTCTCCAGGTGCATGTGATGAGCGAGTTCGCGCGGCGCGGGTTGGAGCGGGTTACGGAGGCCCTCGGCTTGGTACTGGCTTACTTTTCCCTTGGCAAAGAGGAGTTCATCCGGCGATATCTCAGCACCAAGCCGGAATTGCTCAAGCATGCGACTACCGCTCAATCGTACCAACGGATCGTCACGGACTTGTCCAATCCAGCCCAAATCAAACTGGTAACGGCTCCCACAGGGCGCAATTTGCTGATCCTGGCCGGCCCCGGCTCCGGCAAGACCAAGACCGTCGTCCACCGTTGCGCCTATCTTCTGCGGGTCGAGCGCGTCCGACCACAAAGCGTGCTGGTCTGCTGTTTCAATCGGCACGCCGCGATTGAGCTGCGGCATCGTCTCCGGGATCTTGCGGGTGATGACGCCAAAGGGGTAACCGTTCTGACTTATCATGGCCTGGCGATGCGGCTGCTGGGCTATTCTTTCGCTGGCCGCACTGGAAAAAATTCGGCCGCGATCGATTTCGATGCCCTCATTACCGACGCGCTAAAGCTTCTGCGCGGGGAGACCACTCTCCCCGGCCTCGAGCCTGACGAAGTCCGGGACCGGCTGCTGGCGGGTTTCCAATATATTCTGGTGGATGAGTATCAGGATATCGACCGGCCGCAATACGAATTGATCAGCGCTATTGCCGGCAAGACGCTGGATGATCCCGACTTCAAACTCTCCATTCTGGCGGTTGGCGACGACGATCAGAACATTTACGCCTTCCGCGGCACCAACGTGGAGTTCATCCGCCGATTCAGGCAGGATTACGATGCCGATGTGCATTACCTCGTTGAGAACTACCGGTCCACCCGCTACATCACCGAGGCCGCGAACCAGTTCATTGCTTGTAACACGGATCGGATGAAAACCGAACACCCGATCCGGGTTGATCGCCATCGGGAAATGCTGCCGGCGGGCGGTGAGTTTGGCCAGCGTGACCTGGCTACGAAAGGCAAGGTGCAGGTAATCCGGGCTTCGGATGGCCGCGGCCAAGCTCAGGCGGCCATCGCCGAAATCCAGCGCCTGCGCGGACTGGGAGCAGCCGACTGGTCGCAAATCGCCGTCCTGTCCAGCACGCATCGGGAACTGGCCCAGTTGCGCGCCTTGGCGGAAGCGGCTGCGATCCCGATTCGCTGGGTTGCGCAGCGGGATAAAATGGCCCCGCTGCATCAGATCCGGGAGATTCGGCGATTTCTGCGGCATCTGGACGGGATCCACAACGCCTTGAAACGGGCCAGTGAATTGAGGGCAATTGGGACAGCGATGTTCGGCGATGGCAGCGCCAATCCTTGGGTGCAGTTTCTTATCCGATTGTTGGATGGATGGGAGAGTGAGTCCGCTGACGCGGAGATGCCGGTCTTTGAGGCGCTGGAATTTCTATATGAAGCCTGCGCCGAAAGCCGGCGCGAATTCAGCTACGGGGACGGCGTGGTCTTGAGCACGGTGCATTCCGCAAAAGGCACCGAGTACGACCACGTCCTGCTCGTCGGAACCTGGCCGGCGCGGCAGGATCAAGCGAAGCTTGAGGAAAGCCGGCGGGCTTTTTACGTGGGAATGACGCGCGCAAGGAAAACCTTGGCGGTTTTTGATCGCCTGGACGTTCGCCCATCCCTGCCCGATGCGCTGGCCGGTCCAGCCATAGCCGCTCGGGAGTTTGATCAAAAATCGATAACCGAGTCCGGCGATTTGTTGAACTACGAAACGTTAGGCCTGGAGGATATCCACTTGGGATATCCGGGGAAATTTCCAGAAAGTTCCCCAATCCATGTCGTCTTGAGGCGCCTGATCCCCGGAGACAAACTGGCCATGCGCTCCCTGGACGGGAATGGCATTGGGCTTTTTGACGGGTCCGACGTGTGTGTCGCCCGTCTCTCCCGCAAAGCGGAAGCGAATTGGGCTGGCCGACTGGCCGCTGTCCGCGACGTTCGGGTACTGGCCATGGTTTGCCGGACCGCCGACCAGGACGCGGAACAAAACAGGCGCGAACAATACCAGGTGACAGAGTGGGAAATCCCGGTGGCGGAGGTCGTGTTCGAAGAGGATTCGCACCGTTAACTGCCAGGACTGTGGCTAGTGATGGCTTTCTCCCGAACGAAGCAATCATTGCGGACAATGTGGCCTGTTACGAATGTCAGCTTGGCAACCGAGGGATGGCGTGTAAATGGCTGGAGTCTGCCGTTGATTTGGCTGATCCCAAAGAAGTGAAGTTGATGGCTTTGCAGGACCCGGACTTGGAGAAGTTTCGGGCGGAAATCGGGGAGATTTGAATCACAGGCCGGATTGTCGTAGTCTCAGGAAGATGAAACGCATAATTCTCTCAGTACTTTTGGCGTGTGTGATTGCAACCGGCGGTTCTCAATCCTGGGCCGGCGCACAACCCAACATCGAGGTCTTCTTTTCGCCCCAAGGCGGTTGCACTGAAGCAGTGGTGAAGGCGCTGGACCACGCGACCAACAGCGTCTTGGTGCAGGCATATTCTTTCACCAGCGCGCCGATTGCGAAGGCCATCGTTGACGCTCACAAGCGCGGGGTGAAGGTCCAGGTTATCTTGGACAAAAGCCAGCGCACCGCGAAATACTCATCGGCCGATTTTGTGGCTCATGCCGGAATCCCGACGTATATCGACGCGAAGCATGCGATCGCCCACAATAAAATCATGGTGATTGACGGGTATGAAATCCTGACCGGTTCGTTCAATTTTACCAAGGCGGCGGAGGAAAATAATGCGGAAAACCTTTTGGTGATTCAGGACGCCCCGCTCGCGGCAAAATACGCGGAGAACTGGCGGAATCATCTGAGTCATTCGGAGTCATATCCGGGCAGATGACGCGCCAAACCGCCACGATGTCCCCGGGTTTTCCCGACGGACTTGAGTGAATCGCTCCTGGATTGTAAATGTTGAATATGCCACTCTTAAAACTCGAAACCACAGTTGCGCTCTCTGAGGATAAGCGACAAGCCCTTCTGGCTTCTCTGTCCAAAACCGTCGCCGAAACCATTGGCAAACCGCAGCAATACGTCATGGTGGCCGCGAGCCAGGCCGCCATGCAGATGTCCGGCAGTCCGGGTGACGCGGCCTTTGTGGACGTCCGGAGCATTGGCGGGTTGACCGAAGACGTGAACCGGAAGCTCTCGCAGAAGGTCTGCCAGTTGCTGAACGATTCGCTCGGGATCCCGCAAAATCGTATTTACCTCAACTTCACCGAGGTCGAAGCGAGCCACTGGGGTTGGAACGGGAGCATGTTCGGGTGATGGCGATGGACCTGCCCGAGGCCAAAGGAACTTACGTGCTGATTGCCTTTGTGGCCCAGATGAAACGCCTGGAGATCGGGCGCCTGGGAGCTTACGACATCGTGCCTGGCTATTACGCCTACGTCGGCAGCGCCTTTGGCGCTGGAGGACTCCGCGCGCGCATCGGTCACCACCTGGAATCAACGGCCACCCCGCATTGGCACATCGATTATTTGCTCAGAGTGGCTGAACCCGTTGAGGTCTGGTACACGAGGGCCAATCAGAAGCAGGAGCATCACTGGGCGGAACTGCTGGAAAAGGCGCCGCATTTTCGTGTGCCGATTCGTCGATTTGGTTCGTCGGATTATCACCGAAGCCGGTCGAGCCATCTGTTCTTCTCGAAGGGGAGACCCTCTTTCCAATGGTTTCGGCAGATAGTCGCGGAACACTTCGAAGGCGTTGAGGCCGAATTGCATTTACCAGCACTCGCGTTGCAGCACGGAACTGACACCAGAATTGAGGAACGGCATGCATGACGTAACACCAGACAAAACGAGTTTCGCCATGAAGGTCTTCTTCCTCGCCCAAGTGCGTGCGATTGTGTCCAGTGATGGCGCAATATTCTTTCGCAAAGGATAAACTGAACGGAAAAGCAAAAGGCAGCCGGCAGAATTGTTTGTCAAAGCCGGTCGCACTTCCGTTAGCAGCCGGGCCGGGGTTGCACGATCCACTTGTCGGATGAGGGCTAACGACGGTAAACTTCTGCTGCGCATATGAGGATTGCCGATGCTGGGGCCCGGATCCGATAAACGACTGACTCCTTCTAAATGCATAATGTTTTATCCATCAGGGATCTGCGGAAGGCCTATGGCGACAAGATCGCTGTGGACCGCATTTCATTCGAGGTGAACCGCGGTGAAATCGTCGGGCTGTTGGGGCCCAATGGGGCGGGGAAGACGACGACGATCAGCATGATTCTCGGCGTCCTCCAGCCCGATTCTGGCTCAATCCATGTCGACGGGATGGATCTTGCGACATGCCGCGCCCAAGCGCTGGGGCGCACGAATTTTGCAGCCGTTTATGCTCCGCTCCCGGGGAATTTGACGGTGCAGCAGAATCTTCGTGTCTTCGGCTTGCTCTACGGGGTCAATGGTTTGTCGGAGCGCACCAATGCTCTGATCCGCCAGTTCGATCTCGAAAAGTTTCGGAATGTGAAGTGCGGGGTGCTGTCCTCGGGCGAGCAGACGAGGGTTGCTTTGGCAAAGGCAATGCTCAACCAACCGCATTTGCTTTTATTGGATGAACCGACTGCATCGCTTGACCCCGTGGCGGCCCGCGAGATCCGATCCCGGATTCGCCAATTCGCCGTGTCAGGCGGTGGCGGGGTGCTGTGGACCACGCATAATATGGTTGAGGTCCAGGACGTGTGCGACCGCGTGCTTTTCCTCTCTCACGGAAGGATTATGCTTGAGGGAGACCCGAAGACTCTGCCGGACGAGCATGGCCAGCCGACGCTGGAGGAACTTTTTATTGCCGTGGCGCGTGAACCGCTAACCCTGGAACGAATTTGACCACAACCTATTTCCGTCCCGTCATCGCCGTCATGCTTCGGTATTTTTACCTGCTTCGCGGCACCCCGGCCCGCTGGATGCCGATCTTCGCCTGGGTCGCCATCGACATCGTGCTGTGGGGATTCATCACCAAGTACTTGAACAGCGTCACATCCTCTGGCCTCAACTTCGTGCCAACGCTGTTGGGAGCGGTCCTGCTCTTTGATTTTTTCACGCGGGTTATGCACGGAGTCGCCGGCGTGTTTCTGGAGGATGTCTGGTCCCGGAACTTTTTGAACCTCTTTGCGTCCCCCCTCACCATTCCACAGTACCTCCTCGGCTTGGTGGTCACGAGCACGGTCACGAGCTTGATCGGCTTATTGGTGATGCTGGTCCTGGCGACTGTGCTATTCGGGCTGTCGTTTTTCGCATATGGCCTGACACTGGTGCCGTTCCTCCTGATTCTTTTTCTGTTCGGCGTGTCTCTGGGCATCTGTACGGCCGCCGTGGTGCTCCGGTTGGGACCGTCAGCAGAATGGCTGGTGTGGCCAGTCCCGGCAGTCGTATCGCCGTTTGTCGGAGTCTTTTACCCAATCTCGATCCTGCCTCAATGGATGCAGTTTGTCGGGAAGTTGCTGCCCGTCTCGTACGTGTTCGAAGGGCTGAGAAAGATCATTTCCGGGGGCACTGTGCCGGTAACCTCGCTAATCTTGGGAGGGGGCCTGGCCGTGGCATACGTCCTTCTGGCATGCTGGTTTTTCAAGCGCGTCTTTCGCCACGCCGTGCGAACTGGCATCCTCGCCCGGTATAGTGCCGAGAGCCTGAGTTGAGCCCAGACAACGCTTTGATTGCGACCTGACTCATCAACATTTACTCGATTGGGGCGTTCTGGATGTCTTCGTGGTTCAACCAGGACGGCGGCTCGATCCGCGCCAGTTGATAATCAGCCGCCACCTGGAACCGGCCTCCGGAGTGAACCAGGAATGGGTGCATCGAGGTGGTCTCCGGGCTGAAGGCCTTCAACTCCTCCCGCGTGAATTTCAGGTCCAGGATGTAGGTGTCGATGGGGTCCGTTTCCCGCGCCTTGGGGCGCTGGGTGTAGGCCGCCAACCGGAGGGCCTGGCACAGCGGCAGGTAGGAAAAAACCTCCGCAGCGATGAAGGCGCATTCCCCGGTCACCAGGTCAAAGTAATCGCGGTTGCGTTCCACCTTGTGGCGCGCCACCTCCCGGATCTCACCGTTTTTGAGCAGCCTTTTCCGGGTGAACAGAATGACCTGTTCCATCTCGGGCAAGTCCAGATTCACCGAAATCAAATCCGCCGTGTCGAAGAACCATCCGCACTGGGTTGCGTCCTGGAATGGCAGGTGCAGGCCGGTGAAGATTTCCGTCAGGGTGTGTTTGATCTCCTCAAGATCGCCGGTCGTCAGCCGTTTTAGCCAAGCAATGCGCTCCGTTTCCCGCGCCTCCCATTCCGTCTGTGCCGCCTTCAACTGCTGCTCGTAGTCGGCCAGCGACTCCTGATAGCGCTGCTGGATTTCAGGTTGTCGTTCCTGCCACACGGCCGGGAACAGCGTCTTCGCATGATTCTGGGCGAACAACGCAGGCAGCAACCGATACGCGGCTTGGGATTTCACCGACTCAGTCAACTCGTTGAGGCATTTGGTCTCTTCCTCCGGCCAGACCGGCTCCGGCGGAGGCGGCTGCCTGGATTCAAACGGCCGCGGCGTTTGAGCTTGGATGAAGTTTTCCAGGCTGGGAATTTCAGGGAGCGGCTTCCAGAAGTGGAGCATCTGCTGGTACTGCTCCCATTGGTCATCAATCGTTTGCTGGGCCTCCTGCGCTTTTTCTTCCTGCTCCTGGCGCCGTTGCAAGGCCTCCCACTGGCGGGCGGAGAGGCGGCGCTCCACCGACGGACGATCGTAGCTCCGGGAGGAACTGTCCAGGCGCTGCCGGTAGGACAGACCGGTTCCCGGGATGCCGGCGGAACCGTAAAGGCCGCGCGAGCCGAGGTTGATGTGGGCTCCGCGGACGCCCGCAGAAAGGGAGACGCCGCTGCCACTCAAGTTCAACTTCAGCCCTGGCAGGATGCTAACGCGCCGGCTGAAACGAAAACCCATAATTAATTTGAAAATGATTTGTGGTTCCGGCGGCGATAGTAGGCCCAGTGCATCCCCATCTCCTTAACAGCACATCAAAGAATGGCTCCGTCCGACCCTGATTTAGAAGGTCCCGCTTGGATGATAACTGACCGGAGCGATTCCAATGTATTGGGGGCTGTGCCGCCACAATGCGCTTCATGGAGTCGAGCATAAACAGGGGAACAGCGGGCGCAAGCCCAATCGCCATTGTTCACAATCGTTTAATCGTGGGGCAATCCACGTCAAGATCATGGTCGTTTCCTGGCGCAACGGTCGGTCCCGCTCCGCAGTTTGCGCACGTTGACTCTCCTGCCCAGGCAGTGGCATTCTGCCCGGTATGGAACTTGATTTGGAAGGCCAATTTGCCGACCGCGCGTATCCGATTCTGGCGAGCCTGGTGACACCGCGTCCGATTGCGCTCGTGACCACCCTCAGCCCGGACGGCAAGATCAACGCCGCTCCGTTCAGCTTCTTCAACGTGCTTGGGGCGGCCCCTCCCATTCTGGCGTTCGCCCCGGGCGATCGCGACGATGGCACACCCAAGGACACGGCTCGGAACATCCGCCTTACTCACGAGTTCGTGGTGAACCTGGTGGACGAAGCTATCGCGGTAGCGATGAACAAATGCGCGGCCTCGTTGCCTTACGGGGAAAACGAACTCGTTCCCGCCGACCTGCACGCAGCGCCCTCGACCGTGGTAAAACCACCCCGCATTCTCGAGTCGCCCGTCAGCCTGGAATGCAAGGAATGGGGGACGTTGCAGATCGGGGACAACCGCGTCGTGATCGGCCTGGTGAAACGTGTTCACCTGCGCGAGGAATTGTTCGATGTGGAAAGGAAACGGGTTCGGAGTGACAAGCTCTTTCTCATCGGTCGCATGGCCTCGCCGCACTGGTATTGCCGCACCCGCGATCGTTTCGAGATGATTCGGCCCGAATGAGCAGCGCGCAGGCTACTGCGTGCATCTCCGAGCTTGCCGCTCATACCACAGATCCCCCGTCTGTTGTGATTGGCAACGCTTGCGGATTTTCTCAAATTTCTTTACGCTCACTGCCGCATGAACAGCCTCCGCAGAATGGAGTCGCGCGCGAGCAGCGTTGGTAACCGGGAGGAAGCCAAGATCCTCCTTCCCGACATCAAGATGCGACCCAAGGAAATGCTGATCATCCATCGGCTGCTGTCTCGGTGCGACCCGCTTGCACGAATAGTCTTCATCACACTCATGGAAAATTGGGCGCGGGCTGGCTTTCAAGTGGCCACAACCCCAGGCACTATCGCGCTGGATGCCTCTTGTGGCGCAAAAAGGGACCACATCGCCGCGTTGATCAACCCATCGTATGGACGGCCGGCGGCAATTTGTCTTTGCTGGGAGATTCTGAGGAAACAAAAACAGTTCCCTTGCGATGCGCTGGATGCCTATCAGAACACAGTGCGCAGAATCGCTCCGCTGCATGTGACCCCAAGTTCGGCCCACATCAGTCTGGAAAAGTCATTTTCGCTGGCGCAAGCCAAGCAATTGTTCAAGGCGATGAAGACGCTTGCCGGTTGTATCCGTCCAGAATTGGCGGAACCGCCGCCGCCCGTCAAGCCGGTGACGCCAGACAACATGCGCGGCACCCTCAAACTGTGTCCTGCTGAAACGCAGGCGATTTTCAAAAAGCTGATCGCCGGTTGGATGGGCGCTGGCGGCGTAGTGCAGGCCAAGCAAACAGGTCGAATCTATCTGAGATTGAAGACGAAGGCGCACCGCTCAGGGAATTTGGCCCGGTCGCCGCGAAACTTTAACTTGCTGGTGCTGGCTTCACCCAAAGGCAAAGTCCCCGCGCACCTTCAAGCAGAGTGGAATCTTTCACGGAGCCAATGGGGAGCTTACCTGGATTGCGTCCCTGAAGCGGTCGAGAATTACGAGCGGACCGTGGTGGCTTTGCCCGGTTTCGTCCGAAAGGGAACGCTTTCCAGAGTCTTTCTGCACAACGGATTTTCCCTGGCTCACGCGGAAACCTTGGTCCATTCCATGCTGGCCCTCAAAGCTGCCGAAGAATCCGCCCCATGAATGGTGTTCCGGCGACAGTCGTGGAAGACTTGATCGCGATGGACAGGTTATTCAAATGCGCGATCCTGCTGGATGGCGGCTTTGCGACAAAGAGGCTGCAAACGCAGCTTATCGCGGTTTGCATCGTATAACCCATCATGATCTTCGTCATCTATTCGCCGCGCGGTGTGTTGAAGGCGGGGTGGACGTTTCCACAGCGGCGGATTTGCTTGGGGGCAGCGAACCGATCTCTCTTGCATGGCGGATTTTATGGTTGAAATTGAAGCTGATTTTGCGCAATAGCAAGGGAATCACATGAACCAGCGAAAACTTGGAACACAGGGATTGACCGTTTCGGCGCTCGGACTCGGGTGCATGGGGATGTCGGAATTCTACGGCACACGCGATGACCAAGAATCCATCGCCACGATCCACCGCGCGGTCGGTTTCGGGGTGAGCCTGCTCGACACGGCGGACATGTACGGCTGCGGCGAAAATGAGCGGCTGGTCGGGCGCGCCATCAAAGGCCGCCGCCGCGAGGTAATCCTGGCCACGAAATTCGGCAACGTGCGCGACGAGCGGGGCAATTTCCTGGGCGTCAATGGCGCGCCCGAATACGTCCGCCGGTGCTGCGATGCCAGCCTGAGGCGGTTGGGCGTGGAAGAAATTGATCTCTACTACCAGCACCGGGTGGACCCGCAGGTGCCGATTGAAGAGACGGTTGGGGCGATGAGCGAGCTGGTTCGCGCCGGGAAGGTGCATTACCTCGGACTGTCCGAAGCCGCGCCCGCGACGATCCGCCGCGCGATGAAAGTGCATCCGCTCAGCGCGTTGCAGACGGAGTATTCCCTGTGGACGCGCGATGTGGAGGCGGAAATCCGGCCGGTCTGCCGGGAACTGGGGATCGGCTTTGTGGCGTACAGCCCGCTGGGGCGCGGCTTTCTCACGGCGAAATTCAAGAAGACCGAGGACCTGCCACCGGGCGATTGGCGCCGGAACTCGCCGCGGTTCCAAGGGGAGAACTTCGAACGCAACCTGAAATTGGTGGAGAGGATCAAAGCGCTGGCGATGCGGAAGAAATGCACGGCAGCGCAACTGGCCTTGGGCTGGGTTCTCGCCCAAGGCGAGGACGTCGTCCCCATTCCCGGCACCAAACGGCGGAATTATCTCGAAGAAAACGTGGCGGCGCTGAACATCGAACTGACACCGGCGGAGCTGGAAGAAATCTCGGCGGCGGCGCCTCCCGGAGCCGCCGCCGGCATGCGTTACCCACAAGCCAGCATGCAGAGTGTCAATCGCTGAACGGGCGAATTACCGACGGCGGTGAGCCCAAATTCCGGAGATCGTCCTGATCTGTCAGAATTGGGCAGTGGAAATCACTCCTGGCTTGCCATCCGGCATCCGGCCACGGCAGTTCCAATCCTCATCCGTCGGCCTTGCGCTATTTCCGTTCCGAGATGATTCTAAGAATTCAAACAAATCATTGTTTTGGATGAAGATGAATTTTCCCCGATCCGACAACATCACGGATCACAGATTTATTGGTCCTTGCCGGGGATTTCAGCTGCTGCCGTCACCATCTCTTCCGCGATCTTGAGGAAATCTTCCAATCCGGTGGCAGGGATGATCACATTGTCACGACGGCCGTTCACGATCTCGGAGATGCGCAGGAAGCGGCCGCGCGGATTCTCTTTCAAGGTAAAGATGAAAGTCTTTCGTTCGATCTGAATGGTTTCAGTTTTTAAGGTGTCCTCTTCAACCCGTGGTTTTGGCGGCCTGTCGCTATACGGACGGTGCCCAAAGGGTGAGGGACGTTCGTTCGAGATCATAAATTGTGTCTGGCAAAAAGTAACAGCAGACGACGCCGGACACAATACTGAATATCGCAAACCGGGGCGAGACTTCCAGCGCTCTGGCCAATTTTGCGATCGGCAACTTGGCTTTGAGGATGCTGACCGAACCGGTCAACGCCAGTTTGCCGACCACGACAAGATTGCCCAGTTGATCAGACATCAGTTGGTCATTGCCCGCGAGCATGCTGATGGCGATGGGCAGATCGAAACTCGGCCCGGAAACTCAGCCCCTCCTTCTTGACATCCGCCGGCGCGAGATTGATGGTGGTGCAGCCCGTGGGAATTTTGAACCCGGAATTGGTCAGCGCCGTGCTGACGCGGTCGCGCGATTCCTTCACCGCTCGGCACATCACCCTCTGAATTCTTGGCGCATTTCACTTCTCCCCGCAGGCGTCCGTAGGCGGACAGCCGGCATTCCGACCCGCCCGTTCCGCTCGGGGAAATGCGTCCTCGGCACAGCTTTTTAAAAATCGCGCGTTTGCGCGGCACTTCCGTTGAGAGGGTTGGTTTCGGGCGCTCCGATCTTTCTTTCATTCCGTTCTACTCCGTTGCGGAACCGCTACGCTTTCCGTCCGCCAACCTGCCAACCGCAAAGGGGAAAACGACAAACAGCAATTTCCTTGGAGGCAATTCTCGACTGGCATTTTGCCATGATCGAAGTAAAATGATGTTCGCTTTTAGATATGTAAAACCATTCAAAATTTAGCGTAACTCCGGTTACGGTCTGTCAGAAAACCGCGAATTTTCAGTTGCAAGACCGCCTGAGCATGACGCCCCAATCGGGCGCGGCTTGGCGTACTTTTGCAACGGGCGCTTCGCGGTGCCTCTGACAAGGTGCGTTAAGTCCGCGCCTCTTTTATTTCCGTGCCTCAGTTTTCGCTCCAAAGAAAACTCACATGAAGGCACAGATTGAACAAACTCCCCGCGTTGAGAGGAAACGAAGAATTTTGGTGATCGAAGACCAACCCGACCTGTCACGCCTTTTGCTGATAGTCTTGAAACGCGGCGGCTTTGATGCTTGTGCGGCGGCGAACGGAACCGACGGCTTGCGACTCGCCGAGGAACAGAACTACGACCTCGTTCTTTCCGACATTGAATTGCCTGATATTGACGGGTTCGAGATTTGCCGCCGAATCAAACGGAATCCCAAACTTCGCCCGGTCCCGATCATTCTCATGTCCGGGCGTCTGGCGGAAGGAAACGAGGCATTGGCGTTGAAGCTTGGGGCGGTTGATTACGTGAGCAAACCATTCCGGCTGGAAAACATTCTCAGCAAAGTATCCGCTCACGTCCGGGGAGCGGAAGGCGCACCGTGATATGAGACGCGCAGACATTGAAAAGCATATTCGCCAGCAGAACGAAATTGCCGAGCGCGAAGCCGAATTGGATCGCATCAAGGCACAATTGTGGCGGCGTTTTTCCGCAGCAATGAGAGAGATTTCGGGCGTGGCCGGAAAGAGCCATCAGGCCACAGTTCAAAAATCCCGGAAAAACTTTTGACAAAGGGAATTGCCGGACGTTCATGCAGGTAATTGTTGGTCCGGCCGGTGGAGAATCTAAGGACCATTCAGCGGAAAATGTGCCGTGTCTGGTTGTCTGTCGAAGACCGAGAATTTATGCTCCAAAAATGTCGTTTTGCTGGATTCGACCACATTGCGCGAATCCGTGCAAGACAGCCGCGCGACATGGCGGCCCGGCGCCTGATGCTGGAACTGGACCGGGCCAGCCACATCCACCTGCCCGCCCAACAATGCGGTGCCACGTTGGCCAGCCCCCCATCCGACATGGCAGTTTCAATCGGCTCTATGGCCTATGGGGGGGCGAGGAGGGCTTGTCTGGCAACACCTTTTGCCTCGTTCAAATCGAGGTAGTCGTGGCCGTTCGCCAGGTCCAATAAATCGTCTGGCAACAGATCGTCATATTTCTGGATTGCCTTCACCGGGATGAATCGCGCGAGTTCACTGGCTTGAGCAGACGAATCGGCTATTTCCTTCAGGTGATTGAAGAATGTTTCTGGTGAATCCACATGGTAGGTGATCGAGAGTTTATCCTGTTCATGAGCAACGGACATCGCGTTTGCATAAACTTTGAGCGTGAGAAAGCCCCGACTACCCACCCAGGGAAACCATTGTACGCGGTGGGGCATAAATAAGACATTCCTTTGGACAACCCCACATTTCAGCGCAGTGCTTCTGGCCGCGCGCAGGAGCAGTTTGGCATTTTCGTTCAACCAAGGCGGTTCGCCGTTTTCGCACAGGACTGCCCGCATTTCCTGTAGAACCCGGGTGTGCAGTTCTCCTCCGGCACCGAGAAACTCCGGGGCCTTGCCGCCTCGGGCAGAGGAGACAAACACCGTCTTTGCCGCCGCGTCAATCTCCTCGATTTTCCAACGGCGGCCGGCCAGGATGATGTGTTCCCCTACTGGCGGAATGCGATTGGCTGGGAGGTTGCCGATGTCTTCATTGCCGTCGCGGATCACGAATTCTTCCGTTCCCCTGAAGGCGGCGTAGAAGTCATAGGCAGATGTTATTTTTTCCCCGGGGGGCGCGAGAATCAACTCGCCTTGAGGGACTTGCTCAATGACTTCTTTTTGGCCAAGGCCCTTCAACAACTCGGCGAACGACTGAGTGGTGACCTGGCGGAACGGGCCGCGTTTAACCAGCGTCTCAAAAATTCGCGAGGCCGTCATGCCTCCGGTCTGCTTCAAGCAACTGAGCACCTGGTGAATTAGCGTGCTGAGATGCATGCGGTCGATGTCTGGAGGTTCCAGCCAATGATCCAGCATTAGTCTTGTCAGGGCGATGGCCCGCAACAGGTCGGGATACAGCAGGTCAGCCAGCCCGCTCCCAAAGTGCGGAGAAGTTTCGCGGACATAGAGACGCATAATCGCAGCGTCACCATCGCGCCGTCCTGACCGACCGAGACGCTGAACCATGGAAGCCACGCTCCATGGCGTGTCTACCTGCCCAATGGCCTGCACTCCTCCAATATCGATACCCATTTCCAACGTGCTGGAACAGATCGCCGTCGTTGGCGTGCCGGATTTGAGCTGAACTTCCGCCTCTTCGCGCAGTTCCTTGGAAATTGAACCGTGATGAACCACAAACGGATCAACGGCCAGTTTTTCCGATTTCACCCGGTCGTGCAATTTGACGGCCAGTCTCTCGATGGTGCTTTTCGCATTGACGAATACCAGATTGGTTGAGCGCCCAAAGTTGTGAACGATGTCCTCGGCAATTTCATCCAGTTCGTCATCCGGCTCACATCCGGGTTTTCGCAAGGAAGGTGATAATTCCGGCGTGTTTTCCTTGCCGCAGGGGGACTCCGACCGCAGGGCTTCGGCAGTCAGGCGCTCGGCAATTTGCAGTGCCTCGGCTGGTTTGAGTCGCGGTTCAATCAGCTTTTCGCTGTCGTTGAGCGGCCGGCGCAGATGGACCCTGATGCCGAACTTGATTTCACGCTGGGAGTTTGGATCGTTAATCAGGCTGACCGCATCCGGTTGATCGGGCGACAGGAACCTGCAACCCGCCTGCGGATCGCCCAAAGTGGCTGAAAGGGCAATGATGCGCGGTTTCAAAGCCGTGGCCTGGCAGAGGCGAGCCAGCAAGCTGAGGAGATGCACTCCGCGCACGTTGTCGAGGAACGAGTGCAGTTCGTCGATCACCACAAATTCCAGATGCCGGTAAATTTGCGGAATCTGATTTCCATAATTGATGAAGTTGGATTCGAGCGACTCCGGCGTGATGAGGAGAATTCCGGCGGGTGATTGTCGTAATTCCTTTTTTCGGCTGGCGGAAACATCTCCGTGCCAGCGATGGACCGGGATTTCCAGATGTCCGCAGAGCTTCTCCAATCGTTCAAATTGATCATTGATGAGCGCCTTGAGTGGCCCGACATAGAGTGCCTGGATGGAGGGTCGCGGATTTTCAGCCAGCCTCGAAATAATCGGCAAGAAGG
>Ga0224558_1000747_pt1 | contig 37256 bp, 38 predicted proteins | sample 714S32024metaG_FD_180682 | JGI IMG/M metagenome (GOLD analysis project Ga0224558, IMG submission 180682) | Peat soil microbial communities from Stordalen Mire, Sweden - 717 S3 20-24 | ecosystem: Environmental > Terrestrial > Soil > Wetlands > Peat | place: Sweden: Norrbotten County, Stordalen... | reverse complement strand
GGTCCTTACTGCTCAGCCGGAATGTGCTTGTCACATCCGGCTGAGCAGTAAGGACCGGCAACTACGTTGGCCGGGACCCTCGAATTGGCGTATCCGGGCCTCGATGGACCGAGCGGGACCCAGACATCCGGCTACGTCAGGAATCGTCGCGGAAGGTACGGATCCCGGCCGGCGTTCGTTCAGCGGCCGAGCACGATGCTGCGATCGCAGTTCGGCCACATGTGCTCGGGTCGGCGTGACGGGCGTCGGGTCCGCCGAACACGGTGAGCACGAGCTCGAGGGCGTACCGGGGACGTGGCGTCTGAACGCCGTGAACGGCTGGCCCCCCGATCCAAGCCGCTTCCCCGTGATCGGGGGTGTCTCCGGTGATCCGTGAGCTTGCGCCGGATCTCCCCCGATGGCGCCGAGCCCGCCGGTCAGGTGGCGCGCAATGCCTGCTCTATCTCCTCCAACTCGTCGGCAGAGATCTCGAGCGCCTCGATGGTCGCCACGTTCTGCTCGAGCTGCAGCACGCTGCTGGCCCCGACGAGGGTCGACGTCACACGAGGGTCCCGCAGCGTCCAGGCCAGCGCCATCTGAGCGATGGTCTGGCCCCGCCGCGTCGCGATCTCCCCCAGCGCACGCACCTTGGCCAGGACCTCGTCGCCGAGCTGGGCTCGATCCAGTGTGCCCGGCTGGCTGGCCCGTGAACCCGCCGGCACGCCGTCGAGGTACCGGTCGGTGAGCAGGCCCTGGGCCAGGGGCGAGAACACGATGCAACCGATGTCGAGGCGACCGAACGCGTCCAACAGGCCGTGCTCGATCCAGCGGTTGAACATCGAATAGGGAGGCTGGTGGATGAGCAGCGGGGTGCCGAGCCTGGCGAGGATGGCCGCAGCCTCTTCGGTCTGCTCCGGCGGGTACGAGGAGATCCCGATGTAGCGCGCCTTGCCCTGACGCACGGCCGTGTCCAGCGCTCCCATCGTCTCCTCCAGCGGCGTCTCGGGGTCGAACCGGTGGGAGTAGAAGATGTCCACGTACTCGAGGCCCATCCGTCGAAGGCTGGCGTCCAGGCTACCCAGGAGGTACTTCCGCGAGCCACCATCCCCGTAGGGGCCGGGCCACATGTCCCACCCGGCTTTGGTGGAGATGACCAGCTCGTCACGGTAGGGGGCGAGCGAGCCGTTGAGCACTCGTCCCACATTGGTCTCTGCCGACCCGTAGGGAGGCCCGTAGTTGTTGGCCAGGTCGAAGTGGGTGATGCCCAGGTCGAACGCCCGGGTCAGCATCTCGTCCACCTCTCCGGGCGGCCGGGCATCACCGAAGTTCTGCCACACGCCGAGGGAGATGATCGGGAGCCGGAGGCCACTGCCCCCGCACCGTCGATACATCATCCGGTCGTAGCGGCGGGTATCGGCGCTGTGGGGCATGACCCAAACCTAGATCACTCACCCGGCTCCCGACCCGGGCCGGCAGCCTCCGTCGTTCCGCCACCGTCAGCTCAGGATGTCCTTTCGGTTGAACAGGATCCAGGCAGCACCCAGGAAGGCGGCTGCGTAGGCGACCTGGACAGCAGCCAGGTGGGGGTAGCTGCTGAGATCGGTCGGCTGGAAGAAGACGGCGGTCCACAGGCTCGCTCCCTTGTCCGTGATCGGCAGCCACGGCCCCAGGGCGTGCAGTCCGGGGACGTCGTCGAGCGCCCGTGAGACGAAGCTCAGCAGTACCCCGCCGGCGACCGCGCTGAACGGCCGGTCGGTGACCACCGAGCAGAGGATGGCGAAGCTGAACGTGGAGATCATCGTTCCCGTCACGACGACTGTGGCCAACCCGACACGGCCCAGGGCGCCGAGCGGGGAGAACGTCGTGACTCCGGAGGCGAACGGAGATGCGTGTTGGAGGTCGATCACCGACAGGGGATGCCAACCGAACGCGGCGAGTCCCGAGACGAGACCGGCCACCGACACGGTACACACGGCGGCCAGAGCCAGTACGCCCGCCACCACCACTTTGGAGGTCAGGACCCGCTTCCTCGAGACCGGCCGGGCCAACAGGTACCTGAGGCTCCCCCACGAGGCCTCGCCGGCGACCGACTCTCCGGCGAAGATGGCCACGGCCAGCGGGATCAGGAACAGCAAGAGGGAGTTCAGCGCGATGGCAGCCATCGTGAAGCCCGAGGAGTTGGGGATCACCGATCCGAACGTGCCGATCCGCTCGGGTGTGCCCCCACTGGTCAGGCCGATGATGACCGTGACGACTCCGGACACCCCAGCGAGGATCCCGAACACGACCCAGTAGCTGACCCGCCGAAGTTGCTTGACCAGTTCGATGCTGATCAATCGAGCACGTCCTTGCGCGTGAACCACCAGTGGGCGAGGCCCATGAAGACGACGAAGTAGACGGCCTGCAGGAGCAGGAAGTGCGGCGCGCCCGACAAATCGGCCGGACGCGTGAAGAGGTGCTGCCAGAGATCGATGTCGTTGTTCGGCATATAGCCGTTCACCACCTGGATTCCGGGCAGGTAGTCAGCGTTGAACACGCGCGAGACGATGGTCACGGCGACTCCACCCGCTACGGCGACCAGTGGGCGTCGTGTGGTGGTGGACAGGAAGAAGGCCACCGCGAAGATGCTGAGCATCCCTGCGCCCACGTACAGTACCGAGAGGCCCAGGTGGCCGAGCATGGCCCCGACGTGGATGACGTCGACCTGAGGATGGCCGGGAGTGGAGGTGCTCCCGTCGACCACGCCCAGCGGATGCCATCCGAATGCCACGCCACCGACCACCACGGCCGATCCGGCCAACGTCAGGACGGCGATGGCGGACAGCACGGCAGCCACGGCGGCCTTGGACCACAGCACCCGGCCACGCGACACCGGACGGGCCACTACGTACCGGAGGCTTCCCCAGCTCGCGTCTCCGGCGACCGACTCTCCGGCGAACAGCGACACCGCGAGCGGGAGGAAGAATTTCATGGTGCTCGACAGGGCGATGATGGGGACGCTGAAGCCCGATGCCCGTGGAGTCATCAGGAGGGGTACGTCGCCCACGAACTCGGTCTGGCCCGAACCTGTCGCGGCCAGGGCCACGGTCAGGATGACGGAGAAGGCGGCCACGATGCTCAGGGCCGCGTAGGTCTTGGGCCGCCGGAACTGCTTGTACCATTCGACGGCGATCAAGGTGAGGTGGATCCCGACACGGACGGGCCGCCAGGTTCCTCGGCGAAGAGCTCGAGGTACGAGTCCTCGAAGTTGCCGGTTCGGAACCCGGAGACCCGGATGCCAGACTTCTCCACCGCATCGAACAATTCCACGGGTTCCAGCGCGTCCCCTTCGACCGCTACCGACACCGGGCCGGCAGCCGTGACCCGCGAGATGCCCGGGACCGCACGCAGGGCGGCAATCGCTCCAACCCGGTCGTCGACCTCCAAGAACACCCGGGGAAGCCTGCCCACCAGTTCGGCGATCGATCCGGCGCCGGCCAATCGCCCGGAGTGGAGGATCGCCGCATGGGTGCACACGAGCTCGATCTCGGACATCTGGTGGCTCGACAGCACGACGGTCGCACCGGCCCGGGCACAGGCAGCGATGGCGTCATGGACCTCGAGGATCTGGGCCGGGTCCATGCCGGTGGTGGGCTCATCGAGCAACAGGAGATCGGGGGCGCCCAGCAGGGCCTGGGCCATCGCCAGCCGGTAGCGCATGCCGTGCGAGTAGCTCGCATAGTTCCGGTCGATGGCGTCTCCCAGACCGGTCATCTCGACCGCGCCGTCGAGGTCGGCGGGCCTTCCGGTCTGGCGGAGCTGCCGGCAGGCCAGGTCGAGGTTCCGTCGTCCGGAGAGATGAGGCACGAACCCCGGGCCGTCCACCAGAGCACCGACACGTCCCAGCACGGCGGCTCCGGGCCGCACCTCGTGGCCGAAGAGCAGCGCCCGGCCGGAGGTGGGCCGGACCAGGCCCAGGAGGATCCGCAGCGTGATGGTCTTGCCGGATCCGTTGGGTCCGACCAGCGCCACGACCTGGCCCTGGCCCACCTCCAGGTCGAGGCCGTCGACGGCGGTGATGCCGTTGCGGAGCCGTTTGGTCAGCCGTTCGATCTGGATGACCGGAGGATCACGAGGTCGGGACGGATCCTGTGGATCACGCTCCATCGGTGTCTCCGCCGTTGAGTGCTTCCTGCTCGCCACCCGGGATCATGGCCGCCAGGTCCACGACCTTCGCCCGCGGTGGTTTGTCGGCGTGCACCGGCGTCCCGAACTTGTCGAGGGCGATGGTGACGGTACCGATCCCCGCACCGGGAGGGGCGACCCGCGCACCCACCAGACGGCCCGCTCCGTCCACCCACGCCTCGACCGCCATGGTCGGGGCCGCTCCGCCGGATGCCGAGATCTCCGAGGAGAGCGTCCGGGCGAAGACGTCGCCGTTGGGTCCGGTGGCGTTGGAGAGTGCCCGGTCCAAACTCACGGTCACCAGGTATTCGTCGGTCGTCACCCCCTGGAACGGGGAGGTTCCCCCCGCAACCGCCGAGGTGGAGCCCCATGCCAGCTCGTCGAGGGTGAACGCCGGATTGATGCTCTCGGTCTGCACGATGTAGGGCGGGAAGTTGATCTTGTACTTGGCGATGTCGGCGAAGTTGGCGAAGATCCACGGCCTGCCCGCTTGGAGCGGAGGGCTCGATGCCGGAGGCTTGAAGAACACCCTTCCGGGGAGGAACACCATGCTCTCGTCACCTCCTGACCCTCGGGGCAGCTCGATGCGGATGGTGGCTGAAGGACTCTGGAAGTCGACGGCGCCGTCGGCGTAGAGGGGCGTGGCGGAGGCGCCGCTCGGTGCATTGTGGGTGAACGTCATCTCGAATGAGCTCGTCGAACGCAAGGTCCTGGTCGTCGCCTGGGCCACCGAGTCGAGTGCCTGGGGTGACGGAGGGGCCGAGGGCCGGGGGATGGTCGCCGAGGGAGCGTGCGAACTCGCCGACCCACAGGCAGTGAACCCGAAGACGAGCAGACCGACCCACGCAGTCGCCCGCATCGCCGACGCCGGAGAAGGGCTCACCTTCACAGTGTTCGATGCGCCCACCGCTCCCTACCGACCGAGTTCGTCGGGGAGACCTGCGGGGTTCGACGCCTCATTCGGCCCCACCGTAGCCTCCGTACCGGCCGGTGACCCACGGTGTCCGGACATGGGCCGGGTTGAGGCACTACCACTGACGACGGTCACCGGTCCCCTTCGGCGCCAGCATCCGGAACGGACAGGTGCCCTCGGTCGTCTGGTCGACCTCTGCCAGCTCGACTGGCCCCCGGGGGCGGGGTCATGTTTGGGGGCGTTCGTCCCGAGGACGAAGACCGGTGGCCCTGGCAGCCGGGCTCCTTCGCTGCCTATGCGGTGACCGACGATCCGGACCGGGTGCACCAGCGCGCCCCGGCCGCCGGCGCCGAGATCGTCGCCGGCGTGCGCGAGACCGACTACGGGCCTCGCGACTCCACCACGCTCGACCCGGAAGGCAATCGGTGGGCGTTCGGCGCCTATCGGGGCGAGCCCCGGAAACGGCCGGTCGGGCAATCTGGGGGACGAAGGCGCAACCCGCGCAGGTCCGCCGGATCGGTGACCCCGCGCGCCGCCGTCTGAGCCCCGGCGGAGCGCTGGTCGGAGCCCCGGTCAGGCGACCGGTCAGGCGACCGGTCAGGCCGCCTTCTCGAGGATGTGTACCCCGCAGGCCGATCCCAGTCCGATCACGTGGGTCAGCCCGACCTTGGCCCCCGAGATCTGGCGGTCTCCGGCCTCGCCGCGAAGGTGGGTGGCAACCTCCCACACGTTGGCGATCCCGGTGGCGGCGATGGGGTGGCCCTTCGACTCCAGCCCGCCCGAGACGTTGACCGGGGTGGTCCCGTCCCGCCAGGTGGCGCCCGAGTTGAAGAAGTCGACCGCTCCACCGACCTCGCACAGCATGAGGTTGTCGTAGTGCACCAACTCGGCGGTGGCGAAGCAGTCGTGCAGCTCCACCAGGTCGAGGTCGGACGGACCCACTCCGGCCTGCTCGTAGGCCTGGTTGGCGGCGTTGCGGGTCAGCGTGTTGACGTCAGGGAGGACCTGGCACGCCTCCTCCCACGGGTCGGTGGTGAGCACCGAGGCCGAGATCTTCACCGCCCGCTTCTGCTGCTCCAGCGAGAGCGTCCTCAGCTTGGTCCCGCTCACCACCACGGCTGCCGCTGCCCCGTCACAGTTGGCCGAGCACATCGGCCGGGTGTTGGGGTAGGCGATCATCACGTCGCCCATGATCTGCTCCAACGACATCTTCTTGGTGTAGGCGGCCAGGGGATTGAGCGTGGAGTGCGAGTGGTTCTTCTCGCTGATCCTGGCGAACAGCTCGAAGCTGGTCCCCCCGTAGCGGTGGCCGTACTCCATGCCGATCTGGGCGAACACCCCGGGCATGACCTCGGTGCCGATGCGGCCGTCGACCGGGGCCACCGCCCCATAGCGTCCCGACGGCGTCCAGGTGCCGGAGTCCGCACCCCGGCTCCCTCCCGACAGCAGACCGGCTCCTGACAGCTTCTCCACCCCGAAGGCCAGGCCCATGTCGGCCTCTCCCGACTTGACTGCCATGCACGCCACCCGCAGCGCGGTGGCGCCGGTGGCACAGGCATTGGCCACGTTGTAGACCGGGATACCGGTCTGGCCCAGCTGCTTCTGCAGCTGTTGGCCGATGCCGGCATTGGCAGCCATGAGGTTTCCGGCGCCGATCACACCCATGTCCTTCATGGTGACCCCGCCGTCGGACAGGGCCCCGAGCACGGCCTCAGAGGCCAAATCGACAAGGTCCTGGTCGGGGTGCTTGCCGAACTTGGTCATGTGGATCCCCAGGATCCACAAGTCATCGGATGCCATGGTGCTCAACCTCCCCTGGGTTCGAAGCCGAACCCGATCGCCTCGGTGCCGCTCTCGTCGGTGCCGATCACCTGTGTCGCCAACTGCACGGGCATGCCCAGCGTCACATGGTCGGGATCGGGCTCGACGTTGATCAGGTTCCCCCGCACGCTGGTGCCCCCGCAGTCCACCAGCGCAGCCACGTAGGGAACCGGAACCCCGGGAGCGGCGAAGGAGACGATGGTGAATGCCCGGACCTCACCGGCGGTCGGCACATCGACCTTCTTGAACTCGATCTTGCCGCAGCTGGCACAGGCATTGCGCCGGTCGAAGAACCGGGCGCCACAGCTCGTGCACTCGTTGGCCACCAGGTGGGGATTGCTCCCGAGCACCAGGTAGTCCACCAGCGGAATCTTCTCGGCCACTTCGTCCCCCTGCAGTCGGCTACGGATGAGGGGATTATTCCACCGGCGCACGGCTGGTGCCTCATCGGCGCCGATCGGCCCCCACACCCACCGATCCCACGGCACGGCCGGACCCACGACCGGGATGACAGGTCGCATCCCGGACCGGACGGGCCGAAACCTGATCAGCGGCCGGTCAAGGCGCAGGCCGATTCGGCCGATGATCCCCAGGTGACGGGCGGGAGCGGCGAGCTGGGCGACGAGGTTCGGTTGGCCTGCTTCGACCAGGTCAACCGGTCGACGCGCCGAGGCGGCCTCGCCGCACCGTTCGGAGCGACCCTCCTCGTCATGATCTTCGGCCACGCCGTTCCCCTGTCGCGGACGATCGCCTGGGCTGTGGCCGTCACGGTGGCATCCGCCATCGCCGTGGGCTTCGCCGCGCTCTACCTGCGGCGCCGGAGCAGGGGGGCTCCCGTGGGCCGATGGATGGTCGGACCGTTCACGGCGGGGCTCACCGGCTTCGCATGGGCCTCGCTGCCCCTGTTCGTCTACCCACCCGCCAGCCGCTACGACCTGCGGGCGCTCTACCTCATCTTCATGTGTGCCATCTCCGCCGCCAACACGGTGGGAGCGGCGGCCTGCCGTTCCTACTTCCTGCCGTTCCAGATCTGCCTGTTCGTCCCCATCGACATCGTGTGCTTCCTCTCGAGCGACCGGCCCACCCAGCTCCTCGGGCTCGGCATACCGATCTTCGCCGCGGTGATGATCGTGCTGCATCAGGAGGTGCACACGGTTGTCCTGAGCGAGCTCCGGCTGCGGGAGCGGAATGCGGACGCCAATCTGCAGCTGCGGACGCTCAACGCCCAACTCGGTGAGATCGCCCTCCGCGACGATCTCACCGGCTCGGCGAACCGGGTGGCGTTCGTCGATGCGCTGGGCCAGGCGGCCGCCGACGTGCGGCGGTCCGGCACGGTCGTCGGGGTGGTCTTCCTGGACCTCGACCGGTTCAAGGTCGTGAACGACTCCCTGGGCCACCAGGCGGGAGACGAGCTGTTGGTCCAAGTTGCCGGCCGGATCCGGAGAGCGCTCCGAGACGGGGACGTGCTGGCCCGACTGGGAGGGGACGAGTTCACGGTCCTCCTGGGCGGGATCGACGGCGTCGGGGAGTCCGTCGAGGTGGCGCAGCGGATCCACCGTTCGTTCATGGAGCCCTTTGTGATCTCCCATCGGCACGTGACGATCACCGCCAGCATCGGGGTGACCGTGAGCACCGATGCCCACGAGAGCCCCCAGGATCTCCTCCGGCAGGCGGACCTGGCCCAGTACCAGGCGAAGGAGAACGGGCGGAATCGGGTCGAGCGCTTCATTCCGGCGCTGCACGCCACCTCCCGTCGGCGCCTCGACCGCGAGGAGGCACTTCGGGTGGCACTCGCCGAGCACCAGATCGTCGCCCACTTCCAGCCGCAGGTGGATCTGAGGAATGGCCGCATCGTCGGCGCCGAGGCCCTGGCGCGCTGGAACCATCCCGACAGGGGCGTCCTCTCCGCCGCGGAGTTCGTCCCCCTGGCGGAGGAGTCCGACCTGATCCTCGATGTCGACGCCGCCGTGCGTCGCAGCGCCGTCGAGGCCCGGATGGCGCTCTTCGACGCCGGACTCGGCTCTGAGTTCCGGGTCTGGTTCAACATCTCCGCACACCAGCTCGCGGCCGCGGACCCGGTAGCCGAACTGATGGACGATCTGTCGCGTGCGCGATGTGCGCCCGCAGGGGTCGGCATCGAGCTGACCGAGACGGCGGTGATGGCCCATCTGGACGTCGCCGTACGCCACATCAATGCCGTCCGCGACGCTGGGGTCCATGTCGCCCTCGACGATTTCGGGACCGGGCACTCCTCGCTCTCCCTCCTCCGGTCGATGGAGGTCGACGAGCTGAAGGTCGATCGCTCGTTCGTCTCCGGCATGGACAGTGACCCGAGGGACATGGCGATCGTGCGTGCCATGGCCGCGATGGGACGCGAGCTCGGTCTCGTGGTCGTGGCGGAAGGCGTGGAGACGTTGGCCCAGGTCGCCAACCTCAGGCAGCTCCAGTGCGATCGCGCCCAGGGGTTCCTGTGGTCGCCCGCCGTGCCCCTCGGACAGTTCCTCTCGTTGGCGCAGGCAGGGTTCTCCGGCCACAAGGATCTCCTCCGGACCCCCTGAAGGGGCCCGGGTCCCGCTCTGCGGGGATGCGACATTCGGGACACGGCGACCATTCGCTGCCGAGCGCGCTCGCTCCGGCCTCAAGGTCGTGAACCGCCGTGACGATGCACGAGTATGCATGGAAGACGTCCGGCGACCGGTCATCGCGCACTCCCCCTGGTCGCCGTGGAGCTCGTCGCCGGCGCTCTGGTGCTCGGGATGGGGGTGCCCGCCGCCCAGTCGGCCACTCTGTCGGGGTGGAACATCGTCAGCAGTGCCAACTCGTCGCTCGGGCCGAGCGACGTCACGCTGGGGACCACGTGCACCAGTAGCTGGAACTGCTGGGCTGTGGGGGGTGTCGTCCCCACGTCGAACAGTGGCTCGGCGAGCGCAATGGTCGAGCACTGGGACGGCAGTTCGTGGTCCATCGGCTCCCCCGTCGCCCGCCGGGCTCGAAGGCGTCGATGCTCTGGGGTGTGGCGTGCGCGACCGCGTCCGACTGCTGGGCGGTCGGGGGCCAGCAGCTCGGGACCGATCCTGGTCCGGTCGCCCTGGCGGAGCACTGGGACGGGGCCTCGTGGTCGGTGACCACGCTGCCCGCCACCCACGGCTTCCTGTTCTCCGTCACCTGCACGAGCCCGGCCGGCTGCTGGGCGGTCGGGACCACGACGACCGACAACGATCAGACCGATCCGCTCAACGGCTTCATCGACCACTGGGACGGGACTTCGTGGTCGCAGGCGCCGACCCAGCCCTCGGGGCAGGCGTTCGACGGGTTCAACTCGGTCACCTGCGGTAGCGCCTCGGACTGTTGGGCGGTCGGCTTCGCCGGCCCCAACCCGGTGGCCAATGGCTTCCTGCCCGACGTGGCCCCCAGGGTCGCCGGGGACGACGCATTCATCGAGCATTGGGACGGTACCGGGTGGACCGTGGCGGACACTCCCGGAGCCAACGGGCCCAACGGGGCGTACCTGTCCGGTGTGACCTGCAGCGGCTCTTCGCAGTGCTGGGCGGTCGGGGCGACCATGGACGCCAACGGCAATCCGTCGACGACCTTGGTGGACCACTGGGACGGGACCGGATGGAGCACCTATCCCAGTCCCGCCCCGCCGGCCGGTGCCGACCTTCTGACCGCGGTCACCTGCACCGGGCCCAATGCCTGCTGGGCGGTCGGGGCGTCCGACGTGGTGAGCGGCCAGAATTCGAACTCGCAGCCCAGTCCGTTCGTCGAGTCGTGGAGCGGGTCCGCGTGGTCGATCGACCCGAGCCCCACGGTCACCGCCCTGGCCTATCTCGACAGCGTGGCATGCGTGCGGGCCAACGGCTGCATGGCGTCCGGGTTTGCCGCTACCGACGCTGGCAGCAATTTTACACTCAGGACCCTGGTGGAGCAGATGGTCCTCCCCCCTGGCGGCAACCAGGGACTGTGGATGTCGGGCTCGGACGGCGGGGTGTTCTCCTTCGGTGACGCCGGCTTCCACGGCTCGATGGGCGGGGCCCGCCTGAACGCCCCGATCGTGGGGATGGCCTCCACTCCGGACGGCGGCGGGTACTGGGAGGTGGCGGCCGACGGCGGGGTGTTCTCCTTCGGTGACGCCGACTTCCACGGCTCGGTTCCGGGCCAGGGCATCGTGCCGGGCGCTCCTGTCTCGGGCATGGTCGCCTCCCCGAGCGGACGCGGCTACTGGCTCGTGGGGACGGACGGAGCCCTCTTCGCCTACGGCGATGCGAGCTTCCTCGGCTCGCTGGTGGGGACGGAACTGGACGCTCCGGTCACGGGCGTGGCCTCCTCGTAGCCAGGGGTCGCTCCCCGGGTAGGGCCCCGGGTACGGTGCCCGCCCGGGCCTGGTGCCGACACCGCCCGGGCCGCGGTCGGCCGTCCGCCGCTACAGGTCCCCGAGCGCCGGCACCACCTGCTCGCTGACCTGCTCGGCCCACGCCGCCGGGTCTGGGCCTCTCGGACTCACCCATGCCATCTCGACACCCAACTCGCCGTACTCGGCCATGGCGGCCAGGAAGGCGCCGACGTCGGCGAGCGGGTCGATGTCCGAGATGATCGTCTTCTCGATGGCCGCCGGGTCACGTCCCTCGACCTCGCAGTGACGGGCCAGGACGTCGAGCTTGTGGGCGACCACTGACTGGTCGGGGGCGAACAGGTTGCACGCGTCCGCGTAGCGGGCGACGAGCCGGAGGGTCTTGCGCTCACCGCTCCCTCCCACGAGGATCCTCGGGGCCGGTCGCTGGATCGGAGGCGGCGAGCAGATCGTCTCGGCCAGCTGGTAATAGCGCCCGTCGTAGGGACCGTCGTCGTCGCTCCACATCTGATGGCAGATCAGGAGTGCCTCTTCCAGGCGGTCGAAGCGCTCGCTGATCGGTGGGAACGGCACGCCGAGTCCACGGTGCTCGCGTTCGTACCAGGCGGCGCCGATCCCGAGGAATGCCCGTCCGCCGGACAGCACGTCGAGGGTGGTCACCGTCTTGGCCAACAGCCCGGGATGGCGGTAGGTCACCCCGGTGACCAGCAGGCCGAGGGTCAGCCGCTTCGTCTGGCCGGCGAGAAAGCCGAGCGAGGTGTAGCCCTCCAGCATCGGGTCCTCGGAGGTGGCGAGCTCCTCCATCTGGAACCAGTGGTCCATCAGCGTGAAGGTGGACCATCCCCCGTCGTCCGCCGCCCGGGCCGTGGCCGCCAGCACGGGAGCCAGCGCTTCGGGCCCTCCGGGAAGGGTGAAGTTCGGGAAGTGGAGGGCGAGTCTCATGGAGGCCACCCTATGGTCGTCGGGGCGGTCACGCCCGGTTCAGCCACCTTCCTCGATGTCCACCGGCCAGCTGATCCCGAACCCGTCGGTCAGCGTCCCGAAGGTGTCGCCCCAGAACTGCCTCTCCAACGGGACGTCGACGGAGCCGCCGGCGGCGAGGTCGTCGAACAGCGAGCGGCGCTTCGGCCCGTCGGCGCCGATGACGGAGTGGGCCACCCGGGTCTGGGGGCCGGGCGTGGCGTCGGCACGGCCGCTCGCCCGGATGGAGATGTCGCCGCCGACCAGGGAGGAGTTGATGATCTGTGCCGGCTCCGCGTCCGGGGTGCTCGGGTCCACGTCGCCTCGGGTCGTGAAGACCAGCTCGCCCCCGAACACCCCCTGGCAGACTCCATCGCCTCGCGGGTGGAGCCCGGGAAGAACGGATAGGCGTCGATCGCCATGTGGCTGCCTCCCACGCGGACGGGTCATGGCGACCGTACTCCGGGTGGTGGTACGGAGGCGGGGCGTCCGTTCGCCCGACCGAGGGTCCACCGTACGGTCGGCCGGCCCTGCGAGATTGACCGTGTGACCGTTCACCGGCAGGAGGGTCGAGCCAGTGGATGAGGGCGGATCCTCCAGGCGCTGGTCCATCGGCGCCGTGCGCCGGAAGGGTGCCGGTGCCGTGGGCGAGCCGCGATGGCCGATGGCGGTCGCGGTGCTGGCCACCGGTGTCCTCCGGGCAGCTCTTCCGACCCAGCTCCGGTCGGGCGACTCCCGCTGGCTCTACCTGATCGTGGTGGCCGTGCTCCTCACCGTGCTGATCGTCGGCGACCCGGGACGGATCGACCGGGACAAGCGGTGGCTGCGGGTGACCACCGTGTCGCTGATCGGGCTGATCACCCTGGTCAACGCCACGGCGGCAGTCAAGTTGGTAATCAACATCCTCAACACCGCGTCGTTCACCAACAACGCCCACGTGCTCCTGGTCAGCGGCGCAGCGATCTGGCTGACCAACGTCATCGCCTTCGGCCTCTGGTACTGGGACGTCGACGGTGGTGGCGCCGCCGTGCGAGCACGCGGGCCGGTCCCCCATCCGACCTTCGTCTTCCCGGAGATGATCAACCCGCAATTCGTCCACGCCGGGTGGTACCCGAAGTTCGTCGATTACCTCCACCTCTCGTTCACCGCTGCCACCGCGTTCAGCCCGACCGATGTGTCCGCGCTCAAGCCGTGGGCCAAGCTCATGATGATGGCCGAGGAGTCGATCTCCCTGGTCGTGGCCTTGCTCGTCGTGGCCCGGGCGGTCAACATCCTCAAATGACCGTCGGAGCCCGCCGACGGCAGGTCGCCAGCGGTCGTGGCACCGCCGTTGAACTGGCCCCAGACCCGGATCGGTGGCCGCGTGGCACCCGCGGGCGATCCGCGGCAAGGTATGCAGGTGCCGTACCGACGTCGACCAGGTCCTGGGCACGCCGTCCGGAGCCTCGCGGCGCTCGCCTCGCTCACCCTGGTCCTGGCCCTCGCCGCCGGCTGTACGCAGGCGTCGAGCGCCCCCGCCACCACCGTTCCCCTCAAGGCCGGCAGGTACCCCTCCAAGATCTCGAAGGAGGTGTGCGTCACCGACGCGCCCAAGGACGTCGGGCTGGCCCTCGGGGAGACGGCCAAGGTGTCCACGCCGACCTGGGTGGACCACCTCTACAGCTGTCGGTTCGACTATCCGGGCGCCTCGATGACCCTGTCGGTCAAGGAGTTGTCCAGCAGGGACGAGACCACCGCGTACTTCGACTCGCTGGGAGCGCAGCTCGGGGTGTCGAGGAACCTGCAGAACCTGGGCCAGGGCGCCTTCCAGACCACCGACGGATCGGTTGTGGTCCGAAAGGACTACAAGGTCCTTCTGGTGGACATCTCCGGCCTCCCCTCCGACTTCGGCAATCCGCCGACCACCCGGGCCGAGATCGCCGTCACCGTGGCTGACGTCGTCCTCGGCTGCTGGGCCGGCGACTGACCGCAGTACCGGGCCGCCCGTTCGGTGGCACCCCCGGCAGCGCCCACGCCCTCGACGCACGCGACCGCTCCTCAGCGGCTCGCCGCCACCGGGGCGCCGGGCGAGTCGAGGTAGGCACCGACCGCCTCCTCGATGCAGCCCGACGTGTCGCCCACCGACCGGTCGCCCCCGAACTGCTCGCTCAGAGAGACGACGGCCGCCCCCAGCACGGCCGCGGCATCCCGGGCCTCCGGAGTGGTCCTCCCGGCCACCACAAGGACCGGCACCGGCACCGGCAGGCCCGCGGCGTCACCCAGCACCGACCCCACCACCTTGCCGGTCAGGGAGCTGGCGTCGAGGGCCCCCTCACCGGTGACCACCATCCGGCAGGCACCGAGTGCGGCCCGGAGCCCGAGGAGCTCGGCGACCACCTCGTACCCGGATCGGAGGCGACCGCCGAGCACGGCGATGGCACCGCCCATGCCACCCGCCGCCCCGGATCGCTCGATCCCGTCGACGGAGACTCCGTACTCCGCCTCGTACCGCCGGGCCAATCGCCGGAGCCGATCTCCGAGCCATGCCACCTGCTCGCGGCTCGCCCCCTTCTGCGGGCCGAACTGCTCCGCGGCGTCGACGAACCCCGTGGTCACATCACAGGCCCCGATCAACTCCACCCCGTCGATGCCCCCACCCGCTTCCACGGCTGCCAGCGCACCGGCGCCCCCGTCGGTGGTGGCCGAACCGCCCAGACCGACGACCACCGTGGTGACCGCCGGAAGCCGGGCCGCCGCCACGATGAGCTCGCCCGTTCCCCGAGACGACGCCCCCACCGGATCGTTGCCCTCCGCCCCGCCGACCAACGCCAGTCCGGAGGCCTGGGCCATCTCCACGATGGCCAGGGAGCCGACCCGGAGCACCTCGGCCCGCACCGGCGCTCCGAGGGGGTCGTGCACCTCGGCCCACTGGCGCTCACCTCCCAGCACGTCGAGCACGTCGAGCATGCCCTCTCCGCCGTCGGCCAGCGGGAGCTGCTGCACCGACCATCCCAGGGGCTCCGCTCCTCGGGCGATGGCGGCGGCGACCTCGTGGGCGGTGGCGGTGCCCCGGAACTTGTCCGGAGCGGCGAGCAGCACCGGGCGACGGTCGTCGCCAGTCACAGCCGCTTCCCCAGCACGGCTGCCGGAGGAGCCTGACATCACGCGCGCACCGCAGCGCTACTCGCCGAACAGCAGGCCATAGTTGGCACCCCGCCGCAGGTGGTGACCACCGTCGACGGTCAGGCACTCGCCGGTGATCCACGCCGACTCCGGGCCGGCGAGGAATCGGACTGAAGCGGCGATGTCCTCCACCGTGCCCAGGCGGCTGATCGGCATCTCGGCCAGGTAGTCGTCCAGCAGCGGTCCCCCGGCGGTGATCGGCGCCATCAGCTCGTCGTCGACGATCCCGGGTCGCACGGTGTTGACCCGCACCCCGGTGTGGCCGAGCTCCTCGGCGGCGTACTGGCACAGCATGTCGATGCCGGCCTTGGCGGCGCCGTAGGCCCACAGGTACCGGTGGGGGAAGTGGCCGGCGCCCGAGGACATGCCGATGATCGACCCCCCGGTCGCCCCCCCTCCGTCGTGGCCGGTCCCGACCCCGGCGGCCATCAGGGGGGCGGCGTGCTTGATGCAGACGAAAGTCCCGATGAGGTTGAGGTCGACCGTGGCCCGTACCTGGCCGACGTCGGCGTCGGCGATGGGGCCCATGTGGAGGCTGCCGCCGGCGTTGGCGAACAGGATGTCGAGCCGCCCCCGATCCGCCGCCGCCACGGCGACCGCCTCGGCGATCTGCTCCTCGATCGTCACGTCCGCCACCACGTAGGCCGCCGTACCCGTCGGCCCACCGGCGGCCACCGAGGCCCGTGCGACGTCCTCCAGCGAGGCCACCGCCACCTGCAACTTCTCCTCGGTCCGTCCGCAGATGGTCACCCGGGCGCCGTCCCGGACCAGCCGGGCGGCGGTGCCCAGGCCGATGCCGCTGCCGCCTCCGGTGACCAGTGCCGACAGGCCGACGATCCCGCTCGGACTGTTGGGCTCAGTGCTCACAGTTCCACTCCCTCAACTCGGTTGGCGGCCACCCCTGGTCCGGTCCCCCGGTGGGACGTGCTACAGAGTGTCCGTTCGACTGCAGCATCCTACGGGTCGGCCCCACGGCGGTCCGACCGATGCGTGAGAGACGAGGAGCAGCCATGGGTTCGAGGCAGTTCAACCTGGCCGATCTGTTCGAGGTGGTGGTGGACACCGTGCCCGACCGCCTGGCTCTCGTCGCGGGACCGGCCCGGCTCACCTACCGCCAGCTGGACGAGCGGGCCAACCGGTTCGCCCACTTTCTCGCCAATACCGGCGTCGCCCCCGGCGGCCATGTCGGCATCCTCGCCCACAACCGGGCCGAGTGGGCCGAGGCGATGATCGGCTGCTACAAGGCACGGGTCGTCCCGGTCAACCTCAACTACCGGTACGTCGCGCCGGAGCTCCGCTACGTCATTGACAACGCCGATCTCGAGCTGCTCGTCTTCGAGCGGGCCCTCGGACCGCTGGTCGCCGAGTCCCTCGAGGACGCGCCGGAGCGGCCGCTCGCGCTCGTGGTGGTCGACGACGGATCCACACCGGCCGACGGCCTGCCGTCCACCCCGTACGAGGAGGCCCTGGCATCGGGATCACCGGCACGGGACTTCGCGCCCCGGTCGCCCGACGACGTCTACGTGCTCTACACGGGGGGTACCACCGGCATGCCCAAGGGGGTCCTCTGGCGCCAGGAGGACATCTTCTTCGCCGCCATGGGCGGGGGAGGATGGGGAGCGGAGCCGATCACCGACCCCGAGGAGCTGGCCGGCCGGCTCAATCCCGATGACGCCGGCCGGGTGGTGATGCTGGTCGTGGCCCCCCTCATGCACGGCAACGCGCAGTGGGTGATGTGGAACGCCTTCATGATGGGCGGCACCGCGGTGCTGTACACGGACCATCGCTACGATCCCGACGCCCTGTGGCGCCTGGTCGGCGACGAAGGCGTGGTCTCGCTCGGCCTGGTCGGCGACGCCATGGCCCGCCCGCTGGCCGACGCGCTCGCCGCGGCGGCACCCGGGACCTACGACACCACCACCCTGATGGTTGTCGGATCGGGTGGTGCCATGCTGTCGAGGACGGTCAAGGACGAGTTTCGGGCCCAGCTGCCCGACGTGCTGGTGATGGACCGGTTCGGCTCCAGCGAGAGCGGCGCCCAGGGAGCGGTTGAAGAGGGGGCCACCGGGCCCCGCTTCGCGATGAGCGACGACACGTCGGTCCTGGACGAGGACCTGCTCCCCCTGACGCCGGGTGACGGCCGGATCGGACGGCTGGCCCGCACCGGGCGGATCCCGCTCGGGTACTACAAGGACGAGGCCAAGACTGCCATCACCTTCCCCGTCGACGCGAATGGGGTGCGATGGTCAGTGCCGGGCGACCTGGCGTCGGTGGAGCACGACGGCACGATCACCGTGCACGGACGCGGCTCGGCGTCCATCAACTCGGGCGGGGAGAAGATCTTCCCGGAGGAGGTGGAGTCGGCGGTTAAGAGCCACCCCGCCGTGTACGACGCCATCGTGGTGGGGATCCCCGATGAGCGGTTCGGGGAGCGGGTGGCCGTGGTGGTGCATCCCAAACGCACGGTCCGGATCCCGACGCTCGAGGAGCTCCAGGAGCACTGTCGTACCCACATCGCCGGGTACAAGCTCCCCCGCCAGCTACTGGTAGTCGAGGAGATCCCCCTTACCGCGGCCGGGAAGCCCGACGCCAAGGCGGCCAAGGCGCTGTTCTGAACCCTTGGGGGTCGCCAGCCGGCGCGACCTCGGCCCGCTGCCCCGACCCGGCGACCCGGTCGTCGAGGCGTCAGGATGCCGGCGTCGAGGACCGTCGGCTGTCGACGAGTCCGGCCACGGAGGCTTCCACACGTTTCGCTGCGTCCCCGAGGGTCTGCCGGTCGATCTCGACCGTGCGGTGCGTGCCGGCATCGGGCCACAGGCCCATCACCCGGGCGGGGACGGGGCGCGACGGGGACCGCAGGGCGCTCACCAGCGCGAGGTAGGCGAGCTCGTCGGCCCACCCCGCGCCGGGCCCGCCACCCGACACGGAGACGATGGCCTCCGGCGCAGAAGCCGGCGAATCGGGCGGCTCCCCCTCGGCCGCCACCGGGACCCGGAGCTCCGTGCGGCCCTTGAGCCGGAGGGTTCGGCCGGCCGGGCAGGCCCACTGGTCGTCGGCCCCCCCGATCCGGGGGACGCGGTCGAAGGACTGCCAGTCGAACGAGGACCACAACGCGGTGGCCCAGGTCACCGCATTCGCCTCGACCACGGCCCGTGCCCCGCCGGGCAGTCCGGCGAACCACGGCTCCCAGTGGAACGTCCGCCATCCGGACCGCTCCCACTCGGCCACCGCGGCCGCTACGACCGGACCGATCGCCTCGGACGGTGCCCGGAACCTGCCGGTGGCGCAGGCATCCACCACGGCCAATCCGAGGGAGCGCCTGACGAACGCCGGTTTCCATGCGAACGGCTCCTCCGGGACGACGAGCGAACCGGGGTCGGACTGGGCACGGCGGAGGAGCGGCAGGGTGACGACCATCTGCTCGCCGCGGGGCAGACGCTCGACGATCGGAGCCAGCGCGGAGACCAGTTCCTCGCGGATCCGTGCGCGATCATCGTCGGTGACGCAGGTGACTGCGGGCGCGGTGAGGGCACGGGTCCGTGTGTCGGCCGCACTCGTCACCGGTCCGCCCCCCGCTCCCGTCCGCCGGCCGGCGGCCTGACGAACGGGCCACTGGGCCCGCACTCGGGAAGGGCCACGCACGTACCGCACAACCCGCCCGGCATTCGCCGAGGCTCCGACCCGTGGGCCAGGTCCCAGAGGGCGCCGACACCCGCACCGGTGCGCCGGGCCGCGGCGACCAGGAGTTCCTCGCTCACCGGGTCGACGTCGAGCTCGCCCGTCCTCGTGTAGTAGGTCGCCACGACGAACGGCGGCACGCGGTGGCGCAGCGTCTCCACCAGGGCGTAGAAGTGCACATCGGAGCGGTGCGCGGACCGCCGCACCCCCGACTTGACCTCGACGATGGCGACCGACGCCTCGTGCTCCGTCGGTCGGCCGACGGCCAGGTCGGCCCTGGCGGAAAGCTCGACCGCACCCCCGGCCAGCCTGGCCCGCATCGCCACCTGGGTACGGGGCAGCCATGTCGGCTCGAGCCGCGGCCACCGGCGGGCGAGACCGGCCGCCTGGCGCTCCACCTCGGCCCGGAGCGCTTGGCGCTCGGCGACTGGCATCGTCTCGATCCAGGACACCAGGCACCGCTGGTGGTCGTCGACGGCCAGGGCGGCCAGTCCGTCCGTGAACGGGTCGCCGAGGGAGCCCACCGTGACGAACTGCCGGAAGAGGGCATCGACCAAGGCACCGCACGCCATCGCCGCGGTCGGGGCGCGGTCGCCGAATTCGGTCGATACGTGGTGCGCCTCACAGGCGAGGGCCCCGGTCAGTCGGTCCTTGGTCACCACCAGCCTCGGCACCGGCCCCCCGCCGGGCCGGTCCAGCCGCCCCCCGTCCGCCGCGAGACCCTGCTCGATCCCCCACTGGAGGCGGTTGGCCAATTCGGGGTCGGCGGTGGGGCGCGGCCGACCGGTCACCCGGAGCCGTTCGAGCAGTGCGGCCCCGGCCAGGGGCTCCCACGGGCGGGTGTCCCGGCTGGTGGCCGTCCCGCTCCCGTCCCGCAGGACGGGAGCGGCGGCGGCCGGGCCGTCCTCGGCCGACACGGAACGGGTGGCGCAGGGCAGTCCGGACTCTCCATCCGGGTCCCCGACGGGCCGATCCCTGTCCACCACCAACATGCCGCCAGTGTGCCGGGAGGGTGTGACGGACGTGGAGGAGCCGGACGGTCGCCAGTAGCCTCTCCCCCGATGATCCCTGCCGCGGCCGGCGCCGCCTTCGTCGTCGTCTTCGGACTGTTCGTCGTGGTGACCGTGGTGCTGCTGGCCCTGGTGGTCCGCTTCACCTTCCAGCGGGCGACGGCGTCGAGGGCCCGCTGGATGGCCACGGATGAGGGCGAGGAAGAGGACAGCGGGCTCACCGCCCTGGTGTTCGCCGGTGGTGGGACCCGCGGCGCCACCCAGATCGGCATGCTGCAGGTTCTCACGGAGCACGGGTTTGTCCCCGACCGTGTCTACGGGTCGTCGGTGGGGGCGATCAACGGGGTGGCGTTCGCCGGCGACCCGACGAGGGACGGGGTCGAACGGATGACGGAGGTCTGGCTCGGTCTCAACCGCGAGACCGTCTATCCACAGGGTCGGCTGCACGGCCCGTGGCTCTACCTGCAGCAGCGGGACTCGGTCTATCCCAACAGCGGGCTCCGCACCATCATCGAGGACGGCGTGCCCTTCGAGCGCCTGGAGGAGGCGGCGGTCCCCGTCGAGGTCGTGGCCACCTCGCTGGCCGACGGGCGCGAGCGCTGGTTCACCTACGGCCCCGTAGCCGAGGCGGTACTGGCTTCCATGGCGATCCCGGCCATCTTCCCACCCGTGGAGATCGACGGCGAGCAGTTCATCGACGGGGCCGTGGTCAACAACGTGCCGATCCGCCGGGCCATCGACGCCGGCGCCACCCGCGTCGTCGTGCTGCTCTGCGGTACGCCCACCTACCAGCCCGTGCTGCCGAAACGGCCGGTCGAGGCGATGCTCAATGCACTCCTCATCTCCGTTCACGCACGGTTCGCCCGGGACCTGGCCCAGCTGCCCCCCGGCGTGGAGGTCGTCGTCTGCAGCGGCCACGAGGGGGCCACCCGGGACTTCGACGACTTCTCCACCACCGAGGAGCTGATCGCCCAGGGGCGGGCGGAGGCGACCGAGGTGGTGCGGCGCTACGGCCTCGGTCGACCGGTGCCGGCCGACCCGCCCGTGCCCGCGTCCGGGCCCGTCGGCGACGGTGCGGACTGGGAGGTGGCACCCGGCGCGGCACCGATCGCCGTGCCCTCGATCGATGCCGATCCACCGCCGGTGACCCAGCCGGACCCGGGCACGTAGCGCCGCACCACACGGGCGGGCACGCCGGCGATGACACAGTGGTCGGGGAAGACGCCGCGCACCACGGCACCGGCCCCCACCACCACGTTCCTCCCCAGCTCCGTTCCCGGCAGGATGACCACCCCGGTCCCCAACCAGCTGCCGGTTCCGATTCGCACCGGGACGTCATGGGGCCACTGGACGTGCACCACCTCGTCCGGGTTCTCGTAGCCGTGGTTCTGATCGGTGATGTACACGTAGGGACCGGTATGGACGTCGTCGCCGATCTCGATGTTGAAGTGCCCGACGATGTGGCTTCCCCGACCGATCATGCAGCGGTCGCCGATGCTCACCACCGGATCCGTCACCATCTGCTGGCCCGGGACCATGCCGGCGGAGATGCTGACGCTCGGCCCGATCAGGGTGTCCCGGCCGATCCGGATCCACCGCTCCCCGAAGATCGCTCCGGGGGGGAAGACCAGGCAGCTCCCGTCGCCGAACGCGCCGAACCGGGCGGCGAGGCGGTCACCGGGGCCGACGGCGCCATGAGTAGCTGTCCAGTTCCACCAGCTGTGGATGGCCGAGTTGAGCCAGCGACGGTGCCGGCGGACCCGTCGCCCCGGTCCCGCCGGCGAAGCAGCACCACCGGTGCCGGGGACGCCGGTGGAGGGGGCCTGGACTTCCCAGTCTGACGCGTGGTCGTCCCCCCGGCTGGCCGCAGTCACTTCGTGACGGTAGCTGATCGCCCCTGCGGTCGGCGATCGGAGGGCGGCCGGCGGCTCAACGACGAGGGCGGTCGCCGTGGTCTGTCAATAGAGTTGGGCCGTGCCCCCCGACCCCCCATCGGCGCCGACCGGTCGAGCGGCGCTGGGCCGGGTCGGCTTCGAAACCGGCTCGGACGCCTACGAGCGGGCCCGGCCGGGCTATCCGGTCGAGGCGGTGACCCACCTCGAGGCCACCACCGGGATCACCCGTGGGTCACGAGTCCTCGACCTGGCGGCGGGGACCGGCAAGCTCACCCGCCAGCTGCTGGCCGACGGGGCGCTATGCCTGGCGCTCGAACCGTCGGCGTCGATGCGGGAGGTCTTCCGCCGGGTGGTGCCCGGGGTCGCCCTCGCCGGAGGAACTGCCGAGATGGTCCCGGTGGCGACAGGCACCGTGGACGCCGTCGTCGTGGCTCAGGCGTTCCACTGGTTCGACCCGTCCCGGGCGCTCCCCGAGATGGCGAGGGTGCTCCGGCCCGGCGGATGGTTGTCCCTCATCTGGAACGAACGCGACGAGTCCGATCCGATGGTCGCCGAGCTCACCCGGCTGAGCAGGTGGGACCGCTGCCAGCCGTATCCGGTGGGAAAGGACTTCGGGGCCGACATCCAGCGCAGCCGGCTCTTCGGGCCTGTCCAGCGCAGCACGTTCTCCTTCATCCAGCAGCTCGACCTGACCGCGTTCGTCGAACAGGTGGCGTCCCGGAGCTACGTGCAGGTCCTCCCCGAGCACGAGCGCGAGGCGCTCCTCGCCTCGGTGCGCGAGTTCGGTGCCGCCCTCGGCCGGCCGATCGAACTCCCCTACGTCACCGATCTCTTCTGCGCCCAGGTCCCCGGGTGAGGCCTGGGGCGCCCGTCCCCGAGCCGTCCAGGCCCGCACGATCCAGCTGGTTTGCCAACGGGAGCCCGGCGGGTGGAACCTCTGGGCCCGGCCACGCACCGGAATGTGCACCGGACACCGCACGATCGAGCAAGTCGGTCAAGGGAGGACTCCGTCGATGATCAAGCTGACCTGTCTACTGAAGCGCCGAGAGGGGATGACTCCCGCGGAATTCCAGGCCTACTGGAAGGACCACCACGGCCCCCTGATCGTCAACAGCAAGTGCGGGAGCCATGTGATCCGGTACGAGCAGAATCCCCGGCCACTCGACGACTACCGCAGCGACGACGACCGCTCGGGATACGACGGGGTGACCGTCCAGTGGTTCGCGTCGATGGACGAGTACTACGCGCACGTGAGCGAGGTGGACTCGCCCCAGATGTTCGAGGACATCCCCAAGTTCCTCGACCCCGATCACCTCGACTTCGTGCTCACCGAGGAACCCCGGGTGATCATCGACGGCGAGGTCGACTGGAGCGAGTGACCTGCAGCGCCGGGCACCATCCGATGGTGGCCGAGCCGGCGGCAACAGATGTCCTCGGCACGACGGAGGCGGACGACGGTCACGCCCGTCCCGAAGGGCGGGAGAATCGTTCCCCCCACCCGACTGACCTCCAGGACGGAGAGGCGAGGATCCACGCCATGCGAGGCTCCGCAGACAGAAGCGCTCCCGTCCGTTCGGCAAACCGGCAGCGCCGAAGCTCGGGCGTCCTGGCCCGGGCGACGGCGCTCGCGGTGGTCGCGGCACAGGCTGCCGGGCGCTCGACCAGCACGACCAGCACGATCAGCACGCCGAGCAGCTCGTCACCGACCACCATGCCGGCCCACCTGTCGGCAGCCGCGGTCGAGGTGCCCCAGAGACCGTTGACCAAGGTCGGCCATTGCACCGGGTCCGTCAAGGGAACTATCGGTTCCGTGACCTCCCGGGCCGTTCGGGCGATTCGGTCGGCGGTCGGGCTGCCGGCCGACGGCGTGCCGGGATCGGGGACCGAGGCCAAGCCGCTCGCCGCGGCGACCACCGGGACGAGAGCCGGCGCGACGTCGGCCACGACCACGACCAGTCTGTCGGCGCCCTTCACCGCTGCCGCCGTCGCTGCCGCATGCCCGCTGGCGAGAGGGTGACGTCCTTCCAGTGCGCACGAGGTTGGGCCGCCGGTCCCATGGGCAACGGAACGGACGACGCGGCCCGCACGCGTCCTCGCCCCCGGGGTCCGCGACCCCCGTCACCGTTGACAGGCCGCTGACCCGGACGTACGATCCATCGAACCGGACATGCTGTCCGACATGATGGAGGGGGCATCCGACGTGCCGGACGTGCAGATCGACATCAGTGGGATCGAATTCGAGGACATCGACCTCACCGACTCCAAGCCGTTCGCCCAGGGTGTGCCCCACGAATGGTTCGCCTTCCTGCGGAAGAACGCTCCGGTGTGGTGGCAGAAGGAGGCCGACGGCCCGGGTTTCTGGGCGGTGACGTCCCATGCCGACTGCACCACCGTGAACCGCGACTACGAGCACTTCTCGTCGCACCGGAAGGCGACCTTCATCTGGGACCTGGCCGAGGAGGACCTGGCCCAACAGCAGCTGGTCATGCTCAACATGGACCCTCCCCTGCACACCCGGTACCGCCGCTTGGTGAACAAGGGATTCACCCCCCGCATGGTGAATCAGCTCCACGACCGCATCCACATTGCCACCGACGCCATCATCGACTCGGTGATCGAGACAGGGACGGCCGACTTCGTCACCGACATCGCCGCCGAGCTGCCGCTGATCGTCATCGCCGAGCTGCTGGGAGTTCCCGACGAAGACCGCCACCGGATGTTCGACTGGTCGAACCGGATGATCGGCAGTCAGGACCCCGAGTACCAGACGGCGGGCGAGGTGGCCCAGATCGCGTCGATGGAGCTCTACGCCTACGCATCGGAGCTCTTCGCCGTGAAACGTGCCGATCCCCGCGACGACCTGATGAGCGTGCTGACCGAGGTGGAGATGGAGGGAGAGAAGCTCTCCGACTTCGAGCTCGAGCTGTTCTTCCTGCTGCTCACCGTGGCCGGCAACGAGACCACCCGCAACCTGATCTCCGGAGCGATGGCCGCGTTCTTCGAGAACCCCGACCAGTGGGACCTGCTCCGGAACGACCGCTCCCTCCTCCCCTGCGCCGTCGAGGAGATGCTGCGCTACGTGACCCCGGTGATGAACTTCCGCCGTCAGACCACCAGCGCGTTCGAACTCGGTGGCCAGCACATCGAGGAGGACAGCAAGGTGGTGTTCTTCCACATCTCGGGCAACCGTGACGAGGCGGTCTTCGACGATCCGCAGAAGTTCGACATCACCCGCAATCCCAATCCCCATCTCGCCTTCGGCGCCGGGGGGCCGCACTTCTGCCTGGGGGCCAACCTGGCCCGTATGGAGATCCGGGTCATGTTCGAGCACCTGCTCGACCGGATGCCGGACATCCAGCTCGACGGCGAGGTCCAACGCCTGCAGTCACAGTTCATCAGCGGTGTGAAGCACATCCCGGTGAGCTTCCCCCCGGCCGCACGCCTCTCCTCCTAGATGGTCGCCCGCAAGTCGCCGGACAACCTCAAGGAGGTCATCCGGGACTTCCGTCGGGACCAGGTGATCGCCGTCGCCCGTCGCCTGTTCGGGGAGCGCGGCACCACCGACGTCTCGATGGACGAGATCGCCGCCGAGGCCGGTGTGGCCCGCTCGACCGTCTACGTCTACTTCGCCAACCGCGACGAACTCCTCCGAGCTTGCCTCAAGGGTATGCACAACCAGCTGCTCGACGACATCGCGCACACCTGGGAGCAGGACGCGGAACCCTCGCACCGGCTCGAACGGCTGATCCAAGGGATGCTCGAGCGCATCGACGACGATCCGGCCTTCTTCCGCCTGGCCCTGGTCACGCAGGGATCGGCCCATCAGGGGGGTGCAGCCGTGGGTTCCGAATTGGCGCTCATCGGACTCGACATCGCCCGCCTGATCCGCGACCTCTACGTCATCGGGGTCGCCAAGGGGAGCTTCCGGGACATCGACCCCGATCACGCCACCTCCCTGATCGGCCAGCAGATCTACGGAGCCATGTCGGTGCGGGCCGGTGAACCCCTGCCAGAGGCAGCTGATGCGGTGGCCACCGGCACCTGTGACTTCATCCTCCGCGGTCTCGGCGCCTGACCGCCGATCTGCCCGGTCCACTTGGCTGCCGGGTCCCGGCGTGTTCCGGAGCCGGGGTGTCCGCCGGAGCCGGCCCGCTCAGACCGGCTCCACCTGCCGGTCGGGAAGCTGCTCGAGCTCCTCCAGCCCCGAACTAAGCGCCGCTTCGATCGTGCGGCGCTGCCGGGAACGCTCGGCCGCCGCCTCCCACCGGCTCTCCACCCGGCCGTAGCGCCACACCAGGAGGGCCGCCGCCCACACGACGGCGAACACTCCGACGATGATGAAGCCGGCCTGGTTGATGTTGAACGACCCGAGCCAGCCCCAGAGCGGACCCTTCAGGTCGAGCTCCTGACCGAGGAGGCCGAAGAGCTCGATCGTCCCGATGAACAGGGCGATGGCCACCGACAGCGTGGTGATGACGATGTTGTAGTACACCTTCCGGATGGGGCGGGAGAACGCCCACCCGTAGGCGAAGTTCATGAAGCAGCCGTCGAGCGTGTCGAACAGACTCATGCCGGCGGCGAACAGCACCGGCAGCGAGAGGATGGCCCAGAACGGCAGCCCGCTCGCCACTGCGGTCCCGGACAGGACCAGCAGTGCCACCTCGGTCGCCGTATCGAATCCCAGGCCGAACAACAGGCCGACCGGGTACATCTTCCAGGGCTTGTCGATCCGGCGCGCCAGCGGCCCGAGGACGCGGTTCATCAGGCCGCGTTGGTTCAGATGTGCCTCCAGGGCCTCGTCGTCGTACTCCCCGGTGCGGATGCTGAGGAACACCTTGGTGATGGAGACGAGGATGACGACGTTGAGGACGGCGATGACGTAGAGGAACGTGCCGGACACCGACGTGCCGATGACGGTGGTCCAGTGGTGGAGTCCGGAGTTGCCGTTCTTGACCTGGCTGTCGAGGAAGCGGATGCCGAAATTCAGGAGGAGGGCTAGGGCGAATACCACGCTCGAGTGGCCCAGCGAGAACCAGAACCCCACACTCAACGGTCGCTTGCCGTCCGCCATGAGCTTCCGGGTGGTGTTGTCGATGGCCGAGATGTGGTCGGCGTCGAAGGCGTGCCTCATGCCCAGGGTGTAGGCCAGGATGCCCGTGCCGAAGCCGAACAGCTCCGTTCGGTCGAGATGGTAATGGTGAGGGATCGCCGTCAAGAGCGTCACGAACCCGAGGACGGTGAGCCCTATCACCGTGGCGGCCATGCCCCCCACGCGTCGCCATTCCGAAGGGCTCAGGGAGTCCCGGACGATGCGGATCCGGCTGGTCGGCACCATCACCTCGTGGTGCTGTCGGCGGCGCGATCCGGCATACGGTGCGAGAGTAGGCTATTTGCGAATCATTCGCAACAAACCGCACAGGACCTCAGTCGGCAGCCTTCGCCGCGCACTCGGCACACAGCCCGCTGAGCGAGAAGTGGTGGGGATCGATCACGAACCCGGTATCGGTCAGCAGCCGCTTCCGGAGCGGGTCGAAGGTCGCGTCCGGGATCTCCACCACACGGTTGCACGCCTCACAGACCAGGTGGTGGTGGACATCGTCGGCCAGATGCCAGCGTGACGGTCCGTGGCCGAGGTGGACGTGGAACGCGATCTCGAGCCGCTCGAGGAGTTCCAGCGTCCGGTAGATCGTGGCCAGGCTGATCTCCGGGTGCTCCACCCACACCGCCTCGGCCAACTCCTCGGCAGACACATGGTCGCCACTCCGATCGAGGGCTTCCACCACCGCCCGGCGGTCGACGGTAACCCTGCCCCCCGACTCGCGGATGGCGCCGATGGCCTGGTCCACCCGCTCTGTCGACACATCGGCATCGTACCGGCGGTCCAGCTCGCCGGTCAGCCTCCGGGCTTGTCGCCGGTCAGCCTCCGGGCTTGTCGCCGGTCAGCCTCCGGGCTTGTCGCCGGTCAGCCTCCGGGCTTGTCGCCGGTCAGCCTCCGGGCTTGTCGCCGGTCAGCCTCCGGGCTTGTCGCCGGTCAGCCTCCGGCGACGGCCGGCACGATGGACACGGTCTGCCCCTCGGTGACCGGTGTGGACAGACCATCCAGGAATCGCACGTCTTCGTCGGCCAGGAAGACATTGACGAAGCGCCGCAGGCCCCCGTTGTCGTCGAACAGACGGTCGGCGAACCCCTCGTGGGCGGCGTCCAACGCCTTCAGCACTTCGCCCACCGTCGATCCCTCCACGCTGACCTCCCCGGCGCCACCGGTGAGGATGCGCAGCTGGGTGGGAATCCGGACCTTGATGCTCATCGTGCGCTCCTTGCTGCGTGTTCGGTGGTCGGCTCGAACTCGTCACCCATGGCCTCGGCAAATGCCTCGAGCGTCGGTTCGATCGTCGCGGTCGGCCCCACCGCTCCGGTCAAGGCCTCCACCGTCTTCAGCCCGTGACCGGTGACGAGGGCGACGACCCGTTCGTCGGAGCGCACCTTGCCCTCGGCCGCCAGCTTGGCCAGCGTGGCGATGGTGACGCCGCCCGCCGTCTCGGCGAAGATCCCCTCGGTCCGCGCCAGCAGGAGGATGGCATCGATCACCTCGGCGTCGGTCACCGATGCGCAGGACCCGCCCGAGGAGCGGATGGCATCGAGTGCGTACCAGCCGTCGGCCGGATTGCCGATGGCCAGCGACTTGGCGATCGTGTGGGGCTTGACCGGGCGGATGACGTCCGTCCCCTCGGCGAAGGCCGTGGCCACCGGTGCACAGCCGGCCGCCTGGGCCCCGGAGATCCGAACCGACGGCTCCTCGTCCAGGATTCCGACCTGCCAGAGCTCGTGGAAGCCCTTGGCCACCTTGGTCAGCTGGCTGCCCGATCCGATCGGCACCACGACATGGTCGGGTGCCTGCCACCCCAGCTGCTCGGCCACTTCGAAGGCCAGCGTCTTCGAGCCCTCGGCATAGTAGGTGCGCACGTTGACGTTGACGAACGCCCACGACGGCTGCTCGCTGGTCAGCTCCGCACAGAGCCGATTGACGTCGTCGTAGCTACCTTCGACGGCGATGACCCGTCCTCCGTACACCGTGGTCATGGTGACCTTGGCCGACTCCAGATCGTGGGGGATGAGGACGACGGACTCCATGCCCGCCCGTGCCGCATGGGCCGCCACCGAGTTGGCCAGGTTGCCGGTCGACGCACAGGCGGCGATCTTGAAGCCCAGCTGGCGGGCCTTGGTCAGGGCCACCGAGACGACCCGGTCCTTGAACGATCCGGTCGGATTGGCGGTGTCGTCCTTGATCCAGAGCTCGCCCAGCCCCAATTCGGCCGCCAGCCGGTCGGCCCGGATCAGCGGGGTGAAGCCCGCACCCAGGTCGACCGGGTGGGCATCGGCCACCGGGAGGAGGTCGGCGTAGCGCCAGATCGACCGCGGCCCGCTCTCGATGCGCTCCCTGGTGATGGTGGCGGCGACCCGCTCGTAGTCGTAGGTGACCTCGAGGGGCCCGAAGCAGTAGTCGCACACGTGCAGCGCCTCTGCCGGATAGGTACGGCCACATTCACGACAGCGCAGCCCAGAAACGAAGTCCACGTTGGTCTCCTCATCGCTCGGGCATTGGCACCTGGTACGCATCCCCCCTCTGAACCAATCAGTTGGGAAACACGCTCTGGTTGCCGCGGCGTCGCTGGGCCCGGTCCCTCAGCCGCTCTGGATGATGGGAACCAGTTTGGCCGAAGGGAGGCCCGGCGTCAATGCGGAGCGCCGGATGCCACCCGGGCCGGCTCCGGCACAGCAGCCGCTTCCACTCCACGGGCCCGGGTGAGCGATGATGACGGCATGGGAATCGCGCTCACGCACGGCGAGTACACGGGAAGATTCACGAGCGAGCGCTTCGACGCCTCCTCGCTGGCCGAGGCCAAGGGCGCTCGACGCGTCTCGGTGTGCATTCCCGCACGAGACGAGGCCGCAACGGTCGGCCCCATCGTCCACGCGGTGGTGGCGGCCCTCACCAGGGCCGGAGGAGGTGTCCCCCTGGTCGACCAGGTGGTGGTGGTCGACGACGGGTCAGCCGATCGGACCGCCGAGCTGGCCGCCCAGGCCGGCGCCCGCGTCGTCAGCGCCCGGACACCGAGCGGGGGCAAGGGTCAAGCCATGCGGTCGGCGGTCAATGCGGTCGATGGCGACTTCATCGTCTTCGTGGACGCCGACGTGACCAACTTCGGACCCCACTTCGTGACCGGCCTGCTCGGTCCCTTGCTCCTCGACGACTCGTACGGCCTGGTCAAGGGCTTCTATCGGCGACCGCTGCACGGTGTGCCGGACGGAGGTGGCCGGGTGACCGAGCTCACGGCGAAGCCGATCATCGAGCTGCTCTTCCCCCACCTCTCCGTGATCGAGCAGCCTCTGGCCGGCGAGACCGCTGCGCCCCGGTCCGTGCTGGAGAAGTGCGGTCTGGCCGACGGTTACGCCGTCGAGTTGGCGCTCCTCGTCGACGTGGCCACCCTGTACGGCGTGGAGGCCATCGCCCAGGTGGACCTCGGGGTCCGGGTGCACCGCAACCGGCCCCTCACCGAGCTCCGTCCCCAGGCCACCGACATCCTCCGTGCCGCACTGGCCCGGGCCCCGCTCCCGAGCGAGACCGCTCTCGACTGAGACCGTCGACCCGCAGGGCATCGGAGCTCCGAGTCGGATGACACCCTCCGCCGGGAAACCCCAGGCTGCTCAGGCACCCTTCGAGGAGGTGCCGCAGAGCCGACGCCCGGCGCCACTCGCCACCCGCTCCGGCACGAGAAGCGACTCGACCGGCTGGGCCCATCCTCCGTGGCCGGCAGTCGGCTCGGAGGTCACCGCGTCGGTGGTCGCTGGATGGGTGACCACTTGGTCGGTGATCACCGCGTCGGCCCTTGCGCCGTACCGACGCCGGCCGGGGACGACGAGGGCAGCGAGGGCGCCGATGGCCACGACGGCCGCCCCGGCGTGGACCGCCGGGGTGAGCCCGTCGACATAGTCCTGGCCGGAGTGGTAGCCGCCATGGGCGCTGAACACAGCCCCGAGGACGGCGATCCCCAGCACCCCACCCAGCTCGCGGAATGCCGCGTTCGCTCCCGAGGCGACGCCCTCGAACGACCGGGGCACTGCCCCGAGGACGAGCGAGGCCAGCGGCACGAAGAACAGGGTCATCCCGACACCACAGGCCACGAACGGCACCACCAGTCCTGCATAGGGCGTGGTCACCGTGGTCACCGTGGCCAGCCACGTGAGGCCCACCGCCTGGAAGGCCAGCCCGGCGACGACCAGCGGCTTGGCCCCCCACCGTTCGGCTGCCCGGCCGACCACCGGGGCCAACAACATGGTCATGGCCGTCCACGGGAGGACCCGCACGCCGGCGGCCAGCGGGCTCAGGCCCTGGACGGTCTGGAGGAACTGGGTGAGGAAGAAGATCGATCCGAACATGCCGAAGCTGAACAGCATGGCCGTCATGTTCACCGCGGCAAATCCACGGTTGCGGAACAGTCGGAGGTCGAGCATGGGATGGTCACTTCGCAGCTCCCAGGCGAAGAAGCCGGCCAGGGCCGCCGACCCGACGGCGAACGATGCGACGACGGAACTGCTGCCCCAACCGTGGGTGTTGCTACGGACGAGGCCCAGCACGATGCCGAACAGGCCCACGCTGACCAGGCCGACTCCCACCAGGTCGAGCCGGGAGGGAGCGCCGCGTGATTCCGAGAGCTTCCACCACGCCAGAGGGATCAGCACGATCCCGATCGGCACGTTGAGCCAGAAGATGTACTGCCACGACCAGCCACTGGTCACCGCCCCCCCGACCAGCGGCCCGAGGGCCACCGCAGCACCGCCGATCGCGCCCCAGATGCCGAGTGCCACGTTGCGCCGCTCCGACGGGACCGCCGCGCTCAGCAGCGTCAACGACAAGGGCATGATCATGGCACCGCCGGCACCTTGGACGGCACGGGCCGCGACGAGGATGCCGATGCTCGGGGCCAGGGCGGCCATTGCGGAGGCTCCGGTGAACACTGCGATGCCGAGCACGAAGACGCGCCTGCGGCCGAAGCGCTCGCCGATCGCTGCGGCCGAGAGCAGCAGCACCGCGAAGGTCAGGGTGTAGGCGTTGACAGTCCACTCCAGATCGGACAGCCCGGCACGGAGGTGGACGCGGATGACCGGCAACGCCGTGGACACCACCAGGTTGTCGAGCGAAGCCATGAAGAGAGCCAGGCCGGTGACCACCACCGCCCACAGGGCGCGGGACCGGGCGGCGGGATGGACGGGCTCCTCCGAACCTCGCTCCGCTGCGGCGCCAGAGCCGCCAGGCCCGGCATCAGCACCGCCGTGGGGGAGTTCCGCCGACCCGCCCGGTGCCTCCACCGTCACGGAGTCGGAGGTCGCCGGGAGCGGATGCTCCACCGCCGACACGTCAGCCCCGGTCGCCGTGGTCCCTTGGGCCCGGATCCCGCCGCGGACGATGGTGCGGCCCCTGGTTGTATGTGAGTACTCACTAGTTATGCGCGGCAAAAAAAGTGGGATGGTGAGCGGCTGATTCATGCGGATACCTCCGTGTTCGCGGCATCGTCGGCGCGGCGCTGCACCTCTATTGCCTGGCTGGCGGCCCTGAGGGCCTGGGCTTTCTCGGGGACATGGCACAGATTCTGTGCCCAGTGGTCGGAGATCGACTGGAGATCGATGGCGGCCATCACGTTGATCAACATCCCCATGGCGAAGAAGTCGCGCAGCTCCTCGTCGGTGAGCAGGGTCCGTTCGTAGACCATCTCCTGGAGCACCTCGAACGTGCGCCGGCAACTGCGGGCGATGTCCGCGTCGCCGGGTGCGGCGGCGAACCCGTGCAGCTGCACCTGCAGCAGCTCGGGATCCTGCATCAGCTGGATGTAGGCGGTCCCCATCGCTTCGAGCGCCTCCTGCCCGTCGAGACCCTCGCTCGCCCGGGTGAGCTCGTTGATGATGCGATCGCCCACAAGATCGTAGGTGGCGACGAAGAGGTCCTTCTTGGTCCCGAACAGGCGAAACAGATACGGCTGGGAGATGCCGGCCCGAGCGGCGATGGCTTCCGTCGAAGTCCCCGCATACCCCGACCGGGCGAACTCGGCGATGGCTGCGGCCAGCACCGCCGTGCGCCGCTCTTCGGCCGTCTGTCGGGTCGAAACCATCATTCTCATATTGTGAGTGTTCACTCACTACCTTGTCAAGACCCCTGTGGGGCACACGTCGGAATCCGGCCCGGTTCCGGTTCCGGGGAGCCCCAAGGGGTAGCGTCCCCTCCATGGCCGCCGTGCGATCCCACGACGAGGGCGACGGCTCGCTCGCCGACACGGTGTTCGTGTCCAACCGGGGCCCGTTGGCGTTCCACTTCGAGGACGGTCAGCCGGTGGCCGGGGCCACCGCCGGCGGACTGGCCGGCTCGCTCCGGCCGATCGTGGCCGGCACCGGGGCCATCTGGGTGGCCTGCGCCCTCGACGAGGCCGACCGGGCCGCTGCCGCCGGTGGGCTGATGGCCGATGACGGCCTGCACATCGAGCTGGTCGATCCGGACCCGGCCATCTACAACATGGCCTACAACGTGGTCTCCAACGCCATGCTCTGGTTCTGCCACCACCACCTGTTCGACGCCCCCCGGCGGCCGCGGGCCGACCACCGCTGGATGGAGGCCTGGGAGGCGTATCGTGAGTTCAACCAGCAGTTCGCCGAGCGGGTCGCCAAGGTGGCGCCCGAGGGCGGCCGGGTACTCGTCCAGGACTATCACCTCGCCCTGATGGGCTCGGAGCTCGCCAGATTGCGCCCCGACCTGCGCACTGCTCACTTCACCCACACCCCATTCGCCGACCCGTCGGTGATGCGGATGCTGCCCACATCGGTCGCCACCGATCTGCTGTCGGCCATGGCCGGCTTCGGAGCCTGCGGCTTCCACACCGGGCGCTGGGCTGCCGCCTACGGTGCCGGGCAGCGACAGCTGGGACCGCCTCCGGTCGACGCCGATCGCCCGCAGCCGACGTTCGTCTCTCCCCTGTCGACCGATGCCGAGGGTCTCCGCGCCTCTGTCCAGGATCCGGCGGTGGCCGAGGCGTTGTCCCGCATCGAGGGCAAGGTCGGGGGAGCCGATCGCCAGATCATCGTCCGGGTCGACCGGATGGAGCTCTCGAAGAACCTCCTGCGGGGGTTCTGGGCCTTCGACGAGCTCCTCGAGCTCGAGCCTCGCCGTCGTGAGCGGGTGGTGTTCGTGGCGCTGGCCTACCCGACCCGCCAGGGCCTGCCCGAGTACCTCGCCTACCAGAATGAGGTCGCCTCGACGGTCGACCGGATCAATCAGCGGTGGTCCACCCCGGGGTGGACCCCGATCGTGCTCGAAGTCGAGGACGACTATCCGAGATCACTGGCCGCACTGTCCTGCTACGACGTCTTGCTGGTGAACCCGGTACGAGACGGACTCAACCTCGTGGCCAAGGAGGGTCCCCTGATCAACACCCGCCACGGGGTGCTGGCCCTGTCCCGAGAGGCCGGGGCGTTCGACGAGCTCGGAACGGCCGCCTTGGAGGTCAACCCCTTCGACGTGTCGGGCACCGCCGCCGTCCTCGCCCGGGCGCTCGACATGGGGACGGAGGAGCGGGCCTCGCGGTCGGCCGGCCTGCAACAGGCGGTCCTGGCCCGCAGGCCGCACGACTGGCTGGCCGACCAGCTCGAGGCCGCCCGCTGATCCGGACGAACGCCTGGCCGGGCCGGGGTCCGCTGCCCGGGACGCGAAGGGATCGGCCCGCGGTCGAACGGGCCGCCCGGTCAGCCCACGCGGCCACCCTCTGCCGCCCCGGCCAGCCATTCGAGGACGCGGAGCGCCTGCTGCGGTCCGTCGAGGACCAGGTCGGCCGCCGCCACCACCTCCGGTGCGCTCTCGTCGTCCGCCACCGCCACCGCCAGCGTGTCCATGCCCTGCTCACGGGAGAGGTCCGCCAGCGCAGCATAGGCGGGCAGGTCCCCGAGATCGTCCCCGAGATAGCAGGCGGCAGTGCATCCGGCGACCAGGCGGCGGAGCACCGAGCCCTTGTCGACCTCGAGCGGAGGGCGCAGCTCGAGTGAACGGCGGCCCGGGTGGGAGCGCAGCCCAGTGCTCTCCACCTCGGCGGCGACCGCGGCGTGGGCCCACGAGGAAGCCTCGGGGGCAAGCCGCCAGTGGACAGTCACCGCGAGACCCTTCCTCTCGACGGCGGCGCCATCCGGCGCGCCCGCGGCCAGCCGGCCGGCGGCGGCGGAGACCACCGGTCGCCACGACTCCGCGCCCGGCTCCACGACGACGCCGTCGCCGTGCCACCACTCGAGTCCGTAGAGACCCACCAGCCGGACCCCCCCGACGGCCGCCACCGGCCGCTCCGAGCCAGATTCGCCGAGCGACTCCGGCAGCGCCAGCATCTCGGACAGGAAGGCCACCGGCCGGCCGGACACCACGGCGACCACGGCGAACCGGCTGGCCAGCCGGACCATGGCCTCGGCGGCTCCGTCGAGCAGCCGGGCGCCGGCCGGATCGTCCACGATGGGAGCGAGGGTGCCGTCGAAGTCGGTCACGATGGCGGTGGAGCCGGGATCCCGTGTCAGGGGGGCGACGGCGGACACGACGTCCGGGGGCAGCGGGGTCACGTTCGCCACCCCCCTCGGCCCATCTTCCGGCCGATCAGCCGACGGTGGTGGTGGTGGCGGCCGAGGGGGTGGCCAGGTCGGGACCGACCACCACCAGCACGTCGGCAGTACCGATCGAGCTGATCGGTGCGGCCGTCGTGTACGGGAGCACCGCGCTGGCCGGGAGGTGCAGGGAGGTGGCGATGGCCTCGGCCGACTGCTGCTGTCCGGCCACGTAGTAGACGTGCGAGGACGTGACATGGGCGGTGGCATTGACGGGAGGCAGGAGGTCCCAGCCGCCCGGCTGCAACTCGTTGGACACCGTCGCGGCCGCACCGGTCACCCCGGAGGCGTTGGCCACCAGGACCGGCACCTTGCTCGGGGGGAACGTGGTGGTGGTGGAGGCTGGATGGGCCGGCCGGGTGGTCGTGGTCGTCGTGGAGACGGCCGGTGCCGATCCGGTGGATGAGCTGGTCGTGGTCGGGTGGATCACCCCGAGCAGCAGGACCGTGGCGACCACGAACGCCACGAGGACCAGGGCCGCCCGGCCGATGGGCAGCCCTCCCCCACGTCCCGGAGGACCGCTCGATCGCTGTCGGTCGTTCTCGGGGGGACTGGACACTGCGTGCCAGCCTGCCAACCGGCGGATGGAGAAGCAAGCATTTCCGCTCGGAGGGAGCTCCGCGGGCACCCGGAACCGGCATGCAGCCCTCGGAACGCCACCAAACGGCCGTAGGATGAGGATGGCACCGGGGTGGCCCCGGCACCAGGCCGGTGTGGCGCAGTTGGTAGCGCAGACGACTTGTAATCGTCAGGTCGTGGGTTCGATTCCCACCGCCGGCTCCATATAAGTCCAGTTCACAGCATTTTGACCTCTCCGGCAATTCGTTGGTGAGCTAAAACCCAACAGCCGAACCAACAACATGAGGGGCGACATGGCGGGAAGTCTTCGGCAGCGGACTCCGGGAGTCTGGGGATTGCGCGTCTACATCGGTCACAACAACACCGGTCGGGTCCGCCACAAGTACACGACCTTCGGAGGAACCATACGCGCCGCGGAACGCGAATTGGCCCGGCTCGTCACCAACCAAGAGGAGAACCCGGCACGAGTTCCGCAATAGGAGAGCAGGCCTGGGGGCCGAAGACCACCATCAACGGCGCCATCGAAGGATGGAAGCGGAATGGTTGGCAGGACCTGAGTCCGAACACCGTCCGGGGATACGAAGGAGTGTGGCTTCGCAAGGTGCGCGACCCGATCGGAGGGGCCGGATCGCCACGCTCTCCCCATACGACGTCGAGCGCTATTTCCGGGACCTGAAGGAGGCTGGAGCGGGTCACACGTCGGTTCGTCCGGCCCGGGTCCTCCTCAATCGCTCGTGTCGCCTGGCCCGAATGTGAAGCGGCAACGTCCTCCCCAATCCGGTGAGCGATACCGAATTGCCGTCGTGGGACCCGCTGAGCGGCCCAAGCCCGTTCGTCCGCCGGTGCCGGTGGGGGTACTCGCACTCCTGAGGCAGCTCGGATCGCCGAGGTCCGGGTCGCGGTATTGACCCGGCTGGTCGTCGCAACCGGGATGCGGCGGGGGGGAGGCCTGCGCTGTTCGATGGAACGACATCGACAAGCAGGCCGGCACGGTGATGGTTGATGAGGGTGTCGTCAGTACCCCGGCGGGCGCCGAAGCCCGCCAACCGAAGGCCCGGTCGAGT